>OGCM01000007.1_pt1 | contig 340349 bp, 318 predicted proteins | sample 1570151 | NCBI WGS metagenome assembly OGCM01 (sample SAMEA4370582, study PRJEB24528) | human gut metagenome
CCCTGGACCTTATGATTAAGAGTCATCTGCTCTACCAACTGAGCTAATCGTGCATGCCCTTGCGTTAGTATCTTTAACGCCGAACGCAAGGGATATGATACCACCAATTTTCTACTTTGTCAACACTTTTTTTCAAATTTTTTCAAATTTTTTAAAAAAAAGTTATTTTGCTGTTGGGTCAGGCTGGTTTGTAGTAGTAACCTGAGGTGCTGATTCAAGAGAATCAGTTGTTGTTTCTGCAGCTTGTTCCTGCTGTATTTCAGAAGCGTCTTTGTAATCATCAGTCTTTGTTACAACATCAACCTTTGTTTTACCAAAGTCAGTGAAATCAGCAACTATAGTATAGTTATATGGACTTTCTTCCTTATCGCTTACATATTTTGCATCAATTCGGAATGCAAAACTTGTTAAATTACCATCTTTATTAACATTAGCTTCTACATTAGAGAAATTAACTTTCATAGTCTGACCATCTGGCAAAGATTGACCTGCAGCTTCAATATTAGTCTGCATTGTAGCCTGAAGTTTTTCAGGGTTATATGCAATTTTGAAGACCTTAGAACCATCCTTTTTTGTTTCAAGGCTAGCTTTTTCAATATTTTCTTCGTATAAGTTAAGACTATAAGAGTCAATAATAGATAAGAAATCGTCAAAAGACATTTCTTCCTTTATTTTCTGAGTTTCGTCTTTTTTAGTTTTTTCGTTAGTTGTTGTAGATGCAAAGAATAAAGTCTTTCCGTCATAATATCCAGAGACTTTACTTTTCTGACCAGAATAATCATTAGTTAATTCAACACTTGCAGTTGATTTGTCATCTGTAATATTTTTCTTAAGCTTAGATGTATTTACTGCGTTTTCAGCTTTGTCACCTTCACCTAAATTAGTTGTAGTTGTTGTATCAATAGTAACATTTTTTTCTTCTTTAACTTTTGTAAGAGCATCAGAAAAAGCCTTTACAGCTTCATCGGCATTAATAAGAGATTTTTCGTCTGCTGTTTTAAGCATATCAGCATTGGAAATATCAGTAATCATAGCCTCACTTTCTTTTTTTGTCATTCCACAACCTGAAAGAGATGTTACTATCATAGTTGCAGCAAGTAATAAAACAACTTTCTTTTTCATACTCAATTATTCTCCTTTTAATTTATTGGCTAAAATCTTCATTTCCTTTGCGGCATCAACTGTAACATTAGTTATAGCTGTTCCTCCAATAAGTCTAGCTATCTCATTATACACCTTATCTGGAGATAATTCAAGGATAATTGTTTTAGCTGTATCATTTTCGACAATTTTTTCAATAACAAAATTATAATCTGCCATAGCAGCAATTTGTGGCAAGTGGGTAATACATAATATTTGATGCTTTTTGGCAACAATGAGCATTTTCTCAGCAACTTTTTGGGCAGCTCTACCACTAATTCCTGTATCTATTTCATCAAATATAAAAGTTTCTATGTTATCAACATCAGCTAAAACTGTCTTTAAAGCTAACATTACACGGCTCATTTCACCACCAGATGCAATTTTACTAAGTGGTTTAATGTCTTCACATATGTTTGCAGAAAACATAAATTCAACCAAATCAGAACCGTTTTTGTCAAAACCATCTTTTGGTTCAATGGTAACTTTAAATTCAGCATTAGGCATACTTAAATCCCTTAAAATATCTTTAATATTATTTTCTATATTAGTAGATTTTTCTTTTCGAATTTGTGTAATTTGTAAACAAATCTTTTGTATTTTTGATGTTATGTATTGCTTTTTCAAAAGATATTCTTTTAAGAGTTCTTCACTGTTTTCTATTTTTTCTAATTTTTTAGCAACGTTTTCCTTAAATTTATTTATATCTTCAATAGTACTACCATATTTTTTCTTTAGGTCATATATAAGCTGTAATCTGTCTTCAACTATACTTAATTCTTCTGGATTACTTTCAATAGTATCGGCATAGTGACTTAATTTATTTATTATATCTTCCATATAGGCATATACATTATGCAAATCATCAGCTAACTCAGTTTTATCTTCGTCAATTTCAGCAATAGTATTAAGATTATCAATAGCATAGGATATGCAATCCATAGCATTTGCCCCACTACTCCTAGAAATATAATTTAACGAATCGTCAACAAGTCTATGAAGTTTGTTGCTATTAGAAAGAATTTTACGTCTTTCATGTAATTCCTCATCTTCGCCAATTTTTAAATTAGCTGAGGTTATTTCATCAATTTGATATTTGTATAATTCTACTCTATCAGCAATATCCCTATCATTTATATCAATTTCTCTTAATACTCTTGTTATTTCTTTGTATTGATTATATAACATAGACAGCTGTGCCATAGGTTCACTTAATTCTTTTTCGCACAATCTATCTAAGAGTGTGATATGGCTTTTAGGATTTAATAGTGACTGGTGGTCGTGTTGTCCATGAATATCAACTAAATGAGATGCAATATTTCTTACCATTGATACTGTAGCAGGACTACCATTTATTTTACAGTAGGATTTACCTTTATTATTAAATGTTCTTTTTAGTAAAATATAGTTATCATCATCTATTTCAATATCCATAGATTTTAATATATTTAAAGTATTGTTGTTTTCAACATAAATAAGGGCTGATACTTCTGCAGTATCATACCCCTTTTTTACAATAGTCTTATCAGCTTTTCCACCTAAAACGAAGTTTAAAGAACCTATAACAATAGATTTACCTGCACCAGTTTCACCACTAAGTACATTTAAACCGTTCTTAAAGTCAACCTCTATTTCATCTATGAGAATAAAATTTTTTACATATAATTTTTCAAGCATAATTCACCTAATTTTTTAAGCTAATAGCTTTAAGATTTTCTGTTAATTTAACAGCTCTTGATTCATTTTTTACAACACAAAAAATAGTATCATCGCCAGCAATAGTCCCCATAATTTCAGAATTTTCCATTGAGTCCAAAGCAGCAGCAACAGCCATTGCCATACCAATTAATGTCTTTATTACGACAATATTCTGTGCATAATCTATAGATACAATACCGTCTCTAAAAACTCTATTCAATCTTTCCGTAACAAAAGAACTTTCCTTTGCTGTTGCAACATATTTCTGCTTACCTGATTGCATAGTTGCCTTTGTTAATTTTAACTCACGAATATCTCTTGATACTGTAGCTTGTGTTACATTGAACCCAGCTTTATTTAAAAGGTCGGCCAACATTTCTTGTGTTTCTATATCGTTTTCTCTTATTAATTCAAGTATTTTTGATTGTCGTTTTACTTTCATACCTTACTCCAAGTCTTAAATTCTTACTTCAACCATTTTTCTTCTAAGAATATCATAAAAATTCATATTAGTAGTTTTAATAATTCTTGTAACATATCGAGATTTTTTTACTACGATTACATCATCATTTTTCATTTGAACAGTACTTTGTCCATCACAAGACATCTGTACGTTATTGTAATTACTTTGAACTCGTATCCTTACTACGTCATTACCATCTATAACAAAAGGTCTAGCATATAACGTATGAGGACATATATGAGTTATTGTCATAAGCTCTGTATGAGGACTTAATATAGGACCACCAGCAGAAAGATTGTATGCAGTTGAACCTGTAGGCGTTGATACAATTATACCATCAGCCCTAAATGTATCAAAGTATTCCCCGTTTACCTCTACAGAAAGTTTTATCATTCTGGAGCAGACAGAATTAGTAATACAAACTTCATTTAAGGCTAAATTAATTTCGTGACTTACACAGCCTCTTTCAACGTATGGCTCAAGCATCATTCGATTTTCTATAGTGAAATCGCCATTTAACACTTTTTCAATAGCATCAATAGCATTTACTTTCTCAACATCTGCCAAATAACCTAACGTACCAAAATTAATGCCTAAAATAGGAGTATCAAATATTGCTGCACTTCTAGCTACTCTTAAAATGGTGCCATCTCCACCTATTACTACAACAAAATCTACGGATTTATACATTTCACTACTGCTTGTCGCAATTACATCAGGGTGAACATCACTAAATGTTTCAGAAACATATACTTCACAACCTTTTTTTAAAACGAAATCCACCATTTTTTTTGTTTCTTGTAGTGTAGGGTCTTTTTCAATATTTGTGACAAAACCTATTTTTTTTGTTTCCATAATAATCAATCCTCAAATTGTGATTTTACTAAAATTTCTATATCATCCAATGATATATGATTTACTGGATTACTTTCATTTTTCAAGTATAGCAAATACTCAGTATTGCCGTCTCCACCTTTTATAGGTGAATTTGTCAAACCGACAACAGACAATCCTGTTTTATTTGCTTCCTGTACAATGTTTTTGATTACATTTCTGTGGACTTTTGGATTTTTAACAATACCACTTCTATTAAGAAACTCTCGTCCACACTCAAATTGTGGTTTTATAAGAACGGTAGCAAAAGAATTTAGCTTAAGTAATTTCTTTATTTCTGGAAGAATTTTCGTTAATGAAATAAAAGATACATCACAGCCAATAAAATCTACATCATTACCAAACATTTCTTTTGTTACATTTCTAATATCTGTATTCTCCCAAGATATTACTCTTTTATCGTCTAATAATACATGGCTTAATTGGTCTGTACCTACATCAATAGCATAAACCCTTTTTGCACCGTTTTGAAGCATACAATCTGTAAATCCACCTGTAGATGCTCCAATATCAATACAAACAAAATTTTTTAAATTAATATTAAAAAATTCAATAGCTTTTTCAAGCTTATATCCACCTCTGCCAACATATTTTAGTATACTTTCAGTACTACCAATACTAATATTAGCATCAGAGTTGACGTTATATGAAGGTTTGGTAATAATTTTGTTATCTATAGTTACAAGACCTTGTTCTATAATTTCTCTTGCCTTTTGTCTTGATATATTCAATTTGTCTTTTACAAATAAATCCAGACGCATTGTTAATCTTCTATCCTTTTCAATATTTTTTCTAAAATATGTTCTTTGTCCATTCCATATTTTTCAAAAAGCTGTTCCCTCGAACCTTGTTCAATATAAGCATTTGGAAAAGCAAAGTTAAATACAGAACAACTCTTTTCTCCACTATTTACAATTTCCATTGTAAAATGCTCGCCAAAACCACCAGATAAAATATTATCTTCTAGTGTAAAGATATATCTATGGTTTTTAGCTAAACTTTTTATACATTCTGAGTCCATTGGATAAGCAAATCTCGCATTTATAAGGGTTGGATTATAGCCTTTTTCTTTTAAATCACTATTTACATCTATAGCAACATCCATCATTGCACCAAATGATACAATAGCAATATCTGTGCCCTCATATATAATTTCACTCTTGCCAAGTTCAATAGGTGTATTTACATCATTTAAGACTTCAGAAGCTTTTCCTCTAGGGTATCTAATAGCTACAGGACAATTCAACTTGTTTACAGCATATTCAAACATATCTTCTAATTCTTTACCATTTTTTGGTGCTAATATAACTAAATTAGGAATGGAAAGTAAGAAGGAAATATCATATATACCCTGATGAGTTTCACCGTCACTGCCAACAATACCTGCTCTATCTATACAGAAAACTGTATGAAGATTACTTAAACATACGTCATGTAGTATTTGGTCGTAAGCTCTCTGTAAAAACGTAGAATAAACTGCAAAAACAGGCACATAGCCACTTACAGCAAGTCCAGAAGAAAAAGTAACAGCATATTCTTCTGCAATTCCTACGTCAAAAAATCTTTCAGGATAGGTCTTTGCAAATTGACCTAATCCGGTACTTTCTGGCATAGCAGCCGTTATAGCACATATTTTTTTGTTATAAGCAGCCATAAGTAACAGTTTTTCACCCAAAATCTTAGAATATGTTTTAGGGCTAACTGAACTTTGAATAACCCCTACTTCTTTGTCAAATTTACCTACACCATGGTATACACTAGGATTTATCTCAGCAGGCTTATATCCTTTACCCTTCTTAGTCATAACGTGAATAAGTACAGGACCTTTGAGATTTTTTATTCTGTTAAAAACATGAACAAGCTGTGTAATATCATGTCCGTCCACAGGACCAATGTATCGTATTCCTAATGCTTCAAAGACATTATTAGGCATAATGGTATGTTTAACAGTATTTTTAGTTTTATCAAGGAAATTATAAATAGGCTTTCCAATAACAGGCATACTGTTTAATTTATGCTGAATATCATCTTTTGCATTTAGGTATTTCTGAGTAGTTCTTAAATTGCTTAAATATTGGCTCATTGCACCAACATTAGGGGAAATAGACATTTGATTATCATTTAGAATAATAACCATTTTTGTATTTGATTTACAGGCATTATTAAGGGCTTCATAAGCCAAGCCGCCTGTCATAGCTCCATCACCAATAACAGCCAAAACATTATAATTCTGTCGCTTTAAATCTCTTGCTTTTGCAATACCTAAAGCAACTGCTATAGATGTTGAACTATGACCAGTTGAAAATGTGTCATACTCGCTTTCACCAATACGAGGGAAGCCACTTAACCCATCTTTTTTTCTTAAAGTAGAAAATTCATTTTTTCTACCCGTAAGTATTTTGTGAGTATAGGATTGATGTCCTACGTCCCATACAATCTTATCTTTTGGACAATTAAAACAATAATGCAATGCAACCGTCAATTCAACTACACCTAAATTTGAAGAAAGGTGTCCCCCAGTTTCAGAAACCGCATTAATAAGAAATTTCCTGATTTCATCAGACAATATAGGTAATTTTTTTAAATCGAGTTTTTTCAAATCCTCGGGATAATTTACTTTTTCCAGATACATTGTAATCCCTCATTTTCTAAAAAGCTAAATTAGCAATTACAGCAATAACAATGCCAAGGATAGCACCAGCTGTAACTTCTACAGGAGAATGTCCTAAAAGCTCTTTTAATCTTTCGTCAACTTGTATATCTAATCTATCAAGTAGGTTATTAAGTGTTGCAGCTTGCTTTCCTGCAGCACGTCTTACACCCGCCGCATCGTACATAACTACAATAGCAAGACAGAATGTAATTGAAAAATAGACAGAGTTAAATCCATAGATAATACCTGTGCTTATAGCTAAAGAAGTAACAAAAGAACTATGGCTACTAGGCATACCACCTGATGACATAATAAGATTTAAGTCTATTTTTTTTGTAGTATACAAATCAATTATAATCTTTATAAGCTGTGCTACAGCCCAAGAAAGAATTGAAATACCAATAATTTTATTTTGAAATAATTCTTGTATAAATGTCATAGTCCCACCTATTTTATTCTGTTTATAAGTTTATTAACATATTCAACCAAAAACTCACAATTATCAATCTTCTTTAATAACTCTATGGCTTCTTCAGATAATGTTTCAAAATCCTTTTGAGCTTTATCTAACCCGTAAAGGGAAACATAAGTTACTTTATCATTCTTTTCATCGCTTAAAACTGGTTTACCTAAAACCTCAGTTGTGCTTGTAACGTCAAGGATGTCATCTTTAATCTGGAAAGCAACACCAATGTTGTACCCTACTTTTTCAAGTATTTTAAGGCTTTCTTCATCTGCACCACCTATAGCAGCACCAGCAAGCAAAGCAGCTTTAATAAGTCCTGCTGTTTTGTTATCATGGATATAAAGAAGTGTATCAGCGTCTATTTCTTTACCTTCAGATTCTACATCTACTACCTGACCTACAAGCATACCATTCATACCACTTAATTTAGCAATAGTTTTAGTGGCATAGACATACTTAAAATCTCTCTTTTCTAGGGCATCACTTAACATAACATCAAAGGCATAAGTTAAAAGACCGTCACCAGCTAATATGGCTAATCCTTCATTAAAAGCCTTGTGACAAGTCAACTTTCCTCGTCTATAATCATCATTATCCATTGCTGGTAAATCATCATGGATAAGGGAATAAGTATGTATCATTTCAAGACCACAAGCATATGGTAAAACGTCTTTAATATTTCCACCAAAGGCTTCACAGGCTGCTAACATAAGAACAGGTCTTACTCTTTTTCCTCCAGCAAAAACACTGTATCCCATAGCTTTATAAATATCTTCGGGATATTTAGGAGAGAGATAACCTTCTAATTTTTTGTTTACAGCATCTATATATTGTTTTATATTATTTTCAAAGTTCATAATCACACCTCTGACATAGGTTTAAAGTTACTTTCTTTAAAAGTTCCATCTGATTTTTCTTTTAAAATCTTAACTTGTTGTTCAACATTTTCAAGTTTTTGAGAACACTGCATTGATATTTCAATGCCTTCTTTATAAAGCTTGACTGCTTTTTCAATACCAATATCCATACTTTCCATTTCGTCTACAATGGTTTCTAGTCTATTTAGCAATTCCTCAAAGGTTTTCTTTGTAGCCATTATTGTTCCTCACTTCCTCAACTGTGGCAGTAATATTGCCGTCATTAAATACTACGTTAATTTTATCTCCAACGTTAATATTTTTAGCACTACGTATAAGTTTTTGACTATCATCATAAGTAAGAGAATACCCTTTTTGTAGTATTTTTAAAGGAGATATATTTTCTAAATTATCAATTCTGTGCTTTAGGTTTTGACTTGCAAGTTCAATCTTGCTTTGCATTTTATTTAGCAACCTATTCTGTAATTGAGAAACGTACAATTCATTATCATAAATATTATCTGCAAATCCTGTGAAACAATGCTTTGTAGATAATGTTTGTAAAGTGTTTTTACTAGAACTCAATATAGAATCCATCAAATAATTAAGTCTTCTATAGTTATTCATAACAGCTAAAGACATACCCTCATTTTCAGGTACTGCTATTTCAGCAGCTGCAGAAGGAGTTGGAGCTCTCATATCAGCAATAAAATCGGCAATAGTAAAATCAGTTTCATGTCCTACAGCAGAAATTATGGGGATTTTGGAGTCAAAAATAGCCCTAGCTACCATTTCTTCATTAAATGCCCATAAATCTTCAATAGAGCCACCACCTCTGCCTACAATAATAGTATCTGCCTGCCCCCATTTGTTTACGGACTCTATAGCATTAGCTATGCTTGGAGCAGCATCATCTCCTTGTACTAGAACAGGGATAACTACTATCTTAACATTAGGATTTCTTCTACCAGAAACATTTATAATATCCCTTACGGCAGCACCTGTAGGAGATGTAATAACAGCTATACATTTAGGATAAGAAGGAATATCTTTCTTGTATTTTGGGTCAAACACACCTGAACGTTCAAGCCGTTCTTTTAATTGTTCGTAAGCAATATACAAAGCACCTTTTCCAGCTGGCTCCATATTAAGAGCATAAAACTGATACTGCCCTGTCTTTTCGTACAGAGAAATATATCCGTTTATTAAAACTTTCATACCGTCTTCAGGCATAAATTTTAACTTTTCAGCATAGCTACGGAACATTACGGCATTTACTGATGCCCCACTATCCTTTAATGTCATATAAAAATGACCAGAGGAATGTGCTTTAAAATTAGAAATTTCAGCCTCTATGTAAATATCTTGCAAAAAGACATCGTTTTCAAATAATCTCTTTATGTAGTTATTAATTTGAGAAACTGAATAAACTTTCATTAATTTGCTTCCTTATACCTTACAACCTTGCCCAATACCCCGTTTATAAAAGAAGGTGCTTTATCTTCACTAAATTTCTTGGCTAACTCTACTGCCTCATTTACAGAAACCTTATTAGGAATATCGTCATCAAACATAATTTCATAAACGGCAATACGCAATATTGCCTTATCAACTGTAGACAATCTATCTACACTCCAACCAATAGAAAACTTGTCAATTATACTATCAATTTTTTCAACATTTTCTAAAATTCCAGTATATTCATTTTTGATAAAAAGAATATCTTTTCTCTCAAAGTTTTCGTATTCATTTCTGTATATTTCAATGCTTTCGTGAGTATTGATTTCTTTATTAAACTCATTTTGGAACATTAAATTAAAAATATGTCTTCTAGCGTCTCTTCTACTCATTTTATTCTCCTGTTGTACTTTCTTTTGTTTCAATTCCAATAACATTTATGTTTACTATCTGGCAATTATGTCCTGTCATAGCCTCAATAGCATCAGTAACCTTGTCTTGGATTTTACTTGCAACTTCATTTATATTGTAATCATAATAAATTACTACAGAAATAGTAATGGAAATATCATCATTTTCTTTAATGATACTTACTCCTCTATTATGATTTTTCTTGCTTATTTTATCAATTAGGTCGGTTCTAAGTGATGTAGTTACAGAAACAACTCCATCAACCTCAAGGGTAGCAGTTTTAGCAATCTTTTCAATAACATCATCAGAAATAACAATATCTGCTGAATTAATATTTTGCTCGTTGTTCATTAAACGTACCTCCTATATAAAACTATCTACATTATATCACATATTTGAGTTTTTGCAACAAATACATTTTATATACAGAATTTAATGACAAAAAATAAACCGGCAAAATATACCGGCTTGTTTCTTGCTTTCTCTATTTACTTGCAATACCCCATGCTTCAATATTACCTTCTGGACAAATGAAAAACATATAGGTATTATTTGTAACATTATAGATATATAAATTACCATCAACAGAAGATGGAGCACCATATCTACCAGTAATATCAAAAATAGGATTGCCAATAAAAGATAAACCTACAGGAGATTTGATTTTAGGGTCAGTGACTATTACAGATTTTACATATTCTGCACCGTCTTTTTTATATGAAACAACAGTAAAACCATTATATTCATAAGAATTGTCATCTGTCATAGTTATATTAGCTAAGTGTCTGATATCATGAGTTGTTATTTCTACATTGTCTTCAGATACAACTTCTGTATTTTCTTCTCCTGATACAGTTTCTACTTCAGTTTTTGTAGTGTTTTCAGCAGCAGCTTTTTCAATCTGATATAATGTCATACCCTTTCCAAAACGGCTGAATACATCATTCATACTCATATTTAGAACTATGTATTGATTGTTATATACAAAGCCGTCTGTTGGAGAATCCGTAGGTAATATTTCAACAGATTCATAGTTTTGACCATCAACCATATGACCAGAAACAATGTTAGATGGATTACCACCTTCGCTTACATAACTATATTCTAAATCAGAATTTGTGGTTGTTTCTGTAGTTGTAGATACAGAAGTTGTTGCAGGTTCTGTAGTTAGTTCGTTGGCTATTAGACTTACATTACTTCTTGATGCTAAATCATTATCCTCAGATACAACAACTTTAATTTTAGCTGCGGCTACAGCTGTTGTAATAAGCATAACTCCACAAACTGTTCCCAAAATAATTTTTCTGTTTTTATCTGTTTTTTTCCTGTTTTCTTCTGTTCTCATTTTTTATCTCCTGCTTATTTATTTCTGTAAAAATTCCATAACCAATGAATTAAATTCATCAGGGCTTTTAAATAAATAAAAATGGTCGCCATTTACAATCTTTAGTTCGGCATTAGGTATATTTTTAGTAATAAGTTTAGCATGACTTATTTTAATCATATCTTTATTACCGTTAATTACCAATGTTTTAGACTTTATTACACTGAGCATAGATGGCTTTAAATTAGGTTCTTTCACCATTAGAGCAAACATTTCTTTATTAGCTGTAAGTTTTTTATCAATTTTAGATAATATACAACTGGATAAGTATCCTAGCATTATCATAAGACCTGTAGTAAATGTTAAGCCGGAAAATTTAATATTACCACCAACTAAAATTAATTTATCTACCATATCCGGATTTTTTATTGCAAACATCATTGCAATATTTGCACCGTCACTAAAACCAAGTAGGTTTATTTTCTTATAGCCTAGATAATCACATAGATTTTCTAAATCCATAGCCATAGCTCCAAGAGAAATAGCATTTTCACCAAAACCAGATTCTCCATGTCCTCGACTGTCTATTGCTAAAATTTTGTATTTTTTAGAAAAAAACGGTATTTGATTTTTAAAATTTTTACAGTTACCACCATTTCCGTGAAGAAGAACAAGAATTTCTTCACCTTCCCCATGTAATTCATAGTATATAGAGGCAGAACCTGATTTAAAATAGCCAGATTGCATAGTTATCTCCTTAATATTGAGAGGGTGCAGAATTAATCCACACCCTCATTAATTTTAACTTAATGTAATTCCCAATGTTTTTACAAAACATTCATCTGCAATAGTGTTGTATACTGAAACAAAAGTATCGGCAAGTTCTTTTCTATATTTAAAGAAATCTCTCATATCTTCATCTAAAAGTAACTTGTAATAGTTTTGGGAAACGTGTCTTTCCAAAAAGAAATCGTCCTCACCACGAAGTCGTTTTTCGCCAAATTCGTTTTGAAGTGAAATTACTTCTTTTAATTTTTCTAATTGTTCCGGTGTACTTATTATTTGTTCTAAAGCAGATTTATATCGCAAGTAACTTTCGCTTTCCATAATAAGATTAACAATATCTCTGGCAAGTTCCATTGGTGTATCGCTCATATAAACCTCTCTTTTGCTAAATAATTACTCAATATCCATTACAATAGGTAAAATCATAGGGCTTCTCTTAGTCTTGTGCCATAAGTAATCTCTTAATGTATCCTTAATAAGTGTCTTTATATATGCCCATTCATTTGAACTACGTCTGTCACATTGTTCAAGTGCCTGTTGTACAACATTTCTTGCCTCGTCCATAAGTTCTTCAGATTCACGAACATAAACGAAACCTCTTGATATAATGTCAGGACCACTTAAAATTTCACCACTGTATTTATCCATAGCAACAACAACAATCATAAGACCGTCCTGTGATAAGTGTCGTCTATCTCTTAATACGATGTTACCAACATCACCAACACCAAGACCATCAACAAATACCTGACCACTAGGAACAGCATTTTGTGTAAGCTTAGCACTTTGTTTATTAAGCTCAAGGCAATCACCATTAGCCATTACAAATACATTTTTCTTATCCATACCTAAATCTGTAGCTAATTTTTCGTGGCACTTAAGCATTTTGTATTCACCATGAACTGGCACAAAGTATTTAGGCTTTACAAGTGCGTGAAGAACTTTTATTTCCTCTGCTCTTGCATGACCAGAAACGTGAACATCCATAAGACCTTCATATATAACATCTGCACCCTTTTTCAAAAGCTCATTTATTACCTTATAAACACTCTTTTCATTTCCAGGAATTGGAGAAGCTGAAATTATAACTTTATCACTTGGCTTAATTTCAACCTGTCTGTGTTCGCTCTGAGCAATTCTTGAAAGTGCAGACATAGTTTCGCCCTGACTACCAGTCATTATGATTACAAGCTGTTCATCTGTATAATTTTTAATTTCACCAATTTCAATAAGAGTGCCCTTAGGTATTGATAAGTAACCAAGCTCAATAGCTGTTTTAACAACATTTGTCATACTTCTACCAATAACAGCTACTTTTCTGCTATGCTTTACTGCTGAATTAACAATCTGCTGTATTCTATCAATATTAGATGAGAATGTAGCAACCATAATTCTCTGACCGTCAGAATCGTCAAAAATCTGTTCAAATATAGCACCTACAGAACGTTCGCTCATAGTGTATCCAGGTCTTTCTACATTTGTGCTTTCGCACATAAATAAGAGAACACCCTTTTTACCTATTTCAGCAAATCTCTGTAAATCAATCATATCACCCTGTATAGGAGTAAAGTCAATTTTAAAGTCACCAGAATGTACAACAACACCGGCAGGAGTTGTAATAGCCATGGCAACTGCATCAGCTATACTGTGGTTAGAACGGATAAATTCTACCTTAAAATTATCACCTATTTTAACAGTTTCACCAGCATTTACATTATGTCTTTCAATGCTATTTAATAAATTGTGTTCCTTTAACTTAGCTTCAATAAGACCAATTGTAAGTTTTGTGCCGTATACAGGCACTTTTAAATCTCTTAAAAGATATGGTAATGAACCGATATGGTCTTCATGACCGTGAGTTATTACAATACCTTTTACTTTGTCTCTATTGTTCAAAAGATAAGTAAAATCAGGTATAACTAAGTCAATGCCAAGCATATCGTCTTCTGGGAAAGCTACACCACAGTCTAAAACAAGAATTTCATTGTCATATTCAAAGCAAGTGATATTCTTACCTATTTCGTGAAGACCACCAAGAGGAATAACTTTAAGTTTCTTTCCACCACCGGCTCTTTGACCTCTGCCACGTCTAGTTACTGATTTTACAATAGATTTTGTACTACGGCTATCTTCAGAAACCTTTTCCTGAACACTTTTTTCATCACTATTAGAAACAGTTTTTCTATTATATGTTCTTCTAGTTCTCGGTTTTTGTTCCGTTTTTTTTGTATTTTCGGCAATTACTTCCGTATCGCCAGTTTTTTTAGTACTCAAAACTGCACCTCCATAATTTATTTTTATATGTTAAATTTATATATTTATTTTCATCATCAATAGTAAAATTTGCACTACAAAAAAGCCCTATTTGGGCATCAGAAAAACATCAAGATATAGGTAGCTATAAAAAGCTACCCCTAAAAATATCTTAACGTTGAAATCAAAATATTCAATACTATTCTGTAATTTTAACTTCGTATTCAGAATCTTCGTCCTGTAAAAGTAAGAAAATTCTATTGTATTCCTGTTCATCTTCTACAGGTTCATAAATAAAATCTTCGCCTTCTGTAGAAGTTTCTTTGAATATATAAGCTTCAGGTTCGTCAAGTTCGTAATCTTCTTCCTTAACAAGAAGTAAATATCTTGTGTCATCAACATCAATACCGTCAATAACATAAAAACTCTGCTGAGTACCATCTTCTTCAGTCATTGTAATCATTTCAAAAGTTTCATCCTGACCTTCAAACATATCAAGACCATCTAAATTTATATTTTCGTCAATTCTATCGCTCATTATAATCTCCTATTTTTTAGGCTTTGAGTCCAAATAGCCCTGTAAAATATACATCGCTGCCATTTTGTCAATAACCTTTTTCCTTTTCGCTCTGGATAAATCTGCTTCTAAAAGGGAACGTTCTGCTGCTACAGTAGATAATCTTTCATCCCATAATTCTACTGGCAATTTTAATTCCTTTTCAAGTCTTTTTTTGAAGGCAAGAGTTTTTTCTACTCTTTCACCTTCTGTATTATTCATATTCTTAGGTAAACCTAAAACAATGCTCTCTACGGCGTATTCTCTGCACAATTCGGAAATGCGAGCAATACTCTTTTTCAAATTATTTTCTTCTTCACGTCTGATAATTTCCAATCCTTGAGCAGTCCAGCCAAAAGGGTCGCACACTGCTACGCCAATAGTTTTAGAGCCAAAATCTAATCCTAGTATTCTCATATTTACAACAAATTATAAATTATTTTCAATATAATAATTTATAATTTCCTCCAAAAGCTCGTCCTGTTCAATTTTAGCCATTTTCTTTCTTGCGTCCTTATAGCTTGTGATATAAGTAGGGTCACCGGAAATAATGTAACCAACAAGCTGATTTACGGGGTTATAGCCCTTATCACGCATAGCTTCATAAACTTCGCACAAAGTCTGATTTACAGGGCTTCTGTCTGTACTCTGAGAATCTGAAGGCTTAATATCTTTTAAAGCTTCCTTTAAGCTGTTAAAATTTTGAGTTTCAAATAAATTCTTACTCATATTCATCACACTCCTTTAAAAATATATACGACCAACTAATATTTCTACTTTATAATACTACATTTACATCAAATATGCAAATGAAATTTTCATTAAAATGGTATTTCATAGAAATTATTTCACAACTGTACCTTCAACAATTTCAACACCATGTATTTTGTCCAATTTTACATCAACTATTTTGTTGTTAAGATTTTCATCAGATTTTACTAAAACCTTGATGTAGTTTGTAGTATGTCCCTGCCAAAAACCATTTTCCATATCCTCAAAAAGTACAGGAACAGTTTTTCCAATATTGTTATTTAAAAAGTCAATGTTCATTTTGTCAGATAAAGCAATCATTTCCTTACTTCTCTGTGATTTAACATCACCAGAAATCTGATTTTTCATTTTGGCAGCTGGAGTGCCCTTTTTAGGAGAATAAGGGAAAGTATGTATTTTATCCAATTTCATTTTTTCAGCAAAAGCAAGAGATTCCTTAAAATCTTCTTCTGTTTCGTCTGGGAAACCTACAATAATATCTGTAGTGATGGCTACATTAGGAAAAGTATTCCTCAATCTTTCGCAAGCCTCAGCATATTGTTCGGCATTGTATTTTCTGTTCATTCTCTTTAAAGTTCTGTTACAGCCACTCTGTAAAGATAAGTGATAATGGTCACAAACCTTTGGCAATTTAGCCATTCTGGCAACAAAATCATCATCAATAGCTAAAGGCTCCATAGAACTAAAACGTATACGTTCAATACCGTTTACAGAATGTACTTTTTCAATAATGTCTGCTAAAGTTATATTGCCTAAGTCAAGACCATAACTTGCAACGTGTATACCAGTTAAAACAACTTCCTTAAATCCGTTTTCGGCTAACTTTTTAACTTCCTCAATAACTTCTTCTGGTTTACGGCTTCTTATTGGCCCTCTTGCGTAAGGTATAATGCAGTAAGTGCAGTATCTGTTACAGCCCTCCTGTATTTTAATATATGCTCTTGTTCTGTTTGTTAGTCTGCTAATCTGTAAAGGTTCAAATTCTTTTTCGCCCATAATGTCTGAAACATTGTTTACTACACCGTTTTCAGCAACATAATTTTCAACAGTTTCAACTATTTCACTACGATTTTTAGTGCCAATAACAATATTTATACCTTCAATTTTTGCTACTTCTTCACTTGCAACCTGTGCATAGCAACCTGTAGCTACAACTACAGAATTAGGATTAATTCTCTTTGCACGTCTAATCATCTGTCTTGATTTTTTATCACCAAGATTTGTTACTGTACAAGTGTTAATAAGGTAAACGTCGGCATATTCTTCAAAATCAACAACTTCATAGCCCTTTTCTGTAAAAAGCTCTGCCATAGCTTCTGTGTCATATAAATTAACTTTACAGCCAAGAGTAATAAAGGCAATTTTCTTATTCATATTTATTTCCTTTCTAAACGTATCAAAACTCAATTCTTAGTATTATAACATATTTCTAATATATTTGCTAGTCCTTTTAAATTCTTTGAAAAAGTACGTATTATAGGACAATAGATGTATTACAATGTAATTGTAAAGAAAAAGAAAATAAATTTTAGGAGGTTTTAATTATGAAAGAAACATTTGTCACAATTACAGGATTTAAGCACTATTATGGTAAAAGTGTATTTGCTGTCGGTAGCTTAATAAAGTGTGTAAAAGAACCTGACAATGCCTATGATAGTGAAGCAATAAGATGCGAATATTTTCCGTTAAAGAAAGTTGGGTATATTGCAAATAGTGTAAATACAGTAGCCAACGGTACTTCAAGTAGTGGTAGAATATATGATAATGTTAAAAAGAAATTTTCCGTAAGAGTAATATTTACTACATATTCTCATATTATCTGTAAAATTGTTGAAAATACAGAAGAAGTAAGAAAAGAATATTTAAAACAAGGAGAAAAATTTGTAGAAAGAGAATTTGATTAAAATTAAGGCACGTTTTACAGCGTGCTTTTTTTATTTTTGTGTATTTTCTATGGCATTTTTGGTCAAAATTTGTTATACTATAGATAATTATGTTTAAAGAGGTGAAAATATGAAAAAGTTGGTTTTTACTGCTGTTCTTTTTGCCGGTTGTATTTTTTCAACAGTTTTTGCAAATGCACAGACAGTAAAAGTAGGTCTTGAGAAATATTTTAAAAATTCTCCGTCTATTAGTATAAGCGATAGTTTAATAGAGGTTTCTATTGGAAATGGCGAAAAAAATGCTATTGGACTTGGTAAAAGTTATGTTGTGAAGCCAATATCTAAAAGTTACTATTCTATTGATAAATACTATAAAACTTATAATTTAGCAGAAAAGCAGTTGTTTCACTACATAGGAAATAGTTGCATTCCTGTTCTTACAGATAAAGGATGGACCATATATATTACAACTGATTCCAAAATAAGTAAAAATGGTATGACTAAGGTTACTACAGGTGCAAATGCAGTTGTTTTATCTGTAAATGGCTATAATAAATTTATTGTTGATGGTAATGCATCTGCTAGAGTTTCTACAAATAATGATGTTGTAAACTTGACAAAGGCAAAATATCGTGGCGAAATTGCTATGTATGTAAATAACGCAACAATTACTCCTATTAATTTTTTGGATATGGAGCAATATCTTTATAGTGTAGTACCATCTGAAATGCCTGGTAGTTGGCCGGTTGAAGCTTTGAAAGCACAGTCTGTTGCAGCAAGAACATATACAACAAATGCTCTTGGAAAGCATGGAGTATATGACCTTTGTGATACAGTTCACTGTCAATCTTACAATGGTATAAATAATGAATACCCAAATTCTACAACTGCTGTTCAGGGTACATTAGGAAAACGTCTCTATAGCAATAATAAACTTATAGATGCAGTTTATTTTTCTTCTGATGGTGGTGCAACTCTTTCCTCTGAAGATGTATGGAACAATGCCCTTCCATATCTTGTAGGTAAAAAAGACAATTACGAAAAGGATTATAAGAAGTGGGAAAGAATATTTACATATACTGATTTAACAAATATTGCATCTAAAAAAGGCTATGGCGTAGGAACAGTAACAGACCTTGTTGCTGGATATAATGAAAACGGAATTGTAACTTCACTTACTTTCAAAGGTAACTTAGGTACAAAAACTGTTACAAAGGAAGAAATTCGTTCAGCATTTAATGTTTCTGCTGATGGTAGTCTTTCATCAAGAAACTTTACTGTTACAAAGGGTACAGATAGTGTTACTCTTACAGGAAAAGGCTATGGTCATAGTTGTGGTATGAGCCAGTATGGTGCTAAAGCTATGGCCGAAGCAGGGAAAAATTATATTGATATACTTAAATTCTACTATACAGGTGTAGAAGTTAAATAGAAAGGAAAGTTATGTTAAAGAAACAAGATTTTTATTTTGATTTACCTGAAGAACTTATTGCACAAACTCCACTGGAAGATAGGTCATCATCAAGACTTATGGTTATGGATAGAGAATCCGGAGAAATTGAGCATAAACATTTTAGAGATATTACAGAATACCTTAATGAAGGAGATTGTTTAGTTTTAAATGAAACTAAGGTATTACCAGCTAGATTAATTGGTGCTAGAAAAGATACTGGCACTAAGGTTGAAGTTCTCCTTTTGAAAAGACTTACTGACGATACTTGGGAAACCCTTGTTTATCCAGGTAAAAAAGCCAGAGTTGGTCACGTTATTGAATTTGGTGATGGACTTTTAGAAGCAGAAGTTATTGACATTGTTGAAGAAGGTAATAGAGTTGTTAAGTTCCATTTTGACGGTATATTCGAGGAACTTTTAGATAAACTTGGTCAAATGCCACTCCCTCCATATATTAAGGAGAAATTGGAAGATAAGAATCGTTATCAAACTGTATATGCTAAAAATGAAGGTTCAGCAGCAGCTCCAACTGCCGGTTTGCATTTTACTCCACAACTTCTTCAACAGCTTAAAGATAAAGGCGTAAAAATAGCAAAACTTACACTTCACGTTGGTCTTGGTACATTTAGACCGGTTAAGGAAGATGATATTCTTGACCATAAAATGCACTCCGAATTTTATATGATTGATAAGGAAAATGCTGATATTATAAATAATGCAAGGGCTAACGGTGGTAGAATTATTGCTGTAGGTACTACAAGTACAAGAACTTTGGAATCAATAGCAGAAGAAGATGGTTTTATACCCGTTAAAAGTGGCTGGACAGACATTTTCATTTACCCAGGCTATAAATTCAAAGCCATAGATTGCCTTATAACTAATTTCCACTTGCCAGAATCAACACTCATTATGCTTGTCAGTGCTTTTTCTACAAGAGAAAATGTACTTAATGCTTATAAGTGTGCTGTGGAAGGAAAGTATAGATTTTTCTCATTTGGTGATGCTATGTTTATGGTAACCAGTACACCAAAAACAGGTAAATTCAGGGATTAAAAACTGAGTTAGATAGACAGATAACTGAATTATTTACTCAAAATCGGTTTAAATCGCCCTACTTTTACAAAAGTTTGATTGAATAAAAATTTATATTTTGCATATTTATAAAAAGGAGATTGCTCATAATGGACAATCTCTTTTTTGTAATTATTATCCAACATCATTTTTACAGTTTTATATATTTTTCACTTGAAATATAAGTTGCTGAGTAAAAAAAGGACAGCTTTAAACTGTCCTAATCTGCTTATTTATTGTGTTTGCTAACTTGTTTGTAACTTTTACATCAAAAAAGCACCCTTTTCAGAGTGCTAATATCGTTTACTTGTATTAACTTTTCGAAATAAGCTGTTTTCGAACTTCAGATAACGGCTATTCTTCGTCATCGTCTGAATCTACTACATTATACATTTCTACTTTTGAAAGAATGTAGTCTACATCTTTTTGCATCTGCTTATGTTCTTCTTTCGTCAAATCATCATCAAATATACCATCTAAAAATCTAGGAATGTGATAACATAACTGGTCATGTACTCTTTCTTCAAGGATATTATGCCTTATTTCATATTCCCCTATGGTAATTATCCATATAGCTAGTGATGTACTGTCTTTAACTAAAAGGTCATCATCTTCATCTGCCATCCAGTTAGTAATTTTCTCGGCTGTTTCACAACCCTTATCACCCAAAAGACTAAAACAATCTATTACACCCTCTTTATAATCCTGATATGTCAATTCTGGGTCTACTCTCATAACTGCACTCATTCCTTTCTTTTTTCCCAAGGTTTATTATGATTTTTTTCGGCTCTTTCCTTTTTGTTTGAAACAACATTTACTGTCACATTAGGGTATTTGTCCTTAAATTGTTTCATAACTCCTAGACAGCTATCACACATACATTTTTCTGATAGCATATTTATAGTATGTTCTTTGCCGTCTTTTGCAATATCAGCAGCATATTCAAATAGTTTAGCCTCACTATCTATTTCTCTAGTATGAGAGCCAACTTTAATAGTTTCAAATTGTGTGTTTTCTTTTTGAAGAACTAAATTATCCTTTGTAATCTTACCAATACTTTTATTTTCAAATAGCTTATTAACTTCATCATACTTAAAATTAACAAAAGCTGGGTCAGTTTCTTTATCCATTTGACTATTTGCAATTTTAATTTCTCCGTCTAATTCCATTACTGCTATATTAGCCTTATTCTTAGCCTTGCCTGTGAATCCCTTAGTCTTTGTATTAAAAGCAAAATCGTCAAGCTCAACAATCTTCATTTTATCCATGCTACCAGAGTTGTCTTCGTACGAATTTACAACCCTGTAACTATGTTTTAGGCTGTTCCATTTGCTAGTATTATTATACTTTATTTTCTGAAATTCTTCAAGGCTTTCATGAGCATATTTACCTAAAACATCTTTGTACCTATCAAACTGTCCCTTATCAATTTTAAGGTTTTTAGCACTTTTTGAATAATAATCCCAAGCCTGTTGACCTTTTTCATTTACAAAGTTTTCTTTCCATTCTTCATATGTCATTTCATTGACATAAACAGTTTTACCTGTTTCGGGGTCTCTTGCTGCTCTTTGTCTGTTTTTACTTAACAAATTGTCAGTTACAGGTATTGTAGTGCCTCGGCATTTAGGGTGGAACGGTGGTGCAGTTAAACCTACTTGAAATTCATCAACATCGTGAACCTCACCGTCATGGCCACCACACACTTTACAAGTTATTCCGTCAAGAGTTTCTAGGTTCTTATACTTTTCTACCCCCATTTCTTTGTAGCTGTCTACCTGTGATTGGTTACATATGTTCGATACTTCTGTATGTATCAGTGTCGCACAAGCCTTTTCAGCTACATCGCTTTCTTTTTCAGGCAACAAAAAAGGACAGCTTTAAACTGTCCCAATCTGCTTGTTTATTGTGTTTGCTAACTTGCCTGTAACTTTTACATCAAAAAAGCACCCTTTTCAGAGTGCTAACATTACTTTACTTGTATTAACTTTTCGAAATAGGCTGTTTTCGAACTTCAGCCCTCTAAATGGCATCAGTTTTTAATTGTTAAATATCTTATCGTATACCTCTTTTATTTTATTAATCAATTCCCTGTCATTTAACAATTCAGGTTCGTTCATCTTGTAAGGGTCATAATTTGCACAGATTTCAGGAATGTCTTCTAAAGCAATCTCTAAATCTGCATCATCCAGCATTAACATTAATTCTGGCATATCATAAGAAAAATCATTACAGTTATAATTTCCGTTAATAAGAGCTTCCATCATATTTTTTATTTTATTTTTCATATAATTCCAAACTTCCTTTTGAATTTTTACGAGTTACAAGTGCTTTTAGTCAACTATAATATCTGGTAATCCCTTAGATGTTCTAGGTATTGTACCATACAACTCTATTGTGTAATCAAAATCATCATCAATACACTTCTGCAATACCTTACAATATTCTTCACTTGCTTCTATATCTTCCATTACAGCATCGAAAGAAGCTTCTGGAAAATAACCAAATTTATCAAAAAATTTACTACGCATACTTTCACATATCTTTAACATTTATAAAACTCCTCTCAATATTTCCTCGAAATACTTTATCTGCCTTTAGCCAAAGGCAAATCTTCGTCGCTATCGTCATAATCAATTCTAAGTTTATAATGCTTACAGTTCTCATATTTAAGTTGAATGTTTAAAGGTGTTTTTCAGAGTAAAGCTTGCAAGTCGTTGATATTTAAAACCGTTAAACTTCTTGGTTCTTTAAGCCTCTGCTTTCTTTAATTTCTTTTTCTAATTTTGCAATCGCCTTTTTTAATTCTTCATCTGACATATTTTTAATGTATTCAGGGATTTCTAATTTATCATTTTGAACATATCCAACTGGTAACATATCAATTTACCTCCTTAATAACTAAGCTATACGCAACTTTTAACTTAATCAAAGTCTTTATCTGAATCTCTGTGTTACAGTTTCATCTATTATACTCATCACTATTTTACTGTTGTCGCCATCAAACCACTTATTCATATTTTATAATTTATATGTAAATTTTGCATAAAAGGCAATCTGAATTTAATAAAAAGTGCCTCATTTATAATTATTTAGATTAATATTTTTTAAAAATTCTTCTAAAGTATATATTTTCTTTTCAAATTCAAACTCTATTACAGGTAGTTTAAATTTGCCGATTTTTAAGACTTCTTGTAAAACTATTGGATTTGTAATATAAAACCATTTATAAAATCTGTGATTATATGGCATAGCATAAGTAACCACACTCATAACATCTTTTGGTAAATCTATTTCATTTACTAAAGAACCTTCATCGTTTACTTCTTGAAAGAAAATTCTAAGCTCATCAATATCTGTATCCATATACTTATCCATATAAATATCTTTAGTATTTAGTTTGACCATATTAATTCATTCTCCTTTGGTTCGTAACCAATACCATTGTTACATTCTTTTAATTCAGGCTTTTTATTATAGTTTGTGTGTTTTCTACTTAAAATACAAGTTGTCGGGCAATAAAAATGAAAGTTTTAAATTTTCTTAATTTACTAACTTATTTTTAAATTTGTCAGTAAATTTTAAATCAAAAAGCACCATTGCGAGTTTAATCAAAAATGTTTATTACGATATATCTTTCTTCATTTGTTCTAAATATCGTTTATAACTTTCTTGTGCTTCTTTTGGGGCATCAGGTTTGATTCTCATATCAAGGTTTTTATCCAAATACCACCAATCTTTATTACTCATCCAGTAATGTTCAAGTATTCTCATTTAATCATTTCCTTAATTTTTATTAAATCTTATGCTGTAAATTCTTATTTTAAATCTTTTACTTTCCGTTATTATTTTTTAAGAGTTTTGTAACCATATTTATATAAAATATAATTATAATCTTGTTCCGTCTGGCAATATATAATCTTCTAACCAAGCTTCACCCGTTTCCATATTGACCTTAGCCGTTGCAAATACAGTCCAGCCTCTTTAAATTTTCTTTTAACTCTGGTCTTGTATCTGTGCTTTCAAACATATAATGAAGTGTAAATATACCATCATTTATACCTCTTGATACAGGACTATGCTTATGTTCTTTTAAAAACTCTTTATCAAATACTTCTGCAATCTGTCTTAAAGCCAAAATTATTGCTTTTGGTTCAGTAACCATTTAATCACTCTATACTTCTTTATAAAAAATCTTTTACTCTGTTTAATATATTATGTATATTCTACAATTGACAGTTAATTGTGTGAATTCTACTTTTACATAGCATCAGGGAACGCATAACACATTTGGTGTTACTATTTTTAATTGATTTTTGGAAATATGCTTACTTACAACTTATTTTCTCTATTTAAGTATAAAAAATCCACCTTACTTTTTAGATTTAAGGTGGAAAAAATAAAAATATTTTTTCTTGATACAACTATATCTATTATATAGTATATGGTGTACTAAAATAATAGATATAGCAATAAGCTTAGTAAACTTAATAATTGTTATCATCACTCTTGTATCAACAATTATCATTTACAGATTATTATTATAACTCAATCATAGAATATTTGCAATTATTATAATTAAATTTCTATATAAAATTCTTTCAATGTTAAAAATTGCTTATGATATATCCCTCTTTATCTGTTCTAAATATCGTTTGTAACTTTCTTGTGCCTCCGGTGGTGCATCTTCTTTTAATCTAGGAACAAGGTTTTTATCTCTATACCACCAATCTTTATTACTCATCCAGTAATGTTCTAATATTCTCATACAGTCATCTCCTTAAATAATTCAATAACTTGGGATTTAACATACTTAAACTTGTGAATTACTATTTACAAGTTAAGCTATGGTTATAAAAAGTTGTAAAAACATATTATTTTTTAGATTTTATCATTTTTAATCTTCATCTTCTGAATCTACTACATTATACATCTCAACTTTTGAAAGGATATAATCTACATCGGCTTGCATTTGTTTATGTTCTTCTTCTGTCAAGTCGTCATCAAAAACTCCATCTAAAAATCTTGGTATATGATAACACAACTGGTCATGTACTCTTTTTTCAAGGATATTATGTCTTATTTCATATTCGCCAATAGTAATTATCCATATAGCTAGTGATGTACTGTCTTTAACTAAAAGGTCATTATCTTCATCTGTCATATAATTTGTTACATCATCTACTGATTTACAAATATTATTTTCTAACAAACGGAAAGCATCTTCAACTCTATCCCTATAATCTTGATATGTCAACTCTGGGTCTACACGCATATTACACCCATTCCCTTCTCTTAAAAATTTGTTAATTATTAAAAATCGTTTTACGATATATCTCTTTTTTTCTGTTCTAAATAATGTTTATAACTTTCCTGTGCCTCTTTTGGTGCATCAGGTTTAATCGTAAATGTTCCGTTTTCTCTTTGAATTATCCAATCATCATTTGACATCCATAAAAGATCCAATTTTCTCATCAAATCAACTCCTTTAATAATTCAATAAATTATTTTTATACTTTATAGTTTTTTAGATGATTATAATTTTTATAACAAAAAGCAACCTCTTTTGAGATTGCTTAAAATATTTTATAAATTAATTCATATATTCTTTTCCATCAAAAATAAACGATTTTACATTATTATTTGAATCGAAAGTAAATTGGAACTGACTTCTTACTGTTGCTCCAAATCCATTTTGAGAGTCAACATAAGCTGCAACAACAACTTGCCCGTCTTTTTTTGCAATATTCCAATCTAAAAAATTAGGAAACTTTGCTGTAGAAGGAGATTTTAATACTTTTTCTACAGCTTCCTTGCAAACAATCATATACTTAGAAGCGTCATCTGTAGTCAATTCATAATCAGTAATTTTGGCATTTACTTTTCCGTTAATATATAAGTCATGGTCTGCATATCTTACAGAATAAACTGTATTGTCTGAATTCAAATATAGTATTATATTCTTAAAATTATCAACACTTGATATGTTTGCAGAAACTCTATATCCTTTTTCACCCTGAAAATGGGCATTGTCTAACAATTCATCATGATTTATTTCCTTTATTTTTGTAAAGCCACATTGCTTGAAAATGTTTTCAATATTTTGTTTTGTATTTCTATCAATAGATGAATTGCCAGAAACATTGGTTGTTGATGAATTTTCGAGCTTATTTGACTGATAACCTCCAACTGATGCAATAACTATAAAAATGATAAAAACAAGACAACCTATTCCACAACCTCTTTTAGGTTTATCTTTTTTCTTTTGTTTGCCATAAACATTGTATTGGCTAGGGTCAATTTTTGTTGTGGTATCACTTTTGTTATAATCTTCTTGATTGTCACTTAACTTATTTCCACACTCTGGACAAAAATCGTTTTCACTTGAAGTTTCGTTTCCACACTTTGGACATTTTATAGTTTGCTTTTGTCCACACTTTGGACAAAACTTATTTTCACTATCTGATTCATATCCACAATTAGGACATTTTGACATATACATTCCCTCTTTCTTTTTGTTTTATAATACTTCAAAAAAAGAATGTTGTCAACAAAATTATACATCTTTTGTGCTATTTATTACTATATGCAGAAGTGAAAGGAAAAGATTGACTGTATATAAACATATAAATTTCTATTCTTTTATTTTGATAAATAGGTTATAAAATGTTTCTAAAAATCAAAATATACATATAATATAATTTTCTTAAAAACTTTTTCTTTATCAAAAAAGCACCCTCAAATTGAGAGTACTTTTGATACTGCTATACTTTACAACCTACTTTTTCTTTCTTGCCAAATATACTAAGCAACCTAAAGCTATAGCACAAGCAGCTACAGAAGCCAATCCCAAAGTTGTTATACCATTTATAATTAAAGTCATAACATTTAAAATTAAAAGTACCACTAAAAATCCTACACTAAATCCTTTATCCATTGTTTTCTCCTTATCATTCTTATTATTTCCTCTATTATATTATAAACGGGAAGTATTATCAATCTTTATTTTCTTAAATCCCTACCTATAAAATTTATTTCCCTGTTAGGTATATCTACTGTTATATTATCCCATTGGAGATATTGATTTTTACCAAAGGTTTTTGCCACATAGTCTATAAAGTCTTGGGCTGTATTATATATTTCCTCTTTATACTTTATTACATCATAATTTTTAGTCATAACTATCCAAAAGCCATAGTATTTGCACAATCAAGTTGTCCCCATTGGCACAGTAAAATAATATCCATAATTCCTCCTTTCTAAAGTGTGACACCTATTTCTTTTATTTTGTGTCACGCTATAACCCTGGTAATTAAGCTAGTTTTAAGGCTATGTGACACGTGACACCTAATATTTTTTAATACACATAACTTTTTAATATATCATCGTTTTTGATAATGATATAAAAAATATATAGGGTATATGCAATATTTTGTGTTTAGGTGTCACAATCTCTTAAAAGTATAGTATTTACTGGTGTTTTGGTGTGACACCTAATGTGACACGTGACACCTAAAAAGGTGTTACATCATCACTTATGTCTATTTCATAAAAATTATTTATTTCATCACTTTCGTCTATTGCAATGTTTAAATTAAACTCTACAAATCGACTAGACCTACCATTAAATCTTTTAGTTATAGAATTAATACTTTTGTTTCCATATTTTTTAGAAGTTATAATGCCCTTTTCAGCAAAATAATTCATACTCTTTCTTGAAGAAAATCCATTGTCTTCTAAAGCTGTTTTAAGCAATGTTGGTAAAATATATGCCTTATCGTCATTAATAAAACCTAGGCAATTACTACGTGCGTTTAAACCAAAATTATCCTTATTAGACAATATCCAATCCACCACAAACTGTTTGGCATTTTCATTTACGTCATTTTCTTCTTCTGTAAACTGTTGTGACAATATTTCCTTTGCCATTTCCAATGCTTTATTCCAGCTTGTACTATTTACATTTAATTCTTCTTGTTCTTCAAACAACCAACAATCGCACAAAGCATCAGCAAGAGCCACCAAACTTATGGAAGAAATATGGCTACCACTATTATTTTTTGACATTTTAGTAACTTCTTCGGTCATTTTTTCGTAAAGCTGAAGCAACTTTTCTTCTGGATAATCTACAATGTGGTTTATATAATCATTACCAGCCCAACCATAGTTAATAGCTGTCTGTCTATGTATGTCGCTGGCATCTTCTTCATTATCAAAAGGTGCTCCATATACTTCAATGGTTCTAGTGCTTACACCTGTTTGGCTTGTTGAAGTAGATATAGGTTCTTCCCCTGTGGCTATAGCAACTGTTCGCCATTGTTGGGTATGTTGCAATCCTCCACCTTTGTTACCTCTTATTCTGCCCTGTCCTCCTGAAATCATATAGACTATTTTTTCAAGAGAGTTTTGTGAATACAGACTATTGCCGGCAAGCTGTCTTTCATCAATGCCTAAAGGCAAATCACAATAAAAACCTGCCATTCGTTCTAAACCAACTTGCGTAGCATTGAAATTCATCATTAATGCTTCAGGTTCTCCCCAAACAGAAAGTGCCGACTTTAATGCTGCCGTTTTACCACCTTTACTGCCACCCCAGTTGTACACAAAGAATATTCTATGCTTTAATATTTTAAGAAGTGGTGCTGAAAATGATGACGCCAATATAAATCTAAACTTATTTCGTTCTCTATGGGGCTGTACCATAGCTTTCCAATCCTCATAACTACCACTTTGGCAATAAGCATTTACCAAATTTTTCTGTGACATATCTACATCAATTTCAAGGTCTTTACTACTTGGCACAAAGGAATTATTATGCCAACCAAAGGAATTTACACAATCCACCTTTGGTATAAGCTCTAAATTTTCACTTTCCAAAGATGAAAGGTATTTTACAAGATACTTTGCATTTTCACTTGTAACTGTACAGCCCATATCGGCTAATACTGTAATGCCTTTTGATGTAAATATTGTACTTCTTGTAAATTTTCCACTATGCCAAATGTTATCTCTTTTAAAGGAGATTTCTATTTTTTCCTCTCCAGTTTCAAGAGTTCTAAGCCTTTTAGTTATTATTATTGGTGTTCTGCAAACAAGTTTCTTTTCTCCTGTTTTGCCATTTACACTAAACACACCGTCTTCACAATAATACCAATTTAATGGCTGTTTTAATGGTATTGGTTGCCCTACTATTGTCAATGTATCTCTATCAGCAAATATATCCACTTTCTCACATTTTTTCATAGCCTGTAACAGCATTTCTTTTGATTTTTCTTTGCCATTGTCTATGTACAGTTGTGACGGGTCTTTTGCGTTAAATTCGCCACAAGAAAATACATAAACATCGTCTTTGAAGTCTATTTCTTTAAGGCAATTTACAACTTTATTGAAGAAAGTTTCTCCACCAGTGTCAGGTTCTTGATGTATATACACTTTTAAACCTCTTAAAAACTCTCCATATTCGTTTTTAAAAAGACTTGCACCAGCTACACCTAAAGCCGGCAATCCCAAATAGGTCAATGTTTGGGTGTCGCTTTCTCCCTCACATAAAATTACATAGCCCATATTTTTAATGTTTGTCAAACTCCACAGGTTGTAAAGGCATATTTTGCCACTAGAGCCTTTTGCCCACCTAAGTTCTTTGTTATTAAATCTCTTTCTAAATGTTACTTCTGCCATATTTTCATTATAATAAGGCATTTTTACATATTGTCTGCTGTCATAGTTATTGCTTGTCTGAACTCCGTAATGATTTTTAAGCCATTCTATAGGCAATCTCTTTTCAAGGCAGTAGTCCTCAATAGTATAATCATTTGTATATTTATTGTATTTTTTCAAAATCTCCTTGTAGGCCTCCTTTTCTGTAATGTTATAATATCTACTATAAAAATTAATGTAATTGCCCTTTATATTTTCAGTAAAACAAATCCATTGACCAGTTGTTAAATCAACTGAAAAACTGGGGTTACTGTCATTATGAAAAGGACAAAGTCCTATTAATCTATTTCCACTAATTTTGCTTTTTTTTATTATAGATGAATATTCTTCTCTGTAATTTACAAAATTATCTATATTTAAAACTTTATTTAACATCTTAAAAACCTCCTCTCGTTAAATAAAAATTTTATAATTGAAGCATAGCTCAAGTTGTATGACATTTCGTGACATAATTTTTTAAAAATGCAAAGTTTTCTAATCTAATTTTAATTTTTGCTTAATAGCACCCTAATTCACTCAATATATAATTAAAACAAATTTATGGAGGAGTGATTATAATTGATAAAGCCTAACATTGGAAAGAAAGGAAAAATTGCTATTGCTACTGGTCTTGCTGTGGTTTTGGCTATAGGAGGAAGTTTAGCATATATCCACAGCAAAAAATCTAAAAAGCCGGACTTTGGCGGTGGCAAAGATATGTTTACTGAAAAAGTTCAAAAAGGTAGCATACAAGAAACTGTTACTGCCAGTGGTACAGTTGACCTTGAGGACGAAACAAACATTTACGGCGAGGCTGACGGATACAAGATTAAGAAATTCCTTGTAGAAGAAGGCGACACTGTAAAAGCTGGTCAAAATGTAGTTGAATATGATGTAAAAGATACTAAAACAGACCTTGAAAGCAAAATAAGAGATGCAAAGAGAAATATTGAAAATGGTAAACTTGCCCTTGAAGCAATAACTACAGCGAAAACACAAGCTGAAATAACAAAGTTAGAAAACGCTGTATTTACACAGCAAAAAGCTATTTCTGATGCACAGACTACATACAATACCTATGCTACAAAGTTATCAGCACAGCAAACTACAATAGACAATGCAAAAAGAGATATAGACACAGCCAACAGGGATTTATCTCAGGCTCAAAGCGACTTATCACAGGCTCAGAAAGACGAAAGCACATACAAACAGCTTTTATCTGCCGGAGGTGTAAGTCAATCTGAATATGACAACTATGCAAATGCTCTTGAAAAGGCTCAAAATACATATGAAAATGCTAAAACTTCTGTAACAAAGGCACAGGCAACATATACAGACGCCAAAAACAGTTACAATGATTTAGTAAAAGAAAGAGATAACAAAAAGCTGGAAATTACTTCTGCTCAAAAGGCTCTTACACAGGCACAGCAAGAATTGGCTGCTGCAAAAGACCCTCTTTCTGATGAAGCAACAAAAATAAAATATGACCAGCAGGTGTTGACAAACAAAGGCTTAGAGGACAGTTTATCTGACTTAGAGGAAGATTTAAACGATTTAGTACAGTATGCCACTACTCCTGTTGACGGCAAAGTTACTGAAATACCTGTTGATGAAAATTCTCTTGTAGTAGATAACACAATAATGGTTAAAATAGCAAACCTCAACAACCTTATTGTAAATGCAAACATTGAAGAATATGACGCACCACAGGTTAAACTTGGTCAGACAGTAACTATGACTTCTGACGGCTTAGATGGAAAGACTTATACCGGCAAGGTGACAAAGATTTCTACAAGTGCCAGTGATACTTCTACCAACTCTGGTACTGAAACAGTTGTTCCTATTGAAATATCTGTAGACAATCCTGACGGTGTTTTAAAGCCAGGGTTCAACCTAGACCTTGAGATTATGGTTGTAGATAAAAACGACGTATTGACAGTTTCTACAAATGCTGTGGCTAAGGACGGCAAGGAAAATACACAGTACGTATACAAGGTAGAAAATGACAAACTTGTGAAAACTACTGTTGAAACTGGTGACGAAGGTGACTCTACTGTTGAAATAACTTCCGGTCTTAAGGAAGGCGACCAAATTATATCTTCTAACAGCGAGGACATAAAAGACGGTATGACATTAGAAGAATTTAAGAAAACTCAAATGGAAAAACAGCAGAAAGCTAAAGACAGCGAAAGTGATAATGGAGGGGACAAGAACAATGATAAAGGTCAGCAATCTGAAAAAATGTTACAGCCAGGGGGAGCTGGAGGTCCAGGCTTTGGCGGGGGTGGACCTAGAGGTTAAAAAAGGCGAATTTGTATCTATAATGGGTTCTTCCGGCTCTGGTAAATCCACATTGATGAATATTTTAGGCTGTCTTGATAAGCCTACAAGTGGCGATTACATTTTAGACGGTATAAACATTTCAAAGGTAAAGGACAGCCAGTTATCCCAAATAAGAAACAAAAAAATTGGCTTCGTTTTCCAAATTTTTAACCTACTGCCTAAATTGAATGCTCTTGAAAATGTAGAACTTCCTATGGTTTATGCCGGTATTGACTCTGCCACAAGAAGAAAAAAAGCTGAAAATGCCCTTGAATGGGTTGGTCTTGCCGGAAGAATGAAACACAAGCCCAATGAAATGTCAGGTGGTCAAAGACAGAGAGTTGCCATAGCCAGAGCATTTGTAAATGACCCTGCTATTATATTAGCTGATGAGCCAACCGGTAACTTGGATAGTAAGTCTACATTTGAAATAATCGACATTTTTCAAAGATTAAATGAAGGTGGAGCTACTATTGTTATGGTAACTCACGAACCTGATGTAGCTGAATATACAAAGAGAATTGTGACTTTTAAAGATGGACAGAAAATAAGCGACGAAATAGTAGAAAATCCTAAAATTGCCGGAGGTGAAATGTAATGCAATTAAGTGAAAATATTATGTCAGCTTTTAGAAATGTATTTTCAAACAAGATGCGTACATTCCTCACTATGCTTGGCATAATAATTGGTATTGCTGCTGTTATTGCCATTACTTCCATTGGTAATGGCTCTCAGGTACAGATTGCTGAACAGTTTGACTCCCTTGGTGTAGGTAGAATGACAGTTTCTCTCAGAAATAATTCCCCTAGAAATATGTTTTCCAGTGATGCTTTAAAGTTAGACGATTATGAGGAATTAAAAGCTATTAAGGGAATAAAATATATGAGTCCTACTTATTCAGCAAGCTATTATTCAGTGAAATTACTTGACCCAAAGGAAACTAACACAGCCTCTATTACCGGCGTTGGTGGGGACTATTACAACATAATGAGCCCTACTCTACTTTATGGCACATACATAAATGAAACAGATGTAGACAACAAAAGCAAAAATGTTGTAATTACAGACACTACAGCTAAAAAAGTATTTGGATATTGCGACCAAAGTGTTATAGGTCAAAAGATTACTATTAAAACTTGGAAAGGTTCATTAAAATATACTGTTAAAGGCATTGTTGAAGATACCAATTCTTCTTCCATTGATGCCTCTGAAAACGAATATCCGGAAGAAATGGTTATTCCTATTTCTACAGCACAGCGATTATTTAACAACAAAACTCTTACAAACATTACTTTAGTAGCTGAAGACCCTGACAATACAGATGCTTTAGGCGAGGAAATTGTTGCAAAACTTGATGAAATACACGAAACAAGTGAAAAATATACTTGCGAATCAACTACTGCACAGTTAGAGGCTATGAATGAAGTAACTGGTACTGTAACACTTTTAATAAGCGGTGTTGCTGCCATTTCTCTTATTGTAGGTGGTATAGGTGTAATGAATATTATGATGGTAACAGTTACTGAAAGAACAAGGGAAATTGGTATCAGAAAATCCATAGGTGCTAGAAACAGAGATATTATGTTCCAGTTTGTAGTAGAAGCCATAATACTGACATTTATGGGTGGTATACTGGGTATTCTGTTTGGCTGGGGAACCGGATTTTTAGCAGGCAAATTAATGGGTATGGAAGCTGTACTTTCTGTTAAATCTGTTATTATAGCCGTTGCCATATCTAGTGCCATTGGTATTATTTTTGGTGTTTATCCTGCCCGTAAAGCTGCCAAACTTGACCCGATTGAGGCTTTGCGTTACGAATAATTATACAATTTACAAAATAAATGTTGCATAAATTTTCTTATAGGTGTAAAATAATGTAAAAAATAAATGATTTGAGGTGTTTGTATATGACAATGAAAGAGGCAATTAACAAGGTTATAAAAGGTCAAAACCTTACTCTCGAAGAAGCAAAGGAAGTTATGGGGCTTATGCTTGGTGGAGAGGCAACACAGGCTCAGCTTGGTAGTTTTTTAACAGCTTTAAGAATGAAAGGCGAAACTATTGACGAAATTATCGGCTGTGCTACTGTAATGCAGGAAAAAGCTGAACACGTTCACCCTAACGTTAGTGTTCCTTACGTTGATTTAGTTGGTACAGGTGGCGACGGTACAAACACCTTTAATATTTCTACAACATCTGCTTTTGTTGCTGCCGGTGCTGGTGTACCTATTGCAAAACATGGTAACAGAGCTATTTCAAGCAAAAGTGGTGCTGCTGATGTATTAGAATGTCTTGGCGTAAACATTATGTTAGAGCCAGCAAAGGTAGAAAAATCAGTTGAAGAAGTTGGCATTGGCTTTATGTTTGCTCAGACTTTCAACAAGTCTATGAAAAACGTTGGTCAGGCAAGAAAGGAAATGGGTACAAGAACTATTTTCAATATTTTAGGACCTGTTTCTAACCCTAGCAATGCTACTGCTGCTGTTATCGGTGTGTTTAGCCCTACTTTGACAGAACCTCTTGCTCACTCTATGAAAGCTATGGGTGTAAAACGTGGTATGATTGTTTGTGGCTGTGACGGTATGGACGAAATTACTCTTACTGGTACAACTCACGTTTCTGAAATTAAGGACGATAGTGTAACTTCATATGATATTAATCCTGCTGATTATGGTCTTAGCATAACTGATGCTGAACAGTTAAAGGGTGGTAATGGCGAAGAAAATGCTGAAACAACAAAGGCTATTCTTGCCGGCAAGGAAACTGGTGCAAAGAGAGATATTGTTCTCCTTAATGCTGGTGCTGCTATTTACTGTGCCGGTATTGCTGATACTTTAGCAGAAGGTATCGAAAAGGCAAAGTCATCTATTGATAGTGGCAGGGCTTTAGAAGTCCTCAACAAATTAGTAGAATTTACAAACAGATAATAAATATAAGGGAGTAGAATTGTTGTTCTACTCCCCTTTTTTATGTGATAACAATAAAAAATACCCTAGAAAAATCTAGGGCATTATTTTTACTCTATGCCAACGATATATCCATAAACAGGTTGACCACCATTAGTAACCTCTATATCCATATCATCGTATTTTTCAGATAAATAATCAGAAAATTCTTCTGCCATATTTTCTGTTACTTCACTGCCGTAGTAAACAGTAATTACGCAAGCCTCGTCATTTTCTGCTATCATTTTATCAACAAGACTTTTTGCTGTTGTTTGAATATCTTCATCAGTAACAACGATTTCATCATTTTCTATACCAATGAAATTGCCATTTTTGATTTCAATACCATTTACAGTTGTGTCACGAACAGCTACAGTAACTAAGCCAGTATTTACTTCTGAAATTGCATCTACCATAGATTCATAATTTTCCTCTACAGATGTGTCTTCCATAAAGCCTAACATAGCTGAAAGCCCCTGAATAACAGAAGTAGTGCCTACAACCTTTACATTCTTATCCTCTATAATTTCTGCTGACTTTTCAGCTGCCAAAATTATATTCTTGTTATTAGGCAATACAAACACATTCTTAGCATTAACTTTTTCTATAGCATTTGTTATATCCTCAATACTAGGGTTCATTGTCTGTCCACCCTGTATTATATAGTCTACACCTAAATCTTCAAAAGCCTTTTTTAAGCCGTCACCAACAGAAACAGCTACAAAACCATATTCCTTTAATTCCTTTGGCTTTTCAGTCTTTTCCAAAAGCGATGTATGCTGTAATCGCATATTTTCAATTTTCATATTTTCAAGGCTACCGATTTCAAGAGCCTTTTCCAATATTTTGCCTGGGTGATTACTATGAACGTGAACTTTTATTAAATCATCGTTTCTTACAAGTACAATACTATCCCCATTTTCAGCAAGGAACTCTCCAAACGATTTTTCTATGTCATCATTGAGATTTTCACCATTTACAAAAAATTCTGTACAATAGCCAAATTTAATTTCACCATTAACAGAAGCTGCACCAGTAGTAGCTGGAACCGGTGTACTGCTCTGTACTCCTGTATTATCCTCTACGTCAGACTCAATGCCTAAGTTTTCATAGCCACCTTCTACAATAAAGATAAGACCCTGTCCACCGGAGTCAACAACCCCAGCTTCCTTTAACTGAGGTAACATATCCGGAGTTTTTGCCAACACTTCATTAGAATATTCAATGATTTCTTTAAGCATTACAGCTATATCTTTATTTTCGTAGCTACTTTCTACTGCCTTTTCGCTCATAGCACGAATTACAGTAAGCATTGTACCCTCTTTCGGCTTCATTACTGCCTTATATGCTGTAGCAGTTGCCATTTCAAAGGCTTTTGCAAATTCATCAGCATTTATTTCAGTTTTGCCGTTCATAGCCTTATACCAACCTCTTAATATTTGAGAAAGTATAACACCTGAATTACCTCTTGCACCTCTTAAAGCACCGTCAGATACTGCCTTTGCAACTTCTGATATATTATCTGTATCAAGATTTTCTACTGCCCTTGCAGCAGCTGTAATTGTCATAGACATATTCGTTCCTGTATCGCCGTCTGGAACAGGAAAAACATTCATTAAATCTACTTTTTCTCTGTTTGCTGCTAATTTATTTGCACCGTTTATTATAAAACGTTTTAAAGCAGCACCGTCAATAGTAAGCAAAATAAAATCCTCCTAGTTATCTACTCGTATACCCTCAACATAAATTTTGAGTTTAGAACACTTTATACCAATGCTCTCCTGCAATTTGTACTGAACTGTGTCGTACACAATTTTTCCTATAGCCTGTATATTTGTGCCATATTCTACTATAATATGAAGTTTAATAGAAATATCATTATTTTCATTAATTGCAATTTCTACGCCCTTTGTAAGGCTCTCTTTCTTTAAAAGATGAACTATACCATCTTTTACTGTCTTTACTGCCATACCTACTACACCATAACAATTTGTAGCAGCTATACCAGCTATCTTTGCAACAACGTCTTTCTCTACTGATAAATAGCCTTTTTCATTAATAATATTTACGTTCATTATTTTTTCCTCCTATTTTTCAGTCATACTTTATTTATTATACCCTATTTCTAACACGTTTTCAACTACATTAAGCTACATTAAATCATTAAAAAATGCTTAAATAGTGAATTTTGTTAAAATAATGAAAAAATTTCTAAATTAACTCTTGCTTTTTATATCAAGAGCTGTTATAATAGCAAATGGTGAGTTTAAAACTAAGGAGGTGTTTATCTATGGCTAAGTGCGCAATTTGCGATAAGAGCAGACAGACAGGTCACAGAATTAGTATTAATCGTAGTCAGGTTTCAAGAAGAGCTAACAAGACTTGGAACGCTAATGTTAAGAAAGTTAAGGTTGTTGAAAACGGTACAGTAAAATCTATCAACGTTTGTACTAGATGCTTACGTTCTGGTAAGGTTACTCGTCTTTCATCAGTTAAGGGTATGTAATTTAATAAAATATACTCGGTCCAGTAGCTAAAAATGCATTGATGCTCTGGGTTGTGACATGTGAATTCACTGATATAAAAAGGCACTCGTTCGGGAGTGTCTTTTTTGTTACCTAAATTTAAAGATAACATAAAAGAAAGGAGATTGCAACACACAATCCCCTTTTCAATCAATATTATTTTAATCTTTCTTCTAATTCTGCTTTTCTATCTTCATATCCAGGCTTACCTAAGAGAGCAAACATATTCTTCTTATAAGCTTCAACACCTGGCTGGTCAAATGGATTTACGCCAAGCATATAACCACTGATAGCAAGTGCCTTTTCAAAGAAGTACACAAGCTGACCAAAGTTATAAGCATCTGATTTTTCAACTTCAATAACCATTGTAGGTACACCACCGTCAACGTGAGCAAGGAAAGTACCAGCATATGCCTTTGAGTTTACATACTGTATAGTCTTATCGGCTACGAAATTAAGACCGTCTAAGTTTTCTGCATCTGTTTCTATTGTAATATTCTTCTTAGCATTTTCTACCCATAAAACTGTTTCAAAAAGGTTTCTGCTACCGTCCTGAATAAACTGACCAATAGAATGTAAATCAGTTGAGAAATTAGCACTTACAGGGAAAATACCCTTGCCGTCTTTACCTTCACTTTCAGCATAAAGCTGTTTATACCATTCACCAAACATTGTAAGAGATGGCTCATAGTTAGCAAGAATTTCAATAGCCTTGCCCTTTCTGCCTAAAATCTGTCTAGTAGCTGCATATTTAAGGCAATCATTATTTTCTAAATCGTCATTCTTATATGTAGCAACTGCATCAGATGCACCCTGCATTACTGCATCAATATCAATACCGGCTGCTGCCATTGGAAGAAGACCTACTGGAGTAAGAACAGAGAAACGACCACCAACATCATCAGGAATAACAAATGTTTCATAGCCTTCTGTATTACACATAGACTTTAAAGCACCTCTTGCTTTATCAGTAGTGGCAAAAATTCTCTCCTTTGCACCCTCTTTACCATACTTATCTTCAATAATCTTCTTAAAAATTCTGAAAGCAATAGCTGGTTCAGTTGTTGTACCAGATTTTGAAATTACATTAATAGAAAAATCTCTATCTCCAAGAATTTCAATAATATCACTTAAATAATCAGAACTAATACTATTACCTACAAAATAAACTTCTGGAATACCCTTATGCACCTTCTTATTGAAGTTTACGCCATTAACAAATTCTAATGCAGCACGTCCACCTAAGTAAGAACCACCAATACCGATTACAATAAGAACCTCACTATTTGACTGAATTTTCTTAGCAGCTTTCTTAATTCTTTCAAACTCGTCTTTATCATAATTATTAGGCAAATCTACCCAACCAATGTAATCATTACCTGCACCTTTACCTGAATAAAGTAAGTCACTTGCCATTTTTACAGCAGGCTGTATCTTAGCATATTCCTCATTTCTTACAAAGTTTTCTGTACCACTTAATTTTAATTTAATACCCATTGTATAACATCCCCTTAATATATATTTTATAAATTATTTAAAGTGTCAAAGGTATATCCTTTGGCTCTTAAACTGTCAATAATATCTCCCAAAGCCTCTGTATTGGACTTTGAAACAGCATGAAGTAAAAGAACAGCACCATTGTGATACTTGCTCATTACTGTATTATAAGCCACATCTTTACCTGGCTGAGCTGTAGTTATCCAGTCCTTATAAGCAAAACTCCAAAAAACTGTCTTATAACCCATATTGCTGGTAACAGCCAATGTTCTTTCACTATATTCACCCATAGGTGGTCTAAACACCTTTGGCATAGCCTGTCCTGTTACCTTTTCAAAGGCTTGAGCTGTTTCTGTAAGCTCGTTTTTCAACTGTGAATCGGATAAAGTTGGCGAACTTAAATGTTTTACAGAGTGATTACCAACTATATGTCCTTCAGCTACCATTCGTTTTACCAGCTCTGGGTCTGATTCAATATATGGCTTAGTAACAAAAAATGCAGCTTTTACATTTTTAGCTTTCAAAACATCTAAAATTTTAGATGTATAGCCATTCTCGTAACCTTCATCAAAAGTAAGATATATTTTCTTTTCATTTGGATTGCCTACATAGTAAGCATTGTATTTATTTAGGGCAACCGAGCCATTTCCCTGAGGTTGTGTATGATTGTTATTAGCTACAAAATACCAACTCTGCTTCGTGTTAGAAAGTTTAGAGGTATCATAATTTGTAGGCTCTATATTCATCTCATAGGAACTAGCTTTTCCCATTTCTTCTACTGATTTTTCCGAAGACTCTACAATATTATATAGACCATTTTCAGCATCAACGGCAGTATTTATACCACCGGTTATGCTATTTATTGCAGTAGCTCCCAAAACCATAGCAGATACGATTGTCGAATATAATTTCATATTCCTCCTATAGTTTTGTTACATTTACAACTTCTACGTCATCATAAGTCTGAGCTTTAGAAACATCAAACTTAAGTGTAATCAAAACATTATCTCCACTATTTAAGTTAATTTTAATATTTTTTACAGGCAATGTAATCTTAGAACCTCTTTCGGTTTCTATAACAACAGCATCGTTATCTTTTGTATCTACAATACCTGAAATAGAATATTCTCCACTTTTCTGTGTAGGTATTGCCTCATCGACAACAGATTTTACACTATCTTTTTCAATTTCAGTAGCTACTGTAGATGCTTTTGTAGTTTCGACACCACTTTGTTTACTAGTATTACAAGCTGAAAATCCTAAAAGAGAAGTACCTATTAAGGCAAAAATTATAAATTTTTTCATATATAACCCCTCCTTTTTATGTAAATATTATAACATATGCTACAATATTTTTCCATAATTATTTTTAAATTAGTGATTTTTTTTATTTCAAAGAAAGACACAAAAATTATAAATATGACAAAATGATAGTACATAGAAATTTTTAAGAAAATTTATTATATCACAAAAAGACACAGACAATATCTGTGCCTTCTTGCATATGTACTCTAAGCAAAAATTACTTTAAGTCGCCAGTCTTTAACCAATCCTGGTCATCATAATCCTTGTTTTCGCCTACCATACCCCAGATGAAAGTATAAGCCTTTGTACCAACACCAGAGTGGATTGACCAACTTGGAGAAATTACAGCACTTTCGTTCTTCATAACGAGGTGTCTAGTTTCGTCTGGTCTACCCATCATATGGAATACAACATTGTCATCGTCCATATCGAAGTATAAGTAAACTTCCATTCTTCTTTCGTGAGTGTGACATGGCATAGTGTTCCAGTTAGAACCTGGGTCAAGCTTAGTCATACCCATAGCAAGCTGACATGAACCGTATTCAACGCCATCTCTTTCAGATAATCTAGCGAATACTTCGTCATGAATGTACTGGTTGATAGTTCTCTTGTTACAATCTTCAAGAGAGCCAAGTGGCTTATGATTTGCATCATCATACTGAATAAGAACAGTTGGGTAATTTCTGTGAGCTGTTGCACTATTCATATAGAACTTAGGTGGGTTCTTAGGGTCCTTAGCTGAGAAAGAAATTTCCTTTGCACCCATACCAACGTAAATAGCTTCGCTGTTCTTAACTTCGTAATCCTTACCGTCAACAGTAACGATACCGTCACCACCGATATTGATTGTACCAAGTTCTCTTCTCTGTAAGAAGTATTCAGCTGCTAATTCCTTACTACCTTCAAGCTTTAATGCTTCTGTAGTTGGGCAGATACCACCAAAGATAATTCTATCATTGTGGCTATAAACAAGCTTCATTTCACCAGGAGTGAATACCTTTTCAACTAAGAAATGGTCTCTTAACTGCTGTGTAGTGTAATGCTTAACATCATCAAAGTGATTTGAATATCTTACTTCTAATTTCATTTCTAATCCTCCATAAAAATAATATATTTAGATAAAGGCTGAAAGCTTTACGCCCTCAGCCTTTACAAGTTGCCGACAGGCAACACAATGTGAGAAATAAATTATCTCTGAACACGACCTGAACCGTCGCCACCAGCTAATGCTTCTACATCAGCTCTAGTAACAAGGTTGAAGTCACCAGGGATAGTGTGCTTTAATGCAGATGCTGCAACAGCATATTCAATAGCTGCCTTCATCTGGTCAACAGGAGCCTTGTCCTGGTTGTCAAGAAGACCACAGATAAGACCACCAGCGAAAGAGTCACCGCCACCTACTCTATCAACGATAGGGTTGATTTCGTATCTTCTTGAACGGTAGAATTCACGAGAAGCACCATCCATGATACAAGCAGACCAACCATTGTGAGAAGCAGAGAAAGATTCTCTTAATGAAGAAATAACGAACTTGAAGCCGAACTTATCACACATCTGGTTGAAGATGTCCTTGTAACCAGCCATTTCTAATTCGCCTGAAGTAACGTCAGTTTCGCCTGGCTTGAAGCCGAGTACCTTTTCAGCATCTTCTTCGTTACCGATACAAACGTCAACATACTGCATAAGGTTAGTCATAACCTTCTGAGCCTTTTCTGAAGACCATAATTTCTTTCTGAAGTTAAGGTCACAAGAAACAGTAACGCCCTTAGCCTTAGCAGCCTTTAAAGCAGCTTCTGTAACTTCTGCAGCAACGTCGCTTACAGCTGGAGTGATACCAGTGAAGTGGAACCAATCTGCACCATCGAAAATCTTATCGAAGTCGAACTTGTCAGCAGTAGCAGTAGCGATTGAAGAGTTAGCTCTATCATAAACTACATTAGATGCTCTCATAGAAGCACCAGTTTCAAGGAAGTAAATACCTAATCTATCGCCGCATCTTACGATGTTCTTAGTTTCTACGCCATACTTTCTTAAAGCAGCAACTGCACATTCACCGATTGGGTTAGCTGGTACAGCAGTTACGAATTCAGCTTCATGACCGTAGTTAGCTAAAGAAACAGCTACGTTAGCTTCACCGCCACCATAATTAATATCAAACTCGTCAGCCTGGATAAACTTTTCGTTATTAGGTGTAGATAATCTTAACATTATTTCACCCATTGTTACAACTTTGCTCATTTTGCAAAATTCCTCCTTGTGATTAAAAATTTTATGTAGTTACCCACATAACTTGTGATTAGATTATAACATATTTCATTTTGCCTTTCAACAGTATATTTCAAATTTTTCATATTTATTTCAGACTTATTACAGTAAATGTTGTATAGAATATGTAATACTATTGAAGTTTTGGTATAGAGCATAAAAAAAGTGTAAACTGCTATAGTCTACACCTTTCTCAATTTATTGTTCCATTTGTTTTCCTAAAATACCGGCTGCTGTCGCTACTAATTTACCCTCTAATTCTCCTAAAGGCTCTGTATCACTTATCATTATAATTGCTCCCAGTACATCGCCTTCACTTATAATAGGAGTAATTAATTCGTGGGAATATATATTTTCGTTATCTACTTCTAATATAGGAACAAAGCCCTTTTCTTGTCTTTTTGCAATAACGGTATTTCTTTTTGCAATAATATCTTCCAACTGCTGGCTAATATGCTTTTCTAAAAATTCTTTTTTTGCAGTTCCAGATGCTGCTACAATCTGTTCCTTGTCTGTAATGCAAGTGGTATGTCCTGCATTTTTTGCAAGACTTTCGGCATATTCCTTTGCAAAATTGCCAAGTTCTCCAAGGGGAGAATATTTTTTTAATATTATTTCTCCGTCTTTGTCTGTAAAAATTTCTAGTGGGTCGCTTTCTCTAATACGCAAAGTTCTTCTGATTTCCTTTGGAATAACTACTCTACCTAAATCATCTATTCTTCTTACAATACCTGTTGCTTTCACAGTTTTTCCTCCTAACAAACAATTTTTAACTTGTATGCCTATTATTTGCCTATTAGACTATATTTATACAATTTTGTAGTTGGGTTAATTTGGGTATAATATAAGGGATAAACTCCAATTAATATATTACGGATAATAAAATGAATATTGAAGTAATTATATTATTACTAAAGGGATTGAATACATAAAAATTTAAAGGATACTCTATGATTTTTCAAGAGTGTCCTTTTTTATAGCTATATTTTATCTATAAATGGCATATAATAATTAACAAAGTACAAGGGGTTTATTATGAATAGCTGTTCTAATTTATATTTTCTATCAACTATAGCCTGTCAGCTTTCAAAAACTATGTCCAGAGAGGAGTTGGCTATATTGTCTGCCGATTTAGTTGTTTTAAGTGATATGATTGCTAATATTTTGGTATTGGAAGATATTAAATAAACAAAGGGGTTGAATGTATATGCCAAAAATAAAAGATAAAAGTGCATTAATTATATCCATACTTATTCCCATTGCTATTGGTGCTTTATCAGCCCTTTTCAGCAATAATATGTCATCTTATGCTACATTAGTTAAACCTCCACTAAGTCCACCTTCTTTTATATTTCCTATTGTGTGGACAATACTTTTTATACTTATGGGTATTTCATCATATACAGTTTATAAATCAGAGGACAGCAACAGAAACAAAGCTCTATTTATATATGGTTTGCAACTAATATTTAATTTCTTTTGGAGTATTATTTTCTTTGGCTTTTCACAATTCTTATTTGCTTTAATTTGGTTAATAATTTTAATAGTTATTATAATATTTATGATTGTAAATTTCTATAAAATAAGTCCCTTATCAGCTTATTTGCAAATACCTTATTTACTTTGGTGCTTATTTGCAACATATTTGAATTTTATGATATTTGTATTGAATAAATAATAAAAAAGCTGTAAATATTATTTTCAAATACTTACAGCTTTTTAAATTACTTTAATAGCATTAGGCTCTCACTATTTACAAATACCTTTGAACCAATTTCTGTATTAATTTCATTAGACCTTTTTAGCCATATGTTTTTGTTTCCACCGGCTACTTCCAATATATAGACATTTTCAAAAATAGATTCCACAGTATTTATAACTTTGGCAGTAAATTCATTATCGCCTTTGTCAAAGTTAAAATCATGGGCTCTTACACCTACATACTTTATGCTACTATCAACATCAACATTTGTATTTAGTACTATATTCCAGTCTTTTGCAAATATTTTTCTACTGTCTAATACTTCGATTGCTGAAATATTTTTACAACCGGTAAGCATTGCTGTAGCTACATTTTCTGTTGACTTAAAAATGCCTTTTGTAGTACCACTGGAGCATACAACACCATTATCTACAACAACTATTCTGTCTGTCATCTTGTAGATTTCATCTCTATCGTGAGAAACAATCAATGCTGTAATATTATACTCTTTAAAGAAATTAATCATATCCAGTTGCAACTGCTCTCTTAAATGGGAATCTAAAGCAGAAAAAGCCTCATCAAGCATTATTATATCAGGATTAGATGCAATAAGTCTGGCAAGAGCCGTTCTCTGTTGCTGACCTCCGGAAATTTGATTAGGATATTTATTTCTTATTTCTTCTAAGCCAAACTTTGAAATAAGTCCATTGACTTTTTCTTTTTTATTTTCCTTATTTTTTATAACAACAGAAATATTTTTCTCTACTGTCATAGTTGGAAATAAAGCATAGTTTTGAAATAAATATCCTACTTTTCTCTCTTGAGGTTTTAAATTAATATTTTTATCTGAATCATATAAAACTTTGTCATTTATAACAATCCGTCCACTATCTGGAGTTATAATTCCTGCAATGGCCTTTAATGTAACGGATTTTCCACAGCCTGACCTACCTAATATACCAGTTCTTAAACTATCTGATGAAAAATTAATATCAAGGTTAAAGTTACCTAGTTTCTTTTTTATATTTACTTCTATTTTCACTTAGTCCACCTCGATACATTTTTCATACCTTTGCCAGTAACTAAATTAATAGCCAACACAATTATAAAAGCTATAAGAACTATAACGCAAGTCCATACACCGGCTGTATCAAAATTACCTCCGGCTACTTCTGAGGCAATAGCTACAGATATTGTTCTTGTTTTTCCCAGTACGTTACCTGCCAACATAGCAGTTGCACCATATTCGCCAATAGCTCTGGCAAAAGAAAGTATACCACCTGATAACAACCCAGGCATAGCTGCTGGAATAACAACCTTTGTTATTATTTCAAACTCGCTCATACCCAAAGTTCGTCCTGCATAAACAATATTGCTATCTATCTGTTCAAATGCTGCCCTTGCACTTCTATACATAAGAGGAAAAGAAATAACAACAGCAGCAATAACACAGCCACTCCAACTTTGTACAACCTTTATCCCTAATTCATTTTTCAAAAACATACCGAAAGGTCGTCTAAGGCTGAATACAAGGAGCAATAAGTAACCGGCAACTGTAGGAGGTAATACAAGAGGCATAGTAAAAATTGCATCTAATACCCATTTTGCTCTATTGCTCATTTTCATTACTGCTATCGCACCAATTACTCCAAGTATAAAAATAAATATTATTGCAACAAAACCGGTTTTTAAAGATATAAATAATGGACTCCAATTTATTTTGCTTAATAATTCTAACATTATTCTACACTAAATCCGTACTTTGTAAATACAGCCTTTGCATCATCTGTCTGAAGATAATCTACAAATTCTTTAGCATCTTTCTTTTCTTCATCAGATGCTTCATTGTTCTTTACTAAACCAACTGGGTAAACTACAGGAGTTTTAAGTGCATCAGCTGGAGCTTCAGCAATAACTTCAACTTTGTCAGCCATAGATGCTGCATCTGTTGCATATACCACACCTACTTCATTTGAACCTTCAGCAACAGCAGTAAGTACAGCTGTTACATTAGCACATTCATTAACGTCCTTTGACATTACATCATCTAAAATACCCATATTAGTAAAGATTTCTCTTGAGTATGAACCAACCGGAACATCTTCACCAGCAAGAGCAATATTCTTAGCTGAAGTAATATTATCAAAACCTGTTACACTTGTTTCAACACCCTTACCTTTAATTAATACTACCTTATTTTCAAGTAAAGGAACTACAGAACCGTCTTCAATATATCCACCATCGTTAAGTTCGTTCATCTGCTTTTCAGCAGCAGAGAAGAATATATCGCAAGATGCACCCTCTGTAATTTGAGTTTTTAAAGTACCAGAAGAATCAGCATTAAATACAAGGTCAACATTTTCATCTGTTTTTTTGTAGTTTTCAGCAATTTCGTCCATAGCATTAGAAAGAGATGCTGCAATAAATACATTTACCTTTGTATTATCAGCTGTTGCACTTGCATTATCTGTTTTGCTACTGCTACAACCACAACCAAACAACAATGTACCACACATAACTAATGACATTACTTTTTTTAACATTTTACATTCCTCCAAAATATATTTTCTGTAGAATTATATCACAATTTGATACATAGTTTCAAATAAAAAAAGAGTATCAAGCAATAATTCTCAATACTCTTCCTCAAAATTATAGTTTATTCAGTTTTTTCTTTTGGTAATATAATATTTAACAATATAGCAATAATTGCGGCTGGAACTATACCTGAACCACCAAATATTGTTGATACAGCCTCTGGTAAATAGTCAAGTACGGCTGAAGATGTACCTAAACCATAACCAAGACCTAATGCAAGAGAGAAAATAGTAGTTGTTCTTGTAGTTATACCAGCTTTATTTACTAATGTCATACCACTTACAACAATAGATGAAAACATCATAACTGCTGCACCACCTAAAACTGACTGAGGCATTACATTTACAATAGCTGCAAGTTTTGGACAAAAGCCTGCAATAATAAGGAAGATAGCACCCATAGTGAAAGCATATCTATTTACAACCTTAGTCATTGTTACAAGACCTACATTCTGACTAAATGATGTATTAGGTAAAACACCAAATGCTGCTGCAAGAGCTGAACCAAAACCATCACAACTTACACCACCAGAAAGTTCTTTGTCAGTTGCTTCTCTGTTTAAACCACCTTCGATACAACCTGAAATATCACCAATAGTTTCTACAGCTGTTACGACGAACATAATAAGTGTAGGAATTATTGCCTTTGCTGAAAATACCATTTTAACAGGCATAATCTTTGGGAGTTCTATCCATTTAGCTTGAGCTACAGAATCCCAATTTATAACCCAGCTCTTTGTGTACTCAACAACCTGTCCGTCAACTATTGTTGTACCTGTTGTATGTAAAGTTAAACTCATAATAACTGCTACTATGTAACCTGCTACTATAGCAATAAGTATAGATGCAACAGATACCATACCCTTGCAAAAATGCTTTAATGCAACTATACAGACAATAACAAATATACCTAAGAACCAGTTCTCAACAGAGCCATAATCAGGGTTTGTTGAACCGCCACCGAAATAGCTTATACCAACACTAATAAGTGAAAGACCAATAGTAATAACAACTGTACCTGTTACTATTGGAGGGAAAAATCTTCTAAGTGGCTTTAAAATAAAACCTAAAAAGCCCTCAAAGATACCACCAATTAATGATGCACCCATTATAGCACCATAGGCAAGTATACCACCACCCATTAAGTCTGATATACTCTTGAAAATTCCAATAAAGCCTGAACTTGTACCCATTACAATAGGCACTTTACCACCTACTGGTCCAATAGCATAGAGCTGAATAAGTGTAACAACACCTGCCATTATCATGGCATTTTGAAGTAATTGTACTCTTAACTCAGCAAAATCTGTCCCAACCATTCCGCATGCACCAAATAAAATAATAAGCGGTGTAAGGTTACCAATGAACATCGCCATTACATGTTGCATACCTAACAATATTGCTTGTCCCTTTGGTAATTTGCCATAAAATTCGTATGGACTAGAATATTGTTGTTCCTGTTTTTTTGTGTCTTTTTCTTCCATTTTTAGACATTTAACCTCCTTTTGTTACATATATAATAAAATTATCACAAATGAAAAACTATGTCAATAACTAAAGGGATATTAAATCATCTAAATTATCAATATCAAAAAATTCCTTTTTATCTGTAAAATAAATATAGTTTACATAATCAGTATTATTTTTAATAATAGACTTTCCACCCTTATCTCCCTCAAGAGTCAAAAGCAAATCAAAATATTTTTTACTAAAAATACAAGGTGAATAACTATTGTCTTCACATACTGGGACTACTATTCTATCTTCTTGTACATTGTTCTTTAACTTTAATATACTATCACAACTAAGAAATGGCTGGTCGCATACAAAATAAGCTATGGCATCCATATCATAAAGAGCTTTTGTACCCAATTTAATAGATTGAGATTGCCCTAATTGACTATTTTTATTTCTGACAGTTTTAACGCCCTTTCTTAGACAATACTTTTCTATTTCATCATAAGCTGTTACTGCTACTATTTCATCAAAATCACAACGAATAACATTATCAACATTATATTGAAACATAGGCTTATTATCTATTTTAATTAACAATTTATTCTTATTTTCCATTCGCCTGCTTAATCCTGAACATAGCAAAACAGCACCTATTTTCATATATTTAGTCCTCCACATATTACAACTTTTTTATTAATATATTCCGAGATTTTCAAAGCATTATTATAATCAATATCATTATCCACTTTATTAATTACAGCACAATTAATATTGGAATATGCAAAATTCAAAATTTTTGCAATATCTATTATATCGACTTTTTCATAAATGTTTTTGTTTAGAAATTTAGCTGTTTCTTCTGCCCTATGGCAAATATCAATTATTCTATTATTTAGAGCATCTATTCCACAAATAAGAACAGTTTTTTTATTACCTCTAGGGATTACAGGTTCATTAGTTGCTGGAACTTTAAGAGGCAATCTTCTTGAACCATCTGCCTCTACTAAAATAAAGTCAGCTATACTTTCAAGAACATAAGGCTCTATAGCCATTTCCAACTTATTATTTCCACAGTTATTGCCTACAGTAATTATATGTTCTCTTTTTATAGCATTTTTGGCATCATCCACATTATTGTAATATAGTTTTGGTGCATATATATGGGTCGTAGTAGTAATAATTACACTATTTTTTATTTCTTCTGAAATTTTCTTTATTATAGTGCTTTTACCTCCTCCTCCCACAAAGGAAGTTATACCCTTTTGTATTTCCAAACATTCTGTAAGACTACCATAACTTACACCATTACAAATAATCATACTTTGTACTCTCCACTTTTGCCACCATTTTTGTACAAAAGTCTAACATCAGTTATTTCCATACTTCTGTCAACAGCCTTTAACATATCATAAATAGTCAATAAAGCTACATTTACTCCTGTTAAAGCTTCCATTTCCACACCTGTTTTACCTTTTGTCTTTACTGTACACTTAGCTACAACATAATTTTTTTCAACTTCAAAATCCACGCTACATTTTGTAAGCATAAGCAAATGGCACATAGGTATTATTTCAAAAGTCTTTTTTGCTGCCATAATACCAGCAACTCTGGCAACGTTTAATACGTCGCCTTTTTTAGATGTTCCGTTGACAACAGCTTCCATAGCTGTTTTATTCATCCTTATTTTTCCTTCTGCAGTAGCAATTCTTTCTGTAATATCTTTATCAGATACATCAACCATTACTGCATTTCCTTTATTATCAAAATGATTTAATCCCATTTTATTTTATACTCCATACGCACATTCAGGATATTTACAGACTTCACAACCTAAACAATATCCGCCATATCCCATTGATGCAAAATCTTCTTTTTTAAGTCTTTCACCTAACAATAATCTTGGAACAACAAGGTCATATATTGAAGCATTTCTATACATAACACAACTAGGCAAGCCTACAACAGCAACATCGCCTATGTATGAAAGCATAAACATAGCTCCAGGTAATACGGGTGTACCATATGTTATAAGTTCCCCACCTAATTCTTTAATTGCATCAGGTGTAGTATCGTCTGGGTCAACAGACATACCACCTGTAACGGCTACCAAATTTGCTCCTTTATCAATACATTTTTTTATTGCATCTACAATATCTTTTGTTTCGTCGCCACTAAATATAACTTCTATAACTTCTGAATTACATTCTTCAGATTTCTTCCTTAATACTGGTTCAAAAGCATCTTTTTTAAGACCTTTTTTAATTTCGTTACCTGTTATTACTATTCCTGTCTTTGTTTTTTCAAAAGGAACAACTTCTATAATAGGATAATTTTCAGCAGATATTTTTTTAAACTCGTCCATAGTTTTTTCGTCTATAACTAAAGGAATTACTCTCATACCTGCTAATTTACTGCCTTTTTTTACAACTCTATTTCCATGAACTGTACTAAAGCAAATATTATCCAACATATTTAATTTGAAAAGAGCATCTTTATTTATTCTAAGCATACCGTCAACATCAGCAGTTAACTCTATTTTACCTTCTTTAATTTCAGAATGAGCAATGCCTTTACCTACTGCCGAATTAAGCATTATTTCTGCTCCATCATTTTCATGTATATAACCCTTTTCTGTATCCCAAACATATATATGGAATTTACCCATTGACTTTAAATGTTCTATATCTTCTGGTTTTAAAATATGTCCTTTTCTAAAAGGCACAGTTTTCTTATTATCTTTTATTTCTGTCATATCGTGGCATAGCACCATACCAACAGCATCATCTACATTTATTTTTTCCATATCGTACCACCAATTCTAAAACACTTCCTGCAATACATCTTGCCTTATCTGATATTGAAAAACAGTTTTCCTGTTCACTAATTCTAGGGTCAATATCAGCAATTTTAAGACCTTTATTGCAATAGTAACCATTTCTTATTATTCCTCTTAACACTCCGTCAAGAGTTGCATATACTGGAGTTTCTCCTACATAGGCTATAATATCGCCTTTCTTTACAATATCACTAATATCATTAATGTTTTTAATAATTCCTGTAGCTGGGGAATGTATAACTCTTTCTTTACCGTAGCCGGCAATAATTCCTGGAATACCTGTATTTTCAATGGCATATCCTTGCTCTATAATAGAGCCAAGTTTATGACCTCTCTTTGTTTCTACAACATAGTCTACATCCTTTCCTGCACAAAATCCAGGACCTAATGCAATAGTCATATTCGCCATATCTTTTGTTGTACCTAAATTTTTCTTTGCTAAAATACCGTCTATTAAAATATCAGGCTTAATTTCATCAATCATTTTACATTGAGGGTCTATAATCAACGCAGCCTTATTTTCACTAAATACTTCCTTAGCTTGTTCAAGGCTAGATATTTTTTTACAACCTACGCCGTCAACAAAAACTTCTCCATCAAAAACAGCCTCACAAAAGGCCACTTTTCTTCTTATGGCTGACGGATTTTCTACTTCTGTAACAATAACTTTATATCCACATTTTACAAGACGATGTATTGTACCTGTGGCAATATCGCCACCACCTCTTACGACAATTAATTCATTCATATTATTTTATACCTTCAATCATTACCTTTACACTACCACCACATGCCATACCAAGTTCTGATGCTTTATTATTTTCAAGGGAATATTCCTTAACGAAAAATCCACCATTTTTTGCAATTTCAACTGCTTTATTAATGGCTACATATTCTAAAGTGCCACCACCAATAGTTCCAAGAACTTTTCCATTGTCAAATACTAGCATTTTACTACCCTCTCCTCTAGGAGCAGAACCAGCTTTTTCAATAACTGTTACCATAGCACAATTATGATTGATTTTATTTAATAAATCTCCGTCGCCTCTATCTTTTATACCTTTGTTTTGTACCTGTATTATTTCTGCCATAATACTTATAGCTATTTCAGCCGGTGTGACTGCACCTATATCAAGACCTATAGGAGTGTGAGCAGTATTAATTTTTTCATCAGTAAAGCCATCATTTTTCAATTTATCCTTTACAAAAGCGACTTTCTTTCTACTGCCTATCATACCAACGTATTTGTACTCTTTGCTTAATATAGTTTTTAAAGCCTCGTAATCGTCTTTATGTCCTCTGGTCATAATAACATAATAAACATTTTTTCCAAAATCAGATTTTAAACTTTCTCCTATATTTCCACATATTATCTGGGCATTAGGAAATCTTTCGCTGTTTGCAAATTCTGCTCTATCGTCGATTATAATTAAATCAAAGCCAAGTATTTCTGCCACTTTTGCAAAATCCATAGATACATGGCCAGCACCAGCAACAACTATTTTAGTTTTATCCATCAATTTTTCTATAAAGCATTTTTTACCATTATAGTCTGTTATTTGTGGAGATGCTATATTTTCATTTAAAATAAACTTTTCACCATTTTCAATATCTGTTGCTATTAATACTTCGCCTTTTTTATTATATTCATCTCTTATATCAAAAAAAGTTGTCATTTTATATTACCACATTCCTTATCTTTTCCAACTAAAACACCTATACCATGACCAATAGTGTCCATAAATACATCTAGGCTCTCTGTAACAGCCTTTAAACTTCCCGGAAGATTAATAATAACACTATTTTTTCTTATTCCACTTACCCCTCTGCTTAGCATTGCTCTTTTTGTAATAGTAAGGGAGTAACTTCTTATTGCTTCACTTATGCCATTTGCCATTCTGTCACAAACAGCTATGGTTGCTTCTGGAGTAACATCTCTCTTAGAAAAACCTGTTCCACCTGTAGTTATAATTAAATTGATATTTTTGTCACATAATTCAATTAATTTACTCTTTATAGTTTCTATATCATCAGGAAGTATAGTATAATCTTCCACCGTATATCCATATTGTTTTAATACTTCAATAATTTTCTTGCCTGATAAATCTTCTCTTTCTCCAATGCTTCCTTTATCACTTAGTGTTACAACTGCTGATGTATACATCTATTTCGTCACCTTCTTCTATTATTCCACCATTATTTACAACTGCAAATACACCGTTTGTTGGCATAATACACTCGCCCATTTTTTTGTAAATTTCACAATGACTATGACATTCTTTCCCTTTTTGAGTAATTTCAAGGATTACATCATTGCATTTTAACTTATCGCCAATATTTATATCCTTTAAATTAATACCTTTAACAACCAAATTTTCACCAAAGGCACCGTCTATTATATCAGCTCCCCTTGACTTAAATTCTTCTATTGTTTCGTAACTTAAAAGACTCACTTGTCTATGCCATTTACCTGCATGTGCATCACCATTAATGCCAAAGTCTTTTATTAACTCTGCTTTTTTAATACTTTTTTTCTGAGTACCTCTCTTTTCACTTATACATATTGCCATTATTTTTCCCATATTATCCTCCTATTTGAACCATATTTTTAGCTTCCGAATTTTCATCTATAATTCCAAAATGGTGGCTTTCTGGTTTTTGGCTAATAATATGCTTAATAGCATTTTTTATTTCATTATCTGTTGCACCATTATTAATCAATTCTTTTATGTTTATACCTTTGTTATAGTACAAACACAATTTTATAAAGCCGTCAGAAGTCATTCTAATTCTATTGCACTGACTACAAAAACAATCACTGACAGCTGATATAAAACCTATCATCCCTTTAAAGCTATTATTTTTGTAGTAGACACATGGGCCATTGCTTTTGTAATCTGTTTTTATAAATTTTCCATATTTTTCTTCTAGTTTCTTAATAACTGCTGAACCTTGTATATATTTATACTTTCGACCTTCTCCCATAGGCATAAGTTCAATAAATCGAACACTTACTTTATTATTTCTAGCCATTTCTGCTAATTCAAATATATTTTCATTAAAATCCTTCATAACTACCGAATTAATTTTAATGTTAAATCCCGACTTTATTGCATATTCTATTGAGGATTTTACATTTTCTACACAATCAAATCCCGTTATCCTCTTATAATCTTCTCTATCTAAAGTATCAAGGCTTATATTTATTGATTTTACATTATTTTTTTTAAGTATATTGACGTACTTCTTAAGGTAAATTCCGTTTGTTGTAAGTGTTACATCTTCAATTTTAGGAATTTTACTAATACTTTCCAATATATATTCAAAATCCTTTCGTAACAAAGGTTCTCCACCTGTAAGTTTAATCTTACGAATACCAATATCAGCCATTATATTTATAATTCTTATAATTTCATCAGCAGACATTGTATCTAAGTATGCTTTATCGCAATTACTTCTACAATAAATACAATTTAAGTTACACTTATCCGTCAATGAAACTCTCATATAATCTATATTTCTACCAAAACTATCAATCATTTTATCACCTTGCTAATTATAAAACAATTTTACTACAAAATCAACAAGTTGTGCCCTATGTGACTTGAGTTTAAAGAAATATAATGTTATAATACAAACGGTGATTATTATGAGTAAAAAAATATTTTGTAGTGGAGGTTGTTCTGCTAAACTTGGTGCAGGATTATTAAGTAATTTAATAAATAAATTGCCATCTCAGTACGATGAAAACCTTTTAGTAGGATTTCAAAGCAGTGATGACGCCTCTGTTTATAAGTTAACAGATGATATAGCAATAGTACAGACTTTAGACTTTTTTCCACCAATGGTAGATGACCCTTATATATTTGGGCAAATTGCAGCTGCAAATGCTTTAAGTGACATATATGCTATGGGTGGAACTGTTAAAACAGCCCTAAATATAGTATGTTTTCCTGAAAATGATGATATTAATATATTAGGTGAAATATTATCTGGAGGTTTATCTAAGGTTCAAGAAGCTGGTGGGATTTTAACAGGTGGTCACTCCATATCAGATAAAGATATAAAATATGGATTAAGTGTAACCGGTACTATACATCCAGACAAAATTTTTAAAAATAACACGCCCCAAAATGGAGATGTGTTAGTATTAACAAAGCCTTTAGGTGTTGGTATTGTTACAACGGCTGGTAAAGTAGAACAGGCAAGTGAAAGTTCTATAAATAAAGCCATTAAATCAATGACTACTCTTAACAAGTATGCATCAGAAATTTTTCAAAAATATGATGTAAGCGCTTGTACAGATGTGACTGGTTTTGGCATACTAGGTCATTTAAAGGAAATGCTAAGTGATGCATCAGCTATACTATATTCTGAAAATATACCATATATAAAAGAAGCCTTTGACTATGCAAATGAATTTCTTATTACCGGTGGAGGACAAAAGAACAGAAATTTTGTTGGTAACAGTGTAAAATTTAATGATATAGATTTTGCAATGGAGGAAATATTGTTTGACCCTCAGACATCAGGTGGTCTTCTTGGAGCTGTTAATCCTAAGGATTTGCATAATGTAATAAATGAACTTTCTCAATTATCATTACCTTTCGGTATAATTGGTGAAATTGTAGAAAATTCAGATTATAAAATAACTGTAGAAAAAGGAGAAAAGAAATATGATTAAAATTAATGCTATCGGCGATGTATGCCCTATTCCCGTTATAAAAGTAAAAGATGCCATAAAAGAATTAAACGGTAAAGGCGTTATTGAAATTACTGTAGATAATGAAATAGCCGTTCAAAATCTTACAAAAATGGCACAGCAAAAAAATATTCAAATACTTGCTGAAAAAAAATCACAAAAGGAATATGTTGTTACCCTTACTCTTTCAGAGGAAGACAGTACTGATTTAGAATGTAAGCCTATGTATAACAATGTAACTGGTCCTACAGTAGTTGTATTTTCTTCTAACAAAATGGGCGAAGGTGATGACACTTTAGGTGGTGTTCTTATAAAGAGTTACATTTTTGCCCTTACAAAATCAGAAAATCTTCCTAATCAAATAATCTGTTATAATGGTGGTGCATTTTTAACTGCTAAGGATTCAGAAGTTCTTGAAGACTTAAAATATCTCGAAAATCAAGGTGTTGATATTTGTACTTGTGGTACTTGTATCAATCACTACGGACTTGACCAAACTCCAGCAGTAGGTACAGTTTCTAATATGTATAATATTTCTGAAAAATTAATAGGAGCAGGCAAAATAATAAAGCCTTGATAATATGATATATCTTGATAATTCAGCTACAACACTAATCAAGCCACCACAGGTTTCACAAGCTGTATACGATGCTATAAATACAATGGGGAACAGTGGCAGAGGTGCTTACAATAGCTCTATTAGTTCATCAATAGTTTTGTATGAAACCAGAGAATTAATAGCTAAAATGTTTAACTTGTCTTCCCCCGAACAAGTTGCTTTTACTCTTAATGCAACAGAGGCATTAAACACAGCTATTAACGGACTTATATTACCTAACGACCATATTATTACTACGGAATTGGAACATAATTCTGTATTAAGGCCATTGTATAGACTGGAGGAAAAAGGTACAGAACTGACAATTATAAAGGCAAATAATGCAGGAAATATCGACTATACAGATGTAGAAAATGCTATTAAGGCTAATACAAAAGCTATAGTATGTACCCATTGTTCAAATTTAACCGGAAATGTTATAGATATTTCTAAAATAGGCGAAATATGTAGGAGACATGATATATTATTTATACTAGATGCTTCCCAAAGTGCTGGTATATTTGATATAGACATGGAAAAACAAAATATAGATGTGGTTTGTTTTACAGGTCATAAAAGTTTGTATGGTCCTCAAGGCACAGGTGGAATATGTATTAAAAAAGGTATTAATATTGCCCCTCTTAAAGTCGGAGGTAGTGGTATTAAAACCTTTGAAAAGACTGCCCCTAATTCAATGCCTGAACATATTGAAGCTGGAACAGTAAATAGTCATTCTATTGCCGGATTAAAAGCTGGCTTAGAGTTCATACAAGAAACTGGCATATCAAAGATTAGAGAAAAAGAAAATATGCTGGTGAAATTATTTTACGACAACATAAAAGATATTAAAAATATTAAAATATATGGTGATTTTTCTGTAAAAGAAAGAGGACCTATAGTTAGCGTAAATTTAGGAAATTATTCATCTTCTAGTGTCAGTGATGAACTTTTTGAAAGATTTGAAATAGCTACTCGTTCTGGAGGTCATTGTGCTCCCCTTATGCACAAAGCTTTAGGCACTGAAAAACAAGGGGCAGTTCGTTTCAGTTTTTCATATTTCAATACAGAAGATGAGGTCTTATTTGCTGCTAAAGCCCTAAAAATATTAGGAGAAGAATAAAAATGAGAAAAGAAACTCTCAAATGTGTTATAACCTTTGATTCAACTTCTCAGGCTATGAAAATGGAAAAGATTTCAAAACAAAATAAATTTGAAGGAAGACTTATACCCTTACCTACCATTATTAGTGCTGGGTGTGGACTTGCTTTCTGTACATTAGTTGAAAACACAGAAAAAGCAGAGCAGTTAATGTCTTCCAATGATATAGAACATAATAAAATATATCAACTACTAATATAAAAAAGAGGTTTAGGTACGAATATTGCCTAAACCTCTTTCACTTTTATTTACTATTTATTATTTTCCATTATACCTTTTAATACCTTTACAGGAGTGGATGGTAATTCTCTTATTCTAACACCAACAGCATTACTAATTGCATTACAAATAGCCGGAGCCGGAGTATTAATTACAATTTCGCCTATAGACTTTGCACCAAATGGTCCTGTAGGTTCATAACTTGATTCGAAAGCAACATCAATATTACCCATATCCAATCTGGTAGGTATCTTATATTGCATAAGCGAATTTGCAAAATCTCTACCATTTTCGCCATATATTATATCTTCATACATAGCCATACCTATACCTTGTACAAGTCCACCTTCTGTTTGAACTCTGGCCAAATTAGGATTAATAACAGTACCACAATCTACACAAGCACTAAAATTAATAAGTTCTACAATACCTGTTTCCTTATCTACTTCTATTTCAGCAACACCAGCCATAAAAGGTGGTGGAGAAACTGTAGACTGTTCTGATACTGTTACGACTAAAGCACCATAAGGAGCACTTTGTGCCTTAGCTACAATATCAGCTAAACTTATTTTATTATCAGGGTTTTCATCTTCATAAACAAATTTTCCGTTAAATTCACATTTAGACTTTTCTAAATCCAATATTTTAGAACCAACTTCTATTATCTTCTCTCTCATTTGTGTAGCACATTTTACAGCAGCTCTACCTGTAAGGTATGTAGTAGATGATGCGTAAGAACCTGAATCATAAGGGGAAACATCTGTATCAACACCAAATGTTGCAATATTATCTACGTCTGTATCAAGTACATCTGCAACCATCTGTGCCAATATTGTATCACAACCTGTACCCATATCAGTACAACCTACTATCATATTGTAAAAGCCACCATCGCCAAGCTTCAATGTCATACCACCAATATCTAAATTAGATATTGAACTTGACTGCATAGCAAGAGCTGCACCCATTGCTCTAATTTTACCATTTCCCATATCCTTAGCTGGATAGTATTTATCCCAGTTACTCATTTCAATAGCTTTTTTTAGGCACTTATCAAGTGTACAAGCATTGGCAGTTTCGCCATAATAAGCCGGCATAAACATACCTTCTCTTGTCATATTTTTAAATCTAAATTCTATTGGGTCAATGTTAATAATTTTTGCCATTTCATCAACGCAAGATTCTAAAGCATAAATACCCTGAGTAGCACCATAACCTCTGTATGCACCAGAAGACATAATATTTGTATATACTACATCATACTTAAATCTAAATGCTTCCATTTTTGAGTAAAGAGCCATTGACTTATGACCTGCAAGACCTACAGTAGTAGGACCATGTTCACCATAAGCTCCAGAATTTGATAAAACATACATATCACAACAACGCATTGTTCCATCATTCATCACACCCAATTTAACTGTAACCTCCATACCATGTCTTGGACTTGATATAGTTTGAGTTTCCTCTCTTGTATAAACTATCATAGCTGGTTTACCAGTTAAATATGTGACAATAGCTGGATAAATTTCAGATACTGCTGTCTGCTTTGCACCAAAACCTCCACCTATTCTAGGCTTGATTACTCTGACTTTACTTTTTTCAATACCTAAAGCATTTGCAACTATTCTTCTGACGTGGAAAGGTATCTGTGTTGATGATACTACTTTAATTCTGCCATAATTGTCAATTTCGGTATATGTTTTAAAAGGCTCCATCATAGTCTGCTGAACAGGTTTAACCTTATAGGTTCTTTCTATTACAACATCACATTCCTTGAATATTTCATCAACATTACCGTCCTCATCACAGCCTGTTGCAACAAGGTTTCTCTTATTATCTGCCCCAACTGGACATTGAGCATACCAGCTATCTTCAGGATGAACAAGTATTTCATTGTCTTTAGCCTTTCTTGGGTCAAGCAAAGGTTCAAGTACATCATATTTTACTTTAATAAGTTTTATTGCTTTTATAGCAGCTTTTTCATTTTCAGCAGCAACAATAGCCACTGGGTCTCCTACATATCTTAAGTGCTTATCAAGTACAAGTCTGTCACATGGACTTGCTTCAGGGTAAGACTGTCCTGCCAAAGTAAATCTCTTTTGATTTACGTCTTTGTAAGTTATTATTTTCTCAACACCTGGTACTTTTTCAGCTATTGATGTATTAATATCCTCTATTATGGCATTAGCATATGGGCTTTTCATAAGTTTTACTATAAGACAGTTGCTTGGAGCAATATCTTCTGTATAAACTGGTTTACCAGTAACAAGCTGAACTGCATCTTTTTTTCTTATAGAGGTATTTACAAATTTCATATTCTAACACCTCTCTTTCTTTCAATAAATTTCTCTAAGGCTCTTAACTGACCTTGATAACCTGTACATCTACAAAGGTTACCAGCAAGATATTCTTTGACACTTTCTTTTGTTATATTATCCAATTCTCTCATCATCATTACTACATTAACAATAAATCCAGTGTTACAAAAACCACATTGTTCTGCACCCTCATCTGCTAAACACAAACCAAATTCAAGTGCTTCACTTTCTAGCCCTTCAAGAGTTTCAACAGTTGCACCTTCTACCTCAGCAGCAAGAACAGCACAAGATAATACGGATTTATTATTTAAAATTACTGTACAAAGTCCACAGTTAGTTGTTTCACATCCACATTTAACACTGTAACAGCCTAACTTTCTCAATAATTGGTACAAAGTAGTGTCAGCTTCAATTATAGCTTCTGTTTTTTTACCATTTAACTTAAAAGTAACAACCATTATTGCACCACCTTTCTACATCTGTTGACAAGAACTTTGGCAACTTGTTCTCTATATTCTGCTGTAGCTCTCATATTTGTACCAAAATTAAATTTACTACAGACTTCATCTGTTTCAGTATTAATATTACAATCAAAAAATCTAGCTTTTGTTGGTCTTGCTCCTATTACTACTCTCATTTTATCTTCTATAACACTAACAGCACAAGTCAACAAAGGAAAATCAGTTTTGCTCAATCTAACCGTATCATAAGCAACTTTTAAATTATTTTTAGGTACTATAACTGCTACTAAAATATCATTATTATGTTCCATATCTATAAATTCTTCAATAGGGACAATTCCTGTTTTATGCAATTCTACCTTTGCACCTAAAGCAAGCATAATTGTAAGTACGTCTGAAAATCCAAATCGACCCCATATACTTCCCCCTACTGTTGCCATATTTCTAAACTGTACACCAACAATAGATTCCACTGCTTCTTTAATAGTGTTATCAAAAAAATTATTAAGACTTTCATTAGTTTCAATTTGTCTTAAAGTTACCATAGCTCCTATTTTGAACTCTGAATCATTTTCTTCAATTTTATCAAGTCCAAGTTTTGATAATGAGATTATTGTATTAATATTATTGTTTTTTCCCATTCTGAGCCAGCAATTTCCACCCATAATTTTATTATTTCTTTTTTGATTTAATTCCCATGCTTCATCTAGGCTTTCAGCCCTTACATAAGAAGATGCTATATACATAAATCTCGCCTCTTTCCTATAATGTAATTTACAATTTCAATATTCGACAATATAAACCCTTATTATTATACCACAAAAAGATTTTATTGAGAAGATTTTTTAAGTATAGTTTTTCTGCAAAAAATAAAAACCCATTTTCAAGATTATTTATCCTAAAAATGAGTTTTTACATATTATTTCATATTTCTAAGCTTCTTTAATTCTTCTGGCATTTCTGGTGCATAAGCAAAACCTGTTGAAGGAATGTTAGGACCATATACAGAAATAAAGCAAACACAAAGACCTAAAAGAGCCATTAATTTATTTTTCATCTTCTTCACCTCCTGTTAAAATGTTAGGTATTGACAATACAAATACCATTATATATGAGTACACCCCATTTAGGGTATAAACATCACTTTTAACAAAGAAAACGAGCGATATGGCAATGCCTATTAACATTGCCAACATATTATACTTGAATCTGTTCTTATATTTTAACATTTTAAATATTTGTAATACTAATAAAATACCTAGTATAATTTCAGATAAATAGATAATTTCAATATGTTTTATACCAAAACTAGATAACAAGCATATTACAATAAATATAATTGTACTAAATATAGTACAGGAATACATATTTTTGCAATGATACCCTTCTACTAATAATCTGGTTGGGAAAAAAGGTATTAAGAAACTAAAAAAGAATTTTATATCAAAGAAAATACTAGACACCAAGCATAATACTATAGCTTGAACAAATGCAATAGCCCAAAGTCTAATGGAGTACTGTATTACTGATTTTGGATAACCACTATTTTCAGCCATTTGTGTTACAAAGCTATCAAGTAAATTAAACATAGAAAAACCTCCACATGCCAATTTTAGCATATAGAGGTCTCTTTATTAGTAATATAGGCTTAAACCGTATAAATTTGTCCTTAAACCGTTTTTTCTTGTATAAGCATTATCTTAATTTTGAAAATTTCATTATCATAGTTCGTTGTTATATTCCCATTATATTTATTTACAATATCATTGATTATCTTCATGCCCCAACCGTGATTACCCTTTTTCTGACTATTAAAATTATTTTCCAATGGATTACTACTACTTGGATTTTCTGCAGCAATAAACAACATATTCCCCTTTTGATTAATAGTCAATTTTATATTCTTGTTTTTTTCTGTTTTATCAACAGCCTCTATGGCATTATCAATCAAATTAGATAATACACTACATAAATCAGCATCATTAACAGTCACTTTATCAATATTTATATCAGCAAATAGAGATATATGCTTTTGATTAGTTTCGGTATTTTTAACATTCAATACAGTATCTATTATGTCATTTCCTGTATGAAACACCTGACTATACCTAGAATATAAATCTATTCCCTTTAAATATTCTATAGCTTTCTTATTTGAGGAGTCTAGCAATAACGAGTTTATAATATTAATATGATGTTTGAATTCGTGAAAATTTTTAGAATTTTCATCGTATAACCTATTTATATCTTTAAGACTTTTTTCTAACATTTCGCTTTTAATAGCCATATACTCATTTTCTTTAGTTTTTAATTTTTCATTGTACAGGTTATCTGTCAAAAATATTAAAATCCCAAACATAAATATAAAGACTACGAACAGTATAGAAACACCTAATTTTAAACTACTAACACTATTGTCAATAACAACAGACATCATTTTAAGAGATACAATAAATCCCACTATTACAAACACAATATATGCCGGATTTCCAAGTATTTTATAATTAATATTTCTGATTTTTCTTCTTGCAATCAAATATATGGTAATGTTTATTAATTTCATACCCAAAGCAAAAATTATTCTATTAAAATTTGATAATTGTATAACATGAAAAACATAGTCCGGATTACCTAAAATTACACTTAACAGACAAATCATAAACATTTCTACAACTATTACAAGCATATAATAAGTAATGGTATACATTATACAATATATAAATTTGGTTTTAAATAACAGATAAAACATAGCACCCATTATTAAGCTAGAAATAATTACTGTATATTGTGATACCAAAGCTATTCTGTTCAAGAATGTTACTATTAATGTATGTATAACTATAAAAACAGGAATGAAAAAACAATTTTTTTGTCGTCCATCATTAAAAATTTCTTTACCAAATAAAAAACAAATTAAATCTTCAATGAGTGTACACAATACTTCCACAATCAAAACATATTACCCCCAAAAATTAGTTATTTTATCTTTAACTTCTTTTAATCTATCTCTGCTTATATAACAATCAACGTCATTTTCCATAACTATTCTTAAGCCGTCAAGATATTTGATATTTTTCAAATTGATAATAATACCTTTGTTAATAAATATAAATTTATCTGAATCAAGTTCTGAATATACATTTTTTAAAGTAGTTCTTTCCTTAACTATAGACTTATCAAGTAAATTAAAAATAATATTTTTCTGATATTTTTCTATAAAGACTATCTCATCCAGCTCTATTCTTCTGATAACCCTACCAGACACTCCTACATAAATGTTTTTAGAATTTCTTTCTTTAATTCTTACTACTGCATCTTTCACTGCTTGAGGCAATTTTTCTTCAATTACATCCTTTGGGATATATCTGAAAGTCTTTACTTCAAAAGCATCATAAACATATTTATCATAGTTAGTTAAAAATATTATAAGAGCTGATGTATCCTTTTCTCTTATAGCCTTAGCAATATCAAGACCATTTACATTATCAATTTCAATATCCAATATGTAAATGTCATTATTATATGTACTGTTTTCAATATCATTTAACAGTTGTTCAGCATTTTCATAACAACTAATTTCATCATTTTCACAATACTTTTTAACAATATCATATACCTTATCTACATAAATTTTTTCATCATCACATATTACAATTTTCATTTTTTTCACCCTTTATATTTTATATATTAATTCTACCATAATATCTCTTTACTTACAATTATTAATTAATTTATACAAAAACTTTATTTTATTATGCAAAAAAGCTAAAAAAATATTGACAATTACAAGGTAAAAAAGTAAAATTAAGGATTGTAATTAAACCTTAATAAAATTTTAAGGAATTCAAAGGAGGAAGAAGATGAAAATCTATAAGAAGTTTATGGACATCTTAGCTACTATTGAGAAAATTGTTTTAGCACTAGCAACTCTTCTCATAGTAGTAATTACTGTAGGTAATGTATTATCACGTTATTTAATACACAGGTCTTGGTCTTTTACTGAAGAACTTGTTGTAGCAGTATTCGTTTTAATTACTTTACTTGCAGCTGCTCTTGCTTGTCGTGACGGAGAGCTTGTAAGCCTCTCCATCTTCACAGATATGCTTCCACAAAAGAGCAGAAAATTTATGGTGATTTTGATGACAATTTTATCTGTTATATTCACCGTTATATTATTTAAATATGGTATGGAGAAAGTTATTACTCAGCTCCAGAATGGTAAGCGTACATTTGTACTTAACTGGCCTGAATGGATATTCTGGTCTTTTCTCCCTATCGGTGCTGGATGTATGGTACTACATTTTATTGAGTACTGCATTGATTATTGTACCGACTCCATTAAGAAAAATAAGGAGGTAGAATAATGATAAGTGCAGTTTTATTTATAACATTTTTCATTTTATTGATATTAAATATACCTATTGCTATTTGCTTAGGTTTATCATCTGTTGCTGCAATTTTGTATTCTGGTACATCTTTAAATATAGTAGCAACAAATATGTATTCCGGAATAAGCAAGTTTTTACTTCTTGCCATTCCATTCTTCGTATTATCTGGTAATATTATGGCAAAGGCCGGTATTTCAAAGAGACTTATCAAGTTTGTAGATACTTGTGTTGGTCATAGACGTGGTGGCCTTGCTATTGTATGTATCATAGTTGCTTGTTTCTTTGGTGCAATATCAGGTTCAGGTCCTGCAACAGTTGCTGCCTTAGGTGCAGTATTAATTCCAGCTATGGTAGAAAAAGGTGGCTTTTCTGCTCCTTTTGCTACTGCATTAATGGCTACTTCAAGTTCAGTAGCTATTGTAATCCCACCAAGTATTGCTTTCGTAGTTTATGCCTCTATTACTGGTGTTTCTATAAGTGATATGTTTATGGCTGGTATTGTTCCAGGTATTTTATTAGGCGTAGCTCTTATTGTTGTAGTAATGATTGAGGCTAGAAGAAAAGGTGTTCAGCCATGTGAGAAAAAAGCCTCTGCAAAGGAAAGATGGTTAGCTTTTAAAGATGCTTTCTGGGGTTTTCTTATGCCTGTAATTATCTTAGGTGGTATTTACGGTAGTGTATTTACTCCAACAGAAGCTGCTGCTGTATCTGTAGTATATGGCTTATTTGTAGGTATGGTAATTTACAAAGAAGTTAAGGTTAAGGATTTATTTGGCATACTTATTGAGTCAGCAAAAACAACTGGTGGTATAATGCTCATCGTTGCTGCTGCTACCCTTTTCTCTTTTGTATGTACACAGTTTGGTATTTCTCAGGCAGCATCAGGATTATTAGGTAGTGTTGCTAAGAACCAATTTACATTCTTACTTATTGTAAATGTAATATTCCTTATAGCCGGTTGCTTCATTGATGCTAACTCTGCTATGTATATATTCATTCCTATTATGTTACCTGTTTGTAAATCTTTAGGTTATGATGTTGTAGCTTTTGGTGTTGTTGCAACTGTAAACCTTGCTATTGGACAGGTTACTCCACCAGTTGGTGTAAATCTTTTCGTTGCAATAAGTATTAAGATTAAAGAAGGTTTAAGTGTAACTTTACAACAAATATCTAAGGCTGTTGTTCCTATGATTGCAGCTTCTCTTGCTGTTTTACTTATTGTTACATATATTCCAGTTGTATCTTACGGTTTACCTAAACTCTTAGATGAAGACGGTGCATATACAGGTAACAAAGGTGTAGTTTCTTCTCAATCTTCAGTTAATGACGATAGTGAATTTACTATCGGTGATTACAGCAACTTAGATTGGAAAGAACAGACTTGGAACTTTACTTGCTCTACTACTGAAACAAGTACATGGGCTGAAGGTGGTAGAATGTTTGGCAAACTTATGGAACAGGCTACAGGTGGCAAAATCAAAGTTAATGTTTATGCTGCTGACCAGTTGACTAATGGTAATCAGTCTGAAGGTATACAGGCTCTTATGGACGGTGACCCTGTTCAGATTTCTATGCATTCAAACCTTATATATTCTAGTTTTGACCCTAGATTTAATGTTGTTTCTTTACCATTTATATTTAATTCTCCACAAGAAGCAGATGCTAAACTTGACGGAGCTGGTGGCAAAAAACTTGATGAAATACTTTCATCTTATGGTTTACATTGTATGGGTATGGCTGAAAACGGATTTAGAGAACTTACAAATAGTAAACGCCCTGTAAAGAGTGTTGATGATATTAAAAATCTTAAAATTCGTGTTGCCGGTTCTAATCTTCTTATGAAGTGTTATGAACTTTGGGGTGCTGACGGTACAAATATGAACTGGTCTGAAACATATACTGCATTACAGCAGAATACTGTTGATGGTCAGGAAAATCCATTACCTGCTATTGATGCTGCTAGTGTACAGGAAGTACAAAAGTATGTTTCAATGTGGAATGCAAATTACGATTGTTTATTCTTCTGTATTAATCAGAAAATTTATGACGAACTTACTCCTGAACAACAAAAGGTTGTTGATGAATGTGGTAAACTTGCTGTTGAATACGAAAGAAAAATTAATCGTTCTGGGGATAGCGAAATCCTTAATAGATGGGCAACAGAAAATGGTGTTGAAATCACTAAATATGAAGATATGGATATAGATTCATTTAAAAATGCTGTTGCTGATGTGCCAAATTGGTATGTAAATGAACTTAAAAATCAAGGCTATGAGGATGCTCAAGAATTAGTTGATGCTTTTATAAAATAGCCATAAAAAAATAGGTACTGTTCAAAAGAGCAGTACCTATTTTTTAAATTAAGAAGATTTCTTGTTCTATTGTTTTTTTATTCAAGATAATATTTTCAATTACATCATAAAAAAGTTCATATTTATTATTATTTAATAGTTCTTTTAATAAATCTAAATACTTATTATCTTTATCTAATCCACTATTCAAATACTTTCTATACTCTACTACTCCCATATTTAAAGGCTTAAGATTTGGAATTATATTTTCTTTTAATCTAACAAACATTTTAAATCCACCTAAATCAATATCACCCCAAAAATATACTTGCATATTGCTGTCAATAGCCTCATTTATTTTTTCAAAAAATCTAGCTTTTTTAGGACTATAAAATCCTCCGTGGAATATAACAAGTTCATTCTCTTTTTTATGAAGAATATAATCATAGTAATTAGTTCTATTTTCTATAAATATAATTGTTTTTATATTGTTTAGTTCAATTCCCTTGATGTTATCAATAAAATAACAATTTAGAGCAGTACCTGACACAAAAACAGAGCAATCTAATATTTCATTTGATGTAAAAATATTACAATTACCAGAAAATTCAATCATTTCGGGCTTATCCATAATGCCTATTTGCAGTAATATTTCATATTCTGATATTTCATATTTTTGTTTTTTTATTGTAGGTTCATAATTTTTAATAATAGTAAGTATACGATTTTTATACTTCTTTTCAAAAATTTTAGAATTACTATAACATTTAATACTAAATGTTCTTATATATATAGGCTCTTTTATCTTATCAATTTTGTCCAAAGCAATTAAAATATCTTCAATAAATTTAATATCTTCGTTGAATATATCCTTTGTTTTTCTTTTATTACGTATATAATTAAGGTAATAATATAAATAGTCTAAAATCCAATCAGTACTTATATAGGATATGTACCTTTTAATTATATCTATTTTTGCTTGTAGTATATCTCCTATAAATACTCGATTTAATATATTATAGATTTCTCTAATATTATCTTCATTAAGACGCACTTCTTCTATTAAAAGTCCACTTCTGCCTTTTTCCCACTTAAAGTCTATTATATTTTGCTCTTTAAGATTATTTAGTACACTATTACATTCTTCCCTTTCGTAATATTCGGCATTCCTATACTGTATAAAATCTTTGTCTAATTTTAAAACCAATCTTTTTTTATTATCTTCATATTTTTCAATTAATTTGGTCAGTATTTCATCTGCCATCTTCAAGTTTACTCAACTCCTTATCAAAATCGTAGACATCAATATTTCTTCCTTCTCGATATAGAAGAAGTGTTTTATCAGCTTTTGTAGATATATCTGCAATTTTATTTTCAGGAGCACATATAATAGCCTGTAGTCCCAACTTTCTTAAAAGTTCAATACTTTCAACTATTCTACTATTATCCATATTATTAAAAGCTTCGTCAAAGATAACAAGTCTTGCAGTATTACCCTTATAGTTAAATTCATTTACTTTATATAACTGAGCAAATGTTGCAAGGAATGATACATAGAATGGAGTTTGCCTTTCACCACCTGATTTACTCTTTATTCCATTTACTAAACTTTCTTTTCTTCCTGTAGCATTAGTTACGTATAAATCAAATTTTAAATATGTTCTGTAGTCTGTAAATAGGCTTATATTGTTATCCAATTCTTTTCTACTTTCTTCTGTCATTTGGTCTGATACAGAAGTTATTTTATCAAAGAGATTGTTACATGTATCACCATATTGTTGCTGGAAATTCAAATCAAATATAGAGTCTCCACCCATTCTATCAGCCATAATCATATTATAATATTCTAAATAGGCTTTTTCAGGCTTAACTTCAAAACTATATTTATCATTACCAAATTCAGCAAGTTTTAATGCTTCATTTATTTCCTTAATTTGGTGTTGAGCTGTCATTATATTATCTCTCATTTTATCTAAGAAATCTGACTGGAACTGTTCCATAGATTCTTTTCTTGCTACAGCAATTTTATCTTTGTACTGTGGCAAAGAGATATTTTTTATTCTTTCCCATTCATTGTTAAATTCAGAGTTATCATTTTCGTTTATTGCCAAAGATATATTATAAATTCTATTATAATTTTCTTTCTTTGCTCTAATATCTCCATTTAAACTATTTACATCTCTATTATTTCTAATAACTTTGTTTCTATAATCATTTTTAAGTTTTAAAATATCAGAATTTGTTTCAATATCTATGGCTAATTTTTCTTCTGCCTTATCTTTTTCAGCAAAATTATTATATTCTCTGGAAATATTATCAGCTATATTTCTTAATTCATTTTCAGCTACGTTAAGTCTATCCTTATTAGACTCTATTGCATTATTACAACCACCTATTGTATTATTAATAACCGATTGTTCCTCATCAAGTTCTTTGAGGTTTTCTTTGATTTTTTCTATTTTCTCCTCAATTCTTCTTGCAGTTGTCATATCAATGTTAGAGCGTTCTGCTATTAATTTACTTCTCTTTTCTTCTTCAATACTTACAGTTTTTAAATCATCAAATAAGTTTGAAAGTTGTCCTTGAATATATTCATCATTCATAAACAACGTATTTTCAGTCAAATTATTGTAGGCATCGGCTATACTCTTAATAATACCTAAATTTTCAGTTAAATTAATTAACTGTTGTTCTCTATATTTTATTTGTTGTTCTATAGCCCTATTACCAATATAATGTATCTTATAATTTTCTGGATTTATAGCCCTTACTGCAAATCCCTGATATAACATACATTCTGATGTAATACCTATGTTGTAGTTTCTTATTTCTTCATCATCTTTACAACGAGAAACTCGTCCTAATAGGTATTTAATATAGGCGTCGGCATATTTATTATCAGTAACTACTACATCAGCTAAGCTATTTTCAGCATTGTTCTTTTTTGCATTTAATATTTTTTCACAATCTACTATACCAAAAGAATAAATTTCTTTTCTCATACTTTTATAGATATAGTAAGCATCCATAAAATATTCAGGGTCTATTATTAAACTGAATTTTTGATTTCCTAAATATCCTTCAACTGCATTTCTCCACACTTCTGAATTTTCATCAATATCAATAAGGTCAGCAAGAATATTTACTTCTATTTCTTTGTTATATTTTTCCTTTAATTTTTTAGAAATAGTATCTCTTAACTTTAATAATTCCTTACTATAATGCTTTTTGCCCTTTTTTAATTTTTTTAATTCATTTTCGATTTCTAATTTTTCACTTAAAATAGAGTTATAACAATTTTCGGTATTAGCCTTAAATCCATAAGCCTTTTTCATTAAATTTTGTGCTTTATCTTTTAAATCATTAAAATAAGAAATTCCATAGGCACTGAAATTCTCTCTTTTTATATTTACTAAACTTCCAAAACCACTATTTAAAGTCTTAATATCTGATATAAAAGCATTTGCCTTTTCATCTACCAAACTTTCGTATGTAGTAATTCTATTAGCAATAGAACCTTTTAAAGTATTAAGTTTATCATTAATTTTTGCAGATTTTTCTCTTAATTCAGGAATTACAAAATCAATATACTTATTTTTACTATCAATAATTTGGCTACTTATATCAATAGTTTTGGTAAGTTCGTCATATAATCTATTTTGCTCACATTGTTCCAATTCTTTTATGGCATTTTCATTATCCTTATTATATTGAGCAATATTTTTTCGAACAATTTCCAGTTCTGTTTTAGCAGTATCCAATTCTAATGTTTTTGTGCTTATTTCCTTTTTAATATTATCTATTTCTGTAATCTTATTAATTTCATCACATCTATTAGATATATAACTATATAGCTTAATATTTTGTTTTTTACTAGAATATTTATCATATAAGTTATTTATTTCAGCCAATTCTTTTTCTTGCTTTTCTAATTGGTCAGCCTTTTCTTTCTGCTTTTCATATTCATAAACATTAAGTTGCATAGACCTAATATCTATTTCATTTTTCACATCACAAATATTTTCTGTTATAAAGCTTTCAATATTATCTATTTTCTTAAAGCTAATTGCCTTTTTCAAAAGTGAAAACATTTTTCTGTCATGGACATTATACATACTTAATATAGTCTGTCTATACTCATTATTTGTATCCATAAATTTAATAGCTTTATCGTCTTTGCCATATTTTTCTCTACACCAACCCTTAAATTGGTTTATATTTCTAGGCTGGTTGTCATATATAAAATCACTTTCGTCTAGTCTATCTCTTAATCTGAAAAATGTTCTCTTAGCATTTGCCATATCAGAATATGAGTCTACCAATATACCGATACAAAAATATTCATCATTCATTGTATCTTTAAACTCACAAACCAACTGAGTTGTAAATTCTTTACCACCTCGGAGAGATTTTTCGCCACCATTTATATCATCGCCCAATTCTCCGACTATATAACTTGTAAAAGACCTTGTTGCCTTTATATCTGCTGCTTTATTAAAGGAAGTACCGTCTGTTTCACCAAGCAAAACTACCTGTAAAGCATCTATAAGTGTAGATTTACCAGAGGAATTTTTACCTGTTAAAAAATTTATATCTTCAAAATCAATTATTTTATGCTCAAAGTAATGCCATTTCGTCAGCATCATTTTTGTCAATTTCTTCATCTGTCAATTCCTCCTCTTTTAACTGATTGTATATCATATTAATTCTTTCATCGGAAACTGCAACTGTAATTGAAGGCATAATAACATATACATTATCCATTTCATCTTCTGCCACAGCAGCCTTAACTATGATATTGTATTTTTCAATCATTTTAATACTGCTATCCCTATCAGTTTTTGATGGCATAGTATCTATTAATCCAAAATCGTGTAACATTTTATTATACAGTTCATTTAATTTAAACTGTACTCTATTGCTGTTACTAGATGTTTTTCTTTTTTCGTCATATATTACTCTTAATGCAATAAGCATTTTTGTAGTAAGTAATTTTAATATAACCCTATTACTCCCTGTTTCATTTCTTATATATATTGTTTCGTTATTTTTTCTCTCCAAAATCCATCCAGAAAGCATAAAATATTCTTCAAATAATTCAAAATTTCGTCTGACAAAGTTAAATTTCTCATTTATTACAAAGCCACCATCGTTACTAATAACTTCTTCATTTAAGAAAGTTTTGTCAAATAATTCATTACATATATCTCTAAATTCTTCCTTTTCTCTGGTAGAAAAGCTTTCGTATTTTTCAAGCATATTTTACCTCCTGTATATTATTTTTGGGAAAGAGTATTTACTACTATTTACCATTTCTTCAGTAACTTCAACTTTATATTTTGTTCCTTTATCTTGTGAACGTACTACAGATAATATCGCTTTTATATAATCTTCATCATTATTAATTTCTGTCAATACCCCATTATTATTTTCAATAATGTTTTCTATATAATTATTTATTGCTGATTGATTATATTTCTGAGAATCTGAAGTTCGTATACTTTCCAATATCTTTTCAGATAAATCCTTTTGAATCTCTATTTTTTCCTGCGCTCCAACAGGTCTTTCTGCCCTCTTTCTTTTAGAGTACAGACTAGTATTACCTAAGTATTTTTGAGAATATATATTTATATTTGAGCTAAATATTTCGGCAATTTTATCAGAATTTGTATTGTTAATTATATCAATAAGCTTACCTCTGATACTCCTATCAGTATTAGTCAAGTATTCTATTTTAGCAGTTGTTGCTCTTACATATTCCTTATCTTTATAATCTATTTCATTAATAAAGTCTTCTTCTGCACCGTCATATGTATCTCTAATAAAGAAAAGTTTTCTTCTTATTTCACCAGAGGCATCTTCTATACTATTATAAGAACCATTTTCAAACTCCTGTTTAGTTAGCTCTTCCATTATTTCATTTTCTATTGTCCATTTATTTACAATGTTCAGAATAGACCTTTTATATCTTGTTACAGAATCTCTACATTTCATTGGGTAAATATATTTTGAAACAATACTTTCACGATAATTATTATAATGGTCAGAAATAAGTTCATTAACATTTACCATATCTATTTGTTTCTGATAATAACTATTAATACTATGATAAACTCTTTTAAAGCTGTCTTTTAACTCAGCTGTCTTATTGTAGGCACTATTTAATGCTACATATTTCATAAAGCCTGTTTCTTCATCATTATCAGCTGATTTAAGACTAGAGTATGTTTCATAAACGTAGTTTACGCTTTCTGTATTTTGACTATTTTCTAATTCCTTTAACAGTTTTATAAATTTTTGACTATAGCCTGGAAATGTTACATATTCTTCAATATACACTGTATCATATTCAAAAGCTATCCAACCTCTTTTTTCTATTAAGTTTACAAGCAATCTAGCCTTTGCTCCTAGTGTATAATATTCTTCTGGTTCAATATCTTCATCATCTGTGGGAATATATTTACTAATCCTATCTTGTAATTTATATTCCAAACAACTAACTAATTCACTCTTTTTTATCTTCAATCTATCGTCAAACAATTCATCAATTATAAAAAGAACATCTATATAAAGCTCTTTATTAGGCGATGATAAAATAGAAAAAAATTTATCTGGTATTATACTAAACAGCTCCATAAATACCTCCTAAAAATCATTTTTTGTCAAAAACAATACTTATATCATTATATCAACTAAAACAAAAAAATACAATGATTGACATTTCATATATTAACATAAAAAAATCTCACAACTACGTCAACATAGTGTGAGATTTATATTATTTATTTTTTTACTTTTCCTTTATCCAATGTAAGAATTACTACAGTTACAACAATTAACACTAACCCTATCAAATCTGTTGTCTTAAGTTGAGTGCCAAGCCATAAATAAGAGATTATAGCAGTTGACAAAGGTTCAATACAAGCACAAAGGCTACCTGTAACAGAGCCTGCTAACTGGCAACCTTTTATAAACACTCCAAAAGATACTATAGAACCAAGAACTGTAGGAATTGAATGTCTATGCTACAGTCAAATATATGGCTATGTACCATAATTAAAAGAGGTATAGAACCTATTAGATTACCCCAACCAAGCATATGTAATACCCCACATTTAGAAGAAAGAGATGGTGATTGTATAGTATACATTGCATAGGTTAGTCCACCTAAAAGCCCCCAAAAAAGTGCTTTAGTAGATATAGACAAACTACCTATATTGCCACCTGTAGTCATAATAAACACACCTGACATTGCACAAAGCAAAGCAACAAACTGTATTCCAGAAGGTTTTTTCTTCATAGATATACAGGTAAAAAGCATAACCAAAGCTGGAGCAATATATTCCAATACAGTAGCTGTAGCAGAATTAGAATAATAAATTGCCATAAAATAAGAATACTGACAGCCCATAACACTTACAAAAGAAAAAATAAGAACAGGAATAATAATATCCTTAGAAAAAACATTAAATATTTCCTTTTTCTCCTTTGGAAATAAGCATATCAGAATCATCAACCATGATGCAAATAATCTCCAAGCACTAAGCCATTGTGGTTCTATATTTTTTATTTCAAATAAGTATTGTCCACATACACCAGAAAATCCCCATAAACTGCCACCTATAAGAGTAAAAATAATACCTTTTAACTTATTATTCATAGCATCACACTCCATTTGCTAAAATTTTCTTATGTATTCTACATCAACGATAAAAGGCTGTCAATCTCTGACAGCCTTTTATCATAAAGTGAAATTTTTCACTTCCACAATCTCTTATATATCTCTACTAAATCATCCTTATTTACACTCATACGAGTATTTGAAGGACTTCCACTATCCATAGCATCACCAGCCATTTTGTCAATAACTTCGAAGAATTTGTCTTTTTCAATACCATATTCTTCAAGTGTAGGAATTTCACAAGCCTTACAAAGAATATCTATACCATCTGTAAATTTTGACGCTTGTGTTTCAATATCCATACTTTCATCGGCAACTCCCATAGCTACTGCAAGAGCTGCAAATCTTTCAGGTGTACCACTGATTACATAAGAAAGACATTCTTTAATAAGCATTGCATTTGAAATACCATGTGGAACATGGAACAATGCTCCAATAGGACGACTCATACCATGAACAATAGTTACTGTTGAGTTATTAATACAAACACCAGCCTCAAAGGCAGCTATTGACATTTGCTCACGAGCTTCTTTATTACTTCCATCTTTATAAGCTACCGGAAGATTTTTAAAAATTCTCTTTACTGCTGAAATTGCAAATACATCAGTAAGTGGAGATGCCTTTTTAGAAGTATAGGCCTCTACTGCATGAGTAAAAGCATCCATACCAGTAGCTGCTGTAATTGATTTTGGTGCAGTTATTGTAAATTCTGGGTCTACAATAGCTACATTAGGAAGAATACTGCCTTTCAAAAGCATTTTAATATCATTTTCAGTATCAGTAACTATAGTAAATTTAGTGGTTTCTGAACCAGTACCGGCTGTAGTTGGTATACAAACTATAGGAGGATACTTACCAGAAAGAACCTTACCATTATAATCTGAAATCTTACCTTCTTCAACTGTCATAGCTAATATTGCCTTAACACTATCTAAAGGGCTACCACCACCAATACCAATACCAAAGTCACAACCGGCATCTTTATAAGCCTTAACACCAGCTTCAATCATTTTGTCAGTTGGTTCATTAGTTATATCATTGAAAATAGTCCATTTAATACCAACTTCATCAAGTACATCTGTAAGCTTATCTACCAAGCCTGTTTTTGTGACAACTTTGCCTGAAACAATAAAAGCATGAGTACCAAGATTTGCAAGAGTGTCTTTAGCCAAAGCTAAAGCACCCTCGCCCATAAATATTTTATCAGGTACAGCAAATTCAAATGCCATATTTACTACCTCACTCTCTTATAAAAATTCCTTATCAACGATAGCGAGAACTTCATCTACCTTCTTCATTTCTTCAACAAGCTGTTCTTCAGTAATAATAAGTGGAGGACAAATAAAGAACATATTTTCATGAGAATAAGTCATAAATCCTCTTTCAGCAAGCATACCAATAATCTTCTTCATAATGCCTTCTGGGTCTTTACCAAATGGAACAAGTGGTTCTTTTGTTTCCTTAGACCTTACAAGTTCAATAGCTGAGAATAAACCAATGTATCTTACATCGCCTACACACTTGAAATTAGCCTTTTCTTCTTCAAGCTTTTCGCCAAGAACCTTACCAACCTTGTTTACATTATCAAGAATGTTATTATCAATATAGTAATCAACACAAGCACAACCAGCAGCACAAGCAAGAGGATGAGCACTATATGTAAGACCACAAGAAAGAACGTGGTCATCAAAGTATGCTGCAATATCTTTACTTACTACACAACCACCAAGCTGAACATAACCACAAGTAACACCCTTTGCAAATGTTACAATATCAGGCTGAACATCAAAGTTTTCAAATGCAAACATCTTACCAGTTCTGCCCCAACCAGCCATAACTTCATCACAAATCATAAGGATACCAAATTCGTCACAAATCTTTCTTACACCTGGAAGATAACCCTTAGGTGGAATGATAACACCGTTAGAACCAGTAATTGTTTCCATAACGATTGCTGCAATGTTATCAGGATTTTCATAAATAATCTGTTCTCTAAGCTTTGTTAAGTAATACTTTGTAGCAGCTTCTTCTGATTCAAATTCAACAGCCTCACGATATACATAAGGAGTCATAAATTTAATAAAACCAGGAACACCAGGTTCAAGAGGAAATCTTCTTGGCTCGCCAGTTAAATTACCAGCACCAAATGAAGAACCATGATAACTTCTGTAACGACTAAAAATCTTATTTCTGCCTGTGTACATTCTAGCAATCTTAATTGCATTTTCGTTTGCATCAGCACCGGCATTTGTAAAGAATACCTTACCCATATTATCAGGCATAAGGTTAACAATCTTCTTTGCAAGCTTAGCCCTTGATTCTACACCAAGAGATGGTCCAACGAAACAATACTTATCAACCTGTTCCTTAATAGCTTCATTAATAGCTTTATTACCATAACCTAAATTCAAATTTACAAGCTGTGATGACATATCAGTATGTCTTTTACCATCATAATCCCAGTAATAAATGCCTTCTGCTTTTTCTACAGGAGTTGGATTAATATTTTTCTGTGCACTCCAAGACTGAAGATTATATTTTTTCTGCATTTCTGTAATTTCTTTACCTGTCATACTCATAACAATCACCATTTTAACCTTTCAAAAATTTAATATATTTTATGCAAGTGCATATTTGTTTTTGTTTATGTGCTTATTATATTACCAGTTTTGACACTTTTCAACTAACATTTGAACACTTTTAAACAAATACCTTGTGCATTTGCATATCATTTAAGTTGTAAAAAATCACGTATAGCAAAGGCAATAATACACTTTACTTTTACGTCTAAATCAAATAAGTTCATAGATGTAATTGTATCAATTTTCTTTAAATAATTTACTACAGTATTTCTATGTATAAACTCTTTTTCTGATACAAGCTGAGGACTAGCATTATTATCTAAATAAGTTTTTAAAAACTCTAAATAATTACTACCATGTTCTTTATCATATTCCTCTAGCTTACCCAACACTTCATTATAATAATTCTTTAAAACATCTTTATCTGAAATTTCTACAAAGAGTTTGTAAATGTCCATATCATCATAAAACATACAGTAAAAATCACGTTTTACTGCCATATTGTATGCCGAAACAGCATATTCAAATCCTTTTGATTTCAGTTCTATACCATTTATTTTACTACTTACACCAATAGAGATTTCAATATTTTTGGATTTACAAAAATTATTTAAATCTTTACAAAAATCTTCTAAATCTAGTTTATTGTATTTATACAGCAATGCAATGATGCAACCGTTATATTCAAAAGAACAGTAAAGGTCTGATATAGTTTTTGCTGTCTGTTCAGCATACATATTAACTTTATCATCTATGTTTTCATTACCATTCCTTGAACCTACACAAACTACATAATAACTACCATTACGATTAAAGCCACCTGATTTCAAACTGGTAAGCTGTGTTTCTCTATTTCCAATATTCAACACAAGATTTTTAAAAGCATTAGACACATCTGTATCATGATTTATACTTTGGCTCATAATAGTACAAAAATCTCTTGTCATATCCACAACTCTTGTTTTCCAAGGTAGAGAAAACAAAGGAAAATTTCTTTCATTACAGTATTCTATAACTTCAGTATCTATCGTTGGAATATAAGGTCCAATATTAACAATAAGTCCACTTGCGTTTGCCTTATCAAGTTGTTTAACAAACTCTAGTAGCCATCTACCTGTATTATTCATAACACCTGTAGTAAATACCAGCTCCTGCCCTCTTAAAAAAGCTCCCACATTACTACTTTCCATAATATGTACCCATTCCACTAGATTATTAAAGCCATCAAAACCTGCAACAGCCTTCAATCCATAACTTTGATTACATTTTTTGCATAATTGATTAACGGTTACTGCCATTTACATCACCTGCCAGATTTATTACTTCATATTAAATCTCTCTTTAATTGCATCAACAAGAAGTTCTACACTCTTATCTTCACCTAACATACTAACATCAAGCATAAGATTTTTAGTAGCTCTATCACCTCTGTTATGACCAGTTACATACTTATAATAATTATGTCTTTGTCTATCAATCTTCTTAATCATAGCTTCTGCACTTCTAGTATCCATTTCATAAACTTCAGAAATATGCTTAATCTTTGCTTCCAAAGGTGCATATAAAAAGATATGCATACAATTTGAATACTCTCTTAAAATATAGTCAGCACATCTACCAAAGAGAATACAATCTTCTTTATTTGCAGCCTCTCTGATTACTTCTGCCTGTGCAGAAATTGCTTTTTCTGAATAGAAAGTTGTAGAAGAACCATATACAAACTTAGAGAAAAACTTATTCTTATTGCCAATAACCTCATCTTGAGCTGCCACAATTTCTCTACTAATACCTATTTTTTGAGCTGTTAAGTCAATTAAATCTTTATCATAATAAGCAAAATTAAGCTCATTTGCTAACTTTTGAGCAATACCTCTGGCGTTACAACCAAACTCTCTACTAATAGTTACAATTTTATACATAATCATTTCCTCCTATCTGAATTTTCTATTAAACTTCTTTTCAAGTACCTTAACACCCCATGCTAAAGGAATACAAATAATAAGATATACTACTGCAAGAATTGTATAAGACTCAATAGTAAGGAATGTCTGAGATGTATAAGCCTTTGTAACAAGAAGGAACTCTGGAGCTGTAATATAAGCCATAAGTGAAGTATCCTTTACAAGCATTACAAGGTAGTTACCGAAAACTGGAATAGAATTACGAAAAGCCTGAGGAATAACAATCTTAAACATTGCCTGTCTTGGTGTCATAGCAAGAGCAAGAGCTGCTTCAGTCTGTCCATTATCAATAGAAACAATAGCTGAACGAATAACTTCTGAAATATATGTACCATAATTAATTGCGATACCAATAATACCTGCTAATACTGCCGGCATATTAACCTTTAAATCAGGAAAACCTACAAAGTATGCACATACCTGAATTAATAAAGGTACTACATAGTAGATATATACCAACTGAACAAGTAACGGAGTTCCTCTAATAATTTCCTGAAAAATTACAATAATATTTACAAGCCATTTATGCTTAGACAATCTACCTAAAGCAAGAAGAAAACCAATTACAATAGCTAAAGCAAAGCCAACTATTGTAGTTACAACTACAATCCAAAGTGCCTGCTGTATAAGTTTTGGTACTAATTCAGTTATTGCTTTCATAAAGTTTAAATTCTGTATTACATTCATAATCCGGCACCTCCTTAATTATTAAGAATTCTCTTTAAGAATTCTCTTGTTCTTTCGTGTTCTGGGTTTGTGAACATTTCCTGTGGAGATTTATCCTCAAGAACAATGCCACCTTCCATAAAGATTACTCTGTCAGCAACTTCTCTCGCAAAGCCCATTTCATGAGTAACAACTGCCATTGTCATACCATCTTTTGCAAGGTCTTTCATTACATTAAGTACATCACCTACAAGTTCTGGGTCAAGGGCTGATGTAGGTTCATCAAAAAGCATCATTTCTGGTTCCATAGCAAGAGCTCGTGCAATAGCAACTCTCTGCTGCTGACCACCTGATAAAGTATCAGGATATACGTTAGCCTTATTAGCCAAACCTACTTTATCCAAAAGAACCATAGCCTTTTCTTTAATTTCATTTTTATCTTTCTTTAAAATATGTACCGGTGAATACATAACATTTTCAAGAACAGTCATAAAAGGAAATAAATTAAATCTCTGGAAACACATACCAACATGTTTTCTATAATCTACAATATTAAACTTTGGAGCAAGAATGTTTTTACCTTTGAATAAAATTTCTCCCCCTGTAGGCTGTTCCAATAAGTTAAGACATCTTAAAAATGTACTTTTACCTGAACCAGATGGTCCAATAAGAACAAGAACTTCTCCTTCTTCAATTTTCATATTTACATCTTTTAAAACTTTTAAGTCACCAAAATTCTTTTTAAGCCCTTTAATTTCTAGCAAAGCCATAGCTTACGCCTCCTTTTTATTTTCTTAAAAGAAAACGGGACTATGCTGTTACACATAGCCCCATTACCAATCAAATCAATTTTACTTATTTAAGCCATTATCCTTCTGGTCATTTGTAATAGCGTGAAGCTTAGGGTCAAGACCATACTTTTCATAAATCTGGTCAAGTACACCTTCGTCTCTCATTTCTGCTACAACCTTATTAATATCCTTCATAAAGTCTTCGTTACCAAACTTAACTGAAGGAGCAATTCTACCAATTTCAGCTTCTGTATCCTTGTAATTACTGCAAAGCTTAAGTCCCTTAAGTGTTTCAGGCTGGAACTTCATAAGGTTTTCAACTACTGGAGAATCAGTAAGGAAAGCATCTATCTTACCATTCTGTAAAGCTACAATAGATTCTGTCTGGTCACCAGTTGCTCTTGCTTCTTTAATCTTGCCATCTGCTGCCCAACCTTCAACTGTTGTCTGCCAAATTGTACCTGGAGTATAACCAACTACTGTCTTTGATGGGTCGAAGTCGTCCTGACCATCTATTGTACCATTTTCAGGAGCAAGTAATGCACCACCCTGAGTATACCAAATATCACCATAATAAATCTGCTGTGCTCTATCTTCTCTTACATACATACCATCTGTAATAATATCAATATTGTCTGAATTAAGATTAAGAATAAGTTCTGAAAAAGGAATAAGACTCATTTCAACCTTTGGAATACCTAATCTCTTTGCTGCTTCCTTAATGATGTCTGCATCAGGACCAACAAACTCTCCTGTGTTCTGGTCTAAGTAAGCATATAAATCACCAGAAGAACCAACCTTAAGTACACCCTTATCAATAATCTTCTGTGTTGCTTCACTTACATCTCCAGTTGCACCAGATTCTGAAGCTTCGCTACCTGTTGCTTCAGTTGTTGCCTCACCACTGCTTGATTGTCCAGCTCCACCACAACCTGTCATCAACATACTCATTACCAAAGTAATAGCTAAAACAAATTTCTTCATAATAATTCGCTCCTTTTCATTTTAACATTTTCATTTAGATAATAAAAAAGAGGAAATCGTGTTTTTATAAACATCGACTTCCTCGTCTAATTTTATTAAATCATTTTTATTTCTAAATGACTTCTTTTTTGAAGTTGAATACATTATAAATCATTTGATTTTAAAATGCAACACAAAATTTTTTTAATTCTTGTGCAACTGCACATAAATGAAAATTTTATTGTCATTTAGCACAAACATTTTATTTCACTTTCATTAAATTTGCATTTTTAAATTTGTACTCCTGCACAAATATTAATTTAAAGTTATTAAAATATATCAACGCACGAACAATAATTTCATTTATTTTTGGAAAATATTTACAAATTTATGAAGATATTTATAATTTGTTAAATATAAATATGCAGTTTAAAAGCATAAAAATTGCATATATGCACTTACTTTCACTTTTTTACAAAATAACTTTAATGTTCCTTACAGCTCCATTCAGTTACTTCTATTTTTATTACAGCAATTCTTTTTAATACTTCTTCATTAAACTTCCAAGTATTACTATTACTATAATGTGACATAACACATTCTAAGCCTTTTATTTTTTCATCTGAATTATATACTAGTGATATTTTCCCCTTACCCATTATACTTTGGTACAAATATGAATAACTACAAGCTACATCTGCCTCAACAAGTTGGTGTTTTGTATCCATTTCAAAACTTGCAGTATTTTGCTGTTTTATTAAATCAATCTTTTTGCCTTCAGATGCTCCATGGAAATACAAAGTTAATATTCCTGAGTTTTCTTCATATCCAAAATTCAAAGGTATGATATAAACACCATCTTTGTCATTTAAACCAATTCTGCAACAATCACAACTTTTCATTATTTCAAGCATTTTGTCGTAATCTGTAATTTCTCTATCTTTTCTTCTCATAGTAAAACTCCATTTCATTTATAAATTTATATTTGTATTAATTTTGAATAGAATATGCCACTTTGTCAATAGTTTTCCAGCACAAAAAAAGACTGACAACTATAAAAAGTATCAGTCTTAAAATAATATCCTATATTTGGTAATCATCACCATCAGACAATCTATAGGCAGACGGTGGCAATTTATACTTATTTTTAAACAAGCGAGAGAAATAGCCCATATCCTTATAATCCAATCTTTCGGCTATATCTGTTATTTTCATATTGGTTTCTTTTAAAAGCCACACCGCTCTTTTTAATTTGACAGTTGTAAGATAATCTACAAATCTAATACCAGTCTGAGCTGGAAAAACTGTGCTAAGATAAGAACTATTTATATAAAGCTCTGTTGCAATATCCTTTTGTTTAAGATTATTTTCCGGATTATTTAATATATATAATATAACTTCTTGAATTTTTGAGTTGTTGCAGTTAGGAAACAACTCGCAATACTCATCAAAAAGATTGCATATAATATCCTTATAACGTTTTTTATAGGAATTTTGATTTCTTTCATTTATACCATCAAAACTATAAAAATCCTCTTGTACAACATACAAATCAAGCCAATCATTATGATTAAATACATCGTCTATAACAGCTTTGCATATACTTCTAACCTTTTTATCAGCCTTTAAAATATCTTCCCCTGTATTATAGACTTCTTCAATCATATTTGAAATATAATCATAAATACCAGTATCTCGTCTTTCGAAGTAATTCATTACTTCTTCTGCATAGTATATACCTGTTGCTTCTCCACCAAAAGTTTCATTCTTTATTCTATTAAACATAGAAAAGAATAGTGTTTCATCAAAAGGCTTAACAAAATAGTCATATGCACCTAAAATTATTCCCTGACGAGCATAATTAAAATCTTCAAATTCACTACATAACACAATATGGGAACATATTCCCTCTTTTTTTACATTTCGTAAAAGTTGTAAACCGTCCATACCCATTATTCTAATTTCTGTAATAACTAGGTCATAACGATTTTCTCTTATTTTCCTATAGGCAGATACCCCATCGTTCACTACATCTGTAATTTCAAACTCAGAGGAATCTCCCCATATACTTAAATTTTTAATATCCTCAAGGAGGTCGTAATTGTCAAAAACCAACAATGTCTTATACAATCCTCTTCCTCCCTTCAATTAAGTAAGTATATCTTAAATACAATAATCAAATATATTATTGCTAATTTTTTCTTCTTCAATAAGGTCGACAATTGTAACGCTATCCATATATTTATTTACTGTTGTACACAAACCTTTTAAGAATCCATTAATTGGCTCTGGTTCTTCTATACTTTCCGGTGTAACTACACCTTCCATAGCTCTTACAATGCTACCCACAGTATATTGTTCTGGTGCTTTAGAAAGTCTATATCCACCCTTTGCACCTCTCTGGCTCTTTACAAAACCAGACTTACACAATACACTAACAACCTGTTCAAGATATTTAACAGAAAGATTTTCTCTCTCTGCCACTTTTTTAATTGTTATAACTTCGCTTTCTTCCCATTTTACGATAGAAAGCATTAATATAATTGCATAAATTGTTTTTTTAGACAGTCTCATTATTCTACCACCTTTCTGCCAATTTTGCAACTACTGTTCCTGCATTTGCACCATCTGATGCCGCAGTAATCATCTGTCTTAACTGTTTTGTTCTACAATCTCCAACTGCAAAAACGCCACTAACATTAGTAGCCAAATTGCTATCTGTCTTTATATATCCATATTCATCAAGTTCCAACTTATTTTCAAAAATAGTGGTTGACGGATTAAATCCTACAGCTACAAACACCCCTTTTACAGATAATTCCCCTTTGTCTGTAATAAGTTTTTCTACACTATCATTTCCGTCTACTTTTACTGGTATTGTATTATACAATACTTCAACATTTTCCTTTGTATTTAATCTCTCTACCAGTGTATTGTCAGCTCTTAACTTATCTTTTCTATAAATTAAGTAAACCTTTTTACAAATATTAGAAAGATAAATTGCTTCACTTACTGCTGTATTAGCCCCACCTATTACAGCAACTTCCATATCAGCAAAAAAAGCACCGTCACATACTGCACAATAAGATACGCCAGCACCAGTAAAGTTTTCTTCCCCTTGAAAACCTGCTCTTTTATGCTTTGCACCTGTTGCTACAATTACAAATTTTCCTTCGTAACTGTTTTCAAAACCAACCGCTTTTTTTACTTTTCCCTCGAAATCTACAGACTCAATTTCATCATATATTATTTCAACCCCGACATTTTCAGCCTGTTGTTCAGTTTTTTCAGCAAGCTCATATCCACTGCCTACAAAACCAGGGTAATTTTCAACTAGGTCTGCCATTACTGCTTGACCTCCACATTGTTCCCCCTCAATTACAGCAGTGGAAAGACCTGCTCTTGCAGTATAAATGGCAGCCGTAAGACCTGCTAAGCCTCCACCAATGATTAGACAATCATACATAGGCCGCCCTCCTTAATCTTAATAATTATAATTTTTATTTACATAATCAAGTGCGTCTTTGAAATCTTGTTTCAAATCTTCAATATCTTCAATACCAACGCTTACTCTTATAAGGTCGTCATAAACGCCTGCTTTAGCCTGTTCTTCTTCATTACTATGAGCATAAATTGTGGAAGATGGGTGTATAACAAGAGTTTTAGTATCGCCAATATTTGTTATGTTAATGGCATATTTTAACTGGTTAATAAAAGCAAATGCTCTTTCCTTTGTAAACAATCTTAAAGTTAAAATGCCACCACCCTTACCATTAAACTGGCTATTTGCAATATCATAATAAGGGCTAGATTTTAACATTGGATAGACCACTTCTCTCACACCGTCTAAGCCTTCAAGGCTTTCAGCCAAGGCAAGAGCATTGCTACAATGTCTTTCCATTCTCAAGCTTAAAGTTTCAAGGCCAAGAGAATTGTAATAAGAATTCATAGGACTGACACAACAACCTAAATTCCTAAATGTATCGTTCTTTAACTTTGCAGAAAATGCAAATTTACCAAACTTAACATAATCTTTCATAATAGGATATTTTTCAACAGTCCATTTGAAGTTACCACTGTCAGTAATAACGCCACTTATAGAGTTACTATTACCATTAATATACTTTGATGCTGAATTAATAATTATATCTGCACCTAAGTCAATGCCTTTTACCAAATATGTTGTAGCTGTTGTATTATCCAAGATAAAAGGTAAACCAAAGCTATGAACTATCTCTGACGCATTCTTAACATCTGTTACATCAAGTTTTGGATTGCCAATAGTTTCAGCAAAAACAGCCTTTGTATTTTCATTGACATATTTCTTCATCTCATCTTCTGTTATTTCGTCTATAAGATGAATTTTTATACCAAGATTTTCAAAGTCCTTGAACAAATCAAGCGTTCCACCAAAAATAGAATTTTTAGATATAATTTCATCACCACTAGAAAGTATATTTAAAAATGTAGCTGAAATGGCTGCCATACCAGAAGACACGGCAACTGATGCTATACCACCTTCAAGATATGTTATTCTATTTTCAAAAGAGGCTGTTGTTGGATTACTTATTCTTGTATATGCAAATCCAGCAGCCTTATTATGGAAAATCTTTTCTATTTGTTCAGCTGTTTCCTGTCCAAAAGCACTTGATTGATATACAGGCACAAGTGTTGCACCTGTACCTGCATCTCCTTTAAAATTTCCATGTAATAAGGATGTATCATACTTCAATTTAATATCACTCCTTATAAAACACCGTCACATTCTACCTGTTCATAATCAATAAGTTCATGAATAGTAGGGTTATCACCACAAATTGGGCAATCTTTTACATGTTCTGGTAACTTAATTTTTCTAAATTCCATTTTAAGTGCATCATATGTAAGTAAGTAACCTGTAAGTAATTCACCTACACCGATAATGTACTTAACAGCTTCCATAGCCTGTAAACTACCAATTACACCACCCATAGCACCGATTACACCGGCCTGCTTACAAGTAGGTACTGCATCCTTTGGAGGTGGATTTTTGAATACACATCTATAGCAAGGACCTTCCCCTGGTACATAAGTCATAAGCTGACCCTGAAATCTAATAATACCGGCATGAGAAAATGGCTTTTTAGCCATTACACAGGCATCATTAATTAAGAATTTTGCTGGGAAGTTATCTGTACCGTCAATAATAAAATCATAATCCTTAATAAGGTCCATAATATTATCTGCACTTACAAAAGTACGATATGTATTAACCTTAATATCTGGATTCATAGCTTCCATTGTTTCCTTTGCAGAAAGAACTTTAGCCTTGCCTACATCTTTAGTTGCATGTATAATCTGACGCTGTAAATTTGATAAATCAACTTCATCAGCATCAGCAATACCGATTGTACCTACACCTGCTGCTGCAAGGTACATAGCTGCCGGAGCACCAAGACCACCAGCACCAATAATAAGGACTTTGCTATCTAATAATTTTTTCTGTCCCTTTACGCCAACTTCTTTAAGAATGATATGGCGAGAATATCTTTCTATTTGTTCATTAGTAAAAGCCATTATCTGCATCCGCCTCCCATGAAATAAAGAAATTCTACTACGTCGCCGTCTTTTAATACTATGTTTTCAAAATCTCTAGCACTATGAAGGTCATCATTTACTGCTGCTGTTGCATATTCCGGAGTTTCTACATTTTCAAGTACAACTAATTCTGCAACTGTTAAACCTTCCTTATATTCCTTTGTCTGTCCACTTACTGTTAATTTCATTTTATTATTCCTCACCTTTCTCAACGATTAAATCAAATGTTCCATTGTCATTTTTATTTAATTTTAATACCTTATGTCCTTCTTCCTTCATAGAACGAGGTACATTCTGAACTGGTTCTCCATCATTCATATGAACTGAAAGTACCTGTCCAACCTCTAATTCTTCTATAGCAACCTTTGCCTTAACAAAGGTTACAGGGCAAACAACATCAGTAATATCTACATATCCATCAATTTTTATATCAGCCATTATATGCCTCCTCAATTACTTTTCTAAATTTATCTTCGCCAATTCTTTCAATAGTAAATCTAAATCTTTCTCCAGCATTTGCATATTCTTTAAAGAATCCAACTGCCGCATCAATTACTCTAAACAAAGTTTCCTTGTCATAAATGATAGGAATAATGTCTTCACCTTTATGTATTCTGTTACCAAAAAGTCCACCAAAAGATACAATGTAACCTGAATGATTCACCCAAGAATCGACTGGACAGGCTTTTGTGCAACGACCACAGTAATTACATTTACTATCATCTATTACAAGTTTATCATCTTCAAACTTGATTGCCTTTGTACGACAAATATTCTCACAGACACCACATCTGATACAACTGTCCTCAACCCAATCAGGTTTGATGCCACCTTTGATGCCTATATCATTTTCTTCGGCCTTAAGACAGTTATTTTGGCAACCAGTAAGACCAAATTTAAACTTATGTGGTAATTCCATAGCAAAGAATCTATCACTAATTTCATTTGCAAGAGAGTATGTATCAATACAACCACTAGGACAAATCGCATTACCTTGACAGGCTGTAACTGTTCTTACTCTAGCACCACATACACCAGGTTCACAGTTACCTTCTGCAAGAGCAGCCTTAACTTCATCAATATCATCAAGCTTTATAAAAGGAATTTCAACACCCTGTCTTGATGTGAGATGAACATAGCCATCACCATATTTTTCAGAAACTTCTGCAATTGTTGCAAGCTGTTTAGCATCTAAATGACCACCAACAGATTTTAATCTTAAAGAAAAACAGTTCTTCTGTTTCTGACGCATGAAACCACCTTTTTTTAAGGTGCTATAATCTACTGCCATAAAATTTCCTCCTATATATACTTAATTTCTTCTTCTGTACTTACGTTATCTACAATTCTAAATGACTTTAAAACAGGATTTTCAATATCCATAAGGGAAATAATCATATAACTAGCGTCCTTATCATAAGCAAGTCTTTTGTCTTCCTCTGATGGTCTTGAAGGACTTTCTGGATGTGAATGGAAATTTCCTAAAGGAACATATCCTTTTGCTCTCATATCCTTTACTGCATTAAGCTGGTCCTTTGGATTCATTGTAAAATGTTCATTTGAATGGTCAATATTTTCAAGAACATAAATTTCTTTTACTTCTCTTTCATCACCATTCTTTATTCCACCAATAAGACCACATATTTCTTCAGGTCTACCCTTTTTTGCTGTATCTAAAATCACATCATAAAAACTCTTTGGTAAAACTATCATTATACAATCTCCTTTATAACTGCTTCAAGGTCGGCTTTCTTTGCAACACCCTTTATTCTATTTACTTCTTCGCCATTTTTAAAAAATACTATTGTAGGAGAAGACATTACATTATACTTACGGGCTGTATCTGCTCCAAACTTAATATTCAATTTACTTACCTTAATATCTGTATGTTCTTCTTCAAGTTCTGCAAGAATTGGAGACATTCTCTTGCAAGGAATACAGCTATCAGAGTAAAACTCTAATAAAACAGGTACGTTTGAATTTAAAGCTTCGCTTTCAAAATTATCGTTATTTATGCTTTGCAACATAATCACCTCTATTCATACTTTATCAATAGGATTTATATGGAAATGTTATCACACAAAATTTGACTTGTCAATATGAAATTTTTTGGTTTTATATGATTTTTTTCATTTCTCATCAAAATAAATGAAAATATAACAATCTTTTTAATACAGTAAATATATATTAAATAACAACATTTAATAATTAAATAACTATTTTAAAAATTATTTATGTTTTGTATATTACCAAAGAATCATTGAAAAACTCAACATTTTATATATTTCCTCTAATTCATATATATATTATATGAATTAGTATAATCGCTCTTATATAATCCGTCAATAGTTAAACCAGTGAAAAATTTTAAAAAATTTATATATATTCAAAACAAACTAACAAAATAGATTTATTTTTTGACCCGTCAAGGTATCAGATTTATCTTTCCGATTCATTGTTCAGAACATTTTGCAAAGCAAAACATGGCTTGTGGCTTGTAACAAGCCATCGGATTTATCTTTCCGATTCATTATAAAAAATCGGATAGGCCCAATATACCTATCCGATTACACAAACAAATTATTTAATTTTCATCATAATCATCTAAGAAATTATATCTATCTCCATTTTTATGATAGCCTATAACTCTATGTAAATTAATATCGTGAACACTCTTGAATATATTTCCCTCTATTAACGTACCAGAATTCTTTCTAAACTCGGCAACCAGCTCTTTCATTTCATCTCTCTTAGAACCTCTGCCACCACCACAAGTTGCACAGTTTTCTGTAAATCTGCAAGCACATTGTATAAAGTGAAGTTTATTATAATCTCTCCAAGCCTTTATATCTTCTTCCTTAACCATATATAATGGACGTATAAGTTCCATACCTTCAAAATTTTGACTATGGAGTTTAGGCATCATAGTTTCAATTTTGCCACTATACAACATACCCATTAATATAGTTTCTATAACATCATCAAAATGATGCCCCAATGCAATTTTATTACAACCTAATTCTTTTGCGTGAGAATATAAATACCCTCTTCTCATTCTTGCACAAAGATAGCAAGGATTTTTATCTATTACTGCAACTGTATCAAATATATTGCTTTCAAATACTGTAAGAGGAATACCTAACAACTTAGCATTTTCTTGTATTATTTTCCAGTTATCAGCATTATATCCAGGATTCATACATAAGAATACAGCCTCAAATTTTACATTGCCATGTTTTTGCAATTCCTGTATAAGCTTAGCCAAAAGCATTGAATCTTTTCCCCCAGAAATACAGACTGCAACTTTATCTCCTTCATTTATAAGCTGGTATTCTTTTAAAGCCTTTATAAATTTACTCCAAATAGGTTTTCTAAATTTCTTAATTATACTTCTTTCTATTTCTTTTGTAATCTTTTCTGTGTCATTATCTTCAGCTAATGACCTTTCAAGATACAATCTTAAATATGCTCTATAGCCACCAATAATATTGTAAGCATCATACCCATTTTCATTAAGATAATCTACAATCTCTACACTGTTATCTCCTGTATAGCAAAGGACATAAACTGGTTTATTTTTCTCTATTTTTGAAACATTATTATAAAAATCACTTTTAGGAATAGATATAGCATTGTTAAAAGTACCTTTGCTATAGTCTTCTGATGAACGGACATCAACAACCGTAATTTCCGAACTATCTAATTTTTCCAAATCTATTACTTCTATAGTCTTCATATATTTCCTCCTATGTTATCATAGCTATTCAGTAGACATTCTATTGGATTATATATTAGTTTTCAGAGTATGTCAATTATTTCAATAATTCAACCCATTTGTCGCTCTATCCATTCCATAATAACATTCACTATATATTCCTGTTGTTCCTTTGATAATTCTATTTCCTGTGGTATATTATGCCATTTACTTAAACAACCTCTGCAACAACAAGCAGTGGCATGTTGAGCAATAAATGACGGATGCCCTTTCATGGGAGTTTGTTTTCCATCATTTTCTATATAAGCTGGAGCTAATCTTTTAGCAATAAAATCTTCTGTATGTTTTCTTATAGTATCTATTCCTTTATCAAGTACATACTGTTTATCGTTCTCCTTTAAATGAAAACTACTTCTAAATTTAGATTTTTGCAATCTGTCAAATAGCTGTCTATAGGGCGAACTTTTAATATAATTTATATTCGCCTTGTTCGCCTGTGACATCTGAAATTTACGTTCGATAGTATATTGCTTGTTATCCTTTACAAAATTAGCTCCTGTTTGCTTAAAATAAAAATTAATATTATTATTGATACATTGTTTTCGTGTATTTAAAATCCAATCATAGTTGCACACTCTAGCATTTTCACCAGATTCTCCACCACAAATTACCTGTTCTATAACTCCTGTTTGAAGATATTTTTCAATATTAATTTCTTCCAACATTGGTTCATGTATTATCGCTTTATGTTTTATAGGCACATTAATAAAAATTGGTAATCTATAGTCAGCCATTTTTTGATTTTCACAGGTACAGTATATAGTTACATTACTATATCCACTGTTCCAATCTTCAGGAATACATTCTAAAAATCTATGTATACGTTTAGTAATTATAATAAAATTCAAATCAGAGCGTATTTTTATACAATTCCATACTTCCTCTCTCCATTGGTCTGCATCTTCAATAAAGAAATCAGACGTCAAACAAGTATAGACTGGCTCATTTTTACTTTGTAATTTATATTCACCTTTCTTATTCTTTTTCATAGGTAAATCAAAATCTAAAGTCTTAGTTACGATACTACTATCCTTTCCAAACTGTGCATCTCTACGATATACATAGCAATTTTCACACCCCGAACTTATTTTTTTGCAACCATGCCAAGGATTCCAAACAACCATTAAATCACCACTTACTTAATAGGAATATTATCATAGTTTTTACAATACGCAAGAAAGACCATTTGTCCACCCTTGTCAAAATAAAAACGTATTCCATAATCATTAAAATTATATTCCAAGCATTTATTAGCCTTTGTTATACCTGCTACATCAATATTTTGTTTTAATCCACTTAAATATAGTCTATCTGACAGATAATTTACTTCTTTTTCTTCTGTTTCACCATATATAGCTTTAATTTTATTTTCATTAGCCGGATAAGTAATACCTCTTGAGGTTCTAAAATTATCCTCTTTTACAAATGATACATAACCACTTTTATATCCCAATAGATTAAAAAGTGTGATTATATTACCATCAACTACCATATCTCTAACAGGATTTTTACCTAAAACAATAAAATCTTTTTCATTTAAACTCATTTTTATCCCTCTATTGGATTTAATTCACCAGTAACTGAATCCATAACATAGCCTGCAATTCTAACATCTTTTGGTATAAGGGGATGTTCTTTTAAAAACTTAACTGTTTCATGAACAGAAGTTTCTACATTATCAAATCCTTCAAGCCATTTTTCAAAATCTATGCCACAATATTTCATTATGTCTATATTTTCTTCTGACACACCTCTATTTATCATATGTCCAATCATCATATCGCTATTAATATGTTGAACACCACAGTCCGTATGTCCAATAACCATAATTTCCTCTACACCTAATTCGAAAATTGCAACTAATAGACTTCTGACAACACTACCAAAAGCATGGGATACAACACCACCAGCATTTTTAATAATCTTAACATCACCATTTTTTATACCAAGAGCTGCTGGCAAAAGTTCTGTAAGTCTAGTATCCATACAAGACAGAATGGCAATTTTTTTATCTGGATATTTGCTTGTTTTATATTGTTCATATTTCTTTTCTGCTACAAACTGTTTATTATATTCTAAAATTTCTTTAATCATATTATGCTCCTTTCAAATATTCAAATTCTTAATCTATAGTTGATTTTACACATATAAAAATACTTTGTCAATATAGATGATAATTATTTTTATTAAGAAAAAATAAAACACCTCAACTTCCCAGCTTTCAGCCAAGAAGTCAAGGTGTAAAAAACATTTTATTCCTTTACAGCACCCATTGTAACACCAGTCATAAAGTATTTCTGGCAGAATGGATAGATAAACATAAAAGGTACAATAGAAACTATAACGGCAGCACTCTTTAAAGTATTTACGTTAATACTTTCGCCTTCTGCACCAGTTTCTACCTTATCTGAGAACAAATCTCTAAGTTTATACTGGAAGTTATACTTTTCAGTAGACTTAATATAAATTACATAATGGAAGTATTCACTCCATGCAGCAACAGCAAAGAACAAGCCGATTGATGCAAGAGCAGCCTTTGAAAGAGGAAGAACAATCTTCACAAATATACCCATTGGAGTACATCCATCAATTTCAGCAGCTTCAAACAATGAAACAGGCAACTGTTCAAAGAAACTTCTCATAAGTACAAGGTTGTATACGTTCATACTCATAGGTAACATTACTGACCAAAGAGAGTCTAAAAGACCAATTTTCTTCATTACTAAGAATGTTGGAATAAGACCACCATTAAATATCATAGTGAAAAGCAATAAATAACTGAAAAGCTTAACACCAGGCATATTTTTCTGAATAAGTACATAAGCACCTAAAGTAGAAATCAACAAACCTAAGAAAGTTGTTACAACTGTTGTATAGATTGAAATAAGGAATGGTCTACTCAAATTAGGGTCTGTGACAATTCGCTTATAACCAATAAGGTTAAATTCTGATGGCCACAACTTTAAACCATAAACTGTTTCATTTACCAAAGAATCTGAAAAGATTTTCCAAATTGGAACAATCATACAAACCATTAATAAAATAAAAAATAAAGAATTGAATACTACGAACCAAGAACGAGCCGCATATTCTTTTTTGAACAAGTTAAATTTCTTAGTCATTTAAGTTTCGCGCTCCTTCCTATACGATACCGTAACCTCTAACCTTTTTACTGATAATATCAGATGCAGTAACAAGGATAAGAGAAATTACAGATTTAAACAAACCGATTGCTGTTGAATACCCATAATCATTACCAACGATACCAACACGATAAGTATAAGTCTGAATAACATCAGATACATCGTAAACAAGAGAGTTGTAAAGTACGAAAACTGACTCGAATACGTTCATTACCTTTGCAAGGTTAAGTATAAATACAACGAGGATTGTATTCATAATAGCAGGAATTGTAATATTCCAAATCTGCTGTAATCTATTTGCACCATCGATTTCAGCAGCTTCGTAAAGGTCTGGAGAAATACCAGATAAGGCAGCTAAATAAATAATAGTACCCCAACCTGTTTCCTTCCAACGGTTCATAATATACCATACAGATCTCCAACACTTACTTTCAGTAAGGAAATCAATAGGCTTATCTAATATACCGACTTTGCATAAAAGTGCATTAATGAAGCCCATATTTGCTGTATCCTGACCAGTTGCATCTGTACCTGCTGATAAAATCAACATAAATATAGAAGCAGCAACTACCCAAGAAAGGAAATGTGGAAGATAAAGTACAGTTTGTACAATTTTCTTACTCCACTGGTGCTGAAGTTCATTAAGTAAAAGTGCAATAACAACAGTAAGAACTGTAGCTAAAATCAAGTTTACAATACTTAAAACAAGTGTATTTCTAAGAGCTCCAATGAATGGGTCTGCTCCGAAAAGTCTTTTAAAGTTACCTAAACCTGTAGAATAATCAGGTCCTAAGCGAAGTGTAATCTGCTTTAATTTATATGTAGAAAAAGCATATCTAACACCAAGCATTGGCCAATAAAAGAATATAAACAATACTAATGCAACTGGAATGAACATAAGATAAAAATATCTATACTGCCACATTCTTTCGAAAACACTAGGCTCTCTTACAACGATACTATCATAATCAATAGTATCCTTTTGATTAACTTTTGCCATCTAAAACCATCCTTTCGTTAAATTAGTGTTAATTACCCTGAGTAGACTTATTTTCTACTGCATCTGCAGCTTCTTGAGCCTTAGCTTCTTCAGCTAAATTTTCTTCACTATTTAAGTCTTCAAGTATGGCATTTACATAGTAGCCACCCTTTTCTTCATAATACTTGAAGGCATCATCAATAGAAGTCTTACCTGTTACTGCATTAGCAACAACCACATTTTTAACTACATTAAGGTCAGCCAAGTTTTCAGAAATTGTATCAGTTACCTTTGGAACTGTAGCAAACTGACGTTTTTCTCTATATGTATTAATAGAGTCAGTAATTCTTGAATCAAACTTGAATGGGTCATTCCAATTTGTAATTGAAAGTTCTGCATCATATAAAGCCTTTTCGAAATCTGATTTAGGGTCAGACATCTGCTTTTTAACTGTATAGTTACCATTTTCATCAACAGTATAGTGAACGTCCTTTACACCATGAGTAAACAACATCTGACCTTCACCACCGTCGTGTGAGTACATAATAACATGTTCAAATATAGCAGCCTTATTAGGAGCATATATTGACATAGCAAGGGCTGTAGGAACACGTTCTGTATAACCACCAGTTTCTTCAATAGCTGGAATAGCCTTCATATTACCCTGACCACTAAGTGACTTATCAAGTTTCATACCCCACTTACCAGCCCAATAATTAAACGCACCAACAAGACCTGAACCAAGTTTATCTCTACAAGTAGAAGTCTTATTTGTAACAACTTCTGCATCTAAAAGACCTTCCTGGTATACATCTCTTAATCTCTGTACAGCCTCTCTCATTTCAGGCTGAGAGAAACCATCAACATACTTACCAGTTGTTTCATCTTTATAGAAATCTGGATTTGCATCCTGATAAAATTCTCTAAGATAAAGGTCGTATGGTGTTTCAGTATTAAGAAGACCAGCAGCAGTAATAGGAATAGTACCATTACCCCTCTTCTTAAATGCTCTTAACATATTAATAAATTCATCATAGTTCTTTGGAGCATCAAGACCAGCTTCTTTCAACCAATCTTCTCTTACATATGTAACTGTACCGTTACCTGCTGACATTGGGAAACCATAAAGCTGACCATTAATTTTTAATGCATCAACATACTGTTCATCAATAATCTTCTTACAATTAGAAGTTGAGTTGTTCCACGCATCTGTCATATCCCATAACGCACCTGAATTTGCAAGTTCTGGATAATATGTAGAGCCCATTTCAATAAGGTCAGCCGGTTCTTCACTGGCGAATGCAAGTGTAACCTTTTCATAGTATTTTGCATGGTCTGGTTTTTCAACAGACAAGCCAATTCCAGTTTGCTTTTTAAATTCATCACAGAAATTAGACAAACCATTTTCTGGTAAAACAACTGTATCAGCCATCATAGAAATCTGTTGAGGTAAATCATTAGGGTCGCCACCTTCAAGTGTAAAGTCCTTACCTTCTGAGCCATTACAACCTGATAAACCGGAAACCATAAGAACAGACAAGCCCATAGCCATAGCACGCTTAAATAAGTTCTTTTTCATGGAAATCCTCCTTAAAAAATAAAGTGTATAATTGTATGATTTAACTATACAATCATTTTCTTTCATTATAAATATACAACACATATTATATGCAAGCCGTATCTCACCTGACAAAACAAACATACAACACCCATCGTCTATTGTCATTTTTACCAATGAAAGGAATAATTATATCAACTTAAACCCTACTTATCAATTTTTGTAAGAAAATTATACCATAATCTTAATTTAATTGCAATGTATTTTTTAATATTTTTAAGCAATTTAAACAACTTTTTTCATAAAATTTTTAATTTAACAGTACATTTTTTCAAAATTTTCAAAACAAATTATAATTTTTATACATATGTCTATCTTTTGTAGAATATTTAAAATGAATTATTTCCCTTTTTATTGGTAAAATTATACATAAGAATACAGTTTAATGGATAGCATATCTTTTTACATAACAAAAAAGCCGGCATAGCCGACTTTTTCATTAATGATTATTTAATTATTCAAGGCAATCTTTGATTGAAAGGTTAATTCTACCCTTGTCATCAATTTCGATAACCTTAACCTTAACAACGTCGCCTTCCTTAACAATATCTTCTACCTTTGCAACTCTTTCTTTTGCAAGTTTAGAGATATGAACAAGACCTTCTTTTTCTGGAGCAATTTCAACAAAAGCACCAAACTGCATAATTCTTGTAACAGTACCTGTGTAAATCTGTCCAACTTCTGGGTCTTCAGCAATGCACTTAATCATACTTACAGCCTTAGCAATAGCATCTGCATTTGGAGAAGATACATAAATCTTGCCACCATCTTCTGTATCAATCTTGTCTACACCAGATTCTTCAAGAATTCTGTTAATAACCTTACCCTTAGAACCAATAACTTCTGCCATCTTGTCTGGGTTAATCTGAACAAATTCAATCTTTGGTGCATATTCAGAAAGCTGTTTTCTTGGTTCAGCAATAGCCTTAAGCATTACTTCATCAAGAATATAAGTTCTAGCCTTATGAGTATTTTCAATAGCACCCTTGATAATTTCAGGTGTAAGACCCTGAATCTTCATATCCATCTGAATAGCTGTAATACCCTTTTCAGTACCAGCTACCTTAAAGTCCATATCACCGAAGAAATCTTCAAGACCCTGAATATCAGTAAGAAGAATGAAATCATCATCAGTATCGCCAGTAACAAGACCACAAGAAATACCTGCAACAGGTCTCTTAATAGGAACACCTGCAGCCATAAGTGAAAGTGTAGAACCACAAACACTGGCCTGAGATGTAGAACCATTAGAACTTAATACTTCAGACACAAGACGAAGTGAATATGGGAATTCTTCTTCTGAAGGAATAACTGGTCTTAAAGCTCTTTCAGCAAGTGCACCATGACCGATTTCACGTCTACCAGGGCTTCTACTTGGCTTAGCCTCACCTACAGAGAAACCTGGGAAGTTATAGTGGTGCATATATCTCTTAGTTGTTTCATTTGCATCAAGACCGTCAATCTTCTGAGCTTCAGCGATTGAACCAATAGTAGTTACAGTTAATACCTGAGTCTGACCTCTCTTGAAAAGAGCTGAACCATGAGTTCTTGGAAGAATATCAACTTCTGCAGAAAGTGGTCTGATTTCATCTAACTGTCTACCGTCTGGACGCTTGTGATTTCTAAGAATCATACGTCTAACAGTTTCTTTTTCATACTTGTAAATAGCTTCATCAATGTCAGCCTGGAACTGTTCTTCATCGTCATTACCAAACTTTTCGAAGAGTAAATCAAAGATTTCAGCAGTAATTTCTGAAATTCTTTCATCTCTAACCTGCTTTAAGTCAGTAAATACAGTTTCTTCCATTCTTGCATCTGTAATATGAGCCTTAATAGCTTCATATAAATCATGGTCTACAACATGTTCTTCATAAGAATGCTTTGGCTTACCATTTTCTTCAACAATCTTATCAATAAACTTACAAATTTCTACGTTCTGCTGATGACCGAACATAATAGCATTATACATTTCTTCGTCAGTTACTTCGTTAGCACCTGCTTCAATCATCATAACCTTGTCCTTAGTAGAAGAAACTGTTAACGCCATCTGACTCTTTTCTCTCTGTTCTACTGTAGGATTAATAATATATTCGCCATCAATCATACCAACAGAAACTGATGCAGTTGGTCCATAGAAAGGAATATCAGAAATTGAAAGTGCAATAGATGAACCTAACATAGCACAAATTTCTGGCTGATTATCCTGTTCAACACAAAGTACCATAGCATTAATAGAAACATCATTTCTATAATCCTTAGGGAAAAGTGGTCTAATAGGTCTATCAATAACTCTAGCTGTTAAAATAGCCTTTTCTGAAGGTCTACCTTCTCTTTTATTAAAACCACCAGGGATTTTACCTACAGAATACATCTTTTCTTCATAATCAATAGAAAGTGGGAAGAAATCAATACCTGCTCTTGGTTTTTCTGATGCTGTAGCTGTAACAAGTACAACTGTGTCACCGTATCTTACAATACATTCGCCGTTAGCAAGTTCAGCAACCTTGCCAATTTCTACAGATAATTCTCTGCCGGCTAAATCCATTTTATAAACTTTGCTCATAAAATATCCTCCTTAAAAATATAGTTATATGTTAAGGCAGGATGCAATTTTTAGCTTAAAAATTCATTCAATAACTTAAATAAATTTTTAAACTAAAAATATCGCTTTTCCTGCCGAAACTACAATATGATAAATCATTATTTTTTTCATAAAAAAGGGGGCGTAGTTTTTCCTACGCCCCAAAACTTCGTCAACAAAACTTAAAGCTATGAGAAGCTCGGAAATAAAAAATTACTTTCTTAAACCTAAAGCTGCAATAAGTTCACGATACTTAACGATGTCCTTAGCCTTAATGTAGTTTAAAAGACCCTTTCTCTGACCTACCATCATAAGAAGACCTCTTCTTGAGTGGTGATCCTTCTTGTGTTCCTTTAAATGTTCAGTTAAGTGATTGATTCTTGCTGTTAAAAGAGCAACCTGTACTTCTGGAGAACCTGTATCTTCAGGGTTTCTACCAAACTTTGCAATAATTTCTTTCTTGTCCATTTTAAAATCCTCCATATAAAATATAAATTAACTCCGGATATTAAGAAAAGGTTCGGATAAGCCAAATTCTGAATATCGGATACAGACACTATTATAATACCATACACTATTATATATTGCAAGTCCTTTTTAGAAAAAATTTCAATTTTCAGCTTTTATATTTTTAATTAAGTTCTATTTAGCTTGACTTGTGGTTGTTTCAGTAGAACTATCTTTATTTTCTTTGTTTTTTGTTCCATCAAAATTTTCTCTTTTTTCTCCTCTAGGTCCACCAAAGCCACCATCAGTACCTCTTTCTGCTCTAGCCTCTCCTGTATCAGTGATACTTGTAATACTTGATATTGGAGTAAAAGTGCAAAGTTTTTCAGCATCTGTAACTGTACCGGATTCATAATATCCATTAACACTTTCTCCTGTTATTGTACCTCCTACAGAAACTGTGTACTTCTTATTTTTCAAAATATCACTATTATAAATAACTATATTTTGGAAATCTTTTGTAGGCTTATACGCACAAACTAAATTACCACTTTCATCTGTTATACTAACTAATGTATTTGCCTTTTGTGTTTCAGTAAAGTACAAATTAAGAGTTGACTTGTTATCACTGGCTGTTATTGCCTGAACCATGCCAGAACTACCTGCAGTAACAAGTGTACCACCTGTTATATTTGCTGTATAGTCATAATCTAATGCACCATCACCGTTGCTTGTAGGACCATCTACCAAAACAGTTCCACCACTCATTGTAATACTACCATTGGAATCAAGTCCATCCCCTCTAGCATTTACATATGTTGTACCAGCTGTAATATTAAGCAAACCATTACTATCATTTACATTTATGCCGTCATCTGATGCTACTATACTAATATTTCCACCCTCAATATTTATATTAACACCTTCAAGACCTTCATAACTCTTTTGTATATCTATAGTTCCTCCTGTAATTGTAAGTTCTGTATCAGAATGTATACCGTCATCACCTGATAAAGCAGTAATTGTACCATCACTTATTGCTATTGTACCACCTGCATGTAATGTATCATCTGCACAATCTAAATTAAAATTACCAGAAGTAATAGTTAAATTTCCACCTGCTTTAAGTCCTTTTGTACTTACACTTTCTTCTTCAGATGTTGTTTCAGCACTTTTCTCCTCTTTATTATTTTTATTTTTTACTTCCGAATCATTACCTTCTGGCATTTCTGGTGGCTGACCATTTTCCATTTCAGGTGGTTCTGGTCTTTCCCCGTTATCATCAGGAGGAGCCATATTCTCTCCTTTATCGCCTTCCGGTCTTGGTCCACCTCCAAAGCCTTCATCATGGGTCTTTGTAGATTTTTCATTACCTCCACCGGAAACAACTGCAAAATTTCCACCATTTATTGCTAAGTTTGTCTCGGCTTGAATTGCATCTTCACCTGATGCAATATTAAATGTACCTCCGTCAATTAATATATAGCCCTTTTCTTCGTCTTTATCATTATTTGACTTAATACCATCAGCACCACTTGTAATAGTTATTGTACAGTCTTTTATTGTTATAGAATCTTTTCCCTGTATACCGTCCTTATTTGTATTAATATTTATATTGCCATTTTCTATTACCAAAACATCTTTTGACTTAATACCATCATTTTCATTTGCTGTAATTTTTAGTGAACCTGTGCCGGCAATCACAAGATTATCTTGAACATAAATAGCTGAATTTTCCTTTTCAACATCAGTTGCTGTGTCTGTTAATGAGTTATTTGACTTATCTGCTAAATAAACAACTGTAGTTCCAGATTGCTTTGAGTAAATTGGAGCTGATGTTGAGCAATTAATATTTGCATTATCTAATATAAGAGTTACTGTATCATCTTTACCCGCATTTACAATTATTTGTCCATCTTTAAGTGTACCAGTAATTTTATAAGTACCAGCAGACTTAATTGTAACTGTTGAGTTTTTTACTTCAACATTATTACTGCTAGATTGTGCTGTGCTTCCTTTAAGAGAAATTGTTTCACTATTATCTATTGAATAAGAATATTCCAAAGTTGTATCCTCAGCAAAAGTACAACTTGTTGCACCAATTGAACATGCCATACAAGCTATAACTGTAACTGCTAAAACTAATTTTTTCTTCATATTTTCTGCCTCCTTTAATTTTGTAAACGTATAATAACCTTAAAAAATCAAAAGGTCAATAGATTTTTCCGTACTTTAATTGTTCTCTAATCGTTTTATAATTTAAGGCAAAAAAAGACTGCTGAAAACAGCAGTCTTAGGCAATTATCTTATTTTAAATCATCTTCAGAAACGATTTTTGCATCGCCCCAAAGTCTTTCAAGATTATAGAAATCTCTATCTTCTTTATTGAATAAATGAACAACAATATTTCCGAAATCAAGTAATATCCAAGATTTGCTCTGTACACCTTCAGAGTGATTAAGTCTAAAGCCCACTTTATAAAGTTGTTCATCAACTTCATCAGTCATTGCTCTTAATTGATTAGGGTTTGAAGCACTAGCAATAATAAAATAATCTGCAACACTTGATATTTTCTTAATATCAAGAACTTTAATATCCATAGCAAACTTATCTTCTAATGCTTTATAAGCAACCTTAACGGCTTCAAATATGCTGTTGTTTTCTTCTGTCATTTTATTCCTCCTCTTCGAAATCATACAGAGCCTCATAACTAAGAGGATGTATAATTCGACCTTTGGCTGTATTATATTCCAAAGTATTTTTTAATGCAAATTTCATAGCCTTATCTATGTCAACATAGGCTAATTCTCTAATTTCTTTTAATCCACTATAGTATTCCCTATTAGGTTCTATACAGTCAGCAATATACACTATTTTTTCAAGTAAAGACATTCCTGCTCTACCTGTAGTATGATACTTTATAGCATTTAAAATATCATCATCTGTAATACCAAAATCTCTTTCAGCCATTTTGGCCCCTAAAAAACTATGGGTAAGAGCTGGCTGTTCATATAAAACAGGGTCCATCTCCACAGAATATTTTTCACAAAGTTGTAACTGTTCATGAGGTGTAAAGCATTTTGCACAATCGTGAAGGAGTCCGGCAATATAAGCCTTATATTCATCTTCTCCATAAAGTTTAGCCAACTTTTGTGCTTCTTCTGCAACACCCTGAGTATGTCTGAAACGTTTTGGTGTAAGCAAACTATGAATTTTCTTGTTTATCTCCATTATTTGAGGAGTATTTGAGCTATCATCAGTATACAATCCAAACTTATAAATATACTGTTCAACAGCCTGTGGAACAAGATATTTTATAGTCTTGCCAGCAATAAGTCTATTTCTTATATCTGTTGAAGATATAGATAAAGCAGGTATTTCAAGAAAATGAATTCTAGCTTTAAAATTATCATTTAATTCATTTATTTTCTTCTGTAAGCCTGTTTTATCATAGCCTGGTCTTGTACAAGCAACAAACTCGCAAAGTTCCAAAAGTTCCTTAGGATTTTTCCAAGTCAATATTTCTTCAACAGCATCAGCACCAGTTATAAAATAAATCTTACAATCTTTTTTACAAATATTATGGAGTTCCTTTATTGTATCAATAGTATAGGTTGTGCCTTCTCTATCAATTTCCATTCTTGAAACTTCAAAATCTTGATTATTAACTGTTGCAAGAACACACATAAGATACCTATGTTCGTTATACATAGGATTTGTTTCTTTATGTGGTGGCTGTCCTGTAGGGATGAAAAGAACTCTATCTACACCAAATTCCTGACGTACAGCTTCAGCAGCTACAAGATGGCCATGATGTATAGGGTCAAATGTGCCACCCATTACTGCAATTTTGTCGTAACTCTTTAATTCAGACAACTGTTTCATAGACATTACCTCTTTTAGGCTTCATCATAAATCTTCTGTAAATATTCGCAATCACTTGCATAACGAGCTTCGTTAGAGTTTTCAATAAGCATTGTAATATATGGCTTGTACTGCTTAAAGAGTTTGAATAAGTGCTTATAATTTAATAAACCTTCTCCAACCTGTTCAAATGCTACATCGCCATTTTCATCAATTTTGAAATCCTTAATATGTGCAACAGTAATTCTGTCACCATAGAGCTTAAATGCTTTATCAAAAACAGCTTCCTGTTCCTTATAGTTATTTCTATCAAGAAGATTTACAGCATCTAAAATTACTTCAACATTTGGAGAGTCAATATCATCTAAAAATCTCTGCATCATTTCTGGTGAGTAAAGTGTATGAGTAGCAACACCTTCTACACCGATAATAACGCCAAGCTTTTCGGCAGCATCTACAAGAGGACGCATAGTTTTAAGTAATCTCTGATAGCAAGTTTCAGTATATGTACCAGGCACAATATTAAAATCTTCATCAAGACGACCAGTCTCAGTACCAACCATATCAGCTCCAATAGACTTAGCATATCTTAAATGTTCAATAAATCTAGTCATTTCTGCCTGTCTTTTTTCTTCATTAGGGTTTGTAGGGTTAATATAGCAACCTAAAACTGAAACATGAACACCAGCATCTTTAAGTTTCTTATCTACAAAGTGAGCTAAACCACCACTGTAGTTACCAACAGAAAAATCTACATCAGCAATAGACTTTTTCAATGCAAGCTGAACACATTCAATTTTATTTTCCTGAAGTTTAGTCATAAGGTCATCAATTTTACCTTTTGCAACTAAATCATGACATCTCATACCAAATCCCATATATATCACCTCGTTTAATTATTTGTATTGATTATAACATATTTTACCTCAATACGGAAGTAAATTGTTCAATTAAATTTATCATATTTTCTTAAAACAATATTAACAAAAACTATTTTAAGTTTTTACACTAAAAAATCTGCCTTTTAAAGCAGATTTTTTTATTCGCCGTCTGAAGTAGCAGCCTTTGTTGTTGTTAACGGGCTACTAGTCGTATTTTCATCTTGATTATCATCGACAAAAACAATTTCATTAGGCTTTACCATATTAAGTTTTTCTCTTGCAATTTTTTCAATAACCTCTGGGCTATCTTGATTATCTACCTCATTTGTAAGACGTTTCTTAACCTTTTCCTGCTGTGAAAGTTGAGTTTTAACATCTCTTTCCTGTGCATTAAGGTCAAGCTTAACTTGATATTGTGCAAAAAGACTTATTACAAAAACAACTGTAATAAAAGCCATACAAACACTATATGCCATATTAGTTTTTGTTTTCTTTTTTTCTACCTTTTTTGTACTTGCTTTTTTTGTCGCTCGCTTCTTTACGGAAGTCTTGCTCTTTACTGAAGTTTTTTTTGTCTTTTCCGTTTTTCTTTTTTTCATTTAAGACACTCCTAAAATACGGACTAATCAATTTTCTCTTTATTTTCTCACATTTTTTTGAAATTTGCAAGGTATTTTCACAAAAAACATAAACAAATTTCAACAATCTTTTTATAATACTTATCAAAAAGGTAATTGGTAAAGCTAAAATTCCTAAAACCATTTTTAACATTTTCAAAATAAAATCAATTAAAGGTATCATCAAACTATGTATTAAATTAGCAACAAAAAAATAATATATTATCATTGCCAGAAAAAGACTTACTAAAAAAAACGGTCTAATTTCTCCATAATTCACTTTTAAACAGCACAAGAATACTACAAATCCATATATAATCCAAAACAAATAATCTTCCAAATATTCTACAAATTTTGAATGTATAATGTATAGCCTTATTATTCTTATAACATCATAAACAAAAGCCCCAACTGTACCTAAGAAAAAGCCTACACAAGCTAACTGAATTTGAAAATTCATTGATAGTATCATATAAGCACCTACTTAAAAAGTTTAGCAAAGAAAGAGTTTTTCTGCATACCTTCATCGTCATCATACATAAGGGAAGTAATATTGCCATCAACGTTCAAAGTTCCCTTTTCAAGATTCAAAGAATTAATATGCAGTTTATCTCCTCTTATAATCAAAACTCCCAGTGTAGTTTGTGCTACTATATTTTCTTCATCAAAGCTAATTACATCTGTTATTCCTGTAGCATTTATTTTTTCTCTACGGTTTAAAGTTAAACCATGTGAAGTCATTTCCTCTGTCATATATATACTCCTATCTCATTTTTATTGATAAGAATATATATGAAAAATCAAAGGTTTTTATACATAGCTTGGGCGTTTTCTTTTCTTACCACTTCTGCTGTAGATTCTACCTGAACTTTAACAGTATTATTACCAAATGTAATTTCGATAATATCGCCAACCTTAACTTCAAGTCCTGCTTTCGCTACTTTACCATTTACCGTTACTCTGCCAGCATCACAAGCTTCATTTGCAACTGTTCTTCTTTTAATTATTCTACTTACTTTTAAATATTTATCTAATCTCATATTCTACCTCCGTCTAATAAACAAATACAGGGTGTCAACATCGTCAACACCCTGTATTATCAGGTAAGATTACCAAAGATATTCGTGTTAAGCCATGGCCAAACACTAACAATCAATGATGCACGAACACACCATAGTTGAAAAATTACTTATTTACAGCGTCCTTTAAAGCCTTACCAGCCTTGAATCTAGGAGCCTTTGAAGCAGCAATCTGAATCTTAGCACCACTCTGAGGATTAACGCCTTCGTGAGCAGCTCTTTCCTTAACATCAAAAGTACCGAAACCAACTAATCTAACTTCGCCACCTGCAACTAATTCAGCAGTAACAGCTTCTTCGAAAGCCTTTAAAGCCTTTTCAGCATCAACTTTCTTTATTTCTGCCTTTTCTGCAATCTTTGCAACTAATTCTGTCTTGTTCATTCAAACATCCTCCTTAATTTAAAATGGGGCAACCTCTCCCCTTATTCTTTATATTGCTGACGCATTACATCAACTTCAAACCCTTTATTTAAAAGAATTTCAAGGGAATTAAAGTTGCTCGTCAACACCTTCAAGATTATTTATATACGTTTTAAGAACTTTTGTCAAGGACATTTCGCTATTTTGCTTAAAAAATTTTGAAATTCTTATTAATTCAAGAAAACATTTTCCAATTATTTCCTCATTTGCCGTTTTCTCCGAACAGTTATTTTCTTTTAGCCTCTTCAATTCTGTTTCCAAATTATCAATAGCATCAGTTAAACTACTATTTTCAAGCCCCAATTTCATAGTTTTTGATACAATTTTATCGCCTTTAATTAATGCTGGAAGTGCATTAGGAATACTTTCTAATACATCTTTTTTAGTATTGTACCCTTTTTCTTTTTTCTTTAATGCTTCCCAACTTTTTGAAACATCTTGAGGAGTGTCAGCACTTTCATTGGCAAAAACATGAGGGTGTCTATATATCATCTTTGCTGTAACATTATTTACAACATCTGAAAAATCAAACTTATTTTCTCTTTCTGCTAATTTAGAATGGAAAATAATTTGAAATAGTACATCTCCAAGTTCTTCACAAAGATTTTCGCTATCTTTATTATCAATAGCTTCTACAACTTCGTAACTTTCTTCTATAAGGTAGTTTTTAAGAGTTTCGTGAGTTTGTACTTTATCCCATGGGCAACCATTTTCAGCAAGTAAGCTCTCAATCACATTATTTAAATCAGTCATATTATATTTCTTATTTTTCAAAATAATCACCTCTAAGCAAGTATTTTTAATATATTCTTAAGTTTTCTATTTTTCTATTTACATTAACTCATAAAAGTGATAAGGTTTACCTGAAAACATTATTAGGAGGCATTTATATGTATTGCAAACATTGCGGAAAGTCTATAGATGACAATTCCGTTTTCTGTACATACTGTGGAAAGCCTGTGCAGACATTACAGCACACATTTACTGTAAACCAATCACTTGATGATAATAATATTAATAATGACATTGTTCAAAAGCCCGTCCATGCCATTGAGTACGAAGACGGTTTCTTTTTCAAAAATGTTCCTATTTCAAAAAAGATTGTATTAGCAATCTTAGCTTTTATTTGCTGTATTATTATCGCTTGTGTAACATTTGTAGTTTGTCATCCAGAAAATATAGAACAACTTATTGGTTTAATCATTGGTTAAATTTATACTAAAACTGCTCAATTACCGTTGGGCAGTTTTTTTAGTGAATCAAAAATTTAAATCTGATTTTTTAACTGGTCAAGTTACAAATTAGTAATAAAAAAAGTCCGGCAACAAGCCGAACATACATACTTTTTAAAATCCTGTGCATTTCTCATCGACAACAGACTCCAAGCGCTACAATGACAACTGACTCAGGTCAAGCTACCTTACGGCACATAGAATTACTTGCTTAGTGCTGCTTTCTCTCGAATCTGACACGGTTCACAAGACCCTATTGCGTAAGACTCCACCCTCAACACCAGTTGGCAAGGTCAGACCTCAAAGGCTGAAGCCTCAAAAGAAACATCATCTCTGCTACAGCGGATTGCAGATACAAGGCACCGCTACCTCCCCGACTAGCACAGGACATTGCTTATTATATTATATTTTCAATCAAATGTCAACTACTTTATAAATTATAAAATATCCTTATTATTTCTATATCTCACTATTTAAATACATTCTTTTATTTTTTATGTAGTAATTCACTAAAATCCATAATGTGTCTGTTTGCAGTATTTTTAATAATTTCCCATTGGTTTTCTGGTTGATTGTCATATACTGCCGTAGTATTAAAACCAGCAGATACACTAGATTTTACACCTTTTAGTACATCTTCAAACACTATACTGTTAGCACTATTCGAGCCCAATTTTTCAGCACATAAAAGATAAATATCCGGAAAATTTTTATCTCTTGCATCATCTCTTGTATCTGTAAACACATCAAAGCAGTCTAACACACCTTCTCTTTCCAAAACAGGAATATAATAATCATGCAATGCAGCAGTTGCTAAACCAATTTTATATCCTTTATCTTTTAACTCTCTTAAATATTCTTTAACGAAAGGTTTTAAAACTACATTTTCTTTATATTCACGTAAAGCCTGAGAATTCCACTCATTCATAATTTCTTCAACAGATTCTTTTATGTTATACTTTTCTTTGGTGTACACAGCACCATTGTAAAAACTCATTACACTAATAGCTTCTACATAATCGCTAGGTATTTCCATTCCTCTTTTTGCAAAAAAATCTACATCTACCTTTTGCCACACATACCTACTGTTGGCTATTGTTCCATCAAAATCAAATATAACTGCCTTTTTCATCTCTATTCTCCTTACTTTCTAAACCTTTTGAAAAAGTCCTTCATAAGGGTTGCACACTCATCAGCACATACACCCTTTTCAATTTCAACCTGATGATTAAAGTTATCGTTTTGTAATAAATTAACAATAGAGCCTGCACAGCCAGCCTTTGGATTTTCAGCACCAAAAACAACTTTTTTTATTCTAGCTTGCACTATTGCTCCAGCACACATTGGACAAGGTTCAACTGTAACATATAAAGTACAATCTTCTAATCGCCAATCCCCCATAAATCCACAAGCTTCATTTATTGCAATAATTTCTGCGTGAGATAACACGTTTTTGTCGGTAATACGCATATTTGCACCTCTACCTATTATCTCATCATTATATACAATAACACATCCTATTGGCACTTCATTGCTATCATAAGCTTTTTTTGCCTCTTGGAGAGCTATTTTCATATATTTTTCTTCAATTTCTAAATTGTTTTCTATATTTTCATTCATTTCATCACCCAATAGTATTCAAATATTCGTAAAGTGGATATAACTCCTTAAAACCTTTATATATTATATTCACCAATTCATCACTATAAAAGTCTAAATTGCTATAGTCCTCACAATGTACAAGTTCTATTTCTTTTCTGTTTGCCCAATTATTTATTTTATCTGACAAATCTTTATTAAAAATTCTCTTATACATTTCTCCACATAGTTCAAAATTTTTATTTTTATCATACTTATTTACTAATCTTTCAAAAGCTGGCAAATCTGCAGCTATTCTTTTTCTATACTTTTCCGTACCTGTAGGAGTTGGTGCATAGAACAAGCCATACCTCCACCAGTCTCCAGATATTTCAAAAAAATATGTTGGTTTTTCATATCTAATATGTGGAGAACCATCTCCTCTGAGGAAAAACCATTTACTGATTTTATAAGGTGATTTATTATTACTAAATCTTATATCTCTGTTAATTCGTGAAATTTTAGGCTTTTCATAAAAATTTTTCTTGTATTCGTGCATTTTTTCATATACTTCATTTGCTAAAGCAACCATAGGCTTATGAACATTTTCTGTATACATAAGTTTATTAGCATTAAACCACTCTTTATTATTATTAAATTTTATTCCAACTAAAAAATCATTCGTCTGCTCTGTAAATCTTCTAAAATTCTCCATATTACACCTCAATTATAGTATAAGTTATTTTGTGGCTTGACATATCAAGCCATCAGATTTATCTTTCCGATTCATTGGTCAGAACATTTTGCTTTGCAAAATGTGGCTAGTAAACTAGCCATCGGATCTGTCTTTCCGATTCACTGTCAGAACATTTTGCTTTGCAAAATGTGGCTAGTAAACTAGCCATCGGATTTATCTTTCCGATTCATTGTCAGAATTTTCAACTTTGTTGAAAGCCACACTTCGTGTGTCCGATTTATCTTTCTGATTCATTATATAAAAAGAGTGAGGAATATCCTCACTCTACATTATACTATATTTTATCCGAATATTAAAGTGTCTTAATAGTATCCATAATGTAATCTGCAAGTTCAGCACTTGTGCAACCATCTGGTCTACCAGTAATCTTAATCTTCTTTTCAGTTTGAGTACAAATATCAAGAGCCTTATCAAGCTTTTCTGCCTTATCGCCATAGCCGATATGAGCTAAAAGCATACTAGCAGCTCTGATAATTGAACAAGGGTCAGCATACTGGTCTCTGTGTTCTTCTACCATTCTTGGTGCAGAACCGTGAATAGCTTCGAACATAGCATACTTCTTACCCATATTAATACTACCTGCTGTACCAACACCACCCTGGAATTCAGCAGCTTCATCAGTGATAATATCACCATAAAGGTTAGGAAGAACAACAACCTTAAAGTCACGACGTCTATTCTGGTCAATTAACTTAGCTGTCATAATATCAATATACCAGTCATCAGTTTCGATATCTGGATATTCCTTAGCAATTTCCTTAAATGTATTTAAGAACTTACCATCTGTAGTCTTGATAATGTTAGCTTTTGTTACACAAGTAACTTTGCCCTTATTATTCTTCTTAGCATATTCGAAAGCAGCTCTGATAATTCTTTCAGTACCATCAGTTGTAGCAACTGTAAAGTCCATAGCTAAATCATCATCAATATTGAATCCCTTTGAACCAAGTGCGTAACCACCTTCTGTATTTTCTCTGTAGAAAGTCCAGTCAATACCTTCTTCTGGAATTCTAACAGGTCTAACATTAGCAAAAAGGTCTAATTCCTTTCTCATTGCTACGTTAGCAGATTCAATATTCACCTTATCACCAGCTCTTGGAGTAGTAGTAGGTCCCTTTAAGATTACTGGACATTCCTTTAATTCAGCAAGGACATCATCAGGAATAGCTTTGTTAGCCTTAATTCTGTTTTCGATTGTAAGACCATCAATAACCTTAAATTCAACCTTACCCTTTTCTACTTCATCAGCAAGTAAGAATTCAAGAATTCTCTGAGCCTGAGCAGTAATTGCAGGGCCAATACCATCGCCACCACAAATACCAATCTTAATTACAGGAAGACTAGCATAGTCAATAAAGTCCTTGTCTGCCTTCATTATTTCAACTCTAGCAAGCTGTTCTTCAATAAGTTTGCCAAATTTCTCTTTTGCTACTTCAATTTTATCAATACTCATTTGATTATTCCTCCATACCTTTTTTATATTTATCATACTCTGCAGTTGCTAATTTTGCAAGTTCTGTGTCAGAAATACAAGTAACTCTACCGTTTTCATATTCCTTATCAACCCATTCTTTAATCTTAACAACAACTGGGTGTTTCTTATCTAAGGCCTTATCGCCCTTGAAATTAAAGTAATTATTAACCCAATAAGCAATACCGGCAAGACCAGAAGTCTTACTAACAGCAATCTGTACAGGTCTATTTAAAAGTAAATCTGTGTTGAAAATGTTATATATTTCTTCATTCTTAAGGATACCGTCTGCGTGAATACCGGCTCTTGTAACATTAAAGTTCTTACCAACAAAAGGTGTCATAGGTGGAATTTCATATCCTATTTCCTTTTCAAAATATTCAGCAAGCTCTGTAATTACAGTAGTATCCATACCATCGAGAGTGCCTCTAAGCTGGGCATATTCCATAACCATAGCTTCCAAAGGTGTATTACCAGTTCTTTCACCAATACCGAAAAGTGAAGTATTTACACCACAGCAACCATACAACCAAGCTGTAGAAGCATTGATAACTGACCTATAGAAATCATTATGTCCATGCCATTCCAATAATTCCTGTGGAACGCCTGCATGGTGGTGCAAGCCGTAAATAATACCAGCCACAGAACGAGGAAGAACTGTACCAGGGAATGTAACACCATATCCCATAGTATCACAAGCTCTAATCTTAATAGGCATACCTGTTTCGTCTGAAAGCTTCATTAATGCACTAGCGAAAGGAACTACAAAACCATAGAAATCGGCTCTTGTAATATCTTCGAAATGGCATCTTGGTCTAATACCGACTTCGATACACTGACGAATAATATCAAGATAATGTTCAATGATTTCACTTCTCTTCATATTCATCTTATAGAAAATATGATAGTCTGAACAACTTACAAGAATACCTGTTTCCTTTACACCAATACTCTTAACAAGTTCAAAATCTTTTTTATTAGCTCTAATCCAAGTTGTAACTTCTGGAAATCTATAATCTCTTTCAAGACATTCATAAACTGCATCTTGGTCTTTTTTAGAATAAACAAAGAATTCACTCTGTCTAATAATACCATTAGGACCACCCAATTTATGAAGTAAATCATATGTATGAGCAATCTGGTCTACTGTAAAAGGCTCTCTTGACTGCTGACCATCTCTAAATGTAGTATCTGTAATCCAGATTCTATCCGGAGTATCAATAGGTACTATTCTATGGTTAAAAGCAATCTTTGGCACTTCATCATAACTGTATAAATTATCATACAAATTTGGCTTTTCGACATCCTGAAGCGGGTACTCCAATTCACGTCTTTCAATCAAATTTGATTTGGGGTTAAATATAAACATCCTCCCACCTCCATTAACTAATATAATAAACTTATTTTTTTAACTTGTCAATAAGTTTAATCACATTTTTGAATTTTTTTGCAAAAAAAATTCATTTTAAATGTTAATTTAATTAGTTTTAGGTGGATTTTTCTTTATTTTTGAAAGTTTTACAATAATAATTGCAATTTACATTCCCATAATCTTCAAAAATTTCATAATTTGTTTTCTTTCATTGTCATTAAGCTGAGAAAGTAAAATTTTTATTATTGTCTGTTTTTCAGATTTTGTACACTTGCTATTCTTTAATCTCCCAGAATAGGACATAAGAAAAGGTAAAGCCTCCTCAACAGATTTGCCCTGCATTTTTATACACAGTTCCTTCAACTCCTGTTTGTTTTTATCATCCATACAGTCAAAAGCCTTGTCTTTTAGAATATCATCAATATTATTTTCCATATATACCCTCCATTATTGTTTTTATTTCCATTACTTTTACAAATAGGTCTAACATTTTTTGTTTTTTATTATCTAGCTCTGGCTTTATTGCCATAAGCATTTTTCTACTCTTTTCTTCCGAATTTTTAGACTGTATTGTAATTGCTGAAAACGAGTTAATTACTTTTTGCAATTCCATTATTTTTACCATAATTTCTAAGTTTTTTTGGTACTTTGGGTCTATATATGGTATTGCCTTTTCTATTGTCTTTACACCATCATTTACTTGATTTATATTCTCTGTTACTTCTTCAACTACTGTATCATTTTCATCATTTGAGTGACTTTGCTCATCTTCTTTAGGCTTGTTTTCGTTATTTAACATTTGTACCATTTTAATCATATTCATCATTCGAGAAATCTGTTCAGGATTGAAACCGTTATCCTCCAATACAACACCTCCTCTTGGAAATATATGTACCGGTTTTAAAAAATATGGCAAACAAATTAACTTTGTTTATTTGTGGCTTATATTGCAAGCCATTGGATTTATCTTTCCGATTCATTTTTCAGAACAGATTTATTATAAAAAAACGCCATACAAAATGTACAGCGTTTAAATACATATTAAAATTTATCCATCCAGCTACCGTACCATTGGTGTGAACCATTGCACACTTTTAACTGAACTTCTTTATTAAATAAATTAAAGCATTTATTTGCAATCCCTACTTGCTCATAAACTCCTTCTAAACCTCTTTCACCATTAAGTCCATCTTTATCTCCTGTTTCAATGTAAATTTCCTTATTGGCATCTAAAGCAAGAATATCGCCCATATCTACATACTTCCACATATCAGGTACAAAATTACAACCACATCTATTATTGTAAATCAATGTGTCTTTGAAACTATGTAAGAAACCACTAACGATTGTTTTATTAATATTATCATCCATTACAGACAACCACAATGCAGCCTCGCCACCACCAGAGAAACCTATGCAATCAATTTCATCATAGCCGAGAGTTGCTACATAGTCTGTAAGTCTCATATTTTCAAACAAAATTATACCTTGTAAGCTATACCCAAGACTAATAAGGGCATTATTAATATCATTACATTCTGCTGTATTATTCTTGTATATACCTAACATTCTTTCCCCTGCTCCAAGTAAATCCGGAACATAAACGGTATATCCTTTATTTAAAAGTTCCATGGCATATGTATAATGATATTTTTCTACACTTGCTTTTAAATCTTCTTTTTCGTTTCCTACAAGACCTTCTTTACCATCACTTCCATGTCCATGAATAGCAATAGCAGCTTTACCATTAGCGTTTTGTTTAGGCACTAAAACATAATAAGGCATAACTAAATCATTTGTAGTCTTTATTTCATATTTATATCTTGTATATCCATCCATCACTTTAGTTTCAAGTAATGTTGGTTCCATTTTAGAAGCCTCTAGCTTGTCTATACCCATTACTTCTTTTAATTTTGCTTTTGTCTTTTTAGACCACTGATTATACTGTTCTACTGTAGTACCATCAAATCTCAATTCTGGAGTTTCCGGAATATTACTTTTTAAAAAATCAAATATATTATACTGATTATTTATTGTTCTTGCTTGTTCTGTTGTTGCTTCTGTAGACGGTTCTGCAACTTTTATAGTTGTTGCATTTACAGCCACTGTCGAAGATGACATAGCTAACGCAATCATTAGAGCCATAAATCCATTTATCCTTTTTTTCATAGCAAAAACCTCCTTTTTATTTTAGTAATATTGTACTACATTCCGTTAAATAATGCAATTATTTTATACAAAAAACGATGCACATTTCTGTGCATCGATAAAAATTAGCAAATATTTATATTTTCAACATGTCTTTCTTGTTCTTCTTGTAAAGACTTTCTGTTTTCGTTATATATAAGCTGTGGTTTAGCTTCGCCATTTACCACATCAGCATCAATAATACATTTTTCAATCTTATCATTTGATGGAATGTCATACATAACATCAGTCATAAAACTTTCAACAATAGCTCTTAAACCTCTAGCACCTGTTTCCTGCTTAATTGCCTTCTGTGCAATAGCTCTAAGTGCATCGTCAGTAAATTCAAGAACTACATCATCCAAAGATAAAAGATACTGATACTGCTTAATTATAGCATTTTTAGGTTCAGTAAGAATATGCACAAGTGCATCCTCGTCTAAGTTATCCAATGTAACTACAACTGGCATTCTACCAATAAGCTCCGGTATTAAACCGAACTTGTGTAAATCCTGAGGAATAACATGTTTTAAAAGCTCACCACTGTTAAGCTCAGCTTTTGTTTTAACCTCTGCACCAAAACCAATAACTTTATTTGCAAGTCTTTTTTCAATAACTTTTTCAATTCCAGCAAAAGCACCACCACAAATAAAGAGAATATTTGTAGTATCAATCTGTATAAATTCCTGATGTGGATGCTTTCTACCACCCTGAGGTGGAACATTAGCAATTGTACCTTCAAGAATTTTCAAAAGTGCCTGCTGTACGCCTTCACCACTTACATCTCTTGTAATAGATGGATTATCAGACTTTCTAGCAATCTTATCTATTTCATCAATATAGATAATACCTCTTTGAGCTCTCTCTATATCAAAATCTGCAGCCTGAATAAGTTTTAAAAGTATGTTTTCAACATCTTCACCTACATAACCAGCCTCTGTAAGGCTAGTTGCATCAGCAATAGTGAAAGGTACATCAATAATTCTAGCAAGTGTCTGAGCAACATGTGTCTTACCAACACCAGTTGGTCCAAGCATAAGTATATTACTTTTTTGTACCTCAACTTCCTTACCCATGACATCAGAAGCAATTCTCTTATAATGATTATATACTGCAACAGATAAAGCTTTCTTTGCTTGTTCCTGTCCAATAACATATTCATCAAGCATTTCTTTCATTTCTCTTGGTGTAGGAAGCCCATTACTTATTAAACTTTGATTATTTTCAGCATATCCTCTTTCAAGGACTTCACAGCATCTTTCAACACATTCATTGCATATAAAAACATCTGGACCAGCAACAATATTTCTTACTTGGTCCTGTGTTTTACCACAAAAAGAACACTTTACAACTCTATCTTCATTTTTTGTTGCCATTATATCTCTCCTTTATTGAGGTTTTTTAACAACTTCATCTACAAGGCCATACTCCTTAGCCTCCTGAGCAGACATATAATTATCTCTCTCAGTATCAAGACAAACTTGAGCAAAATCCTTACCTGTATTTTCAGATAACATACGATTCATTTTTTCTTTAATCTTTAAAATTTGCTCAGCCTGAATTTGAATATCAGTTGCTTGACCTCTTGCTCCACCTAAAGGCTGATGAATCATAATTTCAGCATTAGGTAAAGCATATCTCTTACCCTTAGCACCACCTGCAAGAAGGAACGCACCCATACTTGCTGCCATACCAATACAAATAGTAGATACATCAGGAGCAATATATTGCATAGTATCATAAATAGCCATACCGGCAGTTACAGAACCACCGGGACTATTTATATAAAGGTTAATATCCTTTTCAGGGTCCTCCGCAGCAAGAAACAGGAGCTGTGCAACAACCAAATTAGCTGTCACATCATTTATCTCCTCGCCTAAGAAAATAATTCTATCTTTTAATAATCTTGAATATATATCATATGCACGTTCTCCTGCACCGGAGCTGTCCACAACAACTGGGACAAGACTCATAAACAACCCCTCCTCAATTATATCGCAATATTAAAATTAAGCTTCTACAGCATTATCCTTGATAAACTGAACAGCCTTCTGTACCTTAATATCCTTAGTGATATTTTCAGTATCTTCTGGTCTAAGAGCAGACTTTAATACATCCTTTTCCATACCATAAGCCTTAGCAATCTTTTCGATTTCTGCATCAAGGTCAGCTTCTTCTACAGCAAAGTTTTCAGCATTAGCTACAGCTTCGAGAGCAAGTCTAGCCTTAACCTGCTTTTCAGACATTGGTCTGTAAGCTTCTCTCATTGATTCAACTGTCTGACCCATGTACTGAAGGTAAACATCAAGAGATAAGCCCTGACTCTGAATATTTCTTGAGAAGTCTTCAATCTTCATATCAATATCATTGTCAATCATAACCTGTGGTACATCCATTTCGCAACCTTCTACGAGAGCTGTAACAAGGTCTTCTTCCATCTTATTTTTAGCCTGCTGCTTCTTAGCTACAATAAGCTTACCCGCAATTTCATTCTTATATTCATTTAAGTTTTCGAATTCAGTTGTATCCTGAACAAATTCATCATTAAGCTCTGGAAGTTCCTTAACCTTAATGTCCTTAATTTCAACTTCAAACTTAGCTGGCTTACCTGCTAAAGAAGCCTGACCATAGTTTTCTGGGAATGTTACGTTTACTTCTACGTCATCGCCAACATTCTTGCCTACTAACTGGTCTTCAAATGTATCAATGAAAGAGTGAGAACCGATTTCAAGGTCAAAATCCTTACCTTCGCCACCTTCGAAAGCTTCGCCATCCATAAAGCCCTTGAAGTCAATAGTAGCAATATCACCGTTCTGAACTGGTCTGTCAGTAACAGTTACGATTCTTGCATTCTTTTCCTGTTCCTTCTTTAATTCTGCATCGATTTCTTCGTCAGTTGGTTCTTCATCCATCTTAGTATACTTTAAGCCCTTGTAATCGCCAAGCTTAACTTCTGGCTTAGTATATACTTCAGCTGTGAAAGAAACACCATTTTCATCAATAGCTGTTACGTCAATTTCAGGTCTTGATACTACATCAAGGTTGTTTTCCTTAACAGCTGTTTCGTATGCTTCTGGCATAACAAAGTTAATTGCATCATCATAGAATACTGCCTTACCATACTGTGCTTCAATAAGTTTTCTAGGTGCTTTACCTTTTCTGAACCCCTGAACAGCGATGTTGCTCTTATTCTTATTGTAAGAATACTGCATACCTTCTTCAAATCTTGCTGCGTCCACAGAGAAAGTAAGCTTTACCTTATTTTTTTCAATTTTTTCCATTGTGCTCATTTAAACGTCCTCCTAAAAAATATATAAATGCACTAGATACCATTATATCATAAGTTTTTTACTATTTCCACTATTTTTTGTATTTTTTATTAAATTATGTCTTTTTCAACATTATCTACAATGGCATCGGTATTTCCCTCAATAAATTTTATAACCTTTTCCACCATTTCATCTGCATGATTGTATTCATTGCTTACGCAAGCAAAGCCAATAACTATAAGCTGATGTGTATCCTGTTCATCTACTTCGGCAATAGCTATATTGAATTTATTTCTAGCCCTCTTTGTTAAGCTCTGTATAATCATACGTTTTTCTTTTAGTGTATGTACCCATTCTGCTCGTAATGTTATAATACAAGAACCTATAAACATAACCCTCTCCTCCTGTTCGTGTATTCTTTAACTACAATAGGATTATAATATATAGAACTATCTTAGTCAACTTATTTTTATATATACATAAAAATAGCCCGCCATTGGTCTAATCACTACCAACAACGAGCTATCTCATTGATTCTTCACACATTTTTAAAATCTCTTTCTTTCGGTTTTACCGAAGCTTTTTTTAATATGTACTTTATTAAATTTTAATACTGTAACTGTAACATTATATATAATTATTAATCAGACTATCCATCATTCATTGACAAATCCTTTTTCACTTCTGTGATGTATCAGTCTACTTTATTGATACTTTTAATTTTCTTAATTCAACTATAACTTTTAATCTAAATTTTATACAACTTACAATTACCGTAACAATGTATTTATAAATTCCTCATCATTTATGTACATTGCATTTTTGTCCGTTTTAATTCGTAATGTATCCTTTCACCGTACCACAACGAATATTGTAAATCTTACATTAGACTCATTCCCTTGCTTAAAAATTCTTTATTCAATTACCTATTCATTTCTGTCTTCATTTGACATCTATTGTAAATAACTGAATTACTATGCTCTTTAGATACTTTGAAATCCAATCAGTTGTTATACTGTCATCTTTGAAAAACGCTCCATCGATAGTATGGATTTCTTTTCTTTTCGTTTAGCATTTAAGTTCTGGCTTTACTATCATACATTTACACTTTACACTTACATCTATGTGAATATATGAAATAATCCTATGTCTTTATAATCCCGGGCATCGCTTATAGTGTTTATATGCTATTTCTACACTCCACACAACTTGCTCTCAATCTAATATGTCTGCACTTTTATAAAAAAGTCATAAACGATTAAATGATTATAAGACTAACTTGCTACTTCTGGTGGACTCACCTCTTTCATTTCTATTTTTTAGTAAAATTTCCTCCTTTGAGGATACTTACTATTTCATTCAGAGAGATTTCTTTCATACCTTCTCATTTAATGTCAGTCCCAATTACCCTATTAATTGCCGAACTAACAATACCTACCTTTTTAAATCTCTCATTACATCTTCAGAAATAAACTTTTATATAAACTAGCTGAAATTTCATTTATTTACTGTACAGTTGCTGTTTACTTTTTATTTGTTTATTTCCTTTTCTGTAATTACATTATACAAATCAAACCTATAATTGTCAATAGTATTTTTTATTTTTGTGCAATTTTAACTACACACTCTACTTATTGCACAAAAAAAGGACACCGAAGTGTCCTTTACAGGTATTTTTTTATTCAAAAAGCCCTATTTGTCTAGGTATGTCATTGTCTATTTTGTCTTGTTCATTTATAAAATGGCCTGTTGCAGGTATTTTTGTACTTCTATAATACTCAATATTTTCAGATTTAAAATCTGTCATATACATCATATTAGTTAGCTTACTATTTTTCTTCAAGGTATAAATCTGAACACCTCCAGAGCTCTTTGTCTGTTTTTGAGGTACAAGTTCACTATTTACTAACATAGCTTTGTCAATATCTCTAATAAGAACAACATCTGTATCTTCTGAAATATAGAGCATCTTAGCCAATGGTGCTTTATTTGAATAAGCATTTACCAATTTTCTTCTGAATGTTTTTGTTTCATAAGCTGACATTTCTATTTTAGCTATCTTACCATTTTCATAAGCAAAAAGCATATAGCCCTTATATCCATTAGGTTCAAGCATATAAACTATTTTTTCATCTTGTTCCATAGGAAGAATGTTATTTAAATATTCGCCCAAACTACTAGCTTTACATTCAGCTAATTCGTGTGCTTTAACTTTATATAAGCACTGTTTATCGGAGAAAAACAGGATTTCTGTCTTATTAGTAGTTTCTATTTCTTGAATAATTTCGTCATTTTCTTTCAATTTTTGTTCAGAGGCAGAACGAAGTGAAACAAGTGTAATCTTTTTAAAATAATTTTCTTTAGTTAAGAATAACTTTATTCCATAGTTTTCAATTAAATCTTCTTTTGTGATTTTCTTTATTTCTTCATGATAAATTACATCTGTTTTTCTAGGAACACCATATTTTTTACTTACTTCCTGTAAATCCCCAATGATAATATTGTCAACTAAATCTTCATTTTTAAGAATTTCATGTAATTCAGCCATTTCTTTTTGAAGATTTTTAATTTCATCAGTACGTTTTAATATATATTCCTTATTTAAGTTTCTAAGTTTTATTTCTGCAACGTATTCAGCCTGAACTTCATCAATATCAAAACCCTCCATAAGATTTGGTATTACCATATTATCTTCTGGAGTTTCTCTTACGATTTTAATAGCTCTGTCAATATCCAAAAGAATTTTAGAAAGACCTGTAAGAAGATGATGTTTTTCTCTTTTCTTTTCTAAATCATAAGCACATTGACGTTTAATACACTGGCGTCTAAAAATAAGCCATTCATCTAATATTTGTTTCACTCCCATTACTTTAGGAGAACCATTTACAAGTATATTAAAATTACAGCTAAAGCTATCTTCCAATGTAGTCATAGAAAAGAGTTTATTCATAAGAAGTTCTGGATTTGCACTTTTCTTAATATCTAGTGTAATTTTAAGACCACCTAAATCTGTTTCATTTCTTACATCATTAATTTCTTTTATTTTATTTTTCTTAACTAAATCAATGATTTGGTCAACGATAGTTTCAATATTTGTTGTGTAAGGAATTTCATAAATTTCTATAAGACTATTTTTCTTATCGTATCTATATTTACCTCTTACCCTGAAACTTCCTCTACCTGTTTCATAGATTTTCTCTATTTCATCATCTCTATATATAAGTTCTCCACCAGTAGAAAAATCAGGAGCTTTAAGGTATTTTTTAATATCCGTATTTTTATTCTTAATATAATGTATTGTAGCTGAACATACTTCCTTTAAATTAAAACTACAAATATTACTAGCCATACCTACGGCTATACCTTTATTAGGTGTTACAAGCACATTTGGAAATGTTGTTGGAAATAAGACAGGTTCTTTCAAAGTACCATCGTAGTTATCAATGAAATCAACTGTATTTTTATCTATATTTTTAAATAACTCATTACTAAAACTATCAAGTTTAACTTCTGTATATCTTGATGCAGCATAAGCCATATCTCTTGAATAATTTTTACCAAAGTTACCCTTAGAATCTACAAAAGGATGAAGCAAAGCTTCATTACCTCTTGCAAGTCTTACCATAGTTTCGTAAATTGTAGCATCACCATGAGGATTAAGTTTCATAGTTTGACCAACTACGTTAGTAGATTTAGTTCTATCGCCATTTAACAAGCCCATTTTATACATTGTGTATAAAAGTTTTCTATGAGCAGGTTTAAAACCATCTATTTCCGGAATAGCTCTTGAAATAATAACACTCATTGCATAAGGCATATAATTGCTTTCAAGGGTGTCTGTTATCTTTTGTTCTGTATAAAGCATTTTTTCCATATTTCAACCCTCCTAGCTTAATTCTGTAAGGTCAATATACTTGTATCCGTCTGTTTCAATGTGTTCTTTTCTTCCACTAAGGTTATCTCCCAAAAGTAAATCAAACATAAGTGCTGTTTTTTCTACTTCTTCAGGCATAACAAGTATCAATCTTCTTGTTTCTGGATTCATTGTAGTTTGCCACATCATTTCAGGTTCGTTTTCACCAAGACCCTTTGAACGCTGAATTTTATATTTTTTACCTTCTAACTTATTGAGAATATCTGCTTTTTCTTTTTCTGTGTAAGCAAAATAAGTCTTTTTACCACTTGAAATTTCGTATAAAGGAGATTCTGCAATAAATACCTTCTTTTCTTTAATAAGAGTAGGTGCAAGAGTATAAATCATAGTCAAAATAAGTGTTCTAATCTGGAAACCATCAACATCGGCATCTGTACATATTATAATCTTGTCCCATCTAAGCTGGTTAATATCAAAACTGTTTAAGTCCTTGTTGTGCTTAGACTTGATTTCAACACCACAACCTAAGACCTTTAACAAATCAACAATTATTTCACTTTTAAAAATCTGTTCAAGATTGGCTTTAAGACAGTTTAAAATTTTACCTCTAACAGGCATTATTCCCTGAAACTCTGCATCTCGACCAAGCATACAGCTACCAAGTGCAGAGTCACCCTCTACTATATAGAGTTCTCTCTTTGAAACATCTTTTGTACGACAATTTACAAACTTTTTAACTCTATTGTTCATATCAAGATTTCCAGTAAGTTTCTTCTTGATATTTATTCTTGTTTTTTCAGCTGTTTCTCTGCTTCTCTTATTTACAAGAACCTGATTTGCAAGTTTATCTGCATCAGCTTTGTTTTCAATAAAGTAAATCTCCAACTGTTTTTTCAAGAACTTAGTAATAGCCTCTTGTATAAATTTATTTGTAATAGATTTTTTAGTCTGATTTTCATAGCTTGTTATAGTAGAAAAACTGCTTATTACAAGAGCCAGACTATCCTCTATATCAGTAAAGACGATTTTCTTTTCGTCTTTTTTATACATGTTATTATTTTTAAGATAATTATCTACAGCAGACAAGAATGCTGATTTAACCGCTTTATCTGGTGAACCACCATATTCCAAGAAACTTGAATTATGATAATATTCAAGAAAATTCACTTCATTATTAAAACAAAAAGCAACATCAAACTTTAACTTATATTCAGGCTTATCTTCTCTATCTCTGCCTTTTGTTTCATCATGATAAAACTGTATTTCTGTAAGGGATTTTTCCCCTGCTCTTTCTACAATATAATCTTTTATACCATTTTCATAACAATAATTATATGTTTCACCAGTCTTTAAATCTTTTAACTCAAATTCAAGACCTGCATTTACAACACTTTGACGTTTTAAAATTTCCTGATAATATTCAATAGGAATATTAATATCTGTAAAAACCTCTAAATCAGGTTTCCAATGTATTTTAGTGCCTGTAGATTTAGAGTTTGTAGGTTCTTTTTTTAATCCACCTACATTTCTACCCTTTTCAAAATGCAATTCATACTTATATCCATCTCGAACAACAGTTACATCCATATATTCAGAGCTATACTGTGTTGAACAAAGACCCAAACCATTTAAACCTAAGCTATATTCGTAATTATCTCCACTGTTGTTATCATACTTACCACCAGCATATAACTCACAAAATAAAAGCTCCCAGTTATATTTACCTTCATTGTTGTTAAAGTCTACTGGAATACCTCTACCATGGTCACAGACAGTAATATCATTATCTTTTCCTACTGTAATTTCTATTTTTTTACCATAGCCTTCTCTTGCTTCATCAATAGAATTAGAAAGGATTTCAAAAACTGAATGTTCACAACCCTCTAATCCGTCAGAGCCAAATATAACGGCCGGTCTAAGTCTTACTCTATCTTCATCTTTAAGAGATTTTATACTCTCATTGTTATATTCTCTAGTGTTATTCAAAATGATACCTCCGAATTCAAACACTTAATTGTTGCTACAAAATTTCGTCTATCGAACATAAAGACTCAAAGCATAGCATACTCTAATTTGTAGGGATTTGTCAAGACAAAATTTATTTTCAAAAAAATATAAAAAAATAAAAGGATATTCTATATAGTTGTAGAATAGTTATATTAAAGAAACATAAGGTGGAGATTATAGAATTAATAACACTTCACTTATATATAAAGGAGGAGATTATTATGGTACAGATTTTAGCAGGTGAAAAAGGCGAAGGCAAGACAAAAATCCTCATCGATTTAGCTAATGAAAGTGTTAGCACTTCTGATGGTGATGTTATTTATATTGATGATGATAAGCGTCATATTTATGACCTTAACCATAAGATTAGATTCGTTGAGGTTTCAGAATTTCCTTTAGCTAATTACAGAGAGCTTATTGGTTTTATTTATGGTATTTTCTCCCAGAATAGCGACATTACAAAGGTATTTGTTGATGGTATCTTCAAAATTGTTCAGTCTTTAGGCGATGAAGATTTAATTAAGCTTGTTACAAGACTTGATTCTATGAGCAAGGCTTATAATGTTGACTTCGTTTTAGCTGGTAATGTTGACCCAGCAGACCTTCCTAAGGAAGTAGAACAGTACATAAGAAAGTAATTAAATATTTACTTTAAAGTAAAGCCTATTTCTTAGTAAGAAAATAGGCTTTATTTATGTCTAATATTTAAATATATATAAGTCTATATTTCTCGTTTATCCACTTTCTAAAACTATTCTCAATATTTTTGCCCCCTCATACACAATATTATCACAACCATTTTGTTTTGGCATTTTACCACAGTTTATAGTATTAAATTTATCATATATATTATTTATAAATTCCATACGTTTATGCTTTATAGTATTTTCATTCTTAAAATACAAACTTATAACCATTACCCCTCCAACAACTATACTGCATATACTACCTACCCCTAACCCATTATAAACTCCGGCACACATATCTACACAACAACATTCTATTGGCAAACCATATTCATCTCTTGCTCCCATCAACATACACTGAGCACAGTTATAATCCTCTTTATAATAGTATAAAACTCTGTCCTCTAACATAAAAAATCCTCCTTTGTATTATTCTATAAACACAAAGGAGGATAAGTTACATCAATATTGAATTATTTTACAGATACTGCTGCTTGGTCCTTTAATACTACGTCGTGAGCACCACCCTCAACAATACTTACAGAAGAAACAAGTGTAAGCTTAGCCTTTTCCTGTAATTCTGGAATAGTAAGTGCACCACAGTTACACATAGTATGCTTAACCTTAGCAAGTGTAACAGCAACATTGTCGTGAAGGTAACCAGCATATGGAACATAAGAGTCAACACCTTCTTCGAAAGAAAGCTTACCAGCACCACCAACGTCATAACGCTGCCAGTTTCTAGCTCTTGCAGAACCTTCGCCCCAGTATTCCTTCATATAGTTACCATTTACGATAACCTTATTTGTTGGACTTTCTTCAAATCTTGAGAAATATCTACCTAACATACAGAAATCACAACCCATAGCAAGAGCTAAAGTAATGTGATAATCGTGTACAATACCACCATCTGAACAAATTGGAATATAGATACCAGTTTCTTCGTAGTATTCATCTCTAGCCTTAGCAACCTCAATAACAGCTGTAGCCTGACCACGACCGATACCCTTAGTTTCTCTTGTGATACAAATAGAGCCACCACCAATACCAATCTTGATGAAGTCAGCACCTGCTTCTGCAAGGAATCTAAAGCCATCTCTATCAACTACGTTACCAGCACCAACCTTTACAGTATCACCGTAATGTTCTCTAATCCAGTCAATAGTAAGTTTCTGCCATTCTGAGAAACCTTCAGATGAGTCAATACATAATACATCAGCACCTGCTTCTACGAGAGCTGGAACTCTTTCTGCGTAGTCTCTAGTATTGATACCAGCACCTACAACGTATCTCTTAGACTTATCTAAAAGTTCCATTGGATTTTCCTTGTGGCTATCATAGTCTTTTCTGAAAACAAAAGAAACAAGGTTGCCATTCTTATCAACAATAGGAAGTGCATTAAGCTTGTTATCCCAAATAATATTATTGGCTTCCTTAAGAGAAGTACCTTCTTCAGCATAAACAAGGTTTTCAATAGGAGTCATAAATTCTGAAACCTTTGTAGCTGGATCCATACGGCTAACTCTATAATCTCTACTTGTTACGATACCGATGAGCTTACCATTTGCAGAGCCATCATCAGTTACAGCAACTGTAGAATGACCTGTCTTTTCCTTTAAAGCTAAAATATCAGCTAATGTCTGGTCTGGCTTAATATTTGATACACTTGTTACAAAGCCTGCCTTATAACTCTTAACTCTCTTTACCATTGCAGCCTGAGCTTCAATAGTCTGAGAACCATAAATAAAAGAAATACCACCTTCTTTAGCAAGTGCAATAGCAAGTTTTTCGCCTGATACAGACTGCATAATTGCAGATACCATAGGTATATTCATTGTAATCGCTGATTCTTCGCCCTTCTTGAACTTAACAAGAGGTGTCTTTAAACTTGCATTTGCAGGTGTACACTCAGAAGATGAGTAACCTGGTACTAATAAATATTCACTAAAAGTATGTGATGGTTCACTATAATAAAAAGCCATTATCGTTTTCTCCTTCTAAATAATTTATCTAAAATGTTAAGGTTTATGATACCACAAATTTACAATTTTGACAATGAAAATTTTTAAATCTGCAAAAATAATTAGTTTAAGCCCTAAAAATAGGGCTTAAACACATAATGTTACAACTTAGTTCATTGAATTTTCTGAACCTAAAACATTCTTAATTTTATTTTCTACAAGTGCCTGAATTTTTTCTCTTGCAGCACCTAAGTAACCTCTTGGGTCAAACTTATCAGGATTTTCAGCCATAAATTCTCTAACAGCAGCAGTCATAGCAAGTCTAATATCAGTATCCATATTAATCTTGCAAACAGCCATACTAGATGCCTTTCTTAACATATCGTAAGGAATACCCTTTGCACCCTTAATATCTCCACCATACTTATTGCAAAGAGCAATAACATCAGGGTCAACACTTGATGCACCATGAAGAACGATTGGATAGTTCTTGAAACCTGCATTTTCAAGCTTTTCAGTAATAACTGCAAGACGATCAAAATCAAGCTTAGCATCACCCTTGAACTTATAAGCACCATGGCTTGTACCAATAGCTACAGCAAGTGAATCTACGCCTGTACGCTGTACAAAATCAAGAGCCTGATCAGGGTCTGTATATGTAGCATGTCCTTCTGCAACACTTACTTCGTCTTCAACACCAGCAAGCTTACCAAGTTCAGCTTCAACTACTACACCATGAGCATGAGCATAGTCTACAACTTCCTTAGTCTTTGCTACGTTTTCTTCATAATCATAGTGAGAACCGTCAAACATTACAGATGTGAAACCGTTTTCTACACAAAGCTTAACTGTTTCAAGGTCTGGACCATGGTCAAGGTGAAGTGCTACATCAACACCTGTTTCTTCTGCAATAGCAGCTACCATATCGTGCATACATCTTGGGCCAGCATACTTTAATGCAGACTTTGAACACTGAAGAATAACAGCTGAGTTTAATGCAGCTGCACCTCTTAAAACACCCTGTACAATTTCCATATTATTAATATTAAACGCACCGATTGAGTACTTACCCTCAAAAGCTTTCTTAAACATTTCTGTTGTTGTTACTAATGCCATAATTATTCCTCCTATCAATCCATAAATTTATATATTTATTATAACATTATTGTTTACTTTTGGCAATAGCACCCTTTACAATTATTAATATTTTTTTACTATTTTTTCGACTGGTAACTACTTTCTTTGTTTTAGCACAAACAGTCAAAGTTATATTTTTCCAAATTTGGAACTAATTCACGAATATAATTATCCCCAAACAGAATATAATAAAAACGTAACCAAAGAAAAAGATTAAAATTTTTAAATAAAAATGAAAATTTGCCAAATAACTATTGCATTTTCTGTAATGTTATTATATAATATGTTCATAGCAAAGGTCTAGGATGTTCGCGAACCTATTATTTTTGAACCTACATTTCTTGAACGGGTTTCCTACATCTTCCGGCAAATGCCAGGCCACAAGATAATTCCCTTTGGGCAGTGGAAGGCAAATGTCGGTGTGCGGTCACCCACCTAGCTCAGCTAGGTGTCGAAGAGATAGGAACGGCATCCCGGATTTAACTTTAAGAGCAGATTTTTATCTGCTCTTTTTTGTTTATATTTTATATATTGTGTATGTTTAGAACAAATTACAGCCCTAATTTGTGATTTGTACCATAATTAATCAGATTTATCTTCCTTATTAACCATACAAAAAAGCTGTTAAAGATTTCTCTCTAACAGCTTTTTGTATTAAATATATTAAAGATTTGTAATTCTTATACCATTAGCTAACAATGCTGACACGATTTCATCAATGTGAGCCTGGTCTCTAGTTTCTACTCTTATATCTAATATACAAGATGTAATATCAATATTTAAGTCATATCTATCATGATGAATAGATACAATATTTCCACCTAAATCTGCAATAATTCTTGAAATTGTTTCAAGCTGACCTGGCTTGTCTGTAAGTTCCATTTTAAGAGTAAGTGAACGACCTGTACTTAAAAGACCTCTTGAAATTACTCTTGATAAAATAGTAACATCAATATTACCACCAGAAACAAGACAAACAACATTCTTGCCCTTTACATCAACTTTGTTAAACATAGCTGCTGCTACAGAAACTGCACCTGCACCTTCTGCAACAAGTTTCTGCTGTTCCATAAGTGCAAGAATAGCAGTTGCAACTTCATCGTCAGAAACTGTAACAATTTCATCAACATACTGCTGACATAATTCATATGTATGTTCACCAGGAGTTTTAACTGCAATACCATCAGCAATAGTCTTTACAGTAGGAAGGTTTTCGATTTCGCCATCTCTGATAGAATTTACCATTGATGGAGCACCTTCAGCCTGAACACCATAAACCTTACATTCTGGTTTAAGTGACTTAATAGCAAAAGCTACACCTGAAATAAGACCACCACCACCAATAGGAACGATTACGGCATCAATTTCAGGAAGCTGGTTTAATAATTCAAGACCAATAGTACCCTGACCTGCAATAACATCTTCGTCATCAAAAGGATGAACAAATGTATAATTATGTTCTTCCTTTAACTGCATTGCCTTTTCGTAAGCATCATCATATACACCCTTAACGAGGCAAACTTCTGCACCATATTTCTTAGTAGCTTCTACTTTTGAAATAGGAGCACCATCTGGAAGGCAAATTATTGACTTAATGCCATTAGCAGTTGCACCAAGAGCAACACCCTGTGCATGGTTACCTGCTGAACAAGCAATAACACCCCTTGCCTTTTCTTCATCAGTAAGCTGTGAAATCTTGTAATAAGCACCTCTTACCTTGAAAGAACCAGTTACCTGTAAATTTTCAGTTTTAAGGTAAATATTTGATTCTGGATTTAATTTTGGTGCGTGAATTACACCAGTTTTTCTGATAACATCCTTTAAAACAAAGGCTGCATGATAAATTTTATCTAAAGTTAACATATTATCTCCTTATTTAGCTGCGATTACTTCTACTTCGCAGAGTACATTTTTTGGTAAAGTCTTTACAGCAACACATGAACGAGCTGGCTTAGTAGTGAAATACTTGCCATACACTTCATTAAAAGCTGAAAAATCATTCATATCTGCAAGGAAACAAGTAGTTTTTACAGCCTTTGTCATATCTGTACCAGCTGCTTCAAGGATAGCAGAAAGATTTTTCATAACCTGTTCTGTCTGAGTTTCGATTGTAGTAGCTTCAATATTACCGTTTTCTGGATTTATAGCAATCTGACCTGATGTAAATACAAGACCATTAATTTCAACAGCCTGAGAATATGGTCCAATAGCAGCAGGTGCATTTTTAGTAGAAATAGTTGTCATAACGTTTACCTCCAAAAAATATAAATTTAAGTTCATTATACTACTATTGTGTTTAAAATGCTAGTCCTTTTTAGCAATCAGTCCCAATTTTCTATATTCAAAATAAAACATAGTAGCTGTACACATAACTGCAAAAACATCTGCAACCGGTTCTGCAAGGAATACTGCAAAAGTTTTATTTACTATAAACAATGGGAAAATATAAATTAATGGAATTAAAAGTATACATTTTCTTAATAGTGCAAGGAATATAGATTTTTTGGCGTTTCCAAGAGCGATAAATGTCTGTTGGCATGCAAGCTGTATACCAAAAACGCAAGAACCGGCCATATAAATTCTAATTGACCACATTGTATATTTAATAAGTTCACTATCAGATGTAAATATTAAAATAAACGCCTTAGGTAAGAACATACTTATTGACCACAGTACAACAGAATATACAACACAAACTCTCAAAAGTAACTTAAAAGCCTTTTGAACTCTGTCTACATTTTTAGCTCCATAATTAAAACTAACTATAGGCTGAGCCCCCTGAGAAAGTCCACTTAATGGCATCATACAAAACTGATTAACACTATTTAATATAGTCATTGAGCCTACTGCCAAATCTCCACCATATTTTAATAAGCTTGTATTAAAACTTACTGCCAATACACTTTCTGTAAACTGCATTATAAAAGGTGAAAGTCCTAAAGCTATAGTAGGCAAAATAATATTTTTCTTTAAAAGTAAATATTTTCTCTTTATCTTTAAAACTGTCTTCTTGCCTGTAAGAAATTTTAAAATCCATATACAAGAAATTGACTGTGAAATTACTGTTGCTAAAGCAGCACCTTGTACCTGCATATTAAAACCAAATATAAAAATAGGGTCAAGAATAATATTACACAATGCACCTATAGCAACTGTAGTCATAGCTATTTTTGAAAATCCCTGAGCATTTATAAATGCGTTAAGCCCTAAAGCAAGTTGTACAAAAATTGTACCTAGAGAATATATCTTCATATATGACCAAGCATATTCTATGGTATTTTCACTTGCTCCAAAAAGCATCATAATTTTTCTGCCGAACACTAGAAAAATAGAAGTTAATATTAAAGCAGTTAAAATAAGCATAGTAGTACAATTACCTAATATGTTTTCTGCCTTTTCTTTATCTCCTCTGCCCATATTAATTGATGCTAAAGGTGCTCCACCCATACTAACAAGGGCTGCAAAAGCTGAAATACACACAATAACAGGCATGGCAACTCCCACACCTGTTAAAGCCGATGGTCCTATATTTTTTATATGACCTATGTACATTCTATCAATCATATTATAAAGGAGATTTATAATTTGAGCACAAATAGATGGTAAAGCCAATTTAAACAATAAAGAGCCTATTTTATCTTTGCCCAAATCCGTCTGTTGTTTTGACATTTTATTCCCTCTTTCGTCAAAATAAAAAGCCCTTTACGGGCTTTTTATTACATAATCTTATCAAAAGGCCAATCTATAATTCCACCAAAATCATAGACCTTATAACCTTTTTCTGACAGAACTTTTCCTGCCATCTCACTTCTTCTACCACTTCGGCAATAAACAAGAACAGGAATACTTTTATCTAATTCTCTTTCTGCTCTTTCCGGAACTTCATCTAAAGGAATAAGCTTTGAATTTTCAATATAACCCTCTACTAACTCATCAGGTTCTCTAACATCCAAAACTGTTACCTTTTTATGGTCATCCATAATTTTCTTTGCCTCTACAGCTGTAATTTTATTATACATTTTATCACCTTATATCAAGTTCAACCGGACAGTGGTCAGAACCAAATATTTCTGTATGAATTTTTGCTCCTTCCAATCTGTCTTTCATATCATCACTTACAATATAGTAGTCTATACGCCAACCTGCGTTCTTTTCTCTAGCTTTGAATCTATAACTCCACCAGCTATATACCCCTTCTGTATTTGGCTCAAAATATCTATAAGTATCTATAAAGCCGGAGTTCAAAAGCTCAGTCATTTTGCCTCTTTCTTCATCAGTAAAGCCAGCATTTTTTTTATTTGTTTTAGGATTTTTTAAATCTATTTCTGTATGTGCTACATTTAAGTCACCACAAAGAATAACAGATTTCTTTTCCTTTAACTTTAATAAATGAGCTCTAAAGGCATCTTCCCATTCCATTCGGTACTCAAGTCTGGCAAGTCCCTGCTGTGAATTTGGAGTATAGCAAGTTACATAATAGAAATCTTCAAACTCAAGAGTAATAACCCTACCCTCTTTGTTATGCTGTTCTCCTTCTATACCGTAAGTTACAGAAATAGGTTCTTTTTTAGTAAATACAGCTACACCTGAATAACCTTTTTTCTCAGCATAATTCCAATACTGATGATAGCCCGGTAAATCTAAGTCTATCTGTCCTGCCTGCAACTTTGTTTCTTGAAGTGAAAAAATGTCTGCATCTACTTCATTGAAAAAATCCATAAAATTTTTGCCAACACAAGCTCTAAGACCATTTACGTTCCACGAAACCATTTTCATCATTTATTTATCTCCTCATTTAACTTATCTATGGCATAAATACCAATTTCATTTGATACCTTGCCCTTTGCTAAAGCATAAATATCCTTAAAATCTGCATTGGACTTCTTATATTTTAATGCCTTATCGATAACAGATTTAAGAAAATCTGCTGTAACAGGTTCTTCTGGGTGGAAATTGTTACCTTCAACAGCTGTAACAAGTCCAAGATTTTTTGCTGTAGCAATAGCTCCCTGATAGTACTTACCCTTTGATACATCAGCAAAACTATTTCCATTATTTATTTCACAACCAAGAGCATCAACAACCATATATGTAAAGTCAGCTCTTGTCATATAAGAAACTGCTGTAAGCTTTGTATCATTGATATAATCCTTAAGTGATGCTGATGACTGCTTTAAAGCTGTAAGAATCTTTTTTGCCATTGTTTCAGCACCAAATGTACTGAATGTATCACCACATATCTCACCCTTTGCATCATATGCGTTAAGAACCTTACTTCCCTCAGCACCCATTACATCATAAAGATTTTTTGATAAATCATACATATTAACGAAGAACAACTGTTTAGAAACTACTAATTCCTTAACAGCATTTACATATGGATTTTCATTTGCTATAACCTCTCCATTTTCTTCTGTTCTTTCATAATACGGTGTAACCAAAATTGGAATTGCTTTTTTATCTAAAACTGGTTTAACATAACTATAATATAATAACTGTTCATATGAACCAGTTGTGTCCACATTTCCATATGGAGAAGAATAGTACTTAATATCATCAGAAGTGTATTTATCTTCATTTGTAAAGGCAATCATAACATAATCACCCTCTTTAAATGAGTTTAAAAATTCATTATACTTTTCACTTCTGCTGAAACTTTTTGCTGTTGCATCTGTTTGAGCTAAGTTTTTAACTGTTATTTTATCTGATAAATAATTACTAATATAATTGCCAAAACCAGCTGAATCTACTCTGTAATCGCCTTCATTATCTCCTGCAGCACCTTTGCCACCAACTATTACAAGGTTTGCAGATTTAAGAGAATCAGTCTTTGCAACTTCCTTATTTGATACAATAACATTTTCTGAAACACCAGAAAGATTTAAGCTCTTTATTGCATCTGCCATTTTACCAGCAATAAGGTTAGCACCAAACTTATTATAATGTGTAAGGTCAACTGTACCGTCTTCCTTTATGTTGTGAAGTCCTTGTGTAGTAAATACACCATAGCTTTCATACAAATCTTTAGTAATGTTAAACATATCTATAAGTTCAACTTTTTGTTCTTCTGCTACCTGTCTTACAGCTGTTACATATCCATCATTTTCTCCAAAGTGAGAAGTAATCTTTCCATTGCTGTCAAAGAATATTCTGCAAGCTGGAGTTAAAAGAACCGGAATACCACCAGCCTGTCTTACAGCTGTAATATACTGGTCAAGATACCATTTGAAAGTACCTGTATTATAAGAATAAAAAGTTTCAGCATATGGATAATCTGTATCCTTGTAGAAATTGTAAATTGAATCTGGAGTTTTTGACTTTACACCTGGAACTGTTGGGTAAATTCCATTAGCATCTGGAGTACCAAGGGCTACAGAATGTTCCATAAAGGCATTTGTATCTGTTCTCTGGTCATTTGTACCAAACTGAATAAATACATAATCTCCTTTTCTTACTTCGCTCATAGCTTCAGCCAATCTACCCTGATTGATAAATGAACGAGTACTTCTGCCACCTTCTGCCTTATTTATAAACTTAACTGAATCAGCATTGAAATAATTTACAAGGTATTCGCCCCAGCCACCTATAGTGTTATCATCACCATAATACTTAACTGTTGAGTCACCAAGTATAAAAATTCTTGTTTTATTGCTGTCATCTTCTTCCTCTGCACTTTCAACAGAAAGAGAATCTACAAGAACAATATTTGCATCTCCACCGGCTTCCATAGCTACTGTGCCTGCTGATAAAGCATTTCCACTTTCCTTTGCTGTGAGAATTGCTGTTGGCTTAGTCTGTCCTTCAAATCTTACCTTAGCAGTGAGGTCATCTCCTGTCTTTGCAAAAGTAACATAAAAGTATGGATTTCCTTCTCCACTGTTCTGATAAATATTATTTTTAAGACTTGTTTCGTCTTTGCCTAAAAGGACATCTCCTGTACCATCATTTTTATAAATATATAATTTAGCACTCTTTGTGTTGCTACCTCTACCAATTGTTAATTTATAGTAGCTATTGGCATTATAGTTCATATAAATATTGAAAAATCCTTCAGAAGTAAGACCCTTTCCGTCTGGATTAAATCTAAATCTACCTTCAATATTTACGTTATTCCAATTAGTACCCTTGTCAAGTGTCATTAAGCAAGTGTTTCCATTTTCACAACCTGCTGTAACAAAGTTATTGTAGCCATTTGAAATAATATTCCAATTATTTTTTGTTGTCCAACCGTTAGTTGAATCAAAATTACCTCTATAGAGTGTATTTGGTGTAGAAGAATTACCTGTTACTTTAGCCTTAGTAGTGTATGTGCCAGTTGCACCGTATTCTCCATATGTTGTTTTTGTAGCAGGCATAACTTCAACCATAATGTTATATCCTACGTCTTTTGCTTCTACTTCATATGACTGGAAATACTCTCCAACGCCCTCTTTAATGAGGATTTTTTTATTACCATCTACTGCATACCAACGAATATTAGCAGCATCAGCATCATTATCTGTATCTAAGTTATAAGAATAAACAGCCTTTAACTTCTGTCCAACTTCAATAGCATCATCTTTTTCTATTGAAACAGATTTTAAAGTTGGGAGTGCTGTTCTTTCTGCTGTAACAGTTACATTTACAGTCGCAGACATACCTGTTTCAGTTGTAGCAGTAATTTCACATTCGCCAACAACTTTAGCTTTTATAACACCTTTACTATCAACTGATGCAATATTATCATCAGAAGAAGTGTAAGTAACATTTGTTTTAGCCTTTGTAGGTAATGTAAAAGCTTTTAATGTATAAGTTTCATCAACTGGAATTGAAATATTATAACTATTAAGTGTAATATCACAAACATCAGTTGTACCACTTGCTAAAGCTGGATTCCAACCATCTTCACCCTTTAATACATTATAGCAATTATACTGCTTTGCCTGTTTTTCTGTAAGCTGTTTTACAAATTCAGCTCTGTTTCTTGTATCAAGAGTTCTGCCCTTTGAATCCTTTGAATTATATTCATAAAATCTGACTTTATTTAAGACGGTATTTTCATCCCATTTAGAAAAACCGGCTTTATTCATATTGTCTGGCAAAGTACAATTTATAAATACTGAATTTGAACCATAGTTAGGATAAGCACTGTCACACTGCCATGGTCTACCTAAGTCAATTTTTCCTAATATATCTGAAGTAACACTACTATCAACAGATAAGTTACATTCATTAAAGACGTAACCAATGTTAAAAAGTGTTGTATTTGGTGCTGTAAAATGACCACCATTTTGATAAGACATCATTTTAAGATTACATTTATCAAAAAATGCTGTGCCATCACCAAAAATATAATCAACTGTACCTTCAATGTAACAGTTCTTCAAATATGTTCTGGCATTATTTGAACTACCGTAATTAGTTTGACCCTTTGATGCACCTCTAAGGTACAAAGTATCTTGTCTGCCAATAAATCTACAGTTATCTAAGACAACTTTATCAGCCTGTGATGAAAAAGCAACAGCCTGAACCTGATTATTATTTGTGCCAATATTGTATGAATTTTGAACTGTAATATTATTAGCCTTAAAGCCTGTTGCACCAGTTCCTACTGAAAATGTACTTGTATTATCAGTACCAAAATTTTTAGCAGGATTTGAGTGTCCGTTTGCTTTATCATAAGTTATAACAACATCTTCCGGCTTACCATCGTGAGTAATATGCACGTTAGGCTTATTTATTGATACACTTTCTTCGTAAGTACCAGAAGCTATTTCTATTGTTACGGGGTCTTTTTCTGTAGGTATAACTTTAATAGAATCAATAGCTGATTGTAATGTATTAAAATCATATCCACTACCCTTACCGACAGTTATTGTTGTTGCCTGTGCCATAACAATAGTACCAGTTGGCAATAAACCACATACCATTGTGACAGCAAGTATCGATGAAAATAATTTTTTAATCGAAATTTTCACTTTAAATCCCTCCTGAACATAATAGTAAATTTTATCACAAAAGCAAGGATTTAACAAGTGTCTTAACTATTTTGTAATGTTTATAGTATTTTTATCAGCCTTTATTTCAGGTGGAACAATTTCTCTATTGTGGGTGACTGCCTTAATCATGTCATTAATATCGTAACTATAACTTTTGTTTACCTGTGTATAGTCTTCTATATATCCTGAAACAGTTGTATTGTCAGGTTCTGCTTCCATAACTAATTTTACATTTTCACTGGAGAACAGAAGTATATTTCTCGAAAATTGACTACTGTTTCTGCAAGTTGTAATTATCTCATCGACTATTTTTGAATTTTTTAATAAACTTTTATCAACAATACAAGCTACAGTATGTCCAAAATAAAGCTGTCCTCTTGATTTTTTGTTTATTTTCCTTATACTATCTGTTATACTTTCGCCTTTGCTACTAATAATATCTTCCTTAGGCTCTGCTGAACTATCTCTATTGGGACGTGCTACAGATACATAAGTATCATAATTTTTATCAACAGCAACAACCATTACATAATCTCTTTCCTCTGGTTCTCTACTGCCATTACACCCTGTTAGTATAAACATACACACAAGTAAGCTCAAAAATTTTCTCATTTCAGATACCTCCCTACAAAAAGTGGTACTGCTAATACAAACAATATACTTCCATAGACATTTACATAGCAAAATTCTGTTAATGCCTGATTGAAATTATCAGGAACAAAAGATATTATATATACAAAAACGGCTATTAAAATGGTTGCTATTTCTTTTTTTAGTCCCATAGATTTTGAAAATAAGTCCTGTGAAAAAAATAAATGTGAACTTAAATACAACACCGTAGCAAATATCCATAAACAGACAAAAATTTCCTCTTGTCTTTGGAAAAACGAAAATACCCCCGAAGTATATATTATTTCTAACGTAGGAAAGTTTTGCAAATTATAATCAATATCTCCATAGACTCCATAGGCTACTGATGTAACACCTATTATGAACAAAAGCCCAAGAACAATAGATTTAGGAATTTTTATTTTTAAGTGGCTTTTATTAACGTAATCCTTACCTAAAACTATGCTTTCTATAGCTGTTACATTTAAGGAAAGCATTAATCCTCTCCACAAATCCTTATTCTCAAAAAGTATATTATAATTTTCTAAATCTATTTTCTTTATTCCAACACAGACGGCGAATATTAGTGGTATCGCTACAAATGGTAATAGTATTTCAGCTGTTCTTCCCACTGTTTCAATCCCAGAAACAGCACAGTACATTGCTCCGAACAAAAGTATAATACCTATTGTCCATAACTTTGAATTATCTAATATTGTTTCCTTTATAAAAAAAGAAAAAATATACAATGCCAGACCTAAAACTATAGCAATTTTAATCGAAAACAAAAACTGAAGTATTTTCCCTGCTATTCCATGTAAATCTACGTAAGAAAACTTATTAAACAGCCACCCTGCAATTAAACTATAAAATGCTGTGAATATTGACATTATAAGTATGGTATATATGTTACCAGCTATTTTAGGTAAAATCATAGCTTCCATACCTATCATTTCCAAAAAAACTATTGCCTGTAATTGTGTATTGGATATTTTATTATTTTTCATATTTATTCCTCCTTATAAGAACTTTCTTTCATTTTATCAAGAGGAAATCTAAATACTGTATCTTGAAAAGCTGATTTAAAACTCTGGGAATTAAAAGGTGATACATAAGCTTTTCCAAAAGATTTTAAAGAACATAAATGAGTTAATATCATAAACACTCCAACTGCAAAACCTAACATACCAAAAATACTACTAAGCAAAATCATAAAATATTTTAAAAGTCTGAAAGCTGAAACTAGGGAAATATTTGGAATTGCAAAGCTACATATTCCTGTAAGGGAAACAATAATAACTACCATTGGGCTAACCAAACCGGCTTCTACAGCTGCTTGACCAATAATAATACCACCTACTATGCCAAGTGTACTACCTATTGCCTGTGGTAAGCGTATACCTGCTTCTCTCAAAGCCTCAAAGACAACCTCAAGTAATACCACTTCAAATACAGTATTTATAGGAACAGGTGCTCTACTTCCACTTATTTTAAGTGCCAAATCCGTTGGTATCATAGAAGGGTGAAACAATGTTATAGCTATATAAAGTGCTGGTAAAGAAAAAGCAAAAAAGCCACAAACATATCTTATAATCCTTATGAAGCTCATTATTTCCCAACGTTCATAATAGTCTTCTGAGGACTGATAAAAACAAGCTAAAACCGTTGGCAAAAGCAAAACAAAAGGTGATGTATCCACTATAACAGCTACTCTGCCTTCCAACAGTGCCGATGCTGTTTTATCAGGTCTTTCTGTCATTTGAACTTGTGGAAATGGCGAATATTTATTTTCCTCTATCATTTGTTCTACATATCCACTATCTAAAACATCTAAACTTTTTATTTTATTTAATTTTTTTGTTATAGAATTAAGCAAAGAATTTTTTACTGTTCCCTCTATATACATTAATGCTATGTCTGTTTTTGTTTTCTTTCCCAATTTTAAAGACTTACATTTTAAAAGAGGTGTTTTTATTCTTCTTCTTACCAAAACTGTATTTGTTCTTACAGACTCTGTAAAGGCTTCCTGTGGTCCTTGTACAACAGCCTCTGTATCTGGCTTATCTACAGAACGCTTTGGAAATCCTTTTGAGGAAATAATAATTGCCCTACCGGAATTATCAAAAAATACAGCTGTATTACCTACTAACACTTCGTCAACTGCATCTTCCATATTGTCACATTCTTTTAAATCGGCTGTAGTAATTCCACCATCTGTCAGAATTTCCATTCCATTATCATTTGTAATATCTCTATCCGGAGGTGCAATTCTTATATTAATCATAAGATTTTCGAGAACTGTACTCTCTATAGTTTCTCTATTAACCATATCATCAATATATATTACATAAATACTACTCTCTTTATTTTGACCTATGGGAATTTTTCTTTTTACAACATCCCCACAATCTTCAAAAATATTTTCCAAATATTCAATATTTTTATTTATATTATTAAAAATTTCCATAAAAAATCACCCTTATCATTTTTTACTGATAAGGGTGAAAATATACAATTATATTTTATTTTCCAAAAATAGCAAAGAAAACTAAAATTACAATACCAAGAATAATTCTGTAGATACCGAACACCTTGAAATTATGTTTCTTTATGTAATTCATAAGGAACTTGATTGCAAGTATTGAAACTACAAATGAAACTACCATACCAAGTATAAGTGCAAAAAATTCTCCAAAGCTAAAAGCTAAACCGAACTTAACAAGTTTTAAAAGTGAAGCACCAAACATTACAGGAATAGCAAGGAAGAATGTAAATTCGGCAGAAACATATCTTGATGCACCTAAAATCATACCACCAAGAATTGTAGCACCTGAACGAGATGTACCCGGTACAAGAGCTAATACCTGAAACATACCAATACCGATAGCAACAGAAAGAGGAAGTGTATTTAAATCCTTATATGTAAACTTCTTTCCTCTGTGTCTTTCCTCTACCACAATAAATGCAATACCATATAATATAAGAGTTACAGCAACAACGCTTGTTTTAAATAAATGGTCATCAAGCCAATCGTCTAAAAGCAAACCAATAACAGCAGCAGGAAGACAAGCAACTATAACCTTTATCCAAAGGTTGATTGTGTTCTGTTTTTCTATAGCTGTTTTCTTTGGTGAAAATGGATTAAGCTTATTAAAATAAATTACAACAACGGCTAAAATTGCACCAAGCTGAATTACAACGTCAAACATTTCCATAAAGTCGTGAGAAATAATTTCCCCAACCATACTCTGTAAAATAAGTAAGTGACCTGTACTACTTATAGGTAACCATTCTGTAATACCTTCCACTATACCAAATAAAATCGTTTTTAAAATATCAAAAAAATACGCCATTTTTATTCCTCCTTATATTGTTGTAATTGAAACTACTCTGTTAGGGTCGTTCCATACAACATTGTATCCTAAAGCATCACTTATTACCCTAAGTGGCACTAAAGTTCTTCCGTTTCGTATAACAGGTGCAACATCTATATTTAAAAGGTTAGTTCTATTTACCAACATTGTTTTTTCGCCAATAATAAATGAAAGCTCTGTTGCATCTTTTATTGCTATTACTTGCTGAGTTGAATTGTTCCAGCTTACAGTTGCTCCAAAAGCCTCAAATATTGCTCTCATTGGAACCATTGTTCTACCATTTATGACTATAGGCTCTTGGTCAAACTCAACCTTTTTGCCGTCTACATAGACAAGAATTTTAACTCTGGACTTATTTACTATAGAATTTATATTAAATGTAGTGCTTTCTGTCTGAGTTTCAACTACTTTTGTTGTAGTTTGTGTAGTTGTCTGTGTTGTAACAGCTTTTGTAGTTGCTTCAGTTGTTGCCTCTGTTGTAGTAGCAACAGTAGTAGGTGCTTGTGTGGTAAGCTGAACCTTTGTAACTGTATCTATTGCAGGTGCAGAATACGAATTTGCATAGGCAGTTTTTATAACACTGTTTACATTGTTTGCCAACAAGAACTTATATCTAAAGTGAATTTCGCCCTCAACTTTAGATACAGACCTATTATATTCCATAGAGTCCTTTATAGCCTTTCCATTGTACCAAGGGCTTGTTGAACTAACTCCGGAACATTTATAATCTGCAAGTCCTATGTAAAGCTTTGTTTTAGAATCTTTTAAGGTATCAGACCACCAATCTACTACAGTTTTATAGTCAGCAGCACTATTACCTATTTCAGTATACACCTGTGGTGCTATGTAATCAACCCAATTCTCTAAAGCCCATTTTCTTGAGTCGGCATATATTGCATTATATGATTCATAGGCCTTTGTATCACTACCTAAAGCATTGGAAGTTTTATTTGCCCAAACAGATGTAGGACTAATACCAAAGGCAATGCTTGAATCATAATTCTTAATATCATCACGAACAGCCTGAACCATCTTGTTTACATTTTCACGTCGCCAGTCTGCTCTATTCATACCATTTCCATACTTAGCATAAGAATCATCATCATCAAATTTCTGACCCGGATAGAAATAATCATCAAAATGTATACCGTCAACGTCATAATTTCTTATTATTTCGTCTACACCATTTACAATGAGTTGTCTTACTTCTGGAAGTGCTGGGTTATAATAATAATTTCCGTCACTATACTTCACGCAATACTCTGGGTGCTGTTTTGCTGGATTTGTATTAGCAAGTCCGGTTAAACTGGCATTATTTGATTTAGTTGCTCTAAGTGGGTTTACCCAAGCATGTAATTCCATTCCCCTTTTATGAGCACCCTCAATCCAATATTCAAGAGGGTCAAAATTATCAGATGGTGCTGTTCCCTGTGAACCAGTTAAAACATTACTCCAAGGGAAAATATTTGATTTATAAAGGCTGTCTGATGCCTGTCTTACTTGAAAAAATACAGCATTACAGTTCATAGCTTTAATGTTATCAAGTATTGTGTCAGCTTCTTTTTTTAAAGCAGCTGCATCTGTTGTTGCCTTTGTGGGATAATCTAAATTTGCAGTTGTTGCAACCCACACTCCTCGCATATTGCCACTTGTGACGATGCTTGTATTGGCAGTATTAGTGGAATTATTAGAATCAGCCTTTGTAACAAGTCCACAAATTTGAAGTGAGAGTATAACAGATAATATTATTGTTACAATTCCTCTTTTATTCATTACTATTCTCCTTTATGTACTGCATCCACTTTTTCATTTTTACTTCTTCGCCATTATCTGACATTTCATAATATACCTTGTCAACCAATTCATCAGGAAGATACTGCTGTTTCACATAATGGTTATTATAGTTATGAGCATATTTATAACCGAGACCGTGACCCATTTTTTCAGCCCCTGGGTAGTGTGCATCTCTTAAATGGTTAGGCACTCCGGAAGTTTTTACATTTCTTACATCTGCCATAGCCATATCAATAGCGTTTATACTGGCATTAGACTTAGGCGAACAAGCTACATACATAGCTGCCTGAGAAAGATTTATTCTCGCCTCTGGAAGTCCTATAAAATTAACTGCGTCCATAGCTGCATTGGCTACTACTAATGCCATAGGATTTGCATTACCTACATCCTCTGAGGCACACACTATAATTCTTCTGGCAATAAACTTAGGGTCTTCTCCGGCATAAATCATTTTTGCCAAATAATATGCTGTAGCATTAGGGTCAGAACCTCTCATGCTTTTTATAAATGCAGAAATAGTGTCATAGTGGTTATCTCCGTCTTTGTCATAATTTAATGCTCGTTTTTGTATACATTGCTCTGCTGTTCTTATATCAATATGTATTTTACCATCTGAACTTGGTTCTGTAGTAAGAACTGCCAATTCAATAGCATTCAATGAAATTCGTGCATCTCCATTAGCTGTATTAGCTAAAAATTCCAGTGCATCATCATCAATAACAGCATTATACACACCCAATCCCTTTTCTACATCAGTTAATGCCCTTTTTATAATGGTCTTAATATTTTCTATAGAAAGTGCCTTTAATTCAAATATTATACTTCTTGAAACAAGGGCCTTATTAACCTCAAAATATGGATTTTCAGTTGTTGCTCCTATTAAAATTATTGTTCCATCTTCGACATATGGCAAAAGAGCATCTTGTTGAGATTTATTAAATCTATGAATCTCGTCAATAAACAATATTGTTTTTCTACCATAGCCACCTAAAGTCATTTTCGCCTTTTCAACAGTATCTGTAATATCCTTCTTCCCTGCTGTTGTAGCATTAATTTGCTGAAAATCACTTTTTGTACTATTGGCAATAACCTTTGCTAAAGTGGTTTTGCCAGTACCCGGTGGTCCATAAAGTATAATAGAGGAAAGTTTGTCAGCTTTTATTGCTCTATAAAGTAAAGTATCCTTACCAACAATATGTTCTTGTCCAACAAATTCATCAAGAGTAGTAGGTCTTAATCTTGCTGCCAAGGGACTTTCTTTTTTCATTTTTTGTTGGGATTGATACTCAAATAAGTCCATATTCTTCCTCCTTTCGGTCACACAAATACATTTTATTATACCACATAACATCATTTAATCAACGCAAAATAGGTATTGTAATAAAAAAATAATTTTTTCCTTTTCTATTTTATAGCTATCTCCATAAAAAAAGAACAACCTTATAAAACATATTAAAACAAAGTCAAAAAGACGAGATTGCATAACACAATCTCGTCTCAAAAAACAAATATTACTGTCTAACCTTAATGTGTACTTCTCTTAACTGCTGTTCAGTTACTTCATTAGGAGCACCACACATTAAATCCTGTGCATTACCATTCATAGGGAATGGAATTACTTCTCTGATATTTTCTTCATTTCTGAGAAGCATAATCATTCTATCAACACCAGGAGCCATACCTGCATGAGGTGGAGCACCAAACTGGAAGGCGTTGTACAATGCACCGAATTTTTCCTTTAAGTCTTCTTCTGTATAACCAGCGATTTCGAAAGCCTTAACCATAATATCAAGGTTATGGTTTCTTACAGCACCAGAAGAAAGTTCAACACCATTACAAACAATATCATACTGATATGCAAGAATATCTCTAGGGTCCTTAGTATTAAGAGCCTCTAAACCACCCTGTGGCATTGAGAATGGGTTGTGAGTGAAGATAATCTTCTTAGCTTCCTTGTCATATTCAAACATAGGGAAGTCGTTAATGAAACAGAATCTATAAGCATTCTTTTCAAGTAAGTCAAGTCTTGCACCAAGTTCATTTCTAATCTGACCTGCGTAAAGAGCAGCGTGTTCTTCTGTATCAGCGATGAAGAAGATTGTATCACCAACTTCAAGATTTGCAATATCAGCAATTTCCTGCTTCATATCGTCTGGAATAAACTTGTCGATAGGACCCTTGTAAGACTTATCTTCAAGAACTTCAAGGTAACCAAGACCACCCATACCAATAGACTGAGCAAACTTTAAGAGCTTTTCATGGAAGCCCTTAGACATATCTGCATGAACCTTAATAGCTCTTACAGTCTTGCCATGGAAAGGCTTAAATGTACATCTCTGGAAGAAGTCAGTTGTATCTACAATTCTAAGAGGGTTTCTTAAATCTGGCTTATCTGTACCAAATTCAAGCATAGCCTGCTTATAGCTGATTACTGGGTAAGGAGCCTGTGTAACAACAGCACCTTCTGGAGCGAACTTGCTAAATGTTTCAGTAAGAACTTCTTCGCCTACTCTAAATACATCTTCCTGAGTAGCAAAGCTCATTTCAAAGTCAAGCTGATAGAATTCACCTGGAGAACGGTCAGCTCTTGCATCTTCATCTCTGAAGCAAGGAGCAATCTGGAAATACTTATCAAAACCAGAAACCATAAGAAGCTGCTTATACTGCTGTGGAGCCTGTGGTAAAGCATAGAACTTACCCTTAAACTTTCTTGAAGGTACGATATAATCTCTAGCACCTTCTGGAGAAGAAGCACAAAGAATAGGAGTCTGGATTTCTAAGAAACCCATTTCTGTCATTTTCTGTCTTAAGAAGCTAATTACCTTAGAACGGAAAATCATATTATCTCTTACCTTTGTATTTCTTAAATCAAGGTATCTGTACTTAAGACGTACATCTTCTCTGATTTCCTTAGAAGTTGCAACTTCAAAAGGAAGCTGTCTGTAAACCTTACCTAAGATTTCTACCTTATGAGCTTCAAGTTCGATAGTACCTGTAGGAATCTTTGGGTTATAAGTATCTTCATCTCTGTGGTCAATTACACCTTCGATAGAGATACAGTCTTCTTTGTTAATACCATCTAAGAGAGTTGTATCACGCATTACTACCTGTAATACACCATACATATCTCTAAGGTCGATAAAAGATACACCACCATGGTCACGAATGTTTTCTACCCAACCACAAACTTTTTTAGTTGAGCCAACATCACCTTCAGTGAGCTTATCTAATGTTACGTTACGATAAATGTTAGATGTGTTCATTGTTTTCTCCTTATATATTTTATAGTACAAATTTTAGGCAATAAAAAAACTGCCCATCCAAAACAAATGTCAGGACGAACAGTTAAATGTCCGCGGTACCACCTGAATTACTGATTAACAGTCCCTCAATACTGATAACGCCCAGTAAAGCGACGCACCTACTCGAAAATTCTTTCAGATTGTGGCTGGTAAAGTGTTATTCGCACAAGCTCTATTACAAAGTTTCCACTGTCCTTTGCTCACTGTAAACGATTACTTATGTTACTTGTCTTTGTCATCGCCATATTTTCCTAGATTATACAATAAACAAGCTATTTTGTCAATTACTTATCTTCTGAAATTATTTTTTTAACCTGTGAAATTGACATATTATTTTTTAATGCCAGTTCAGATAATGTAGAATATTCTACTTTTTCCTTTTCACAACCATATCCAAAGGATTTTTTCACCTGTATTGTACCCAATTTAGTATTTTTTTCTTCAATTTTTCTTTCTAAAATATATCTATTCATTATACTTTCTCTTACGCCAATAGTGGAAGTATACTTAAATATTGTTTCTATAATTTTATTTTTATCTTTTTCAACACAAAGACAAGTTAATATAACTGCTGGTCTGTTTTTCTTCATATAAATTGGCACTGTAAATACATCTCTTGCTCCTGCACTAAAAAGCATTTCCTCTGCAAAAGATATTTCTTCTCCTGTCATATCATCAATATTACATTCCAATTTTGTAATAGTATCTGTCTTTTCTTCCTGTGTATTTCCTAAAATAGCTCTAACACAATTTGCTGTTTCAAACTCTTTGTGTCCCATACCATATCCAATTTTTTCAATTTCTATTGTAGGCATAGGCTTGTATTCATTCACAAAATATTTTAATAGAGCAGCCCCTGTAGGAGTACATAATTCCCCTACTACATCATTAGAATAAACAGGCATACCTTTCATTATAAGTGCTGTAGCTGGTGCTGGAACTGGAAGTATGCCATGAGCACACTTTACTGTACCACTTCCTACATTTATATTTGAGCAACATATATTATCTACATCTAATTCATACATAATATAGCTAACACCGACAATATCTGATATAGCATCTTTATTTCCAACTTCGTGAAAATGAATCATATCTACAGGCTTATTGTGAACCTTGCTTTCAGCATCTGCTATTATGTTATAAACTTCTATAGCATCATTTTTTACTTTTTCAGGAATATTTAATCCATTTATAATTTCTGTAATAGATTTCATATTGCTATGTTCGTGATGATGGTGGTCATGGTGATGATGAGAATGTTCGTAATGGTGGTCATTATCTGTACTTTTCTCTATTTCACCATTTATTTTTACATCTGTTAATGTACCTGTTATTCCACATCTTTCAACAGCCTTTGATTCATATTTTACATCTTTTAAACCTATTTTATTTAGTTTTTGTAAAAATTCATCTTTGTTTGGCAAGAGTTCTGAAAGTGCTGACATCAACATATCTCCTGCACAACCCATATTACATTGTATATATAAAGTTTTCATACTAATTCTCTCCTATTTTATTTATCATACTTGCAAGATAGCCAGCTCCAAAACCGTTATCAATGTTTACAACACTTACACCACTAGCACAGGAATTAAGCATAGACAGAAGTGCTGCAAGTCCACCAAAAGCTGCACCATAACCTACACTTGTAGGCACAGCAATAACAGGGCAATCTGCCATACCTCCAACAACACTTGCTAATGCTCCTTCCATACCGGCAATAGCAACAATTACTTTTGCTGACATAATATCCTGTGTATGTGAAAGAAGTCTATGTATTCCAGCAACACCGGCATCATATATTCTGACCACTTTATTCCCTAAAGCTTCTGCCGTAAGGGCTGCCTCCTCTGCAACAGGCATATCACTTGTGCCACCTGTTACAATTACTATCTTTCCATTGCCAGTAGGCTCTGGCATTTTACCTGCTATGGCAAGTTTAGGAATTTCATAATATTCAAAAGGCATTTTGCCCTGTGCATACTCTTTTGCCTCTTTGCTCATTCTTGTAATTAAAACTGTTTCCTGTCCATTGTTTAAAAGAGAATTTGTTATTTCTACAATTTGTTCAGGTGTTTTGCTTGCACCATATACAACCTCTCCTATTCCTTGTCTAAGCAGTCTATGGTGGTCAATTTTTGCAAAGCCTAAATCTTCAAAAGGTTCTATTTTCAATTTTAAAAGAGCTTCGTCAACTGAAATATTTCCATTTTTAACATTTTCCAATATGCTTTTAACACCATCCATACTATCTCTCCTTTAAATCCAAAACTACATCATCTAAAATTCCCTTTTCAGCCTCTAAAATTTCTTTTCTTAACTCAATAGCTTTCTGCATTTGTTCCGGCTTTACTTGTAACTTTCCTGTATTTCCTATTATTCTAACCCTAAAATCTTTAAATCCTAATTTTGTAACAGCACCCTCTGCCTTTTCTGCTTTTTCTAAATTTTCTGCTGTAATAGTTGTTCCTGTAGGTATTCTTGTAGCAAGACAGGCATAGGCAGGCTTATCCCAAGTAAACAATCCGGCATCTTCAGACAACTTTCTAATTTCAACCTTTGTAAGTTTACATTCTCTTAAAGGAGAAAGAACATTCATTTCTTTTAATGCTTTCATCCCCGGTCTATCTCCGGCATCATCTGAATAATTTGTTCCGTCAATAAGTGTTCTACCCTCAGCATCAGCTTTTTCTCTAAGTATAGAAAAAAGTGTATTTTTGCAAAAATAGCAACGATTTTTAGGATTTTCAGTTACTTTTTCATTTTGCAAAACATCAACCCTTATAATTTCTGGCTCAATATTAAGCTGTGATGCCAATTTCATTGCATCTTCCAATTCAAATTCCGGCTGAAAAGCTGTTTTTATAAAATAAGGCTTTATATCTGCACCGTATTTAATAGCTGAGTACAACAAAAATGATGAATCAACACCACCGGAAAATCCCAGTGCTATTTTGTTATGTACTGTAAAAAATTCTTTAAGAGTCATAACTATTCTCCTTTAATTTTTATAATAAAAAAAGCCACAAAGACAAAAATACTTTACCGTATTTTAAAATTGTCTTCATGGCAATAAAATTTTATTTCATATTTATAATTGTATCTATTACATTTTTAATAAGGCTATTTAAATCTGTATCAGGCACTCCAGCTATATAATTATTACAGTGATTTACAGGAATAAATATTTTCTTCGCACTACTCTGTCCCACTGCAACTGCCATTTTAGGTGTAATTTCACCATATAGTGCATCAGCTACAACTATGGCAATAGGTCCAACTATGACATCTGCATTTCTACAGCCTACCACAACCGGATTTTCTCCTGTTGCACCTATATCTGCACCAGCTTTAAGCATAGCTGATGTAGCAATAGAATTAGCTCCTACAGCTGTAATCTCTACATCTCTGCAATTATTTTTTATAGCTGTAACAAGCTGTCTGCCTATTCCTCCACCCTGTCCATCTATGACTAGAATTTTCATAAAATAACCCTTTCAAAAATCTATATAAATTCAGAATTGACTGTAACTATCTGACATTTCATATGTCTGTACTAAGTTACCACAAAATTCATTTTTTGTCAAAACTAAGCTTCAAATGCTTCTGCAACCTTTTTAAGCATATCTACAATCTTGATGTGCTGAGGACAGCTCTTTTCACACTGGTGACAGGCTACACAATCAGATGCCTTACCATAGCTTTTAATATAATTAGCATAGTATACTGTCTGAGGTGTGAATGGAAGTTTCTTGTCCTTATTCATTCTCATTTCTTCATTGTACAAGCTGAAGTATGTTGGAATTTCAATATTTTTTGGACAACCCTTTACACAATAACGACAGGCTGTGCAAGGAACTGCTATTGACTTTGTGATAACATCTGTAACCTTCTTGATTACTTCTTGTTCCTTTTCGTTAAGAGGCTTAAATTCTCTCATATAGCTTGTGTTATCTTTAAGTTGTTCAAAATTAGACATACCACTTAATACAACCATAACATTATCAAGACTAGCTGCAAATCTAACTGCCCAAGATGCTATTGACAAATTAGGGTCTGTTTCAGTAAGAAGTGTTTTTGCCTCATCTGGAATATTAATAAGTGTGCCACCCTTTATTGGTTCCATTACTACAACAGGCTTATTATGCTTTGTAGCAACATTATAACACTTACCAGACTGTATGCCCTCGCTATTCCAATCAAGATAATTAATCTGTAACTGAACAAAATCTACTTCTGGGTGCTTAGTTAAAATTTCTTCTAATAATTCTGCATTATCATGATATGAAAAACCTATATGCTTAATTTTGCCCTCTGCTTTCTTTTTCATAATAAAATCAAAGGCATCAAACTTTTCTGCAATAGGATAATTAATAGCATTTAAGTTGTGAAGAAGATAATAATCAAAGTATTCTACACCACATTTTTCTAACTGCTCATTGAATATTCTTTCCAAATCTTCTTCTTTCTTCAAGAACATTGTTGGCATTTTTGTTGCCAAAGTAAAAGAATCTCTTGAATGACGCTTTACTAAAGCTTCTCTTACAAATTCTTCACTCTTAAAATCATGATACATATAAGCTGTATCAAAGTATGTAAAACCCTGCTCTATAAAACTATCAACCATATCACAGAACTGCTGAAAATCAACACTTGTCTGATTATTTTGGTCAGTAATAGGCAAACGCATACAACCAAAACCTAATTTCTTCATGAAACCACTCCTTATAATGTTTTGTAATATTATTATAAACCTTAGAGTAAACTACAGGTCAATACTTTAATTTATTAAGAATTTATGAAGTATATACTTTAAAATTAAAGTTAGAATTATGTTATAATAGCATAGTTGTTGCGATATTTTATCAAAAACTAAAGGGAGGTATATCAAAATGACTAAATTGAAACTTGGAATTATTGGCTGTGGCTATTTAAGTAATATAATTGTAGATGCCTATAATAACGGATTATTAAAGGAATATGAACTTGTAGGTGTACTTGGTAGAAATTCAAAATCTGCCGAGGAATTAGCACAAAAAGGCAAGTGTAAACTGTGTAATAACATTTATGAATTATTAGAATTAAAACCTGATTATATTGCAGAGGCAGCATCCGGACAGGCTGTTCGTGATTATGCTTTAAAAATTTTATCTTCAAACTGTAACTTTGCCGTATTATCTATTGGTGCATTTGCTGATGAAGAATTTTATAACAAAGTAAAAGAAACTGCATTACAAAACAATACAAAGGTACATATTGCATCAGGTGCTATTGGTGGGTTTGATGTTCTTAGAACTGTATCATTAATGGGAAAAGTAAAATCTGGAATTGAAACAAGAAAAGGCCCTGAATCATTAAAAGGAACACCTTTATTTAACGACCAATTAATGGTGGATAGTGAAGAAAAGGAAGTATTTGACGGAAATGCTAAGAAGGCAATAAGTCTTTTACCTACAAAAGTCAATGTAGCTGTAGCAGCTTCTCTTGCAACAGCCGGAGCTGAAAACACACAAGTTAATATACACAGTGTACCAAATATGGTAGGAGATGACCACAAAATAACAGCTGAAATAGAGGGAGTTAAGGCTGTAGTAGATATTTATTCTTCTACAAGTGCTATTGCCGGTTGGAGCATTGTTGCTTTACTTCAGAACATAGTTTCACCTATTGTTTTTTAAGGGGAGAAAAAATATGAAAAAATTCAAAAAAATTGTTGCTGTTGACCCAGTAAGTATAATTGATAGTGGTAGAGAAGAATTAAAAAATTATGCTGATGAAGTAATTTTCCATAGTGACTATCCTAAAGATGATACAGAAATAATAGACAGAATTGGTAATGCTGACGGTGTCCTAGTGAGCTATGCAACCAGAATAAATAAGGATATATTAGAAAAATGCCCTAATATAAAATATGTTGGTATGTGTTGTAGCCTTTATTCTAAAGAAAGTGCAAATGTGGATATAGCTTTTGCCCGTACTAAAGGAATTACTGTTCTAGGTATTCGTGACTACGGTGACAGAGGTGTTGTAGAATATGTTATGTACCAACTTATCAGAATACTTCACGGATTTGACTTTCCTCTTTGGAACGAACTTCCTTTAGAATTAACTGACTTGAAGGTGGGTATTATAGGCCTTGGCGTAAGTGGTGGTATGATTGCTGATGCCCTTAAATTTATGGGGTCTAATGTTTCATACTACAGTCGCACAAGAAAGCCTGAAAAAGAAAAACAAGGTATTCAGTACAAGGAACTTCATCAGCTCTTAAAAGAAAGTCAGGTAGTTTTCGCTTGTTTAAATAAGAATGTAATTTTACTTAACGATGAAGAATTTAAACGCTTAGGAAACAAGAAAATACTATTTAATACCTCTATAGGTCCTGCATCTGACTCAAAAGCCTTAAAAAATTGGTTAGATTGCAAAGATAATTACTATTGCTGTGATACTGAAGGAGCTATTGGCGATAATGCAAAAGAATTAATAAACTATCCAAATGTTTTATGTGCTAAAAAATCTGCCGGTATGACTAAGCAAGCCTACGGTCTTTTAACTAAAAAAGTTTTGGATAATATCAAGACTTATTTATCAAATAATTTATAAAGCTAAAAGGCAAGACAAGGAGTCCGTTTCAAGTTTTGTGTAAACGCTAAAAACTGATATATTTATTTACTATATACACATTTACCATTTGCATTGTTGCCATATACCATAGCATAGCTTTTGCCGTCTTCAAAAAGTTTTTGCTCCATAACAAGACCCTTATTATCGTACTTATTAGCTATTGCTGATGTATCATTTGTAACCAATGTTACTCCACCTGTTTTACCATAAGTGTATTGAGCTTTAACCTTTTCTTTATTATTAGTAGTTGTGTATTCCTTAGATAATCTATTCATTCCGTCATATCTTTTACTATTCTAATATGTTTAAACACTCCCTGTATTCGTCTTTCCTACAAACAGCTTGTCCATATTTAATAACAAATACAGGCAGTGTTTTCAACACATTTAATTTGCACCCCTGCTCTATTTACTTACCTGTGTTGTATTAAAGTTGTTCTTCAATAAATCACCTCTTTTCAATGACATTATTACTCTTTTTTAATTTATTAATTAGGTATATATTTTTCCCATTTTCTTAACCAATGTTTTCCTCCATCTTTTGTATAAACTATAGCCCCTTCTCCATAGCTTTTTACATAATCGTTTAATAGGTCTTTATCTGCTAACATTAAACGAGGATATTCTCCATATTCAACAGCAATAGTATGAATATCTTGATATTTAAATCTTGCTCCCCTATATTTCATTTTAGCTCCCCAATTCAACCAAATTCTACATTTTAATCGTTCCTCAGGACCACCTAGATAGCATACTATTTTCCCCTTATTCATAAATAGTACACTTGTTTCATCACCATCACCTTTAAAATATAATGGGTAAACACTTTTCATACCTATAACTTCTTCTATATAATCTGGGTCAGTATATCCCACAAAATCATATACGTAGTCCCACTCAAAGTCAGTAAGTTCCTGTAATGTTATTGACTCAGGTTTTGTTTCTGTTAATTTTTGAATATTCTGTAGTAAACTGTATTTATTCTTTTCTATAATTCGTCTTTCTTGTCTTATATTTTTAACTTTATAGTATACTTTTTTAGCCAGAAATAGCATACTAAAAGCAATAATAAAACAAATAACAACAGCACTTATTATCTTTATGTATTTTTTCATTTGTATAAACCACCCTTCTCTTTATTAAAAAAGGTATTTAAACACCTCCTGTGTTCACCTTTTCTACAAACAGCCTGTCCATATTCAATAACAAATACAGGCAGTGTTTTGAACATTCTTTAAAGCCCCTTGCTCTATTTCCTTACCTGTATTGTATTACAGTTGCACTTCAATAAACCACCTCCTTTCACAAAAATTTTAAATATTTTTCAATAACATCTTAGTATCTTTTCATATAATTTAAGTCAATTTAATGCACCCTGCTCTATCCTTTACCTATGTTATATTGAATTTATAATTAAAAGAAAAAATATTAGTTAGGAGTACACTCTACCCACTTTTTACTCTCATATTTTCCATTATCTTTCATTTTAAATTCAAATTTTTCGCCCTTACTTTTTACTACTTCCTTATCAGCTAAATATAAGCGAGGATATCCATCATATTCAACATAAAGTGTATTAATATTTTGATTTGCATATCTAATAGCATTGTAATTTGTATAACTCCAATTTAAGGAAATCATACACTTTAAATTGTCTTTTTTCCCTCCTAGATAGCACACTATCTTTCCCTTATTCATAAACAAAAGGCTTGTTTCATCACCATCCCTTCTGAAATACAGAGGAATACAACTTTTCATTCCAATCATATCCTCTATATATTTTTGATTAGTATAAGGTGCAAAATTATATACATAATCCCACTCAAAGTCAGTAAGTTCCTGTAATGTTATTGACTCAGGTTTTGTTTCTGTTAATTTTTGAATATTCTGTAGTAAACTGTATTTATTCTTTTCTATAATTCGTCTTTCTTGTCTTATATTTTTAACTTTATAGTATACTTTTTTAGCCAGAAATAGCATACTAAAAGCAATAATAAAACAAATAACAACAGAAGTTATTATCTTTATGTATTTTTTCATTTGTTATCACCTTTTTTCTGCATCTTATAGAATATTTTCTTATTTTTTTCTGAAAACTCATCAAAACTATTCAGATATTTAATATGCTTATCTTTATAGCAGATGCTGTAAAATCTTTCTATTCCTTCGAAGTAAACTGAAAATTCTTTCTTCATTCCTTTTTCATGGAATGATATAAATATTTGAGCATTATTGTCTTTATCTATAACTGCGTACCCTTGTTTTGCCATTATAAATAATTTTTTATTCTTGATTTTATAATCCTGTACATCAGTTAGCAATATAACTTTATAATCTTCTTTTTTAGGCATTTCCAAATATCTATCTCCAAGAAGTTGGTTAATTTGAAATGTTCCGTCTGTCCAATCTACCACATTATAGCTTCCTGTTTCCTCCTCCCTAATATGCTCAAGTCCTATAAACATAACGTGAAAAATGCCAACAACTATATTTTCTTTATTTTTATAGGTAATAAATAAAGATGAAATTGATATGATTATAGAAAGAAATATAATACCCAAAATTAATAATATTTTTTTACTTTTTTGCATTAGTTTTCAACCCCCTTAATCTATAACGTATGTTGGTGTAGCCTCTAAATCGTGGATTAAATTAAGTTTTTTTATTTTATATATGTACATGCCATTTTGCTCCACTTTATTTACATAAACTATACCCTTTACCAACATATTCAAAATTTATATTTTTATATAAATATGGTGTTAAGTTATATAACATTATTAAAAGAAACGTAATGCCTACAATAGCAAAAAGAATTTTTTCATACAATTCACCTTACTTATAATCATCTCCAAAATCAGCTAATAACCCACCATTTTCATCGCTTATAAAAATACCATATTTACCGTCATAATTTGCATCTTTATTATTTTTAATAAATTCATTGTAATTTTTCTCTAAATAAACATTCCAGCATTTCCAAGCATCGTTGTACACAATGCCAAAATCATTTGTTTCATAATCTTTATCATAAATTTTCTTGTAATATATTTGAGCTAATTTCAGTACATCTTCTTTATCAAGTTTTAAATTTTCTTCCTTATTATTACTTGCATTTTTTAATATTTTTATTTTATCACTGTCATTGTTGTATACTTTATATGTATTGTTATTTCCAACTGTAAAGACAACAGAAGACACTACAAACCCAAAAACAGCAAATAAAGCATATTTTATATATTTTTTCATTTTTGTGCACTACCTTTCTCTTTTTGATTACATAAACTCATCGACATTTATTTTTCTCTTTGTTTCAAAAATTCTAAATAAGTAATTTTTCTCTCTTCATCCTTTGTGAAAAGGTCAAATATAGTATACCCCTTATCCATATCTTTCTCTTTAATATATTCCTTTACATAATAGTATCTTTGTTCATTTAACATTCGATACAACATATTATAATAAGCATAGGCATATAAATATTTATCACTATAAAAGCTGTCATTTTTACTTATAAGCCCCATTTTCTCTGCATCAGAAAATAATTTATCACAATTCTCAATATTTTCTCTTTCTTTTATACACCTCATTATAAATGCCACACAATCTTTTACTTTTGCAGAATTTTTTGGCTTAAAATTATTAGCATAGTATTTATTATTTGATACAACAGCTATTACCTCTGGTATACCTAAAGCTATTCGATGAACACCTGCAAATATAACATAACCATTATCCTCTTCTGCCATGTCTGAAAAAATAGGTTCATAGAATGATACATTAGACCATTCATTTGCCACTTCATCTGTTGTGCCAATAACTCTCATAACTCCTTTTATACATTCTTTTCTGTTTATGTATGTATTTCTAGGCTTTATCTCATCAACTATATTATTTTCCTGTAAAACTTTACAAATTTCGTTATACTCGTCTTTGTTATAAATTGCTCCATAACATAATGTACTATTACTCACAATAAACAAAGATAATGTTAAAATAATTGCTTTAATAAATTTCATTCTACATCAACTCCTATTCTATATGTTAAAATACATTTTTCATATTTACTAATATTCTTTTTCATACTTTGGGTCTATAAAATCGTTATTATATAAGTAATCTATTGGTCCAAAGAGTTTTGTAAGTCTTTTAACTGGTTTTAAAATTTCCCACTCATTTACATAAAAAGTACAGTAATCCCCATTTTCCAATAATTCATCTTTTTGGTTTTCAACATAATTTCCATACAACACAAATTTATTTTCCCCATATAATATATCGTCTGAAAAAATATCTTGTGGGTCATTGCCTATCAGCTTTACATACTTATGAATATTCTTTTCATTATTATCTTCTACGATAACCCAAAAAAAGCCTGTGGTTTCAATATATTCACAAATAATATAAGTTTCATTGGTATTTATTTCACTTTTTCCAATGGCGTTTTTTATAGGTTTATAGTTTATATTTGTAAAAATTTTTACCAGTATAAAGAATAAGAATATTATCAGTATCAATATTGCCATAAATTTACACTTTACTTTTCCTTTTAATTTCACAAACCTTCACCCTTCGTTTTAAATAAAATATTGTTAATTATCTTTTTCCCTACATAATAATTCAACTATCAGACGTTGTAGCATACCAAAAACAATTATAAAAATTATTACTATAATTAAGAATAACAAATTTGAAAAAAGTCTTACAAAGCCAATATTTCTTAGATATCTGAGAATATAATTAAGAGCTATAACACCGGCAGGAGCAAATATCAGTCCAAATATCCTCATAATGTTAAATATTTTTTTATTTTCCTTTAAATTTATATTTTGTCCACAATGCACACATTGAAATTTATAGCTAATTAATATTTTGGGTAAGCTACTATATTTTTTACATCTTTTGCATTGAATCTCCATATGTAACAACTTTCTTTCTATACTTGTGGGTTATTTAAAATAACCGTAATATGTTCTTTGCATTTCATCTAAATTCATAGAAATTGAAGATACCATTTTCAAATCAGGGTCATAAAAGCACTCTGTCTTATAGTTATTAATTAAATCTAATACACTTTTAAAAGAAAAATATGTTTTGTCTTTTACTAAAATTGTACTATTTCCATAAAATTTATCTAATTCCTTTGAATAATTATTATCAAATTGATTTAATAATATTTCAGCAGTATTTTTTGAAATATACATTTTATTATTCTTTAATAATATTGGCAAATCTAATTTATATTCTATACCATTTACATAAATCACTTTTTGTCCTGCAGTTGCATTTATAATAGTTTCATAGGGTTTTCTATATATTTTTGTACCATAGTATAAATCCATTTTCTTATCATGATTAGATACATTCGGTGTCAAAAAATATTCATAATAAAAACCACTATTTATTTCTCCGATATGTATATTTCCACTATGGTCTACACTATTTCCTTCCATATTTATACCCTTACTATAGAAATATTTTATATAATCCATATTATTTAAATCTATATTTAACCCCAATTTCGATAAACAATCTTTAATATTCAGACTGTTTAAAACTCGATTTCTGTCCTTTTCCTCTTTATTATTCTTGGCATCCCACCAAATTTCCGGTACTGTTATTTTAGATAAATTGCTAATCATATTATTGCAACTATCTTTATCTGCTGACATTTTTATATTTAACACTCCTGATTGCCATAACAATTTATTATCTGGTAAAGATTTATTGTCAGACTTAAAATATACTGCCTTAATATCTACTCCACTTGTATTCGCAATAGTTCCTAGACTTATTTCTCTTTTTTTAGATAGCTCATCAAAAAGACTTATATTATTTTCACTATTTTTCACTATCTGTCCACCATAAACGTTCCCGTTGACTATGAAAATAAATAAAAATAATAACATCACTACTTTTTTCATTTCATCACCCCATTTTTTTGATATAAACAGTTGATGTACTTAAATCTACATCCAACTTATAGTCTATTTCATTTAAAATAACTTCCATTGCACGTTCATTTACATATAACCTATCATCTACAATATCATAATAAAAGTCACAAATGGTTCCCGGTCTACTTAAAAATAAATTTTCTTGTTGTCCATTCTTTTTAAGAGAAAACTTTTTTCCAGTAGCCATAATAAAACTATTATTACCACAAACAATTTTTAACTCTTTGCTTTCTTCATTCCACTTCACACTTCCACCTAGGCTTTCGATGGTATTTCTAAGAGGAATTAATGCTCCATTATTTCTTAATAACACACTTTTTTCAAAATTATTATCATCTATATTCAGACTACAATACCTAATTCCATACTTTTTCAAAAATTCTTTTTGGTTATAAAATTTATATTCATATTTAATACTCTCGCCGTTTAACTTACATTCTATTGTTATAAAATAATTTAATCCATCAATATTTACTAAAATAATCGGAGGAATATCCATTGATTCAGAAAAAGGACTATAAAAAATTAGAACTTTATCAATCGTAGCATTTATTCCATTTTCTAATATCAAGTCTTTTATTCCTTTTCCAGATACAAACTCAATTAACTCTTTATTAATTGGAACTTTCCCCATGCTATTATATAAACCATACATAACTGGTTCTTCTATTTTTTTATCCTGTTCAGTTACAGATTTCAGCATATATTCATCATTGCCGTCTATCAAAGAATACGTAATTTTACTTTGTGTATCAACAAATTCTTTAACATTTATATTTCCATAAATCAAATCGTCAAAGCATTTATTGCTTACTCTATATACATCTATAGAATTCTTCATTAAAACACTATTTGAAGCAAACGCCCCAATGCTCATCAAAACAATAAAAACAAAGACCAATATTGGCATTAAAATATTCTTCTCTTTCATATTGTATCCCTCCTATGTTTCATCTACACTTTGATATTTGTAATAACATTAATCAAATTTGCTCAGCATATAAGTAGCATATAATACATACACCACAAATACTACAAACATTCCTGTTATTATCCTCATAAAAAAATTTATCAGTTTCTTTTTTATATTTACTTTGTCAGTTATACTAAATAAAGCTGATAACACAAATGTTGGTAAAAAGTCCATAGCAAATGGTATATCAATTTTAATATTTGCATCTATAAATTTATAATAAAATCTAATTATAATCCATGAAAATACTACAAGTGTATTTATAACTAAAAAAACTATCCATTTAATATATCCTTTCTTGTCTTTCATTGATTATCCTCCAAATTATCTATATTCTATAGGCTTTTTAAATACTGGAAATATGTAATATTTCTATCCTTATCTTTTTCTATAAATACAGTTTTCATATCACTTGATGTTTTTACAAAGCAATATATTTTGCTATTTAACATTCTAAACAATAAATTATAATAACCTTGGTAATTTAAAAAATAATAATCTAAAAAATAATCATTACTTTTTATAATACCATTTTCTGTAGCACTAGATAATACATCAGATATTTTTTCCGAATTATCTAAACATCTTAACATAAAAGTTAAGCAATCATTTAAAGACACAGCTTTTTTAGGATAAAAGAAAGTACAATCGTTAGTTTTGTCATATGTTCCAAAAGCCAAACCGTTTATTTTTGCGAAATTAATATATCCCTTACTTATGTCTGTGCAATAATTTATATCACAAAAGCCACCATTTTCATCATTTAAATATGTGTACTTTTGTGCCATTTCATCATTTACACCAATAATTCGTAAAATGGACTTTATACATTCTTCTCTACTTACATAAGTCCTGCTGTCATTTATATTATCTATAACTCCCACATTCAACAATTCATTACACATATAATTATATTTTTCTATATCAAAGTATTCTTCTAAATCTTTGTTTGAGCAATAACAAACCATTGAATTTGCAAGAATTGAAGATACTAATAAAGCAATTAAAATTATAAATTTTTTCCTCATAAACTACCTTCCCTTTCTTTGCAACCTAATAATTGAAAGTCGTTAACTAATACTTTATATGTAAATTTAGTATCAGTATTTGTCTCTCTTACTAATTTCTTACTATTTGTACTAATGGTGTATATATAATAATTCTCAACAGTTTTGTCTAAAAGTCGATTTAATATAACAGAATAATAATCAAAGTTGATAGGTGCTTTTCTATTTGAGAAGTCTTTATCGTCCGGCTTTATCAACCCTAAAGATACAGCTTCTTTATAGGCTTCATCCGGTGTATAATTTGTATTATTTTTAAGACATCTCATTATGTATACAAGCGTATCATCTAATGTAATTAATTTTTCACCATTAAAATTAGTACCGTCTCCCTTTGCAATACCATGACTGGCTGCCCAAAGAATATAACCTGTATCTACTATATTACTATCATCTAAATCCTTTAAAGGCATAACAACATAGTCAGAAAAGAAACTGTCGATTGCAACTTCATCATTAATACCAAATATTCTTAGTATAGGTATTAATCCCTCTGTCCTACTAATATAATCCCCATATTTATACTCTACAATATACTTTTCCTTAAGTACATTATCAAAATCTGCATAAACAAATGTATTTAACAAAAATACAAACAAAACAGATACTATAAAAATTTTCTTCAATTTAATCACCTTTAACTTTCAATAAGAGCCTAAAATATTTAATCTATATTTTTTATTTTATCCTTTTTGTATTTTAAAAAATTTATAATTGAAACTACAACAATAAACAATAAGACAAATTCGTCTATAAATCTACCATACATTATTAATCTTTCAATATTGTTTTGTAGTCCCAAATTATAAATTGAATTAGCATAATCTATTAAGCGAAAAATAAAATATAATACTATCAATGAAATATATAGAATTGAAGTTACTTTTTTTATACATTTTCCCTTACCTTTTATCACTATAAATAAACAAATTAATCCTATTAGAATAATAATAAATTGCCCTATCATTTTATATATCCTCCTTCAATGCATACTTTACAAAAAATAGCATATACAATATATATCTTATTAATGTAAAATATGGTGTATAATACAACTGAAAATATACAATCAAAATTGAATTAAGTATATTTAATCCTACTCCAATAAGTAGTAGTGTATAATAGTTACCTTTTAGTCTAATATTTAATAATATTAAAAAAATAATAAATAACATTTTCATCCTATCTCACCACCTACATGCTTTCAAAATATGTATTATTGTACATCACTTCACCATTTCTAATAATTTTTACTCTATACTCTACTGCTCTTGCAGTGTAGCATATTCCCTTATATGACCAAGATGCTGTTGTTACATATACTTTATCTCCAATTTCTACATTAAAATATCTTCCTGCATCATCTACTAGTACGGTTGATTCGTGGCTTTGATCTAATGCTGCAAAAATATCAATAGTAGGTATTTCTTCGCTTAATATCCCAACAATTTTCCCACTTATTATCTCTCCTACAATTTTTTCACCCAATTTAGTTGACTCATAACACGCTAGAACATAATCTGTTGCTTCAGCTGCACTTTTGTCATCTGTAGGTATCATCAAAGTAGTGGTTGTATTAAATGAAGGCTTATAAATCGTGTCATCATCTTTATCGTAATAAGTATAATAAGTTTCTGATTTGTTTCTACTGTCTATATACTTTTTTTCTGGATTTAAGCCAGTTATATCTAAATAACACGTTGGATTATTAATACAATATATATATAAATTTTCTGATTGGATTATAGCCTTATAATCTGGATATTTAATTTCACCTTCCTTATATTCTTTATCGCCATAAATTCTATTTGAGCTATTCCAATACGTATCTTCAGTTGTAAATCTGCCTAAGCTTGGGTTATAATATCTTGCTCTGAGGTAAATGCTATCGGTTTCATTGTCATACTGTTCGCCACAGTATCTGAAAAGGTTTGTATCATTTACATCCCTATTTAACTCTACACCAAAAGCATCATAATCATAGCTCTTTATAGATTTACCACTTTCGTTTGAAATGTTTACTACACTTCCGTGTCCATCGTAGCCAAAATATTCGTTGCCATTTTTAGAGATAAGTTTATTTCCTCTTACATACTTATTTGTAAGATTTCCTTCTCCATTCATTTCAGCTATTATGTTTCCATTTCTATCCCATACGTATCTATCGAAGTTACTAGCATTGCTCTTTCTGTATCTTAAGCCATTTGGAAGATATGCATATTCCCATTTAGATTCCTTATTACTTTCAAAAGATGTCATTTCATTAAATTCATTGTACTTATATATTTCGTAAGTATTATTCAATTCATTTTCTGACACTAAATCCTGACTTGGTGAACCATTTACGCCCTTTGTTATGTAACCTATCTTCTTTATCTGATTACCGTTATTATCGTAAACATATTTTGTTACATCAGTTTTATTTTTTGAATAATAATTGGTACTTTCTTCCAAAAGTCTATTATTAAGGTCATAGGTATAGTTTACATCAGTATCTCCATTATCATCGCAAATTTTCTTCAGAGTTCTATTTCCGGCTGCGTCATAAAAATAATCTATTTCTTCTCTATCGTAATCTTCATCAATAATTCTTGAAAATTCATCGTAATCATAATAACATTTTACACCATTTCTGTTTTGTTGGCTAACATTTCCATCAAGATAATAATCATAACTGTAGATTGACATTTGTGTATTATCAGCATTATTGTTGATTACTTTTTCTATCATATTACCTTTATTATATGTATATGATGTAGATGTACCATTGCCATATGTGACAGAACTTAAATTGTCATTTGAGTCATAGGTATATCTTGCCATTACCTTACTGTTATTCAAAGAATCTGAAACAGTAGTCATATTACCTTTTGCATCATATTCATAATTTATCATCTGTTGAATATCATAATCACCATAATGACCGGTATTGTTATTATATATTTTACTATACACACATTTACCATTTGCATTGTTGCCATATACCATAGCATAGCTTTTGCCGTCTTCAAAAAGTTTTTGCTCCATAACAAGACCCTTATTATCGTACTTATTAGCTATTGCTGATGTATCATTTGTAACCAATGTTACTCCACCTGTTTTACCATAAGTGTATTGAGCTTTAACCTTTTCTTTATTATTTGTAGTTGTGTATTCCTTAGATAATCTATTCATTCCGTCATAGGCATATTTGATTGTAACATTATTTCTATCGACTTTACTAATCAAATTGTCACAAAAATCATAGGTATATCGTTCAGTTTTTCCCATTGCATCAGTATAAGTAACAGGCTTATTATGACTATTGTAAGTATATTTTACTGTTCTAGTGCCATCTGCATAGGTTACAGAAGTATTATTACCTACTTTATCGTAAGTATACACATTAGTCCATCTTTTCTCACTCTGTTCAATTTTATTACCTAATTGAACACCTGATTGTTTAAGGTTATTCCTTTTGTCGTACTCGTATATCTTAGTATTATACTCTTCACCTTGCTTTCTAACAGATTCTGAAAGTACATTGTTATTATTATCATATGTATACTTTGTAATAGCATTCTGCATATTCCCAAAAGGAGTTTCTACCTGTATTTTTCTGTCATTGGCATCATATGCTATATCTGATTTATTACCCTTTGCATCTATAACAGATATATTTCTACCAAGAGAATCATAGGTATATGTTGTCGTATGGCCATTAGGGTCAGTCTGTTTTGTTACGTTACCGAATGAATCATATTCCATTGTATAACTCTTATTGAGATAGTCTGTAGCAGTAATATGATTTCCTAAATAATCATTAGTATAATTTGTAACTATACCATTTTTTATTTCCTGTACAACATAACCCATATTATCAACAGTTTTACCTGAATCAATATTTGAGCAATTATCATCACCTAAAACAGTTTTCTTTGTCTGACCGTTACTATAACTATAGGTTTCGCCATACATTTGTACCCCAGTTAAAGCATCTTTTATAGTCTTACTACTTATTCTATTTTTATAATCATAAGTATAGTCTGTCTTATTTTTATCTGGTATAATTTTTTCAGAAAGGTTCATACCATCATCATATTCATATGTAGCAAGGTATTTGTTATAACTTAAATCATAGATACTTGACAATGCTCCAAGTGCATTATAATTATATCTTATAGCATTACCATTTTCATCAGTATACTGAGCTGTATTAGCTACATAATCATAGCTTACTGTTTTGTATGTATTATCTGGGTTAGTAGTTTTTACAACATTGCCCATATCATCATATGTATAAGAAGTTGTATATCCATTACCATCTGTTTCAGATGTTACATTACCCATATTATCATAGTTCTTTCTAACAGTAATTTCTCCTGTAGTAGAAGAACCAACATAAGTATCATTATTTACATATGTATATGTTGTTGGTATATAATGAGTGCCATCTGTAAATGCTCTTTGCTCAATTACATCAAATGTACCATTATACAAATACTGTGTTTGGGCTTTTAATTTACCATTTACAGTTACTTTAGATGCGGTAATAACACCATTATTATCATCTATATCATTTTTTTCAACTATTGTTGTAGATGAATTTTGTTTATAAGTCTTTGATTCTTGTATGTATACATTTTTAAAATTTTTATATTTATATTCTGTTAAACCTTCTTTGTCAAGGTCTTTTTCCTTTAAATATTCATATTCTCTACCCTTACAAGATAATGGACTATAATATCTCAATAATCTACCACTGTAGTTATCATAATAATAATATTCCGCCTTTATAACGTTATCGTCATTTGTATAAACCCAATTTGGATACGGACAAATGTGCTCTCCATCGTTTTCTACATTATAATAACCCATTTCAACAGTTTTTCTAACACCATTTGGAGATTCTCCACTTACTATCTTTGTATTAAGATTGTGACTATCGTAAGTATAAGTTGTATCCAAATTATTCTCTACTGTTCTTACAGTATAAGGATATGCACTTGATTCGTTCTTTTTCTTATGTCCAGTGTAATTATTTTCACTATAAAAATAGCTAGTTCCTAAATATTTTTTACCGTCAGGAGTAGTATAATACTTACAAGATATACGTCTATACTTATCGTCGCTATTCTCGTTTCCATAAATACCTTCACCATATTCATAATTTGCAGTTGCTCCTGTAGGATAAACTACCTTTGAAAGATTATAAGAATAAAATTTCCTAACGTCTTTTTTTGCCTTGTGTATAGTATCCGATTTAGCAGTATAGTAATAGGATGTAACCAAATCTTTACCATTTACATTTTCAGTTTTTTTGTCAAGATAATAAAATGCTCTATCGTCATAATAATTACAGCGATTAAAAGTATAAATAATTTGATGACCATTTGGTAAAGTTACTGTATAATTTTTAACAGTTCCTATTGCATTAGTGCTTGCTGTAATTGTTATTTGACTGCCATTCACATTAGTTATAGCAATGTCATCATTATTATAATTTATAGATATTTCATTATTAAATCGGTCTATTTTCTTTATAAGCAAGCCTTGTTTATTGAAAAATTCTCGTGTACCATCGCCATAAGTCAATACTGCCTTTGCTCCTTGTACAGTATTTTGATAGTCTTCCTGTAATCTTAAATCTTGAAAGGCATATCCATATATTCTATAAGCATGACTACCTGTCATATTTACTCTGCCAATAGAATATGTTCTACCGTCTTCAAGTATAATCTGACTAAAAATAACAACATTGTTATTACCATGAGGTTTGTTACCACCAGCTGTATTTGCAATTCTGCTAAAACCTAAATGCCATGCATATTCGCTAGGAATGTCCCATACAGAAACTGAAGACGCCTCCTCAAATCTATTACTAGAATCAAATTTTAAAGAAAGATTTGTGTCAATTCCATTTTTTCCTGGAATTGTTGCTATGTTTTCAGTATACATCAATGCACCAGTAGAAAGACTTACATTATCATTTATACCGGAATCTGTATTAAACGGTCCTTTAAGTTTTGCACTATCTACCAAATTATCAATGTCGTCTTCTGTAGTAGTAGATGAACTAGTTGTTGAATATGTACTTAAAAGGCCTCTATCGGCTGCCAATTCATCTATTTCCTTAGCCAAACTAACTGCATTTGTATCATTTTTTTCAATATATTGATTTACTGCATCTTCATCAACAGCATATTTATCAGCAAGTTCTCTGGAATTAACAGGTACAAAAAGGTCATTACCCGGAACAACTTCTACTGCACTTTGACTTGTAACTGCATCAACCACATCATCAACTTTTTTCTCAATGACTGCTGACGCAAAAAATGCTTTTACGGCCGATTCCATATCAACACCACTTATAAGCATCTCCTGAAACTTTTCTTTTACAGACTCTTGTTCTATGTAATTACTATCCAAATTTGCTACTGCAAATTCTTCAGCAGACTTTTTAGCCTTTTTCAAAGAACCAAAATTTCTTATCATTTCAAAAGCTTGATCTACATTTATTTCCATTTGCTGCATTATAACAGCTATGGATATAGAATGTCTTATGTCATAACCCCTATCACGAAGTTGTGACATAGTATCTTCTCTTACACCTAAATACATATTTAATCCATTCTTTTCATATCCATTTAGGTTTTCATACATTTGACCATCATTTAACAGCACCAATATACCATCAGGAATGTCATCTGTATTTATTTCGTCATCTTCCAGCTGACTTATATTAATCGTTACTTCTTCTGTTGTAGTTTCAGATATTTCTTCTATCCCTTCATTTTCTACAACTGACTCATCATCGTTCACAACTGATGAGCCACTTAAAACTTCATCATTTTTTTGTAGATTGTCTACAGAATCAACCACTGATTCAAATAGTTCCCCTGCCATTGTTAATGTACCACCAGACATACATTCTGTAGCCATAACAAAAGCAAGAACAAAGGCAATTCTTTTTAAAACACCTTTCATATTTTCGCCCCCTTATTCAGCCATAACTGCCTTAAGTTTAATTGAAGTAGTAGCAGTTTGTTTGGCTTTACATTCTATTGAAGCTATAATACCACTCCAATTTTTAATATCTTTATTTACCTTGAATTTTAAAACACCGTCTTTATTCTCCAAAATAGTGATTGCTCCATTATTTTGCAATACCGGTACAGTAATATTATACGCACCTTGGTCTTCATCAAATAATTTTGTAATATCTATAATACTATTATCATAATAAATTGTATAAACAAAATCTTTTATATTAGTTACATTTTCTATTGTATAAAAATACTTATAGACTTTGTTTTGTTCAACACTTATTTGTTTTGTAGCATCCGGAATTAAAATATTTCCATTTTCAATTGCAATTTTATATATGCTCACTCCGTTACTACTTGTATCATCGGTATAAACATACAATTTATCATAAGCTCCAACATAATCAAAGGTATATTCTTGAATTTCTTTATTTAAAGAATTTTTTCCAATTAAATAACCTGAAGCATTTGCAATAAATAAACTAGCATTTGTATTTTCTGAATTTGCTGTAATCTTTATTTTTCTAGCACATCTAGCTTTATCAGAGCCCCTACTATCAGATATATTGAAGGCTATTGTTCCTCCGTGATTAAAATAACTACCTCTTAATCCTAAGGCTTTAGAATATAAATTATTATTTATATTTTTTACAGCAATATTATAATGAGGAGCACTTGTTAATTCCAAATTATCTATAACTTCTGTGCCACTAACTGTATGAGCAACAAAATTTGTATTGTTTGAAAAATCCCAACTCTTATTTTCAACATAATTGTTTAACCTTGGTACAACTGTAATTCTATAAATTCTTATACCACTATCCAAAGAACGTAAACACATTCTTCCTCCATCACCATTATATTTTATTCTTTGAGTTGTTACAGTTGAAGATACTAATATATCTAGGGATTTTCCATCTTCATCCTTTAAATTTTCAGAATAATTTGTTGTAACAATCAGCTTTCTCTTACTGGCTGAATCACTTGTTCGAGCTGTTATATAAACATCTGAATTTGGAAAAACAGGGAAATCTATTTGTCGGCTTCCTGATTTACAATCCCCAACTAAATCTATTGCTCCAGTATTTCGAGCCGTAGCATCATTATAGTTTATTGAAGGATTATATTTCATTACATTAGTTTCATCAGCAAATAAATTCATATTTTTATATGAAACATTTTTATTAATATCAAATTTTGTATTTCCGAATATTGATGAATCAAAATCCCATTCATACTTTTGACCTTCTGACAAGGCTATATGTTCTTTCGAATCATATTTATGTACATAAATTGCATAGGCTCTCATAGCTCCGTCTTTTGCATATAGACACAAAGTAGTTGGTGTTCCTGTATATTTAAACTTATATGTACCTACTTCATTTGCTGCTAGAGTTTGGCTTTTTCCAGTCTTTTCATCATACAGAACATAATGCCTAGTAACACTATCATCATTTGAACGCCCTAATATAAAAATCTCACTATCACCACTAACGTTAAATTTTACAGAACCCTTATCCTTTGTTCCATCTTTTGGAAAATAGGCATAACCATTAAAATATCTCCCACCAAATTCTCTTCTCATACCCAACTCTACTGATAATCCTGGCATAAGAGTTAGTCCATCTATAATTTTTTCAGTTTTTATGCTATCCGCAAAGTCTAAATTTCCATCTCCAAATAACCATTCTGATTCATTTTCTTTAACAAAATCAGAAAAAACATTTGTATCTGTTATATCTGCAAAAACAATATTAGTTCCTAAAAGTAAAAATAACAGATTAAAAATAATAAATATTTTTTTCATTTTACCCCTCCCAATAAATAATTTTACTAAATTTTAAGATATATTACTCTGAATTAATTAACTATCACCACTTTTCTAATTAAATTTTAATATATCTTTAATTATATTTTAACATTTTTAGAGTTTATAATCAACTTATTGTGTATATTTTTAGTAAATTTATATATATTTCTTTTAAAATACAGTATTATTTAGCAAAAAATATATTTAAATTTACTATGTTTTCAAATATGGATAATTAACTTCAATTATGGTATACTCATCATAGCCCTTTAAAAACAGGGTACAATAATATAGTTGATAGGAGTTCAAACATTATGATAAAAGTAAATTTTGTTTGCCACGGCAATATTTGTCGTTCACCAATGGCTGAATTTATATTAAAGAAAATGGCAAAGGACAGAGGTATAGACATTTCTGTATCATCATCTGCTACTAGCTACGAAGAAATAGGAAATGACATTCATCCAGGTACTAAAAGAGTTTTAACAGCTCACAGTATACCTTTTTCAAAAAGAGGTGCTACACATTTTGAAAAAGAAGATTATAAAAACAATGATTTTATACTTTGTATGGACAGCTACAATATTAAAAATTTAAAAAGAATTATTGGTGCTGATTCAGACAATAAGGTTCATTTACTTTTAGAATACGGTAAAAACACAAGAGATATTTCAGACCCTTGGTATACAGGAAACTTTGACTTGACATATGACGATATTGTTGAAGGCTGTGAGGGATTTTTAGATTATTTAGCAAATAACAATTTAATATAATTATTTTTTAACAAAAATATGTTTTTAGGTTAATTTTTGTTGTGTATAATGCCCTATGCTATTTTTTCTAATTGATAAATATTATGTTGTTAATTTTAAAGATAACAAAATAACATTTGTGAAAATATTATCAAAAAGTAAATTTGACTAAAAAATAACAATTGATTCTAAACGTATACAAAATATAATCTACTGGTAAAAATTGAAATTTAATGCTATAATATGAACCGTAGTATTTGTTAATTATTTATCAATCACTTAAAAAAACAAATTGTATATGAATGAAAGGAGTTAATTTACTCATGGCAAATTTAAGAAAATGTGCTGTAATTGGTTGTGGATTTGTTGGTTCAAGTTCTGCCTTTGCACTTATGGAAAGTGGACTTTTTAACGAATTAGTTTTAATAGATGTAAATAAGGAAAAAGCTGAAGGCGAAGCTATGGATATTAGCCACGGTCTTCCTTACGTAAGAAGAATGGATATTTATGCTGGCGACTATTCTGACTGTAAAGATGCTGGTATTATTATCATTACTGCCGGTGCTGGTCAGAAGCCTGGAGAAACAAGACTTGACCTTGTAAACAAGAATGTTGCAATTTTCAAGAGCATTATTCCTGAAATTGTAAAATACAACAAAGATGCTATTCTTCTTGTAGTAAGTAATCCTGTTGATATTTTAACTTATGTTACATTAAAGCTTTCAGGTTTCCCTAAGAACAGAGTAATTGGTAGTGGTACAGTTCTTGACTCTGCCAGATTAAAGTATCTTTTAGGCAAGCATCTTGATGTAAACCCAAAGAGTGTTCATGCTTATATCATTGGTGAACATGGCGATAGCGAGCTTGCTGTATGGTCAAGTGCTAACGTAAGCGGTATTCCTATTACTGACTTCTGTGAGCTTAGAGGCCACAAGACAAACCACAACGAAAATGAACAGGCATTATACGAAGAAGTAAAGAACAGTGCTTATGAAATAATCAAGAAAAAAGGTGCAACATACTATGGTATTGCCCTTTCTGTCAGAAGAATATGTGAAAGTATTGTTCACGATGAACACAGTATTCTTCCTGTAAGTTCTTATCACGAGGAAAGAATAAACTATGACCTTGAAGATATTTGTATGAGTGTTCCTGCTATTGTAGGTTCTAACGGTATTCAACAGGTATTAAAGATTAGACTTGACCACAATGAACAGAATGCTTTAAAGGCATCTGCTACAGAATTAAAGTCTATTCTTGACACATTAGATTTATAATATACAACAAAAGCGACTGACAAAAATCAGTCGCTTTATTTTTTACCAAATTGTTATTCTATTTTCCGGTTTAACGTACATTGCGTCACCTTCAGATATTCCATAAGTATCATAGAATTCCTGGAAGTTACTAAGTACAGTATTAACTCTTACCCCATAATTTGCGTGTTCGTCTTCACTTATCAAATATGCAAGGTATTTTCTTGTAGCCCCTCCGGCAAATGAACTGGCAAAAGAATTGAAGAAAGATTTGTAATCTGCGTTTTCAATAGTATTCATTATATCAAGAACGCATCTCATAGCACTTATATCAGCAACATTTTCATCTTCTGTTTTTGCACCTGAAGTATATAAATCTGTTACCAAAGGCTTGCTATCGTATAATTTTACTACACTATCACACTTATTTTCAAATGTTTCTTTTTCTTTATCATTCCACCATGGCTTATTGTTACCATTTTCATCATAATCAGCACCACTAGCATCAAAAGCGTGAGAGATTTCATGAGCAATAATATAACCGATTGAGCCTAACTTCTTTTCTCTGCTATATGATGGGCTATAAATAGGGTCTTGTAATATACCTGTATAGATATTAATTGAATTTGTTCTTCTGACATATTCTGCATTACAATAAACTACTGAACCTGTTTCCCAATAAATTCTTGTATGAGGTTTATTCATTTTTGCTGCTTCACTAGCTGAAAGCTGTGAATACATTTTTTCAAAGTAAACAAATGAATTACCACCATTTTCAAGTGTTGGAAGTTTAAAGTCAACAAATATATCTGACCAATCCGGATTACCTACGGTAATAATCATATTATCAAGTTTCTTAATTGCCTCTTTCTTTGAAGCATCACTGAGCCAATCCAACTTGTTAATTCTATTCTTATACTGGTTAATAACTTCTTTAGCTATTGATGTAATATCTTCTTTTGCACCCTTTGGTAAATACTTTTCGCAGTAAATCTGGTCAAGATATGTACCCATATAGTGTTCTACAATGTCTTTTACATCTTCTTTCATTTCATCTTTTGAAACTATTTTATTTTTTCCATAATAAACATTGTAGTCTAAAGCTTCTGAATAAATATTTATAATATTAAACTTAGCTAAAGCCTTTAACTGGTCAATACGAGAATTATCTAAATATGAACCCCAAGCCTTTGTAGCTTCAAAATTAATTGTACAACAGTTAGAATCTGTTACATTAAATCCGAAACTCTTACATAAATCAGCAATATTAAGAGTCTTATAATATTTCTGAACTTCTGAAAGTTTAACCTGCTTTACATCCTTGCCGTCCATATAATCATCAAAAGAATTATTGTTGTCTCTTGTCATTGCCTGTGCAACTTGTCTAGCAATAATATCATAATTCTTTGCATCTTTCTTTGCAGTTGCATCATCTTCGCCAGCATCTGTAAAATAATCTACATAGTATTCCATAATCTTTTGGTTTACATCTGTAGTAGTTGCATATCTATACATATCAGCAATACTTTCATCAACACAAGGGCTAAGATAAATTGTAGATTTTGTAGAATCATTCAAATCAACATCATACGCAAAACCAATTAATGGATAATTATAAATATTGCAACTCTCCTTTAAGTAACTCAAAAGTTCATTAAGATTGTTTGCCTTATCAATGCCATCTAAATACTTTTTAATAGGTTCTGCTCCTCTGGCATTTCTTGCATCCATATCTATAAGGGATTTGTAGAAATCCTGCACCTGTCTTTCTTTTGTTCCCTCTGCATATGTACCCTTTACTATGTCATCAAGTATTTTATCATAGTTATTTTCATTTTTAGTCTGAGTATCTGACATTATAGATTTTTCATATTTTTCATCATCTTCATCTAATACCATAGAATCTAAATAACTTTTATTTTCTGTTGCATAGTAGTCATTTTTCAATTCCTGTCCATAGTATCTATGAAGATTTGTAAAGAAATCATTTAACATCTGACTATTCATACTAACAACTGTGCCCATACTGCTAGTTACCATTTGAGGAAGTAATCCAGCCTTATAAAGATTTGCATAATCCTTAGTGTATACATCTAACTTAGACATATCGTAATTAGGCTTGCTGTACAAATTATATCCTTTTGCTTCTGGCAACTTATTACACAAGTCATTTAATAATTTAAAAGCATTTGCTACTGTAAGTGTATTACTATCGCTATAGCTTTTGAAAACATCCATATTAAGGTTATAACTTTCAGGACACTTACTACATAAATCTCTAATATCCCCTACTGTAACAGTATCATTAATTATTACCTTTGCCGATGATGCTGCCTGCTGAAGTGTATTACTACCAGCTGCAAATACATTAGTAGATAAGCCTGATACTGTCATAATTACTGATAACAGCAATGCTATTTTTCTTTTCATAAAAATCTCCCCTTTCCTGCTATAAAAACAGTATATCATAAAAGGAAAAATTTAACAATATTTTATTATAATTCTGTACCTTTAAAAAATGTACCAATTTCTTTTCCATCCATAATATCAAATATCTTTTCTGGCTTAGAACCATGAGCAATTACCATATCTATACCCTTAGATGTTACCATTTCTGCTGCATCTAACTTTGAAACCATACCACCAGTACCTCTGTTAGAGCCAGAACCACTAGCCAAAGCTCTTATTTTATCATCAATTTTTTCTACTTTATGTATTATTTTTGCATCAGGATTATTTCTTGGGTCTTCACTATATAAACCATCAATATCAGATAACAAAATTAACTTAGATGCCTTTGTAAGAATAGCAACTATAGCTGACAATGTATCATTATCACTAAAGAGTTTCTTTTCATTTTCAATTTCAGTTGAAGATATAGAGTCATTTTCATTTACAATAGGTATTATATTATGCTCAATAAGAGTAAAGAATGTATTTCTTAAATTTTGTTTTTTTACCGGATTTTCAACATCATCACCACTTAAAAGAATTTGGCTTACCATTTTGCCATATTCTGAAAAGAATTTATCATAAAGGTGCATAAGTTCACACTGACCTACAGATGCTGCAGCCTGTTTTAATTTTAATTCCTTTGGCTTTTGTTGAAGTCCCATTTTATTTGCACCTACAGCTATAGCCCCTGAAGACACAAGAATAACCTCATAGCCCTCATTAGCAAGTCCAGACAATACCTGTGCAAGTTTATCCATAGTTCTGAAATTATTTTCACCAGTTTCTGTAGTTATTGTTGATGTTCCAACTTTTATTACAATTCTATTTTTTACAGTTTCCATTTTACATTCTCCTTTTCATTATTGTAGCTTAACATACAAACCATTGTATTTATACTAAAAAAGTCCTGAGCTTAACACTCAGGACGAATTATCGCGGTACCACCTAATTTTGGAAAAATCCACTCTCAACAGCACGAGAACTAAAGTCTGATGCCTTTCCCTATAACGGGGGATACCGTACTGACTTAGTTGGGTCAATAAGCTCAAAGGGAGGTTCAATGCCTTTCAATGAAGATTTTCACCAACCATCTTCTCTCTGAAAAATCCGGAACAAATACTAATCCTTATCTACGCCTTTAACTTATGGCTGAATTATATCACAATTTTTTAAACTAATCAAGAAAAATTTAAAAGCTAATTATTAAGCCACCAATATCTGCATATGATGAGCATAAACCACTACCTTCTGTAATATGACATTCCTTAAAATTAAGTTTAGACATCATAACTTCTTTTAATTCATTAGCCTTTTCCAAGGCATCAATATGTGTAATATAGAGAACTCTGTTTTCTGTATCACTACATTTTTTTGTTATATCATCTATAAGCTTTAAATAAGCCTTTTTCATACCTTTTGCCTTAGCTGTAAGCACGGCATGACCATCATCAGCACCACAAATAGGAACTATACCCAACAATGCTGCCAATTTAGCCACATATGGATTTAATCTACCTGTATTTACAAGGGAATCATAATTTTCCAATATAAAATATGTATTCAAATTATCTCTGAATTTACAAATTTCATTTTTTATTTCATCAAAAGATAAACCCTTTTCTTTAAGCTCTAATATTTTATTTACAATTAATGTTTCTCCAACAGATGCACTTTTGCTATCTACAACATAAATATTCTTTTTGCCATAGTCATCAAAATACAAGTCTTTTGCAGTAACAGCACTGTTGTAAGAACCACTTAAATGGCTAGAAAGAGTAACAACAAATACATCTTCATCTCCTCCGTAAGCATCAACATAAAGCTGTGGAGAAGGAGCAGCAGTTTTTCTGTTTTTCTTATTTTCTCTCAATTTATTTCTAAAATTAACAATATCTAAATCTAAAGTATCAGAAAAAATTTCATCATTAATTTGTAAAGTCAAAGGAACTTGCACAATATTAGAATTATTTTTCATTTCAGTTGTGAAATCACAACCACTATCTGCAACTATCTTCATATATGTAACCTCCAAGATTTTAACTCATAAAACAGTATATCATATATTTGTATAAAAATCACTATTCAGAAAAAATTAACGACCTTAATTTGTGGCTTGTACATAAGCCATCGGATTTATCTTTCCGATTCATTTGTCAGAACAAATTTACTTCGTCAATTTGTGTCTTGACTCCGTCAAGCCATCGGATTTATCTTTCCGATTCACTGGTCAGAACTTTCAACTTCGTTGAAAGCCACACTTCGTGTGTCCGATTTATCTTTCCGATTCATTAAAAAGAGATTGTGCTATCTAAAACACAATCTCTACATAATAATAAAATTATTCAACTACTTCTATTTCATCAGCAGACTGAGCTTCATTTCTCACATCTGAAACGTAAAAATCATTATAGATTTTATCAAAAAGAACATAACAAGCAGATTTTTCAGCCTTCATCTTTGGAAGAAGGTTTGTTGACGCACTCTTATTAAGCTTTGTAAGTACATTTGCTACAGCATCTTTTGCGTAGTCGCTTGTTTCACTTGCATACTTAAACTGGCTAAATACTTCCTCATCAGTTTTAAGTGGAACATTTTCTTCCTTGTACATTCTATCAATAATAACAAAGGCATCCTGAACAGTTATATAATCATTAGGGTTAAAGAGTCCCTTGTCATCACCCTGAACAAGTCCAAGTTTCTTTGCTGTATAAATTTCATCATAGTATTTATTATCTGAATTTACATCAGTAAATACAGCAGAACCACTTTCTGTTTTATCTATAAGACGTACAATTTCACCTACAAATTCATCTCTAGTCATAAACTTGTATTTATCATCGTTTACAGCATTTGTATTAACACAATTTGCAAGTCCATCAACTGCAGGGAGAGCCTGTGCAACCATTTTTGCTACAGTTTCGCCACCTAAATGGTTAAGATGAGTAAAATCAAAACCATTGTCGCCCTTTTCTGTACTCTTGAATATTGCGTGAAGAATTATAGATTCCTCACTACCCATATTATTGTACAAATCAGTTGTCATTTGGTTTACATCAATACAAGGAACATTAGTTTCCTTTGCAAGTTCTCTAATGGCATCATCATAATTGCCGTGAGTATCTTTTACCTTACCATCTTCTTCAAATTCGTGGCGTACTATAGGAGTAAGAAGAACTGGCTTTGCACCCTTTTCTTCAGCCGGTTCAATATAATTTTTGTACAATGAGTTTTTAAAGCTACCTTCTGTATTTATATCGCCTTCTGAATCTGTATATCTATTTTTTAAGTCATTTTCATTGCTTTTCTTCGCATCGTTATGACCAAACTGAATAAGGACATAATCTCCCTCATTCATTTCAGATAAAAGCTTTTTATAATTATCTTCTGTAGCAAAACTCTTTGAACTTCTACCTGACATAGCAAGGTCTTCAACATGGTATTTACTTCTAAGAAAATCTCCTAAGTACATACCCCAACCAGCTCTTGGCAAAGCATAGTTATCATCATATCCATAGATACAAGATGTAGAGTCACCTACAATAAATATATTTGTTTCATCGCTAGCAAAAGCAGAAGTAACATTAAATGCACCAAAGCACATAACACCAGCTAAAACACCTGTAATAATTCTTTTTAATTTCATGCCTAAATCATCTCCTTAGTAATAAAAAGTGTGGCTTTTCAACCACACTCTACATTATATATTATTCATCTTCAGAATACTCGTCATCATAATCAACATCTGCATCATCATAGCTATAATCATCGTCATAGTCTTCATAATCTGCATAGTCGTCTTCGTCCCAAGCATCCCAACCGTCGTCATAATCATAAGGTAATTGGTCTTGATTTTTATCCTTCATCTTGACAACAAGAAAAACAATTCCGACGATTACTACTGCAAGACCTGCACCTATACAAATAATAGTCTTTAACTTATTATCCTTTTCCAATCTTTTGATTGCTTTTTTCATTTCATCTAAGATTAATTCTGTCTTCATACTAATTCCTCCTTTTTATGACTTTCAAATATACTGTTTCCGGGTTTGCAGTTGATTATACTCCATAAAGGCTCTACGCATCATCTGCTTTTCATCATGGAATTTAAGCAGATAACTGGCCTCATGTTGTTTATAAAAACCGGCATCAACAAAAAATTCTTCAGCCTGAGGTTTACAGTCAAAAGAATCAGTAACCATAAGATACCAATGGACTGTTTTGCTGACTATATCCTCATTACCTCTGAATGTATATTGTGTCTTTCCGATGTATTTTACTATTTCTGCATCAGAATTTGTTTCCTCCTTAACCTCTCTCAAGGCAGTTTGCTGATAAGTTTCCCCTGGTTCGACAGTACCCTTAGGCAACACCCAACCCATATACCTACCATTTTGATTTTTATAAAGCAACAAGACCTTACCGTCATGGATGACTACCCCTCCACAGCTAACAGCTTCTGTCATGGGTATTCCTCCGTCCTGTATACTGTATGGCTGACTAAACGCAACCTTTTCTAATATTAATCACATTATACACTATTCAGGTTGAAAATACAATACCAAATGTTAAAATCAACAAATTTTTAATAAATAAACGGAAATTTTTGCCTATTTTAAATAATAAATTATTATTATCTCAAATCCCTACCTATAAACTGGCATATTTTAAAACTACCCATAAATCTCGAAAATACTCTTTCTCCATATATACGATTTATGTCTTTTAAGCCCAAATTAGTCGAAATAATAAGAGATTTTTTATTCATCATTCTATTATTAATTACTGTAAAAATTTCTGTGTTCGTAGCACCATTTGTTCCTTCTGTTCCCAAATCGTCTACAATAAGTAAATCACAACTATTTATCAAATCCAAAGTTTCATAGTCCTCACCACTTGCTCTGTTAAATCTAACCTTAACAAGTACATCGGCTATATCATATGCTGTTACATACACAACACTATATCCCATTTCCATGGCAAATTTAGCAAGACAAGAACAAAGGAATGTCTTTCCTAAACCTACTCCACCCATAAAAAGTGCATAAAATGGGGTTCTCTCCATTCCTGCAATGCCCTCTCGGCAAGTATCACTTATTTCCAATATTCTATCATATTGTGAAACACCATTTAAAATAGGTTCTTTTGAAAACAAGCTACTATTAAATTTTTCAAAATTTTGTTCTTTCATATTTTCGTGTATATTGGAAAGTGTATACATCTTTTCTATACGTCTTTTCTTCATACACTTACATTCTTTATCCTTATAAATACCTGTATCTTCGCAAAGTCTACAACGGAATTTTGGCTTAAGCATATCGGGAGATATACCTGCACTATTTAGAATAGCTTGTTTTTCATTTTCAAGATTAGCATAATGCTCCTTAAACTCTTTCACAAGTTTATCTCTGTCTTCTCCTCGTCTTCTAAGGGTTTCTTTAAGCATATGAGCACCGGCATTTTTTAATTCCATATCTATTTCTTTAATTCTAGGGTATTTTACATATATAGTCTTTATTTCTTCTTCTGACTTATTTATTGCATAATCCCTGTATCTTTCCATTTCACGTTTTATTTCTGCATAGATTTCGCTTTTCTCCAAAGTATATCTCACCTCTTTTTATTCTTTTCTGCAAGTCTAGCCATTATTTCTTCATCTGTGTAAACTCTTTGATTGAAATTATTAAATGAATTTTTAATTACTTCTGTATTTCCCTTTGAATTTTCATTATTTTCAATCTTGCTACTAAACTGTTTATCCATTTGTTCAACAGCTTCTATTGTATTAATACCATTTTCGTGCCAATTTTTTAATATTCCATTGGTATAACCTACAGCTACTCCATTTGTTTTTTCTACAGTTCTTTGGCAAGCCTCTTTTATTAATTCAAAAGGAGTTTTATATTCATCAAGCCATACTCTTATAAGCTTTTCTTCTTTTTCTGTAGGTCTTCTGTCTACACCATAGTAACTCATAATCTTACTATAGTCCTTATGTCTTGACATATATTTATCGACTTTTTCAATGGTGTCAATTTCCTTTTCTGACCAATCTATTGCCACCTTTTCTATATAGCCCATAGGTTTATCTTTGTAGTAAGAGAGCAACATTGTAATTACGTCAGCCGGTAAGCCCATCCAATCATAAAAGCTAACTATAGCCTGTGTATCATTTTGTGTCAAAATCTTTCCCATTGTAGCTTCTGCCATTTTTACAAGCTGTTCAATTTCTTTGTTATTCGCCATCAAATCTGCTACATCTGTTGGTTTATAAGTTGGCTTAGTTGCTAATTGTTTTATCTTGTTTTGAGGTATAGTTTCTTTTATACCATCACCCAAGGACTTAACCGGAAGAAATTCAACTACAGGTTTTTCCTTATTGCCTAAAAGCAAAACCAAGCCTCTGTCTTTCCAATACACCCAAGCATTAACAACATCACTTTCAATAACACTAAATTTTTCTGCAATTTCCTTGTTATCAACTTGAATACCGGCACAAGCACATCTAAGTCCATAAATATAGACCAATGAATACAAAGGTGCTGGTGCTTTTGGCATATATTCATCAATAAAAATATTTTCTATAGAAGTATAAGTTGTATTAATTCTAAAACTGATTTTGCTCACAGTAAATCCTCCCAACAATTACTTGTATTATACTATATTGGGAGGTAATTCTCAACAGACTTTTACAAAAAACTAACTTATATTTTCACTTTGTTCCAACATATTCTCAATAAAAATACCGTATCCTCTCTTGCTATCCTTTACAAAAACATGGGTGACAGCCCCTATTATTTTCCCATTTTGTATTATTGGGCAACCACTCATACCTTGTACAATTCCACCTGTCTTATTTAAAAGCTGTGGGTCTGTAACAGATATTACTAAGCCTTTTGAACTACCGGAGGAATATTTATTTATATAGTCTATATTGATTTTATAGGCCTTTGTTTCCTTACCGTCAATATTTGCAAGTATACTAGCTTCGCCTTTTTTCACTTCTCCTCTATATCCCACTGGCATTGTAATACTTGTAAAATCTTTAGAATTATTTATTTTTCCATATATCCCACAATTATTATTTTTTACTATAGTTCCTAAATTGCTACTATAGTCTGTATCTCCAATTATTGCACCAGGGGAGTCTTTTTCTCCTTTATCTATAGCAATTACACTTGTCTTTAGTAATTCTCCAGAGGAAATAGACATCATTTGTCCAGTATCTACATCAACTATTGGATGTCCTAATGCTCCATAGTTTTTGGTATCTTTGTCAAAATACGTCAACGTTCCTACCCCTTGTGTACTATCTCTGACCCAAACACCTATCTTATTTGCATTATCTTCTTTTGCTTTTATTGGGACAATATTTTCTATAATATGTTTTTCATTTCTCAACACATCAACGGCTAAATTATCTGATGACTTTACTACATTCATTAAATTTTCTTTAGATTTTATTTCTATGCCGTTTGCTGATACAATAACATCTCCAGGGTACAGCTTATTTTTTGACGGTTCTATATTTTCATTATCTTTATTCTTTACAGAGCCTGTTCCCAACACAAGAACGCCCTTTGTATCAATACATATGCCAACAGATTTGCCTACTACACAAATGCTCTTTTGGGGATGAACCTTTACTTTTACATCTTTTACAGGCAATCCAAACAAATTTAATTTCAAAAGTGTATTACCTGATTTTACCGGCTGTATTTCAACATTACTGGCTGAATTATTAATGCTTACTACCGGCTGTGAAATATTATCTGTTGATATAGAAAACGGGAAAGATATTGACATAGACTGAGAATATCCCTCTGTCATATTAATTTTTGTTGGAACAGAAAATATTTTAAAACCCAATACTATGGCAAAAAAAACACAAAAAAATAGAGCTATACCCCTTAAAAACTTCATTATATCACCTCTTTGTAATATGTTTTCCAAAAAGGCAATTATAAATACATAAAAAGGAGATAGAAATTTGTATCATCTAAGAACAAACCTATCTCCCGAAATAATTATAATTTTTGTAAATATGAAATTTCTTCTTCTGTAAGCAATCTATACTTTCCTTTTTCAAGACTACCTATTTTCAAATCACCTACAGCTATTCTCTTTAAGAATTTAACCGGACAGCCAATGGCATCACACATTTTTCTAACCTGTCTATTGTGACCTTCGTGTATAGAAATTTTTAAGCTTATATATTTACCTGTATTTTTTACAACAGCAATTTTAGCTTTTGCAGTTTTATATCCATCAATTATAAGCCCTGACCTAAATCTGTTTAAATCTGCTTCTGTAGGCATATTTTCTACAGTTGCTATGTATGTTTTATCTACATTATGCTTTGGATGAGTAAGTTTATACGTCATATCGCCATCATTTGTCAAAAGCAACAGCCCTGAAGTGTCATAATCCAATCTACCAACAGGATAAACTCTCTCCTCAATATCAATATAGTCCATAACTGTTTTGCGTTCAAACTGGTCCTTGGCTGTTGTTACACAACCCTCCGGTTTATTAAGCATTATATAAATATGCTGTTTATTTTCTGAAACAACTTTTCCGTCAACTTTTACAACATCATTTTCATCATCAACTTTAGTTCCTAAGGTATCTACAACTTCGCCATTTACTTCAACTCTGCCTTGAAGTATAATTTCTTCTGCTTTTCTTCTTGAGGCAACCTGTGCCTGTGCTAAATATTTTTGTAATCTAACTAACATTATTTTTCTCCTAGCCTACAAGTTTTAACCACTGATTTATTAGTTTCTTTATATTGTATTCCACACCTATTTTTTCTATATTTTCTGCGGAAATAATTTTTACTGTTTTAAGTAAAGTATTCCCTGTATAAATTTTACCAATGCCCACACTATCTCCGTAATTTATAGGAGCTGTTATATTTTGGGGCAATTCATTTTCTATTTTTAAATTTGCTTTTTCATTTTCTGAAAGAAGCAAATCTACACTATCCTTATATTTTAATTCTGCAATTTCTTTTTCAGCTTTATCTATGGAAATATTCATTTTTTCACTACCGTTTATTATACTATATTTTTTGTAATTATTAAAGCCATAATTTAACAAAGCCTTTGTATCTATCCATTTTCTGCTTTTTCCTGCTGTTCCCCAGCCACTTGCTAAGACAACAGACACTAATGTTACATCTCCTCTATTTGCTGCACCAACAAAACAATGTCCTGCCTTTCCCGTAAAACCTGTTTTCATACCTATAGCACCTTCATATTCACTAAGTAGTCTATCTTTATTTACAAAAGAATATGTAGTTTTACTGCTTTTAAATGTATAGTCTCTGGTATTCATTATTTTCATAAGATTTTGATTTTTTAGAGCATACACACCTATTTTTGACATATCCTCTGCTGTGGAATGATGATTGCCCTTATCTAAACCATTTGGCGTTTCAAAAACTGTATCACTACAGCCTATTTCCTTTGCCTTTTCATTCATCATTGTACAAAACTTTTCTACACTACCACCAACAGCCTCAGCAACTGCTACTGCCGAATCATTATAGGACTGTAACATCATAGCATACAAAAGCTGTTCTATAGTCATTTTTTCTCCAACAGAAAGGTGCATTTTTACTGGAGAAGCCAAAGTAGCATTTTTTGAAACAGTAGTTTCCTTTTTTATATCACTATTTTCCAACGCAACTAAAGCTGTCATAATTTTGGTCGTACTTGCCATTGCCATAGGCTTATTTTCATTTTTGCCCCACAGTATTCGCCCTGTATCGCCGTCTACTATAACAGCTGAAATAGCATTTACCTTTGGTTCTTCTGCCAAAACTGCTATATTAAAAAGCAAAATAAAACAAAAAAATAAAGCCGAAAATCGTTTCATAAAACCACTCTCCCGACTTTATTTTATGCAATAAAAAATTATTTAGCATCTGTTATTTTGCTTACTTCTTCTTCAGCCTCAAGTCTTAACTGGTCATCATCAAAGAAAGTAACCGGTAAAGAATCAATATCCTTAAACCCAAAGTATCTTAAAAATTCTTCTGTAGTACCTAAAAGTATAGGCTTACCTGGAACATCAAGTCGACCCTTTTCAGTAACTAAATTGTATTCTATCAACTTATTTACTGCATGGTCTGCATTTACGCCCCTTATTTCTTCAATTTGTGCCTTTGTTACCGGCTGTTTATAAGCAATAATAGCAAGGGTTTCCAGAAGTGTATTAGATAAGTGCTTTCTTGCCGGTGCATTATATATCTTTCTTATGTACTCGTAATATTCTTCATTAGTACACATTTGATAGCCTTCCCCAACTTGTATAATACTTATGCCACGTTTTTCATCTCTATATTTATCAGACAAGTTATTTATTATTGTCTTTATTGTCTTTTCATCATTTTCAGTAGCATTAGCAATACTTTTTACACTTATAACATCACCATTTGCAAAAAGTATTGCTTCAATAATATGTTCAAGCTCCTCAATAGACACTTCCTACACCTCCTCGTAATACATAATAATATCACCAAATTGCTTTGTTTGCTTAATTTTCAGCCCATTATTTCTTATAAGTTCAAGTATAGCAAGAAATGTTGCAACAATTTCACCTTTACTAGCCTTATAATCAAATATATTAAAGAAACTAACTGTTTTATTTAATTCCAACAAATTATTAATATACTTTATTTTACTTTCTATTGTAAATTCCTCTCTTTGAACAGAGTTAAACTTACTTCTGACCTTATCAACTTTTACTTCCTGTCTTTTTAAAACTTCCTCAAAGGCATTAAAAAGCATTTCCATATCAACACCATTTAAAATGTCTGATATTTCTCTTGGAACATCTTTTCTAACTTTTGAAATTATTGCCTTATCTCCACCTTTAAAGTAGTTATAAGCAGCCAATTTTTGCTTTGAAGCAAAGTCCTTTGCAAGAGTTTTAAACTTTTTATATTCTATAAGTCTGTTTACCAATTCTTCTCTAGGGTCAATTTCTTTATTGTTTTCATCAACTTCCTTAGGTAACAGCATTTTAGACTTTATTTCTATAAGTGTAGCAGCCATTAATATAAACTCACTAATAGAGTCCATATTTTCCCTTTGCATATAATCTACATATTCTAAATACTGGTCTGTAAGCTCAACAATGGGAATATCATAAATATCTATTTTATTTTTTATTATAAGAGAATAAAGAAGGTCCATAGGTCCTTCAAAACTCTCAAGCTTTATATTTATATCCATAAGCTCACCTTACAAGCCTAAAATAGCTGACACAATGGCATTAAGAGGTACTACAAGATAATTTGCTATTAAAGCAAAAGATAAAACCATTAATATAATTTTTTCATACTGAGAATACTTCATTGCTGAATTAGGAGAAATAAAATTTCTCAATATCCAACTGCCTGCCATAGGATAGACCGGTATAATATTAAACACACCTATAGAAACAAAAGCTTTTGCTAAACTTACTAAAAAAGCTACAACTACTGCATTTGGTATAATTCCGGAAATCAAGGCAAGTATTTTTCCTAAAACAATGCACAAAACAATAGGAGAACCATAAGTAAGTAAATTACCTACTTTTCTATTTTTGTACATAAAAGGAGAAGTTTCTGCCGGATTTGACCAACCATAACCTGTAAAAACATAAATAAGAAAACCTATTGGTTCTACAAATTTTAATGGATTAGGTAATATCTTACCCTTTTGCTTTGGAGTATTATCTCCCTGTAATGTCGTTACAACAACCTTGCAATACTCAAAAAGTGTAAAAACTATTACACCGGCTATAGCTCTCAAGCCGTAATAAATCAATATATCCATAAAATCCCCCTAGTCCTGTATTCTCTTGAATTTCTTTTCCAATTCATACTTGCTCATTTTTATAATTGTAGGTCTGCCATGTGGGCAAGTAAAAGGGTCTTCCAGCTTAAGCAATTCCTGAATAAGTGCCTGTGCTTCACTATAACTCAATTTATCATTTCCCTTTACAGCAGCCTTACAGCTCATCATAGCAATTTCATCAGCCTTAGTATCATAAATATTGGAAATATGTTTTTCGCCTAAAGCATCAACAATATCAGTAAAGAAACTTGCTCTTGTATCCTCATTAAATACCCATGGAACACTTCTTATAGCATAAGCCTTTTCGCCAAACTGTTCAAATTCAAAGCCAAAGCCCTCAAGGAGTTCTCTATTTTCCTCTACGATTACCTTTTCTCTATCTGTAAGAGCCACAACGACGGGCTGTAACAACAGCTGACTTACTGTTTTCTTTTCTTTTAAGTCTTTTGTAAACTTTTCAAAAAGAACTCTCTCGTGGGCTGCGTGCTGGTCTATAAGATACATATCCTCACCTTGTTCAACTATCCAATAGGTGCTGAAAAGCTGTCCTACAATCTTATAATTAGAGAAAAAAGCTTTTCTATGCTTAATTTCAGGTTCAGTTTTATATTTTGTAATATCTATTTCAGCATACTTTTCTTTTTCATTTCTAGCTGAGATTCCATATTTTTCAGGGTTTGCTACTTCTTTGCCATAGAGTATTTCCATAGCCTTAGAAATATTATTTCCACTGGAGCTTACTGGTGTTTCTGCCAATGAAATATCATTTTCTCTAGGCTTAGTTACAGCATCAACAGTTATGCCCTTATTATCATAAACAAAGTCTGCACTTTTTTCTATTACTTCCAAAGGTGTTTTTTCAGCTTCGACAGCCTTATTTTTATCTATTTCAGGTTTTACGTCATTTAAATCTAGCTGAACAACAGGAGTTTTCTTCTCTTTTACAGGCTTATCCCAAGTTACCTCAGGTATAAGTTCTTCTGCTTTTAAAACCTTTAAAACTGCTCCATAAATTAAATCATAAATAAAGTTTTCATCAGAAAATCTTACTTCTAACTTTGTTGGATGAACATTTACATCAACAGTATTTGACGGAACAATTAAATTCAATGCAAAAATAGGGAATTTACCTATCATTATTTTATTTTTATAGGCATCTTCAACAGCATTTTGCACTAAAGTAGATTTTATAAATCTGCCATTAATAAAGAAATTTTCATAATTTCTATTACCTCTGGATAATTCAGGTTTACCAACAAGACCTTTTAGTATATAGCCCTCTTTTTCACTTTCTAAATTTAGCATTTTAGATGCTATATCCTTGCCATAAATATAGAAAAGTGAATTTTTTACATTGCCGTCACCATTTGTCTGTAACACAATATTCCCATTATTAATATATTTAATAGCAATATTAGGATGTCCCAAAGCTATTCTGTTTACTATTTCAGAAATATAGCTACCTTCTGTGGCAGGCTTTTTCAAGAATTTTCTTCTTGCAGGAGTGTTGAAGAATATATTTTTTACATAAAAAACTGTACCAACATTTGCAGCACATTCTTCTTCTCTGTCTACAACCCCACCATTTATAACTATTCTTGTACCCATTGAGTCACTTTCTGTTCTGGTAAGCATTTCTACCTGTGCAACAGATGCAATAGAAGAAAGAGCCTCTCCTCTAAAGCCAAGGGTTAAAACATTTTCCAAGTCTTCAAAGGAGTCTATTTTACTTGTGGCGTGACGCATAAATGCTGTTCTTATTTCATCTTTTGGTATACCTTTTCCGTTGTCAGTAATTTTAATAACACTTGTGCCACCTTCAGCAATTTCAACTGTAATAGAGGTTGCACCGGCATCTATTGAATTTTCCATTAATTCTTTTACAACAGACGCAGGACGCTCTACTACTTCACCGGCAGCAATTTTATTTATAAGTCCATTATCCAAAAGATGAATTTTGTTCATTTAATTACCTCACTTTAAATTTTTAAGCTTTTCCTTAATGTCATAAAGTTTTCTAATAGCCTCAAAAGGTGTCATATTGTTTACATCAAGTGTATCCATTTCTTCCTTGAAATCATTAATAAATGTAACCATAGGGTCAATAGGCTTTTCATTATACTTAAAGTCCATATCCTCTGAAACCCCTACATTGCCACTATTAAGATTTTCAAGAATTTCATTTGCTCTGTCTACAACATTTCTAGGAACTCCGGCTAATTTAGCAACATGAACACCGTAACTACGGTCTGTGCCACCGGCTATAATCTTTCTAAGGAAAATAATATCTTCTCCCTGTTCCTTTACACTTACACAGAAGTTTCTGACACCGGAAACCTTTCCTTCAAGCTCTGTAAGCTCATGATAATGAGTTGCAAACAATGTTCTAGCACCAATTTTCTGAGCAATATGTTCAAGAACTGCCCACGCAATACTTAAGCCGTCAAATGTAGAAGTACCTCTGCCAATTTCATCAAGTATTAAAAGGCTTCTGTTTGTTGCATTATTCAAAATATTAGCAACTTCTATCATTTCAACCATAAAAGTTGACTGTCCTGTTGCCAAATCGTCAGATGCACCAACTCTTGTAAATATTCTATCTACAACACCGACTTCGGCACTTTCAGCAGGAACAAAAGAACCTATCTGAGCCATAAGTACGATTAAGGCACATTGACGCATATAAGTAGATTTACCTGCCATATTAGGACCGGTAATAATATCCAACCTGTTTTCTCCCAAATCAAGGAAGGTGTCATTAGGAATAAAACTTTCCCTTGTAATCTGTTCTACAACAGGGTGTCTACCTTCTTTTATGTCGATATTGTTGCCATTATTTACAACAGGCTTAACATAATTATTCTTTTCAGCAACTGTAGCCATAGACTGCATAACGTCTACAAGAGAAACAATATAAGCAGCTGACTTAATTCTCTCTACTTGAGATGCAACCTTATTTCTGATTTCAGAAAAAATGTCATATTCAAGGGCAACAGCCTTTTCATCTGCACCAAGAATTGTATCTTCAATTTCCTTCAATTCAGGTGTAATAAATCTTTCACAGTTAGTGAGAGTTTGCTTTCTTATGTATCTGTCAGGAACCATATCCTTAAAGGAATTTGTAACTTCAATATAGTAACCAAAGACCTTGTTATACTTTATTCTAAGTTTAGATATGCCTGTTTCTTCTTTTTCTCTGTTCTCTATGTCTAAAAGCCAAGATGCTCCTTCTTCTTTTGCTGCGTGGAGCTTATCTACTTCTTCGTTATAGCCTTTTTTAATAAGTCCACCCTCTCTGACACTAAAAGGTGGTTCTTCATTTATACTGGCATCTAACAACTGATATATGTCTTCAAGAACATCGAATTTACCTACTATATCATCAATTAAAGCACAAGGGAAAGACTTAATAGCATTTTTAATATCCGGCAAACACTTAAAAGAATTTTTAAGTGAAAGCAAATCCCTAGCATTTGCTGTGGCATAGATGACCTTGCTCATAAGTCTTTCAATATCATTTATAGAAGAAAGTTGCTCTCTTAACTCTGCTCTATCGAGAACATTATTCTTAAAACTTTCTACGCAGTCAAGTCTTTTATTTATGGCATCTACTTCTACAAGAGGTTCTGTAAGCCAAGTACGCAAAAGTCTAGCACCCATTGCAGTTTTTGTTTTATCTAAAACCCATAACAATGAACCTTTCTTACTTTTCTCTCTTATAGTCTGTGTAAGTTCCAAATTTCTTCTTGAACTAATATCAAGAACCATAAATTTGTTTATACCATACTTTTTAATTGTGGTAATATGACTTAAAGCATTTTTTTGTGTTTCAAGGAGATATTCCATCAAAGCACCTGCAGAACAAACAGCCGGTCTGTCATCATCAATGCCAAAACCACATAAATTCAATGTTTTAAAGTGATTACACAAGCAAATATTTGCATTTTGATAATCAAAAGACCAATCATTATATGTAGCTGTTTTAATACCAAAAACTCTCTCTATTTGGTCGCCAAAATCTATACCGTCATTACAAATAATTTCAGAAGGCATATATTTAGCTATTTCATCCATAACTTTGTTTTCAGCAGTATCTTCAAAAGATGTAACAACAAATTCACCTGTTGATACATCACAAGTAGCTACACCAAAACCGTCAACATTTTTGAAAAGGCACATAATATAGTTATTTCTGCCTTCATCAAGAATATTAGTATCTAAAACTGTACCCGGAGTAACAATTCGAATAACATCTCTTTTTACGATACCCTTTGCCTTTTTAGGGTCTTCTGTCTGTTCACAAATAGCAACTTTGTAGCCTTTTTCAATTAATTTAGCTACATAACCGTCGGCAGAATGAAAAGGAACACCACACATTGGTGCCCTTTCTTCCATACCACAGTCCTTGCCTGTTAATGTAATATCCAATTCTTTTGAAGCAATAATGGCGTCATCAAAGAACAATTCATAAAAATCGCCTAATCTATAGAAAAGAAGACAATATTTATAATCTTTCTTTATAGACAGATATTGCTCCATCATAGGCGTATACTTTCCCATAGTCTACTCCTTAGTGGCAACCACCACAAGTTGAACAACTACCTGTACAACCACCACTACTATTTTCGCTATCACCAGAAAGAGTAGCATTAAATACATTCATTACCTGACCAACGAACTTGTTAAATTGGTCTTCAGCTCTAACCATATCTGCTACAACCTGATTTTTATTAAGCTCTGCACCCATCTGGTCAAGAATTTTAACCTGTGCGTCAATTTCTTCTTCGCTTAAAGAACCATTCTGAATACCTGTTTCAAGTGTTGTTCTGAAGTTTGAATATTCAAAAAGCTGTTTCTGAGCTTCTTCGTCACCGTCAAAAATATATCTTGCATCATTAACCTTTTTACCGGCTTCACTTTCAAGTAATGCTGTTGCTAAATCTCTTGCCTTATCAAAAACTGTATTCATAATTAAACCCTTTCTCCAATTAAATAGAATGTCTTACAATCAGTTATTTTTACGTCTACTATTTCGCCAATCAATGACTTGTCAGCCTTAAAATGAACAAGTGAATTATCTTCAAGTCTACCTGTTATAAAGCTAGGGTCATTGGCACTAACATCATCAGCTAAAACCTTATAAGTTTTGCCAACCTTTTCTTTATTTATTTCAAGAATTATTGGATTTAAAACCTCTAAAACTCTATTAAAGTTCTTCTTTACAACTTCTTCATCTACCTGATTTTCCATTACAGCAGCTGGTGTACCTGTTCTCTTAGAATAGATAAATGTGAAAGCACCACTAAATCTTGCTTTCTTAACTACATCAACTGTATCCTCGATTTTTTCCTCGTCTTCTCCAGGGAAACCAACAAGAATATCAGTAGTAATAGCAATATCAGGAATTTCTTTTCTAATTTTTTCTACTAATTCAAGATAATGTTCCTTAGTATATCTTCTGTTCATACTTTTAAGGATTTCGTTGTTACCGGCCTGGAATGGTAAATGGATATGATTACAAACCTTATCACATTCTTTCATAGCAATAATAAGTTCGTCACTTAAATCCTTAGGGTGGCTTGTCATAAATCTAATTCTTTCAAGACCCTCAATTTCATTTACTTTTCTCAAAAGCTGAGCAAAAGTAATATCTTCTTCAAGATTTTTACCGTAGCTATTTACATTTTGACCAAGGAGAGTAATTTCCTTTACACCGTCAGCTACAAGTGATTTAATTTCTCTTACAATATCTTCGCTAGTTCTACTTCTTTCACGACCTCTAACATAAGGAACAATACAATAAGAGCAGAAATTATTACAACCAAACATAATATTTACGCTGGCTTTAAACTTATACTTTCTAATAGATGGCAAGTCTTCAATAATTTCTCCGTGCTTATCCCAAATATCAAAAATTGTAGAATTTGTTTCTATATTACGATACATAAGTTCTGGTAATTTATAAAGATTAAAAGTACCAAAAACAATATCAACGTGCTTATATTTCTGTCTGATAGTTTCGATTACTGTACTTTGCTGCATCATACAACCACAAAGAGCAATTTTCATATGAGGATTTAACTCTTTTTGGTGCTTAAGGAAACCTAAGTTACCGTATACCTTATTTTCTGCATTTTCACGAACACAGCAAGTATTATAAATTATAAAATCTGCACTTTTTTCGTCTTCAGCTTCTACATAGCCCATTTCTTCAAGCATACCAAGTATCTTTTCAGAGTCGTGAGCATTCATCTGGCAACCAAAAGTCTGAATACACATAGTTTTCTTTCTTCCTTCTGTTTCTTCAAACTTTTCATTTATGCTACGAATTTTAGCTATATATTCCTGTTGCTTTTTAAGTTCTTCGGCAGATATATTGTTTTTTCTTTCCACTATTCTTCCTCCAAATTATCACAATTACACATCATTAAATTATATCATATATTGTCATATTGTGCAAGGACATAAATTAAGGCAGATAATGTATTTTAGCCATCATTATCTGCCCATTTTTACATAATTACAAGCTATATTCCCTATTACTTTTTAGGAATATAACTTCCACTAGAGGATAAATCATTACTTCCCTGTGCTGAATTCTGAAAATCTGTAGTTGTTTCCGTTTCATCTTGCTGTAGTTTAGCTTTTTCCAGCAAATCTTCAGGAGAAAAACAGCCTGTCAACAAACTTAAACAAAATACAAAAGGCAACAATACCATTAATGCTTTTTTCATAAGAATACCCCCTATTTAATTTTACTATAAACTTAGCCCTTATAGCTTTCTATAACCTTGCAAGTCTTTTCAATATCTTCATCACTATGTGCCATAGAAACAAACATAGCTTCATACTGTGATGGTGCAATATATATGCCATTTTCAAGAAGATAGTTAAAGAATTTAGCATACTTTTCTGTATCTGAAGAAGTTGCACTATCGTAGTCATTTACTTCTCTATCTGTGAAAAATCCACTTAAAAGAGAACCTATTTGATTTACACTTGCACCTATTTTTCTATAAGAATTGGCAATCTTTTCAGCCTTTTTCTCAAGGTCTGCATAAAGGTGCTTATTTTCCTTTAAAGCTGTAAGAGTAGCAATACCTGCTGTTGTAGCAATAGGATTGCCTGAAAGAGTACCAGCCTGATATACTCCACCTAAAGGAGCAACACAGTCCATAATTTCTTTTCTACCACCATAGACAGCCATAGGCATACCACCACCTACAATTTTACCAAGAGTAGTCATATCTGGTTTAATACCAAAATATTCCTGAGCACCACCTAATGAAAGTCTGAAACCGGTTATTACTTCATCGAATATTAAAAGTGAACCATACTTTTCTGTTATATCTCTCAAGAACTGTAAAAAGCCCTTTTTAGGAAGAACTACACCCATATTTGCTGCAACCGGTTCTACAACAACACAGGCAATTTTATTTCCATACTTTTCGAACAATTCTTCAACAGACTTTTCATCATTGTACAATGCTACAAGTGTATTTTCTGTATAAGATTTTGGAACACCTAAGCTATCCGGAACTGCTGCTGTAAGTGCTGCTGAACCAGCCTTTACAAGAAGTCCGTCTGAATGACCATGATAACAGCCTTTGAACTTCAAAATCATATCTCTTTTTGTAAAACCTCTGGCTACTCTGATGGCACTCATAACAGCCTCAGTACCAGAGTTTACCATTCTGAGGACTTCCATAGACGGCATAATTTCTCTTATAAGTTCTGCCAAAACTACTTCCTTTTCAGTTGGTGCACCAAAAGTAAGACCATTGTCACAAGCCTTTTTAACTTCTTCAATAACCTTTGGATAACAATGACCTAAAATATTAGGACCCCAAGAACAGATATAGTCAATATATTCATTTCCGTCTATATCATATATCTTTGAACCTTTGCCTTTTTCAATAAAAAGTGGATTTCTACCAACATTTCTGTATGCTCTAACCGGACTATTTACACCACCGGGCATTACAGTTACAGCTTCATTATACATATTATCAGATTTTTGTGTATTCAAGAGTTACATCTCCTTTATCCATTTTGCTACATCAAGGGCATGATATGTAATTATAATTTTAGCACCTGCTCTTTTAAAAGCAAGCATATTTTCCATTACTATTCTCTTTTCATCAATCCAGCCATTTAATGCTGCTGCTTTTACCATTGAATATTCGCCACTTACATTGTAAACAGCCAATGGATAATTAAATGTTAAAGCTGCCTCTTTTGCAACATCAAGAAATGCAAGACCCGGCTTAACCATTACAATATCTGCACCTTCTTCAATGTCAGCCTGTATTTCTCTCATAGCTTCCTGACCATTTGCTACGTCCATTTGGTAAGTCTTCCTGTCGCCAAAAGCCGGAGCTGAATCTGCTGCATCTCTAAATGGGCCATAATAAGCTGAGGCATACTTAGCACTATAAGCCATAATTGGAACATTTACAAAACCATTTTCATCAAGGCTCTTTCTGATAGCACCTACTCTACCGTCCATCATATCAGAGGGTGCAATAATATCAGCACCTGCTTTTGCAAGACTAACAGACATTTTGGAAAGTAAATCAAGAGTTTGGTCATTTAAAATTTCTGTACCGTGTATTAAGCCACAGTGACCATGAGATGTATATTCACAAAGGCAAACATCAGCTATAACAAGCATATCGTACTTTTCCTTAATATGTCTTATTGCCTGCTGTGTAATACCATTATCGTTATAGGCTTCACTGCCACATTCATCTTTATGCTTTGGAATACCAAATATAAGCAAAGACTTAACGCCACTTTCAGCTACTCTGTCAAGTTCTTCATCAATTCTATCAATACTGTATCTTTTTATATTAGGCATTGAAGGAATTGGTTCTGCTATGTTTTCCCCTTCTTCTACAAAAATAGGATAAACTAAATCGCTAATTTCTACTGATGTTTCTCTTACTAGAGAACGCATATTTTCATTTACTCTTAATCTTCTCATTCTCTGCATTTTCTATTATCTCCAATTCTTTTAAAATTCCATTTACGGAATATTCTTTTGCAATATAAATGTTACAATACCCTTTTTCTTTTAGTTTGTTTGCCGTTATGTTTCCAATGGCAATTATTTTTGTTCTATCATCTATTGTATTTGAACTTGTGTAGCTCTCTACTCCCGAACTACTGCCAAAAACAATATAATCCTCTGTAGCCTGTGTACAGTAGCTACACTTTATATCGTATATAGGCACATCATCATAATCAACCAAATTAGTTGTCAATTCAGATGAACCTTTTTCAGCTCTAAGAATAAGTATTCTGCCTTTTGCAATAGTGCTAAGACCCTTTCCCAATTCCTCTGCTGTATATTTTTCCGGTATATAGTCAGCATATATTCCATAGTCAGCCAATCTATCATAAGTACCCTTGCCTATCACAGCAAATTTTAAATTATAAAGACTTCTCATATCCATAGAATATTTTTTCATATTTTCCATAAAAATGTCTACACCGTTTCTGCTAGTAAGTACAACCCATTCATAGGCTGAAATATTAGCAAGTACATTTTTAATAGTAGAATTTTCATAGGCTGACACATCAAGTTTGCAAACCTCATTAGTAACATAACCCATTTTTTCCAAAGCTGTTTTAAGTCTTTTTCTAAAGGAGTCTGTGCCTGTAACTGCAACAGATTTATTGTGAATAGTCCCTCTGAAATCTAAGCTGACTACCTCTCCCATTACAATAATCGCTGGAGGTTTAACATTTTCTTCTACTACTGTAGTATGGGCATTTTTTAATGTAGTTTTTGTTATTCTTTCCTTTGGTGTTGAACCATTTTCTATAAAAGCAACTGGCGTATTTTCGTCTTTGCCAAATTCCATAAGTCTGTTGGCAATTTTTTCAATATTTCCAACACCCATAAGGAATACAAGAGTACCTTTCTCCTGTGCAAGAGCCTTATAGTTTACATTTTCTTCTTCAGCCGTATGACCAGTAACAATATGTAAATCCTGACTTATTTTTCTATGAGTTGGTGGAATACCGGCAAGCTCCGGAACGGAAATAGCCGAAGTAATACCAGGGATTACTTCATAGGGAATATTGTGTTCCTGCAAAGCAATAACTTCTTCCCCACCTCTGCCAAAAATAAATGGGTCGCCACCTTTTAATCTGACTACAGTCTTTCCCTCTAAAGCCTTTTGAACTATTATTTCATTTATTTCGTTTTGCTTAACGCTATGGTGTCCTACTTTTTTGCCTACATCAATTTTTTCACAATCTAAATCCTTGTAAAAATCCTCTGATGCAAGTCTATCATATACTACTGTATCACACTTGCTTAAAATATTCAAAGCTCTAAGGCTAATAAGGTCATTTGCTCCGGGGCCTGCACCTACTAAGTATACTTTACCCTTCATTGATAACCTCCTTTAGCTTTTTAGCCAAAACAGCAGCAGTTAAAACTGGATTTTCACCCTCTATGGACATTTTAACAATTTTGTCCTTGTAGTAGAAACATTCCATTTTAAGACTCTTTTCTCCTATTTCAGAAATTGCACCTAAAGGAGTTTGACAACCACTATCCATAGCCTTTAAAAATGCTCTTTCAGCAACAAAGCATACATAAGTTTCCATATGATTTATAGCCTTTAAAACATCTCTTATATCTCCATCATCAGCTCTATTTTCAACAGCAATAATACCCTGACAAGGAGCCGGTACAAATTCTGAAGTTTCAAAAAATTCATAGTTGTACTTATCAATATCTATCATATTAAGTCGGTCAAGACCAGCTCTGGCAAGTACAATGCCGTCATATTCTCCGTCATCAAGTTTTTTCAATCTTGTAGGCACATTTCCTCTTATATCCTTGCACTTACAGCCGTATTTTGCTTTTATCTGCAACTGTCTTCTTATACTGCCTGTACCAATAACAGAGTTAGAAGAAATTGTTTTACCCTGTGCCATAACAAGCACGTCCTGTGGATTTGCTCTCTTGGCTACTGCTCCAATTTCCAACCCCTGTTCCAGCTGAACCGGTAAATCCTTAGCACTATGAACAGCAATATCTATTGACTTATCAAGCAAAGCCTTTTCAATAGTATCTACAAAAGCACCTTTGCCACCAAATTCTGTCAACTTCAAATCTCGTCTATCGTCACCTAATGTGGACATTTCAACTATTTCACATTGGTGATTAGTATTTTTTTCTATTAAATCCTTTATTATATTAGTCTGTATTAAGGCTAATTTGCTTTTTCTAGTTCCTATTCTTATCTTCATAATCATCACCTACCGGCAATTTGCCTTGATTTTTAAAACCATAATCTATTAACTTGCGAAAAATATGCCTTGCATTTTCTCCATACTTTTCATATATATTTTGCCTTATTCCATTTATATTGTCAAGTAATTCACTCAAATTACTAGGAATTATTTTTTCAATATATTCTCTCAAATATTTTGAAAGTGCCGGAGATTTACCGGACGTATTTACAGAGATAACAACATCACCCTGTTTAATATATGCTGACAATGTAAATGTACAATCATCAGCATTTGTAACTGAGTTTACATAAATATTATTTTCTCTGCAATACTGGGCTATTTCTGAATTCAATTTCTTGTTATCTGTTGAAGCGACAACAAAGAAAGCTGATTTAATATCATCATATTCAAAAGGCTTTTTCAAAACATTGCAACCTTCAAAATCCTGTTTCAATTCCTCTGCAACAACTGTAACATCAGCACCAAAATCCAAAAGCATATTAACTTTTCTTTTGGCAACTGTTCCTCCACCAATTACAAAACATTTTTTATTTTCAATATTTATATTTACAGGAAAATATGCCATTAGTTACACCCCATATTTTCCATAATTTTCACTACCTTAGTAAATTCTTCTGTATTAAGTCCATCTCTCAAATTGTAGAAAAGCTGTTCAAAACTATGCTTTTCACAATTTTCCTTCAAGCTATCCATTTTGCCCATAATACTATGGAAAAACAGATTTTTCTTTGTATCATCAACCATATGTTCAATAATAACCTTTGCTCTGTCAGCTTCTCTCAACTTAATTGTGTTGTTTTCTCTGGCAGCCTCCTCAAAGTAATCAATATCAAACACCTTAGTATTTTCTATTTCTCCTGTGCCTTTATCAATATCAAAAGGCACAGCCAAATCTATAAACAATCTCTCTTTATTACTTAAATTTTTAAGCTGACCCTTTGTAACAGTATAATGTGGTGATGCTGTGGCACTAATTACAACATCTGCCATATCTATGTAATCATATCTGTTATTAAAATCAACCCATTTTACTCTATCATTATTGGAATTAGTAAGTGCATTATGTACTCTCCTAGTTCCATATATATTTATATTTTCATTAGCTGAAATATTTTTAAGCACTATATTGCCTATTACCCCTGTAGCACCCATTATAAGTACGTTTTCAGCATTAAAATCAAACACCATATTTGCAACTAAAGTACCTACAGACACAGCAGTTTTGGAAATAAGTGTATCTGTTTTTATCTTCTTTGCACAAGTGATTGCACCTAAGAAAATATGGTTCAATTCATAGTCTAACTCAAAATTATTGTGGGATAAATAATATCCGTCTTTTACCTGTCCAAGTATTTCATCTTCACCTAAAATCATAGACTCCATACCACAGGCTACATTGTATAAATGCTTTATAGCACCATTGCCTACAAAAACATTAACGTGTTTTAAAAGCACATCTTTGTCAATATTTTTGTGTTTGCACCATAAATCCTGTACTTTATTAAGGTTTGCCATATCTCCGGATACATATATTTCCACTCTGTTACAAGTAGAAACAATAACTGTAGGCATATTGATTTCTGATATATAGTCTAATATTTCTTCCTTTGAAAAAGCAAATTTCTGTCTTATTTCAACAGGTGTCATTTTATAGGTAATACTCAAACAAAGCATATTTTTACTCCTTAATTAATATAGTAGTAAAATAGCTACTATTTATTTCATCATTTATGTTTTTTACTATTTTTTCATTTTCAAGACCACAATTTTGAACAATAGAAGCCTTATTTTCAATGTTCTGTTCTTTTATAGTTTCAATTACATTTTCCAGTTCTGACGCACTTTTCATAATTACTTTTGTGCCTTCTTCAGCTAATAATTCATCTACACCTTTGTAGCCTCCGGGAATAATAATCAAAGGTTTTTTGCGTGTAGTAAGACTTTGTTTCAACTTAGCTGCTGCTGCACAAAAACTAGGTACACCGGGAACAATTTCACATTCAAAACCACTTTCGCAAATAATATTCATAATATAGCTGAAAGTAGAATAAACGGAAATATCTCCAATAGAAAGCATAGCTACATCATTACCGTTGTTAAGCTGTTCAATAATTTCATTAGCTGACTCATTATGGCTTTTGTCATTAGCCTTTGCACTTTTAGTCATAGCAAACTGAGCATATATAATTTTCTTGTTTGATAAATCAACAGCACCTTTTACTATATCCAAAGCCATTGTGTTTCCCTGAGGTGTTATGGGTGTAGCAATAACACCACACCCATTAATAACCTTTACAGCTTTTAAAGTAAGAAGTTCGCTATCTCCCGGTCCAACACTTACACCGTAAAGTTTTCCTTTTTTCATAACTCTCTCCTAATATGTTCGCAATAAATTTGTCTTATTGGCAAATATTCTCCTACACCTTTTAAGACAACTTCTACATTTCTGCCGGCATTTTCCATAACATTTTTCCAACTGTCATCATCATCGCCAGCCATATCATTTACGGCATGGTCACCTGCAACTACCATAAAAGGCACAAGAACAATATTTTTAAAGCTCTCTGTTTTCTTTAAAACATCATAAATATCCGGTTTACTTTCAACTGTACCAACAAAAATGTTGTGACCTTCCAAAATATCAGATAATTTTAAATAAACATCATTGGCTCTGTGTTCTGTACCGTGTCCCATAAGAACAACAGCCTTTTCAGTATCTCCATATTCCTTAATAAGGAAATCAGATACATTTTTATAATCATTTTCATTCCACATCAATGGCTTACCAATTTTAAAGCTACTGAACTTATCCTTACAGCTTTCAGCCATTGACACAAGTTTGTCATATTCCTCTCCCGGAATAATATGTGTAGGCTGTACAAATACGTCTGTTACACCCTGAGCTGATAATTCCTCTAAAGCTGTAACAACATTAGGAATTATAATACCTCTTTTAGCAAGGTTATTCATAATTACGCCACTTGTAAAGGCTCTTTTTACAATATAATCTGGAAATTCCTTTGCAATCTCCTTTTCTATTGCACCAATAGTTTTTTCTCTGGTTTCGTCAAAACTTGTACCAAAACTAACAACTAATATTGCTTTTTTCATTTTATTTCTCCGTAATTCTTCTTTAATTCTTCTATACTTCTTGGGTATTTGCTATAGTCTTTATAGCCCATTACCTCCATTGTCTGCCAAAGTATAGGTTTCCTTAAATTCGCTTTTTCTATTATATCATTTTTTTCAAAAATTGCATAGTTACCATCAGCAATAATATTTCCATTATTAAATATAATAAATCTGTCTGCCCATTCATAGGCAAAGTCTATATCGTGAGTGGAAATAACTATTGTCTTGTCCAACTTATTTATAGTATTTTTAAACTTTTCTATATTTGCTGGGTCAAGACTTGCTGTAGGCTCATCAAAAAATATTATTTCTGTTTCAAGAGCAATAATATCAGCTATTGTTACTCTTTTCTTTTCGCCACCACTTAAGTAATAAGTAGGTCTGTTTCTCATTTCTTCCAAATTCATAGCTGAAATAGCATAGTCAATTTTTTCCTTTGTCTGTTCTTTAGTAAAGCCAAAGTTCATCAAACCAAAGGAAATTTCCTTTTCTACAGTATTTCCTATTATCTGAGTATCTGCGTCCTGAAATACAAGACCTACATTTCTTCTAAGAGTTTTAGGCTCATAATCCCCATTGAAACTAACTGCATTTTTAGTTTTGTAAACACCATTGCAACAGAGAAAGAAAGTAGTTTTTCCTGAGCCATTGTTACCCAATATTGCAATTTTTTCGCCCTTTTCAATTTTTAAATTTATATTATTGAGGGCAATATGGTTTTCGTATTTATAAGTCAAATTTTTTATCTCAAGCATAAACTAACTCCTATTAAAACTAAAACATATACTACACAGCCGGCTATTTCCTTAAATTTCACTTTGCTATTTTCATTATAAAAATTCAAATCTCCAATATAACCTCTTGATGTCATAGCATCAAAGGAATTATTTGTCTTTTTTAAAGCATACAAAAACAAATTTTTACCTATGTTTGAATAAGTGTAATATGAATTTTTATAACTATCATAACCACCTCGGCTAGTAGCTGATATAGTCATATTGTGAAGTACGTCCATAAGCATAAAAATAAATCTATAAATTAAAAACATAAGCTCCACAACCAATTTAGGGCATTTTATACTATATAAAACCTGTATAATATCAGCTATTGGAGTAGACATAGATATGCCATATAAACAGCTGACAGCACCCATACTTCTAAAAAGCAATTCTATACAACGGTATCGACTACCAAAATTGATATAGAAATTTAAAACTCTTATAGAATATTCATTTATTGGTGCTGATGTAAAGTTAATAGCTATTGTTATTGTACTAAGCATTATAAAGCAAAGGGGTAAAAGCATAGCATAAATATAGTCCTTTAAATCAATGCCACCTACAAATATTGTGATTATTGCCATTGTGATTATAACAAAAAGCGAAACGTAAATATTCTCCATAAATACACAATAGAAAAGCACAAAAACAAAGAAAGCTGTTTTTATATATGGATTTACAAATCGCAATTTAGAAAAATAGCTGTAATAATCTATTTTCAAATGCTTATGAGTAAAGGAAACATAAATAGCAGACATAGCAAAAATAACACTACATACAACTATAAATTTTGTGCTGTATTTTCCACTGAACATAACAAAAACATACGCAAAAGACAGAAGAAAGAAAAATACAGCCTTTATCATTTTAAATATTAAACTCATAATTTTTCCTCTAAATATACACAAAATATATACAAAAATGTGCTTTCTTTTCAGAAAGCACACTAATCCTATTTATTATATTTTTTTCTAGCTACAAAATAGCCAAAACCATAACCAATAATTAAAGCACCAAAAGCACCCTGTAAACAGAAAAGTAAACTTTCAGTTTCGCCACCTGGAGGTGTGAGAATACTTTCTGCCCATGGTTCATATTCTGGATTAATATCAGAAATTACAGCCTCTGCCTTATCGTCAGAGCCACCAAATTCACTATCTTTAATAGTAGCAAGAGGGACAACTGCAATAACAACACATAAAATTAAAAGTGCAATAACCAATGTACTTTTCTTCATTATTTTTCCCCTCCTGTAAATGAAATAGCCTCAAGTTCAGGCTTAGCATAAGTTTCAAGACCGATTACAACAACTACTGAAAGAATACCTTCAATAATTGCAAGTGGTACCTGAGTTACAGCAAAGATACTTAAAAACTTAACAGCAGATGCTAAAACGCCACCTACTTCACTTGGGTAAGCTAAAGCAAGCTGGAAACTTGTAACACAGTATGTGAAAAGGTCACCTAAAGTACAAGCTAAAAATACGCCTACCATTTTGTTTACCTTTAAAGCCTTGCATAACTTATAGATACCATAAGATAAGAATGGACCTGCAATAGCCATACTAAATGTATTAGCACCTAAAGTAGTAAGTCCACCGTGAGCAAGTAAGAGTGCCTGGAATAAAAGAACAATAATACCGATTACACTCATTACGCTTGGTCCAAAAAGTGTAGCACCAAGACCAGTACCTGTAGGGTGTGAAGAAGAACCAGATACACTAGGAATCTTCAAAGCAGAAAGAACAAAAGTATATGCACCTGCCATAGCAAGGACAATAAGAGATTTTCTCTCTTTTGTTACAATCTTTCTGAGGCTGATAAAACCAGCAACTAAGAAAGGTATACAAACTACACCCCAAGCAATACAATGTGCCTTAGGTAAATAACCCTCCATAATATGCATTGCGAAAGCACTTTGTGTTACACCAAAGACTGAAGCAAAAACAACTGAGAGAGTCAACAACAGTTTCTCAATTTTTTTCATATTTTTCTCCTTTTTTCTGCATAAAAAAATGCCCCAAAAGGGCATAACAAGACCATTGCAGAAGTCTTATTTGCACCTACTGTTAGTCCGACAGTATTGCATTTGCCTCTATTTCAAGGCACAAATACAGGCAGGTCTTCTGACTTAAGGTTATAGTCTGTTTTGCCTTCCCCTGTGTAACCAAAGTGGCATATATACAGACAGCCTATCACAGCGGCGGTCCCGTACAGAATTTTCATCTGTTTCCCTATTCTCATACATTTCAGTATGCACCTGTAAATCTTGTTGACAAAATTGTATCATATATTACATAATATGTCAATTATCCAAATATATCATCAAGCAATTTATCAACTTCTGCTCTTCTCTTTTCAGTTTCTGAAACATCTATTGTATATACACCATTTTCTTCTATGATACAATCGCCGTCCTTAACTCCCTTTGGAAGTAGAGAAACATTGATTTCTGAAAATGTCATATCCTCGTTTTCACAAACTGCTATATTTTCTTCTATTCTATCTACTATATATCTTTTCACAATAACACAACCTTTCTAAGCAGGATTACAGATTTTACAAGGAGAATAGCCCTGTGAAATCAAATCTGCAATTTTACCAACGTAAGTTTTCTTATTTTTCTCTTTCATTTGAGAAACAGACCTACAATTTGGCTTATGTATTTTGTGAGTATTAGTGTTCAAAACATATGTAATGTTTACAGACTGTGGAACACTTGTTGAAGTTGCTGTACCAAATCCATTAACTGAGCCAGCACCTGTTGTATTTGTTGGAACAGACTGGCTTGTGCAGGGAGTGGCATCACCTCCACCGTCGACACTACCGTCACCAAAAGACAATGTTTTGCCATCACTTGTAATAATAATATTTCCATTTAAATCTGTTCTATAAACAGTTGCACCTATTTTAGAGAGAGCATCAAGTGTTTTCTCCTTTGGGTGTCCATAGCTATTGCCTTCTCCTACTTCAATAATAGCATATTTAGGCTGAACCATATTTAAAAATGCTGAACTGGAAGAAGTTGTGCTACCGTGGTGAGATACCTTATAAACATCAGATTTAAGTGTCTGACCACTGGCTACAATGTCGCTTTCTTCTGCTGTTTCAGCATCACCACAGAAAATAAAGCTATTATTTCCATACACTAATCTGAAAGCTACGGAATCATTATTCATATTTTTAGTATCATATTTCTTAGGTCCTACAATAGTAAATGTACTATCACCTAATTTGTAGCTATTACCTATTTTAGGTTCAATAGCCTTGATACCTTTTTGCTGAATAACTTTTAACATATTAGTATAAGTAGCTGTAGTATTATTTACCTTTGGCATAATAATATTATCTACAGGGAAATTATTTAAAACCTCTGCCATACCACCAATGTGGTCTGAATGAGGGTGTGTAGCAACTACATAATCTAATTTTTCTACCCCTCTTGACTTCAAATAATTTACAACAACACTGCCTTGTTCTCTTTCCCCTGCATCTACAAGCATAAACTTACCATTACATTCAATAAGTTCGGAATCCCCTTGACCTACGTCAATGTAATTTACGATAAGTTTATTGCTTGATGCTGTATCTGCAAATACTGTCATAGACAATAAGCAAATGAGAAAAGCAACAAGAAAACTTTTCATAAAACTTTTCATTTCTTCAACTCCTTTAAATTTTTTATATATTTTAAAGGAGGTAAACCATTTACCTCCTTTTAATAACGGAATATGCGATACTATTTGCTTACTAATTGAGATGTATTCATAGTTTCAATTATATCGCCAGTTTCTTCATCAATATAATTTATATCCACAGTTGCATCTTTCTGTGGCACACCCTTGAAAACCTGATATGTAGCACTATCTAAATAAAGCTCAATAGCTGAAATAGTTTTTTCCATTCTGATGCCTTTTTTGCAATAAATATCAAATTCATTTAATTCGTCATTAGCTTTTACATCAGAAATAGACGGATATTTTTTGTTATCAGTCTTAATATCTTCCATACATTTTTCTAATTTCAGTTTTAGATTATTGACATATTCGTCATATTTTTCTACAGACATATCGACTATAACAGCCTTTGTTTCCGGGTCAATTATTATATTTTCTCCACCCCAAGATTTAACCTCGTTTTTTATATCTTCCTCTTTCTCATTTACACCGAAAAAGTCCGGCGAAATTATAACTCTATACATTCCACCATTCCTTTGAACCTTAACATTAATATCAACACCTTCCTTTAGGTCTTTGCCAAAAGTATCAGTAGTCAATTCTGATGTTGCTTCCTGTGATTGGCTATGAACTTCTGCCACGTCTGTATTAGTAGCTGTAGCACAACCGGTAAAGAGCAAACAAGCCAACAAAGAACCCAAGAGCAAATGTTTCCTCATAAAAAACCCCCTGTTCAGAGTATCTTCTCATAATAAACCTTAGGTTCATTATACACTAAACAGGGGTTAAATACAAGTTATTTTGTTTTAGCCAAGTAAATTAGGGTTATTGAACTGTCTTAAGAGTAAATCGTGGTTATAAACGATTGTCTGCTGTGTGTTCTTTAACTGTTCAATCTGGAGCTTATAAGCATCAACAACAATCTGAGTTGTCTGACCTAAAGCAAGCTGAGTTTCATAAACCTTTAACTGGCTTTCCATATTTTCAAGAGTTGTTTCGTTGTCCTTATAACTCTTTTCAAGGTCCTTAAGGTCATTAATATTCTTCTTTACAGAAGTTGTAAGTGCATCCTTAGCATCCTGATAAGCTCTTGATGCCTGAGTATAAGTATATAAGCTATCCTTGTAGTTAGTTGTAGTATCATATACTGAATTGTATCTATCAAGAGCATACTTAGCTACATCAGCTGTATCCTTCTTGCCCTTTACTGTCTGATTAACAGCTAAAGCATAGTTAATCTTGCCGTCAACATTTACATTTTCCGGCATTTTCTCGTAAGATACATCATCAAAAATTACATTGTAAGTCTGATTTGCGTTTGTACCCATAAGCTGGTTAAGAGTAGTAAAAGCATTATCAATAGAAGTCTGTAAAGTTTCCTTGTTAGACTCTGCAAGTTTGTAATCCTTTACCTTTGCATCGTAATCACTCTGGCTCATCTGACCAAGTTTTAATGATACTTCTGCAATCTTAAGCTGGTCAGCCTGAACCTTCATACTCTGTTCATAGAGCTTGATACCATTTTCAGCTTCTCTGATACCGTAGAAAATACTTCTTACAGAATAATCAATAGTCTGCTTTGCTAATTCAGTATTTTCATCATACTGCTGTAAAGCAACCTGTAATCTTTTCATCTGAACTGTAAGACTAAGGTTAGTAGCATAGTCCTGAGTGTATGAAAAAGCAAATGTTAAATCGTCCTGAGAATCTTCAGCAAGTTCCTTAGATTCCTTTAAAGTCTTTATTGTGTTGCTGTTTGCAATAGCTTTTGTTACAGCATCGTCAACAGTCAAGTCCTGTACAGGATATTTTGCATCCTGTACAGCCTGAACATCAGAGCCGAAGCTATAATTTCTCTTATTAGTTAAAGTCTGACCGTCAGCAAAAACGGCAGAAGTCAAAAGCATTGAAAAAGCAAGTGTAGTACAAATAAATTTATTCATTTAGTTTACCGCCTTTCTATCTCTCTTTCTTATTTTAGCACTTACAATTTTTCTGTCAAGCCAACGTTTTGTACTATTTACACAAGAGTACAATGCTGGAATAAGTAACAATGTGATTAATGTTGAAACTGTAAGACCAAAAATAATTGTTATCGCCATTGGCTGTTGAGATTCCATACCAGAACCTAAAGCAAACGCCATAGGGAGCATACCAATGATTGTAGTAAGTGTTGTCATAAGGATAGGCTTTAATCTTGAAGGACCAGCCATCATAAGTGCTTCATCACAAGTACAACCTGACTTACCTCTTAACTGGTTAGTATAGTCAACCAATACAATGGCATTGTTTACAACCATACCTACCAACATAATGAAACCAAGCATTGCTGTAGATGTTATACTCTTGCCTGTAAGGAACAAGCCTGTAACACCACCGGTAATAGCCAATGGAATTGAGAACATAATGATGAATGGGTATACAAAAGATTCAAACTGTGATGCCATAATCATATAGATTAAGAGAATAGCTACAACGAATACTATAACCAAACTCTGGAATGTATCGTTCATCATATCCATTGTACCGTCAAACTCGTAAGAGTAGTTTTCTGGGAATACATATGAATCAAGAATCTTCTTAACTGTACTCTGCTGTGTACTAGAGTCCATACCTTCAATTTCACCTGTCAACTGAACATATCTGTGCTGATTTTCTCTCTTAATTGTTACTTCACTATCTGTCATCTGAATAGTAGCAACCTGTGTAAGAGGAATAACTGCACCAGTTGAAGTTGTAATTGTTAAATTATTAAGGTCTTTTACATAATTAATATCTTCATCTGGGTACTTGATTGTTACATCAATTTCTGTACCGTCTACGTTGTATTCTGTTGCTGTTGAACCAGAATTAGCCATTGATACAAGAGATGCAACCTGTGCAGTAGTTAAACCATACTGAGAAGCCTTAGCTCTATCAATAACAATATTAACTTCTGGTACTGAATTATCCATTGAACTTTCTACATTATTTGAATTAGGGATTTCCTTGAATTTTTCCATTAAATCGTCAGTAATCATCTTTAATGTATCACTATCATCACCAATGATATTAACAGTATAACCGTTGCCACCCATAGAACCCATAGCAGCACTACCAGTTGATACCTTAATATCAGCACCGGCAATATTAGATACCTTCTGTTCAATTTCAGCCTTTATATCATCTGTACTTCTGCTTCTGTCTTCCTTATCAACAAGGTTAATATTGATAGAAATGGCATCACCTGTAAATGTACCACCACCGGCATTGGCTGTCATATTCTTCTGTTCTGGAATTTCGCCTATTGCTGAAATAATCTTGTTAAGCATTTTTTCTGTTTCATCAAAACTAGCACCACTAGGCATTTCTGCTGAAATACTTAATGCACCTTCATCAGTTCTTGACATAAGGTCCATACCAGTCAAGCCAAAAGTAGAGGCAGAAAGAATGAAGAAGACAATAGCTATAATTATCATCTTACCTCTGTTTCTTAATACAAGACCAAGAACTCTACCATATAAGTTATCTAAACCGTCAAGGATTTTACCGATGAAAGAATCAATCTTACCTATAATGCCACCGGTTCTCTTTTTGCCCTTCTTTGCCTTACCATTAATAACAGCGAAGGCCATAGGAACGAAAGTAAGGGCTACAATGATAGATGCTGACAATGCAAATACGATTGTCCAACAGAAATCCTGAAGCATCTTACCCATAATACCAGTAATGAAAAGCATAGGTCCGAAAACGGCTACAGTTGTAAGTGTAGAAGCAAATATGGCCATACCTACTTCTGTTGTACCGTCAATGGCTGCTTCTTTTGGTGATTTACCCATAGCATAGTGTTTTGTAATATTATCCAATACTACTACGGAGTTATCTACCAGCATACCTATACCAATAACTATACCACCCATTGACAGTATGTTCATTGTCATACCCTTAAGGTACATAAGACCGAATGTTGCCATAATAGATGTAGGAATAGATACACCGATAACAAATGAAGTCTTCCAATCTCTAAGGAAGATAAGAAGAACTATAACGGCAATCAATGCACTCTGGAAAGCTGTTGATGTTACATTACTTAATGATAACTTGATGTAGTCAGCAGTAGTAGACATCATTGCAAAGTCAAGGTCTGGATACTGCTTTTTCAAAGTTTCAATAGTCTTGTTTACATTATCTGTAACTGTAACTATATTAGCATCTGACTGCTTAGAAAGAGAATACATAATACCCTCTTTACCATTAATATAAGAAACATTATCCTGTTCCTTAGTTGTTTCTTCAATAGTAGCAATATCCTTCAAAAGTACTCTGTTGCCACCCTTTGTTGTAATAAATAAGTTCTTCATATCTTCAAGAGACTGGAACTTACCTTTTACCTTAATCTGAAGTTCGTTTGTACCCTGATATAATGAACCACCTGGAGTATTCTTGTTTTCAGATGCTAAAGTCTGAGAAATTGTACTCAATGTGATACCATAGTTGCTTAATTTATCTGGGTCAGCAGTAATAAGGACTTCCTTTTCCTGTCCACCCTTCATATCAGCAGATGCAACACCTTCAATTTTTTCAAACTGTGATGTTACATTGTTGTCAAGGAGTTCATAAAGTGTAGTTGGGTTAAGTTTATCACTTGTTACACCGACTTCAATAGTCTGTGCATTCATATCCATCTTCATAATTGATGGGTCATCTGCATCGTCAGGAAGCTGATGTTTAACTCTATCCAACTTATCACGCATATCGTTTACAGCTGAATCAATATCTGTACCGTCTACGAACTGTACAGCTACCATTGATGAACCTGTTGAAGACTGTGACGTAATGGTATCTACACCAGTAAGTGTAGCCATTGTCTGTTCAATAGGCTTTGTTACAAGGTCTTCCATTTCTTCCGGACCTGTACCTGAATATGTTGTACTTACCAATGCTACAGGCAAATCAACTGAAGGCATATAAGCAAGTTCCAAAGAAGAATAAGCAAATATACCTGCAAGGAATACAATAAGTACACACATTACAGTTGTTACAGGACGATTAACTGCTGATTTAGTCATTACTTATTTTCCCCCTTGCTTTTCTTAGCCTTAGGGTTTTCAGTAGTGGCTTCTGTTGTAGCCTCTGTAATTTCTGTACCGTTATCAGATACAACCTTTACCTTTGCACCGTCATCAAGGTAAGTCTGACCCTTTGTTACAACCTTGTCGCTAGTCTTGATACCACTCTTAACTTCAATAGTTTCGCCGGCATCAATACCGATTGTAACATCAACCTTCTTTGCCTTGCCGTCTTCAATAACAAAAGCATAGTAATCATCGCCATCTCTAAGAACTGCATCTCTAGGAACGATAACGGCACCGTCACTTGTAGACTTAGCAAAGTTTACTTCTGCAAACATACCGGCCTTTAACTTGCCGTCAGTATTGCTCATTTCCACCTTTACCTTAAATGTACCGTCTGCATTAGATACATCAGAAATTTCACTAATGTGACCGGTTACAGCCTGATTAGAAAGTGTAGGAATAGTAATCTGAACAGAGTCGCCAACCTTGAGGTTTGGAACAACGTCTTCTGATACATTAACCTGAACATCAACTGTATTTAAATCAACAATAGTAAATGGAGTTTTAGCAGTTAAAAGCTGAGCACCAGCTGTTACATTACATTCTGATACTGTACCAGAAATAGGACTTTTAACAACTGCATCACTAAGTTTAGATTCACTGGCTTCAATCTGAGCCTGAACAGTCTTTCTTGATGCCTGTGCTGTATTTAAGCTATCCTGTGCCTTAGTTACATTTTCCTTTGAAGTCTGATTTACAAGAATATCATAACTCTTTTGAGCATTTTCAAGAGAAGACTTAGCCTGACTTAAACTAACTTCTGCCTGTTGCTTAGAGTTTACAGCCTGAGTATATGCGTTCTGAGCAGCAGTAAGAGCTGTCTGAGAATCGTCAAGTGCCTTCTTAGAAAGACCACCTGCATCAAAAAGCTGTTTATTAATATTGTATGTATTTTGCTTATCGTCTAATGTAGTTTTAGCATTGTTTACACTAACACCGGCAGTATCAAGAGATGTTTGAGCTGTTGCAACACTGTTTTTAGCATTAGTAACTGCATTCTTAGCATTTTCAATCTGAGTCTGCATAGTTGCACCATTTGCAAGCTCTAAATTAGTTTTAGCAGACTGTATACTTGCATCAGCTGAGGCAAGTGAAGCCTTGTTAGTCTTTATAGTATTTTCAAGGTCCTTAGTATCAATAGTAAAAAGTACATCGCCCTTGTTTACCTTGTCGCCCTCTTTAAAGTTGACTGCCTTAACTGTACCTGTCATAGACGCTGTAACATCAACTGTATCCTTAGGTTCAATAGTACCTGAATACTTGTATTCATCTTTCATAGTACCAGTCTGAGGATTTTCAACTTCTACATTTGAAACCTTTTCCTGTACTTGGTCCATAGGACCGTCCTTTTTAGCACCACAGCCAGAAAGCATCGAAAGAACTAATAACATTCCAACTGCAAGCATACATTTCTTCTTCATTCTAAAATTCCCTCCAAAAGTTTTTGTGAGGAGTTGTATCGGAATATACAACCCATATGGAAAACTCCAACTATAAAAATTATAACATTTCAAAATTAAATCTTCATTAGAAAAGTTTTAACAAATTGCCAAAATTTCTTAAGATTTAATAACAAAAGTACAATTTTCCTCAAAATAAGATTAATGCCCTAATCTTAACCTATAGTAATTGTACTACAGATTTCTTTAGAACAATTACATAATTTTATTACAAAAAACTTAAAATCGTTAGAGTTCTAACTTACTGAAAAAATTATATTCCTTTTTATTCAATTTTTCCATTGATTTTTTGCACAAGGTTATGTATTTTGACCATTGATTTTTGTATATTTTGATGATAGAATGAGTTGCTATAAAAAATTAACGGAGGATAAGAATATGTATCAAAATACTAGCAAAGAAATATTCAAAATGAGTATACCAATGTTCTTTGAGCTTTTGCTCCAGCTGTTGGTTGGTAACATAGACCAGATAATGGTGAGCCACTATTCACAAGGGTCTGTTGCTGCCATTGGTAATGGTAATCAGATTATGAATATTATAATATTAGTGCTTAGTTCTATGACTGTAGCAACTACTGTTTTAATTTCAAGATATTTTGGTGCAGGCGACCCTGAAAAAGCAAAGTCCGTTTCTAACGCATCAATTTATTCTTTGAGCTTTTTCAGTATAGTAGTTACCTTATTAATATATGGTTTCCAAAGACCACTATTCCAGTGGTTACAAGTACCCAATGATATTTTGGACGAAACCTGTTCTTACACTGTTATAGTAAGTACCTGTATTTTAATTCAGGCAATATATATGGTTTTTGCATCTATATTGAGAAGTCACAAATTAATGAAATATGTTACTTTTGTGGCAATAATTATGAACACATTAAATATTTTAGGCAATGCAATTTTAATAAATGGTTTATTTGGTTTCCCTCGTTTAGGTATTATTGGTGCAGCCATTTCTACTAATATAAGTAAGTTTATTGGTCTTGTTATTATAATTTTGGTTTTCTTGAAAAAGACAAATATGGGACTTGGCTTTTTGAATTTAAAGTATTTCTCATTTAAAATGGCGAAAAAGGTACTTTTAATTGCTGTTCCTTCCGGTGGCGAGGCCTTTAGCTACCAAATGTCACAGCTTATAATACTTAGATTTGTAAATACATTTGGTACAATGGTTATTGCATCAAGAAGTTACTGTATGATACTTGCAAACATAGCCTATGTTTACTCTATGGCAATATCACAGGCAACACAGATTTTAGTTGGCTATCTATACGGTAAGGGAGATTACGAAAGTATCAAAAAGAGAGTGTGGAACTCCGTATTTATATCAATGGCTGTTTCCGTTTCACTTACTGTTATAATGATGTTTAACAGCAATATGATTTTAGGCATATTTACATCAGAACAATTTATACTGGACCTTTGCAAGAAGATTTTAATGGTAGAAATTGTACTGGAAGTCGGACGTTCTATAAATATTTCTATGGTAAACAGCTTAGTAGCCACCGGTGATGTCAACATACCTGTTATACTGTGCCTTTTCTCAGCTTGGATTATAGCAGTTGGTCTAAGCTACGTTTTCGGTATTAAAATGGGAATGGGTCTTATAGGTATATGGATAGCTATGGCAACAGATGAATGTTTCCGAGGGCTTGCCTTTATTGTAAGATTTAAGCAAGAAAAATGGAAACTGAAACGAAGTGTAGAAGTATAAAACAACCCCCAAAAGTTAGACATAAAAATCTAGCCTTTGGGGGTTATATATTGTCAACCAAAAAAAGAAGTTACTATTTTTCAAGTAACTTCTTTTTATTTGTCGTACTTTTACTTTCTCATAACCTTTGTAGCATTTAATATTGCAAGAAGTGCAACACCTACATCAGCAAAAACTGCAAGCCACATATTTGCATAGCCTAAGGCTGCCAAAATAAGGACTATAGCCTTAACACCTAAGGCAAACCATACATTTTCTTTTACAGTCTTCATAGTCATTCTGGCATACTTTATAGCTATTGGGAGTTTAGACAATTCGTCATTCATAATTACTATATCGGCTGCTTCAATAGCTGCATCAGAGCCAATACCACCCATAGCAATACCAACATCAGCTCTTGCCAATACTGGAGCATCGTTTATACCGTCGCCTACAGCACCTACAACAGCATTATTATTCTTGCTATAAATTTCTTCTACCTTTTCAACCTTGCCCTGTGGGAGCAAACCTGCATAAACCTTTGTAACACCGGCTTTTTCGCCAATTTCTTCAGCTATATCCTGCTTATCTCCAGTAAGCATAACAATTTCATTTACGCCTAAAGCCTTTAAATCTGCAATAGCCTTGCTACTATCAGGCTTAATTGTATCTTCTGCCTTAATGGCACCATAGTATTCATTATTTTTAGATACATAAATGTTATATTTTGTATTGTTTAAAGCCACATTTTCTCTTTCCATAAGTCTTTGGCTACCTACAAAATACTTATCTCCGTCTTTAACACCCATTAAACCATAACCGGCTAATTCCTCTGTTGTGTCAAAGTCGATATAGTCCCCTTTATATGACTTAACAATAGCCTGTGCTATAGGATGATTTGAAAATCTTTCAAGAGATGCTGCAACTTTCATAACATCGTCTTTGCCATCAGTTTCTACAACTGTAAATTCACCCTTTGTAATTGTACCGGTCTTATCTACAACAAGGGTATTAAGTCCACTAAGTGTCTGTAAATATGTGCTACCTTTTACCAAAGCACCCTTTTTAGATACAGCACCTATGCCACTAAAGAATGTAAGAGGAACTGAGAGTACCAAAGCACAAGGACAAGATGCAACCAAGAAAACTAAGGCTCTTGACAACCACTGCTGGAAATCGCCTACTACTATTGTAGGAAGAACAGTTAATGCCACTGCCAAAAATACTACAACCGGTGTATATATTTTAGCAAATTTTGTAATAAAGTTTTCTGTCTTAGATTTGTTAGCTGTTGCATTTTCAACCATTTCGATTATTCTGGCAACAGTTGAGTCCTCAAATCTCTTTTGTGCTTTCATATAAATTACAGCACCGGTATTTATTGAGCCACTGAGAACTGTATCACCCTGTTTCTTTTCTACAGGAACTGATTCGCCAGTAAGAGCTTTCATATCAAAACTACTGTCGCCCTTTGTAATTACACCGTCAACACAAACCTTTTCGCCTGCTTTTACTACTATAGTATCGCCAATGTTAATTTCCTCTGGAGCAATAGCCTGAACCTCCCCATTTCTTTCAACTGTAACACTGTCAGCCTTAATTTCCAAAAGTCCCTTAATTGACTTCTGTGACTTGTCTACAGCCATACTCTGGAAGTATTCACCAACCTGATAGAACAACATAACGGCTACAGCCTCTGTCCATTCTCCAATAACAAAGGCACATATTGTTGCCAAACTCATTAAGAAGTTTTCATCAAAGAAATCTCCCTTGAGAATGTTCTTAACAGCCTTTATAACTACATCGTAGCCAAAGACAACATAGGCTAAAACAAACAATATTTCTGACAAAAATCCGAAACTGCTATTAAGGGCTATTCCTCCACCCATTAATACAACACCGACTATAATTCTGGCTATAGCCTTTTTGCCAAAGTCTGACTCTTTTGTCTTTTTCACTTCAGCTTTCTTGTTTTCGTCTAAAACAGTGTCTACGCCCTCCTCTATGGAGTCTACAATACCCTTGACTTTAGCAAGTGTATCCTGTTCAGACAATTTACTATCCAATGTCATCTTCTTATTTACAAAATTGAATACAACATTTTCAAATTCTTCCTGTTCTTTCACTTTTTGCTCAATTTTTGCTGAACAGTTTGGGCAATTTAAGTTGTTTAACACCAAAATCACTTTGTTAAAATTAGTTTTGACACTTAAAACTGTGTCAACACCGTCTTCTATAGAGTCTACAATACCCTTTACCTTTGACAATGTTTCTTCTTCGCTTAACTGGCTATCCATTGTCATTTTTTTATTTACAAAGTTAAACATTACATTTTTAAATTCAGCCTGTTCTTTCACTTTCTGTTCAATTTTTGCTGAACAATTTGGACAGTTCAAATTGTTTAACAACAGTTCAACCTTATTATAATTTCCTTTTCTGTTAAGTACAGTATCTACGCCCTCTTCTATAGAGTCTACAATACCTTTTACCTTTGACAATGTTTCTTCTTCACTTAATTGACTTTCCATTGTCATTTTTTTATTTACAAAGTTAAATATTACATTTTCAAATTCAGCTTGCTTTTTTACTGTTTCTTCAATTTTTGCTGAACAATGTGGGCAATTTAAGTTATTTAAAACCAGTTCAACTTTTGCCATACCTATTCCTCCTCGTAACCATTCTTATGCTTAATATGTTCTATACCTTTTTTCAAAAGTACGCTAACGTGTTCATCATCAAGGGAATAGTACACCGTCTTTCCGTCTTTTCTAAATTTTACGGCATCGTTCTGACGCAATAATCTAAGTTGATGAGAAACTGCCGATTGGCTCATATTGAGAAGTTCAACCATATCGTTTACACAAAGTTCGTTGTCGACTAAGGCACACAATATTTTTATTCTGCCGGCATCTCCAAAAATCTTAAAAAAATCAGCTATGTCATTACAGACTTCATCATTAATTCTAATCATATTATTATCCTCTCATATGTTCATTTATTCATATATAAAACAAAAAATATATGAACTCATTCACATCATATGAATGAATGTTCATATATTCATTATACATCACTTTATTTATTTGTCAATACTTTCTTCAGGATTTTTAATTTCTTCTGAAGTAAATCTGTTGCCACCGTTTAAATATTCCAAAAACTTGCCTGTACCAATTGCTACACAAGATATAGGGTCTTCAGCTGTAACACAGCGAATACCTGTTCTTTCTTCCACTGCTCTGTCAAGACCGGAAATAAGTGAGCCACCACCAGTAAGCACAATACCTCTGTCAGAAATATCACTGCAAAGTTCAGGTGGAGTCTGTTCCAAAACGTGGAAAATAGCATCAATAATAGCTGTAACACATTCAGACATAGCCTTGTACATTTCCTTTGAGCTAACCTCAATTTCTGTAGGCAATCCTGAAACCATATCCCCACCCTTTACTGTAAGTTTGCTTTCAGGAGTATCAGCACAAGCTGTACCTAAAATTACCTTCAAGTTTTCAGCTGTTCTTTCGCCAATGTTAATTCTGTGGTTTTTACGCATATATCTCACAATGGCATCATCGAACTTGTCACCAGCTACCTTAATAGATGTACTGACTACAATACCACCTAATGAAATAACAGCTACATCAGTAGTACCACCACCAATATCAACAACCATTGAGCCACAAGGTCTTGAAATATCAAGTCCTGCACCTAAGGCAGCAGCAACCGGTTCTTCAATAATAAATACCTGTCCTGCACCGGCACTTTTTGTTGCCTGTTCTACGGCACGTCTTTCAACATCAGTAACCTTACTAGGCACACAAACAGCAATTCTTGGCTTCTTGAACCAATGGAAACCAACAGACTTGCCAATAAAATATCTTATCATTCTTTCTGTAACTTCAAAATTTGAAATTACACCTTCTCTAAGTGGTCTGATAGCTACAATATTGTCAGGTGTTTTGCCTAGCATTTTTCTAGCTTCTTCACCAACTGCAACAATAGAATTAGTATTATCATCAATAGCCACTACAGAAGGCTCCTGAAGTACAATACCTTGTCCCTTGCAATATACAAGAACAGAGGCAGTACCTAAGTCAATCCCAATATCATTGCCTAAAAACATTAGTTTCAGTTCTCCTTTACTTCATCTATATCCTCAGACTGCTTTTTCAAGACAATCCTCATTTTTTCTATTCTGTTTTTCTCACTTAAAAGTATAGTAAAATCTGCCGTTTTGTCAGATATTTGCTCACCCTTTTTAGGAAATCTGTCCACAAGGGCTATAACATAACCACCAATAGATTCAACGTCCTCAAATTCAAAATTTGTCCCCAAAACTTCGTTTACATCATCAAGTTTAGCACTACCATTGACAATATATTCATTGTCCCTGAACTTGATAATTTCTTCCTCATCATCTCTATCGTCTTCTATAATATCACCAACAATTTCAACAATAAGGTCCTGAAGTGTCACAATACCGGCTGTTCCACCATATTCGTCCAAAACTATTGCCATTGACAATTTATCTCTTTTCATAATATTAAAGAGCTTTGAACAAGGCTTTGACTCATATGTAAAGTAAGGTTCTTTCATATAATCAGCAACCTTGAAATTGGCTGTATCTTCTACAAACATAACATCTTTAAAAGATAACACGCCTACAATATGGTCATTTGTGTCAGCATAAACAGGAAGTCTAGTAAATCTTTCTTTTCTGAACACCTGCATCACTTCTTGGTAAGACATATCTTCCGGAATAGAAACCATATCCATTCTAGGAACCATAACGTCCTCGGCATCAGAGTCCCCAAAATCAACTACATTAGTAATCATTTCCTTTTCTGTACTTTCCAATACACCTTCTTCGTGACTTACATCAACCATTGTTCTAAATTCCACTTCTGTCACGCTATGCTTGTCATCACTATTGCCACCTAAGAGTTTAACAATGCTACCGGTGATAACATTTAAAATAGCAATAATAGGTGTAAAAATTATTGTACAAAAATATATAACTTTAATACAAAAAACTGAAATTTTTTCGCAATTATTACGGGCGTATGTCTTTGGAGTGATTTCACCAAAAATAAGCACAAGAACTGTCAACACACCGGTTGCAATACCTACACCACTACTGCCGAAGAACTTTGTAGCAAGGATAGTAGCCAAAGATGCAGCAAGGTTATTGACAAGGTTATTACCAATCAATATTGCACTTAAAAGTTTGTTAGGGTTATCCAATACCTTTTGAATTAATTTTGCGTTTTTAACCTTATCATCGACCATTGTCCTAAGCCTGATTTTGCTAAGGGAGGTCAAGGCAGTTTCTGCACTAGAGAAAAAGGCTGAAAAGCACAAACAAATTACGAGAACAATTAAATATCGCGAACTTTCCGAGTCCACAAAAATCACACTCCTAAATAAAGAATAAATAATTAATCTGAAAATTAAAAAGTAAACCTAAGTAGAAATGCAACCACTTCTTGCAAATACTTTGTTTACATTGTTTTGATTATAACACATTTTTATACAAATACCAATAGAAAATGGGAAATTTTTTTATTTCAATTTTGTTAAAATCTCTTTTATTTATTACGTATAAATGGTATAATGGTATAGAAAATCAACAAAGGAAGTAATGTATATGAAACTAATGACTGTTCACGGTGGAGATTTAGATGTAATTTCTAGGGAGTACAACATTCCAAAAAACGAAATTGTCAATTTCAGTGGTAATGTAAACCCTCTTGGACTTCCACCATCTGTAAAAAAAGCAATAAAGGAAAATGTAGATTGTGCAACTGACTATCCTGACGTTTCATATGTAGGATTGAGAAATGCCATAAGTAGCTACACAGGTGTTAAGCGCGAAAACATTGTCGTAGGTAATGGTTCTACAGAGCTTATATCTGCCTTTATTAAGGTAAGTGAGCCTAAGAAAGCTGTTATCGTTTCCCCTGCCTATTCTGAATATTTAAAGGAAATTAAGTTACTTGGTGGCGAAGTTGAGCTTTTCGAGTTAATGGAAGATAAGGACTATATGCTTGATGTAGATACACTTATTTCCCACATCACAAAGGATACAGACATTGTTGTTATTTGCAATCCTAACAACCCTACTGGAACATATGTAACTATTGACCAGACAGAGAAAATTCTCAAGCATTGTATGGATTGTGGTGTTCGTCTTATGATGGACGAAACTTATGTTGAATTTTCAGAGCCTGAAAAACACGTTTCAGCTATGCCTTTGATAGATAAATACCCTAACCTTATGATTGTCAGAGGTACATCAAAATTCTTTGCCTGTCCCGGACTTCGCTTAGGCTATGGTGCTTGTTCAGACAAGGACACTCTTGATTATGTAAACTCACACAAAGACCCTTGGTCTGTCAATGTGTTTGCTGAATTAGCTGGAAAGGTTATGTTTGTTGATAAGGACTTTATAAAGTCTACTACTGATTTTATTTCAGCAGAGCGTACAAGAATAAAAGAGGAGCTTTCAAAATGGAAGAATATTAAGGTTTATGACACACAGTCTAACTTCTTCCTTGTTGAAATATTGCGAGACGATGTTACATCTGATGAGATTTTCCATAATCTTATACAGAAAAAACTTCTCATCAGAGATGCCTCTAATTTCCCATATCTTGGTTCTAAATTCTTGCGTTTTTGCATATTAAATAAAGAGGAAAACAATTTACTTTTGAGTAATCTCAAAAAAATAATAGAAAAATAGGAGTGAAAAACCAAATGTCAGAAGAAAACAAGAATTATGATGAATACGATGCAACACCCCTTACAATGGAAGAAGCCATTGTGGAAGCAAAGCGTTGTCTTAATTGTAAAAAGCCGGGCTGTATAACAGGCTGTCCTATAAGCAACGACATACCTGACTTTATTCATCAGCTTTCAAGAGGTAACTTCGGCGAGGCTAGAACTATTCTTGCCGGCAAGACTAACCTTCCTGCTGTATGTGGTAGAGTTTGCCCTCACGAAAAGCAGTGCGAGGGTCATTGTGTACTTAACAGAACTGGCAAGCCTATCAGAATTGGTAAGTTAGAGCAGTTTATTGCCGACTTTGATGCTGATATGAACTTAATAAGAGAAAAAATTCCACCAAAGACTAGAGGTAATGTAGCAGTTATCGGTTCTGGTCCTGCCGGTCTTACTGTAGCCGGTGATTTAGCTATGATGGGCTTCAATGTTACTGTTTATGAAGCAGAGGACGAGCCGGGTGGTGTATTACTCTATGGTATTCCGGAATTCAGACTTCCAAAAGAGGTTGTAAGACGAGAAACAAAGAGAATTTCAGAATTAGGTGTAAGTTTTATCTGTAATTCTATTGTGGGTAGAGATATTACTATTGACCAGATGTTTGAAAGTGGCTTTGATGCTGTATTTATCGGTACCGGTACTGCTATTTCTAAGGAGCTTAATATTCCAGGCAAGGAACTTACCGGTGTAATTCAGTCTCACTACTTCCTCAGAATGGTTGCCCTTTACAACAGCAAATCTCTTGAAAGAAAAGAAGTTCCTGTTGACGAAGGTGATACAGTTCTTGTAATTGGTGCCGGCAACGTAGCTATGGACGCAGCCAGAACAGCTCTCAGAATGGGTGCTAAGTCTGTAACTGTAGTATATAGACGTGGTATTGAAAATATGTCTGCTGAAAAGGCTGAATACGAAAGTGCCGTAGCAGATAATGTTAAGTTTATGTGGGAAACTTCTCCAGTAGAATATGTTGGTCGTGACGGCAGATTAGAAGGTCTTAAGGTAATGAATAATGACAACGAATTTATCATTCCTGCTGACAAGGTTCTTGTAGCTATTGGTTCTAAGCCTGCTAAGAGAATTATTTCTACTACAAAGGGTATTGAAGTAAATGACAACGGCTACCTTATTACTAAGGAAAAGCCATACGGTATGACTACATTAAACGGTGTATTTGCCGGTGGTGACGTAGTTCATCAGCCTGCAACTGTTGTACTTGCTATGAAGGAAGCAAAGAAGGTTGTTGCCGGTATTGCAAGCTATGTTGACGCCGTTAAACTTTTAGGATATAAGAGAGAAGATATTCAGAATTAAATTGTATTCATAGTTATTTAAAATACGAAAAAGGCTCTGTCAAAAATGACAGAGTCTTTTTTAGTGAACCATTGGATATTATTTCAAAATATTACTTATATAAAAACTTTTTATACTACTACATTACCATAAGGATTCACAATCATTCCAACAAGCATTATCAGTAAATAGCACACAATGACAATAGCGACACAAGTAATAGCACCAATGCCCACAGCCCTTGCTGTTTTAGGTCTTTCGTCACTCCAAACTAGGTACAAAATAACACCTACAATAGGCATAAAACAACCTAACAAGCCCCAGCCAAAGCCACCCTTGTCAATTATTGTTGACTGCTGTTTATCTGTCACGTCATTAACCCCATTATCACAATTTGGGCAAAAATCAGTTCCCTCTTTGATTTCTACTCCACAATTCTTACAAGATGCCATATAAACCCCCTCTTTCTAAATATCTATATACATCTCCGTACTTCAATATTATCACAAAGCTCCACTATTCTGTAGAGAACTAGATAAATCCGATGGTTTGTTCGCAAAATCTTCTAAACACTGGATATTATTTCAAAATATTGTAGCCCATATGTTGACCAAATTTAAAAGTAGCGACAGTGGATACTGCTATAAACATAAAAAGACCATAGCCGAAAAGCAAACCGGTTACAAATCTTTTAAAATTATTACTTTCGTAAGAGGTAAACATCTGTATTCCACCGTCTAAAATCAAAGGCAACATAAGTATTACTATAGCTAAAATTGATATTTTGAAAAAAAAGCAGGAGAATATAGAGAAAATAATTCCCACCAATTCTCCTGTACATCTTGCACAGATAGGGAACTTTTCACCTTTATAGTGAAAAGACCTATCATCTCTACAATGGCAACCAAAAACTATAGGCAACCATTTGTATAAAAAGTTTTTCATCCTATTAGAAGCCACCATACATTGCTGCCCCTACACCAAGGCATGTTACAATCAAGTAATATATAACGCATAAAACTACACCAACAATAGCACCAACACCGGCAGCCTTTGCTGTGTTAGGCTTATTATCCTTCCAAACTAAGAATAATACAAGACCTACAATAGGAATACAGCAACCTAATAATCCCCAACCGAATCCTCCGTTGTCAACTACCTGTGGCTGAGCAGTATACTGTGGTTGTGGTTGTGCCTCATTTGTAACCCCAACGTTATCCTGCTTTGTACCACAATTCGGGCAAAAAGTAGTTCCTTCATTAATTTCTACTCCACAATTTTTACAAAATGCCATATAAATCCCCTCTTTCTATTATTTATATAAAAAATAAACAATTTAAAGCATCTATTCTTCTTTTTATAGTACAATATTACCATAAAAACTACCAAAAGTCAATAAAAATAATAATTATATTAAAAACAAAAAAAGAACAACCCACAGCACTATAAAATGCCATAGATTGTCTTTTAAGTCTTCAGTTTCCACTGAATATATGAAAAAACAAGCAAGTAATAATGGGATGGATATATAAAACTGCGTTCTGTTAAAAATGTCTATATACATCTACTCGGGCAAGTATTCATCACTACCTGCTCATTTCTTCCTGAGGTCCATTACTCTTATGGGATTTGATTACGCTGTTAATTTCTTCTAAACTAGAAGCAGGCATATCACCATAAGTAGTATTCTTTACTGCACTCATAGCATTACCATACTCGACTGCAGTCTGTGGGTCGTTTGTAGTCAAGAAGCCATATAAAGCACCTGCTACATAAGCGTCGCCACTTCCAATTCTATCTACTACCTCGATATTTTCATAAGGAGGTTCTTCATAAAATTTACCATTATAGTAAATCTTAGAGCCAAAGTTATGTCTTGTAGGGCTTACTACTTCACGTCTGGTTGTGGCAACAACCTTACAACCAAACTCATCACAATAGCCCTTCATAATTTCTTCAAGAGTACCTGTTCTTTGCATCATTCTTCTTGAAGTTTCTTCTGAAACAAATAATATATCAACATAAGGAAGTACAGAGTAAATGGTTTCTCTTGCTTCTTCTTCTGACCAAAGCTTAGCTCTGTAGTTACAGTCGAAAGAAACAGAAGCACCCTGCTCCTTAAATCTCTTAATAAGTTCAATAACTGTTGTTCTCAAATTCTTGCTAATTGCCATAGAAATACCACTAACGTGGAAATGTCTAGTATTCTTATAAATAGATGGGTCAATTTCGCTTAAAGAAATAGAACACATTGATGAATTAGCTCTGTCATAAACAACAGAAGACTTTCTAGGATAAGCACCACTTTCATAGTAGTAAATACCCAATCTCTGTTCTGGGCTGTAATCGTAAACAACATAATCGTCACTTACATTACCATATCTAATCTTATACTTAACAAATCTACCAATCTTGTTGTCAGGAAGTTTTGTAATGATAGCAGTTCTTGCACCTAAGAAAGCTGCACCAGAAGCCACATTAAGTTCTGAGCCACCGGCATTCTTTTCGAAAACCTGACCCTGAGAAATCTTTTCTTTGTCTGGAGGAGAAAGTCTTAACATAACTTCTCCAAAGCTGATAATATCAAATTTTTTCTTAGTATCGCTAATAATACTCATATTATCCTCCTTTTACTTTGTAAAGCCAATTTTCTTTTTCACCTTACGCAAAGTCTTGTTGGCAAAATATGACGCCTTTTCAGCACCTTCTGCCATAGCCTTGTCAATATAAGCCTTGTCAGCAGAAAGCTCTTTGAACTTCTCCTGTAAAGGCTGAATTTCAGCTACTACAGCATCAGCAACAGTCTTTTTGAACTCTCCATATCCACAACCTGCAAAGTCTGCAACAGCATCGTCTACAGATTTACCTGTCACTGCACTATATATATTCAACAAGTTACTTATACCAGGCTTTTCTTCCGGAGAATAAGCAACTACATTGTCAGAATCAGTAACTGCCCTTTTAATTTTGTTGGCAATTACGTTTAAGTCATCAAGCAAGAAAATAGCATTATTTTCATTGTCGCTTTCAGACTTACTCATTTTCTTTTCAGGGTTCTGAAGACCCATTATTCTAGCTCCAACCTTAGGTATATAACCTTCAGGAACAGTAAACACATCGCCATAGATATTGTTAAATCTTTCAGCAATATCTCTTGTAATTTCCAAATGCTGTCTTTGGTCAGCACCTACAGGCACAAGGTCAGACTGATAAAGAAGAATATCGGCTGCCATAAGTACAGGATAAGTGTAAAGACCAGCATTAATATTATCTGCGTGTTTAGCTGATTTATCCTTAAACTGTGTCATACGACTTAATTCGCCGGTATATGTATAGCAATTCAAAATCCAAGACAATTCTGCGTGAGCTGGAACATCAGACTGAACATACACAATATTTTTTTCAGGGTCAAGACCCAAAGCAAGAAAGAGAGTAAATAAATCTCTAATTCTTCTTCTAAATTCAGTAGGATTTTGTCTGACAGTAATGGCGTGCATATTAGCAACACCGAAAATACAGTTATAATCCTCCTGCAAATTCTTCCAATTCTTCAACGCACCTAAGTAATTGCCTAAAGATGGCACACCTGACGGTTGCATTGCACTATATAAAATCTTCTTATCTTTTTCCATTTTGTCCTCTTATCCTATAAAGCTGGCTACCATAACAGCCTTAATAGTGTGCATTCTATTTTCTGCTTCATCAAACACAACAGACTTAGCACTTTCGAAAACTTCTTCTGTAACTTCCTTACCCTTAATAGCTGGTAAACAGTGCATAAATAAAGTGTTGTCCTTGCCAGTCATAGCCATAACATCGCTATTAATCTGGTATGGAGAAAGGAGAGCAATTCTTTCCTTCGCCTTATCTTCTTCACCCATTGAGCACCATACATCAGTATAGAGTACGTCAGCATTTTTAACAGCTTCAGCAACATCAGCAGTAATAGTAATTGATGCACCTGACTGTTCAGCATTCTTTTTACATTCTTCTACAAGGCTTTCTTCCGGGAAAAGTTCCTTTGGAGAACAGATAACAAAATCAAGACCCATCTTAGAAGAACCAATCATAAGGGCGTTTGCCATATTGTTTCTGCCGTCGCCCATATATACAAGTTTAACACCTTTTAACTTACCTAAATGTTCCTGAATTGTAAGGAAATCAGCTAAAATCTGAGTTGGGTGGTCTTCATCAGTAAGACCATTCCATACAGGAACACCACTATACTTAGCTAAATCTTCAACAACTTTCTGTGAAAATCCTCTAAATTCGATACCGTCAAACATTCTACCAAGAACTCTGGCAGTATCTTCGACAGATTCCTTACCAAGCTGTATATCACCTTTACCAAGGTATTCAGGAAAAGCACCCATATCATTACAAGCAACTACAAAAGAACATCTAGTTCTAGTTGAAGGCTTTTCAAAAATCAAAGCAATATTCTTGCCTTCCATATATTTTTTCATTGTACCATTTTTCTTGTCAGCTTTTAACTGAGCTGCAAGTTCAAGGTAATGGCTAATTTCCTCAGCTGTAAAATCTCTTAATGTTAAGAAGTTTCTACCCTTTAAATCTACTGCCATAATTAATCCTCCTAAATACCGTAAAAAATATTACGTGTATACATTCTTCAATAAAAAATCAATCGTTTGAACACATTATACACCTTTTTTTTAAAAATGTATATAGTTTTTTAAAAATTTACAAAAAACTTACCAAATGTTAATTCTTTCTTCAGGTTTTACATACATACCATTGTACTCATTTATGCCATAGGTATCATAAAACTTCTGAAAATTGGATAAAGTTCTTTTCACTCTTACAGAGCCGTAGGAATGTTGGTCCATAACAGCTAACAGTGATAAATACTGCCTTGTAGAGGTAGTGAAAAACAGTTTTCCGTAGGCTGTAAAGAACTTGTCGTAGTCCACATTGCCCAATTTTGAAACAGCATCTAAGGCACAAGCCATAGCTCCGATGTCGGCAATGTTTTCATTTAATGTAAGCTGACCTGAAGTTTCTATTCCTGTAGCTGACTCATAGCCGTCATAAAATTTCTCTACTTTTTTGCATTGTTCCTTGAAATTGGAATAGTCTACAGCACTCCACCAGTCTGTAAGATTGCCGTCTTTATCGTACATCGCCCCCTGTGTATCAAAGGCGTGTACCATTTCGTGAGCAATAACTGTGCCTATTGTGCCATAGTTGCTTTCAGGACTGTCTGAACTAAGGGCATAGCAAATGCCGGCAGGAATAATCATTTTGTTTTTCTCAGCAACATAGTAGGCATTTACGTCATAAGGCTGAACTTCCCACATATCTTTCACATCATAGTTTTTGCTGAAATCAATAGCACCTTTTACAATAGCCCTGTTTATTTCAAGCATATTGCTGTAGTATGTTCCACCCTCCTCAGGAGATTTTATGTCTGCATAGTCCAAATAGCATCTCCAATTATCGGGATAGCCCACCTGTAAATCCATATTATCCAGCTTTTCAATAGCCTTAATCTTTGTTGTGCCTGAAAGCCAACGGTTGTTTTTAAGCCTTTCTCTGAAAGTATCTCTCAAATTTTCTGCTATTTTAATAACCTGTTCTTTCTTTGACTTGTCAAAATACTTCTGACAGAAAATCTGACTGATGTAAACACTCATCTGATTGGATATGAATGTTCTGGGAGCCATATTTTGGTCTAAAACACTTTGGTCTGTGCCGTATATATCCATAAGGAAGTTGTCGTACAAATCATAGAAATTCTGTGATAAATACATACCACCAATGCTAATCATATAGGCTTTTTGAAGACTTGCAAGCTCCTGAGAGTGTTCTCCATTGAAAAGTTCAGACAGCTTGTTTACTCTGTTCATATCCCATATAATAAGAGGTAAATTCTCATCATAGCCAAAGGCTTTTACTATTGCCTTCAAGTCCAAAGTTTTGAATTTGCTGTCAATAAAATCTAAATCATAGCTCTTGTACAGCTTTTCCATTATGTTGGAACTGTCATCAAAGCCGTCAGCTTCAATGGTTTCCATAAATTCGGAGTCACCATTTGCAATAATATCAGAAGAAAGAAGTTTTTCTACATTTAAAACATTTTCGGCATCTTCCAAAGCCTGTTTGTTGCTTTCTCCTGCCATTTCAAACATATCAGTAATGTATTTTTTGTATCTTTCCAGCTCATCAGGGTTTTGACTGACACTGATGTACATAAGTGGCACATAGCAGTCAAAATACAGAGCATACTTGCCATTGTCACTAGGCTGTGGAGCAAGAGAGAAATTCACAAAAGCAGCCATACTTGTCTTTTTAGTGTATTCCTCCACAAAGGCATTTAACTGGCTATCGTCTTTCACCTGTGACAACTGGTCTAAAAATGGTTTAATAGGCTCAACACCCTGTTCATTTCTGGTTTTAAAATCCTCTATAGTAAGGTAGAGGTTCTGTATAGCCGACTCCTTAGAGCCTTTTTGCCAATCTCCGTCAATACATTCATTTACAATGCTGTTGAACATTTCCACATTATGTTTTTGGGCTTCATCAATGGTATTTAAATTGCCTGTGTCCTCAAGCTGGGCAGAATTGTCCTTCAAAAGCTCATTGTGGTTTACATAAGAATAAAAATCGTCCTTTTTGTCAGTGCCATAAAGTCTGTAAACTCTCTGAAGAATGGTGTCAAATTCCTTTTCAGTAACATTCTGCAAAGGATAAAAAGCACCACTGCCGTCATTGTCTACAAGACCACATGAAACCATTTTGCCGATTTCATTCCCTGCCCACATAGGCATATCGTAGTAAGTAATCTTAGTCGGAGAATTTGCAAGACAATCCCCCTGAAGCTGAGGAAAATTGTCAAAAGCCCTACTTATTAAATAGTAGCACTGAGCCTTTGTAACATCTTCGTCAAGAACAAAAGATGAACTGCTAAGGAGCTTTTCCTTTGTGTACTGTGGATTGTAACTCCCTGCCACTTTGTCAAGCCTGTTCACAACATCTCTGACAGTTATGTAATTGTCGCCACCGTATACAATAGTGACGCTTGTGCATATAAGCACTAAAATCAAAATAATTGAAAAAAGTTTTTTCACGTCTACCCTCATACTAGAACCTGTACCGGCTTTCTAATCACCATACTGTCCGGCTCTATTTCACAATCATAGGCAAGTATGTTTACACCACTTGCTTTCGCCTTTTTTAACTCCTCTGCAAAAGCCTTATGATTTTCTGCATTTGGCTCAAAATATTTCACATTACTCATTTGTACAATAAATAGTACATATGTTTCATACCCCATATTGTGTGCTATCTGTAATTCCTTTAAATGCTTTACAGCCCTTTCACTAGGTGCATCAGGGAAACTGACAACATTGTCATTCTCCAATGTAACCCCTTTCACTTCCATAAAGCATTTTTTACCCCCACGCTCAAAATACATATCAAAACGTGAGTTCCGGAAAGTCTTTTCTCTCTTTAAATTTACAATATCCGAAAACAAGCCACCACCTTTCAGCCACTCCTCAACAGCCTTGTTAGGTGCTTGAGAGTCCATATTAATAAGCCTGCCACCTTTGTTGACGGCAATAAGTGAAAACCTCGTCTTCCTCTTTGGGTCATTGTTGGTCTGAACATAAATTTCAGCATTTGGAATAAGAAGCTCTCTGCATCTGCCAGTGTTCTTGACGTGGCATATCTCCTCTTTGCCGTTTACTGAAATGTGGGCAATAAACCTGTTCTCTCGTGTTAAAAATTTGGCTTTTATTATGTTGTCATATCTCATTTTACTACCTTAAATTATAAAAAGAATTTGTAAAATTTTATGTTCAAAAAATAGTAAAGTTTTACTCCATTTTTTTCTGGTCAGAACATTTTGCTTTGCAAAATATGGCTTATACAAGCCACCGGACTTCTTTCCGGTTTGCTAAAAATCGTGATTTTTAAGGCAAAGCCTTAAATCGCTTACTTGTAAGCGAAACAAATGCTTGCAAGAGCATTTTTCTTTGTTTCTTTCTTTTTGCGACAGAAAAAGAAAGAATAGCATTTTAGTTACCCTCTTATTTGTCCATTTCCATAAATAATATATTTAGTAGTAGTAATAGCTTTAAGACCCATAGGACCTCTTGCGTGCAACTTCTGTGTACTAATACCGATTTCAGCACCAAAACCGAACTCATTGCCGTCAGTAAATCTAGTAGAAGCGTTTACATACACTGCTGCTGAGTCCACTTCGTTTAAAAATCTCTGGGCATTAGTATAGTTTTCTGTAACAATAGATTCTGAATGACCTGTTGAGTATTTTGCAATATGGTCAATAGCATCATCAAGGCTATCTACCACCTTTACAGCAAGGATATAGTCCAAATATTCAGTTGCCCAATCTTCCTCTGTAGCCGGTACAACATCAGGCACAATCTCTGCCACTCTTTGGTCACCTCTGATTTCAACACCCTTTTCTCTTAATGCTGAAATAGCCTTTGGTAAATACTCTTTTGCTATATTTTTATGTACTAAAAGAGTTTCGGCTGCATTGCACACACCAACTCTCTGTGCCTTAGCATTTACAATAATGTTCACGCCGTCATCAATCTTGCCACTTTCGTCCATATAGATATGGCAGTTGCCTACACCAGTTTCAATTACCGGAACAGTAGCATTTTTAACAACAGACTGTATAAGACCCTTGCCACCTCTAGGAATAAGCAAATCAATATAATCATTTAATGTCATCATTTCAGTAGAAGATGCTCTAGTAGTGTCCTCTACAAGCTGAACAAAATCAGGGTTATAGCCTAAGTCCTCAATAGCCTTTCTGAAAACAGAAACAGTGGCAATATTGGAGTGGATAGCATCACTACCACCTCTAAGAATAACAGCACTACCAGCCTTTAAGCAAAGACCAAAGGCGTCACTTGTAACATTAGGTCTAGCTTCATAGATAATGCCAATAACGCCCATAGGCACACGTTTTTGACCAACTGTAAGACCATTTGGCAAAGTTCTCATATCAAGGACTTCTCCAATAGGGTCAGGAAGTTTTTCAATAAGCTCCAAGCCCTCAGCCATAGCATTCACTCTGTCTACATTGAGCATTAATCTATCCTGCAAACCCTGTGGCATATTGTTGTTTTTGGCATTTTCCATATCTTTGGCATTTTCGCCAACAATAAATTCTGCATTATCTCTTAAAGCCTTAGCACAAACAGCTAAAATATTGTTCTTCTGGTCTGTACCAAGTTTTGCAAGCTGTCTTTTTGCAACTACTGCAAGCTGACCATTTTCCTTAACAGTTTTCATTTCACTATCCCCCTATTTGTCACAATTATATCTAAAGGCACATCGTTTTCCTCTGTAGGCACATTTTCTACTATTTGAAAATCGTAGGCGACGCCAACAGAGCATAAATATTTATTTTCGCTCAGATATTTGTCATAAAAACCACCGCCGTAGCCCATTCTGTTTTTGTTGTTATCCAAAACCAAGGCAGGCACGATTATAAATGTACTTTCATCTGAGTTCAGAATATCTTCTTCATTAAATACAGGCTCAAGTATACCGTACTTGTTCTCCACAAGATTGTCTAAGCCCTCTATTTTGAGAAAAACCATTTCGTGGGGCTTTCCCGTCATATAGGGTACGGCAACCTCTTTGCCTTTTTTTAACGCATCTTTTATTATGTTTTTAGTCACTACTTCCTTGCCATAGTTTATGAAAGTAAACAAGGTCTTACAATCATTGTATTGTGGCAAAGAAAAAATATTATACTGTATTTCAGCCGACATTTCCTCAACCTGAGAAAGTGTCAAAGCACTTCTTTTTTCCTTATATAATTTCCTTATTTCAGACTTTGTCAAAGAAAGCACCTCCAAAATACATATTTTCATTTAATTTTATCACAACCGACAAATAAATACAACAACCTCTTGACTAAAGGCGAAAAAAACCTTACAATAAATTATGAAGATATTATTAAAATTTTATGGAGGAAGATTTAAGAAAATGAAACCAAAACTATTTTCAATTATGAAAAACTCGCCAGAGGAATTGAAAGGAAAAAACCTTGTTAAGGACATAGTTGCCGGACTTATTGTCGCAGTTGTTGCCCTTCCTCTTTCTATCGCTCTTGCCATTTCATCTGGAGTATCTCCGGAAGTCGGCTTGATTACGGCTATTATTGCAGGTTTTATTATCTCTTTTTGGGGTGGTAGCCGAGTTCAGATTGGTGGCCCTACAGCAGCCTTTGTTGTTATTATCTGTGGTATCATAGACCAGTACGGTATTGAGGGTCTTATTGTTGCCACAATTATGGCAGGTATATTCCTTATTATAATGGGTGTATTAAAGCTGGGGGATATTATCAAGTTCATACCTTTCCCTATTACAGTAGGTTTTACAACAGGTATTGCCGTAACACTTTTTACAACACAGTTAAATGACTTTTTCGGTCTTAATATTCAGGGACTTGGTTCAGAATGTTTGCCAAAATGGTGGGCATATATTACAAATATCTCTAAAATCAATTGGACAGCTACAGCCATTGGCGTAGGTTCAATTATCGTTATTGTTCTTTGGGGCAAAGTAAGCAAGAGAATACCTGGCTCCCTTGTTGCCTTAATACTTTCTACAGTTGTACTCTATTTGCTCCAAAAAAATGGTATGGCAACAGAAGTACAGACTATTGGTTCAAAATTTAGCGACCTCAAGGGTGCTATTCCAATGCCTCATATTCCAAACTTTACAAAGGTAAATATTGGTGCTTTAGTTCAGCCGGCGGTTACTATTGCCATTTTGGCTGGTATTGAGTCACTTCTTTCTGCCGTAGTTGCTGACGGTATGACAGGGGATAAGCACGATTCTAATCAGGAACTTATTGCACAGGGTATTGCAAATATTGCATCAGCACTTTTCGGTGGACTTCCTGCTACAGGTGCTATTGCCAGAACAGCTACTAATATTAAAAACGGTGGTAGAACACCAGTTGCCGGTATGGTTCACGCAATCGTTCTTTTCGTAATTATGATTGTGGCTATGCCTCTTGCTAAACTTATTCCTATGGCTACACTTTCAGCAATTCTTATTGTAGTAAGTTTCAATATGTGCCAGTTTAAGGAATTTGTGGAAATCGGTCATACTACAAAAACTGACCTTTCTGTTTTAGCTCTTACTTTCCTTTTGACAGTTGTATTTGACCTTGTTGTTGCCATTGAAGTAGGTATGGTACTTGCTATGTTTATGTTTATGAAGAAAATGGCAGAAACATTTGACATCAACACTCTTTCAAAGGAAACAGAAAACGATACATATAAATATCTCAATGACGATATTATGGTATATGAATTAGCAGGTCCTATGTTCTTTGGTGCATCTACTACATTTATGGACACAATGAAATCTATGAATGTTAAGAGCGATATTCTTATTCTTAGAATGAGAAATGTACCAATGATTGACGCAACTTCCCTTGATAGCCTTCACCACGTTATTGACTACGCACAGCGAAACCACATTGTTGTATTGTATTGTGAACTCAACGAAAATACATATAATACATTAAAGCACTTTGGTTGCGAAGAAAGAATGGGTAAGCACAAGTTCTTTGATACTATGGACGAAGCCTATGCTTACGCAGAAAAAATGGTTGAAACTAAGAAAGAAGTTCGCAAGAAGTTAAAAGAGAAATAAAGAGAAGTATATATAAATTTATATTGACCTCCAATTATCAGGTTTTTAGTTCTGAATTTTGGAGGTCATTTTTTATGTCTAATTATTGTTATTTTCTATTATTATCTACTCCACACAGTCTAATATACCGGTTCTTTCGGCTCACTTCAATGCTATCCCAAACAAATCTATTATTATCTATAAACAGCCTTTTCACGCAATCCAACAGCTCTCTAAAGCTACAGCATTTCTTCTCCCTTTCCATAAGCAATTTTTGGTCATCAGTAGCAACTATGTAGCCAAATATATTTTCATCTTCTTCATACCAAAGTGTTAAAATTTCTATTTCTATATAAATTACCTTCTTTCTATATTTATCGTTACAGTTGAATTGATTTTGGGGTGTTTTAAATGAGGGGGCATTTCTCAAAATTTAGGGGGGAATTTGCCATTTTAGTCAAAACAGCTTATTTACTAAGGTTAACGGCTATTTTTTATTTTAGGGGCAAATTATTTTATTTTTTTCATCTCTTATATATTTTATATATTTATTTTTTATTTTTTTATATATATAAAATATGCCCCTTCTGCCCCCTGCCCAGCATTTACTGGTGTTTCAGTCCCTCTTTTTTTGCTTTCATCTAAACTTTTTTTGCCCCACATTTAAAATACTATAAAAATTCAACAGGTATTTGTTCATCTTTTTTCTCATCTTCTGTCATTTCGTAAAAGTTAATTTTCTTTTCTTCTAAGTTTGTGCCATTCTCTCTTTTATATTTCTTTTATTCAATGGATTAAAGTCATTTTCAATGCACCATTTTTGATATTTGGCTTCAAACTCTGTCTTTCTGACCCTATCTCGTCTATTTTCTGTTCTAATATAACATTCATCAACAAATCTGAATACAGTATCAACCTTTGACCTATATTCATAAAGTATTGCTTCAGTGGCTTTACACTTTGTAAACCTAAAATCATTTTCTCTTAATCTTTTCAGTCCCTCTAATGCCCAAGCAAAAATACCGTCACTTTCTTCTGCAATTTTATCAATCAAAGTGCCATCTCTTTCCTCCGGTGGTATGGAATTATCACAAGGGAGAATTGCCAATCGTTCAAAAATATGGCCACCTTTATCGTCGGCAAAGTAAGGGAGATTGTTGCAAGAAACAACTATGCCACCCTTAAATATCCAATCAAAAGACTGCTTGCCTTTAAACTCCACCTTCACTCTATCCCCACCTGTAAGCTGTTTAAAACCACTGCTGTTCTCTATTGCGTCAGCCTGTTGGTCGCCTACTACGTCAAGTCTTTTGCCATACAAATCTGAAAGTGCAAACCTATCTGACATATTCTGAATTGGTATGTTTATAGTATGTTTGCCACCTAAAATTTTGCAAATCATATTGAGGAACACGCTTTTACCTGTGTTACCCACTGCCGAATAGAGTACAAAGCATTTCTTCACCCTGCTTATTGTAATATTCGAAAGTAGCAAGCCTGTCCATTCCTGTATCAGAAGCAGTTTTTCATTATCCACATTTCCATTTTTGTCTGAACACAGCCTATTTACAAATTCCAAAAACTTTGGAGCTTTCGCCTGTGGGTTGTAGTTGCAGTTCAGCTGTATTGTAGATATGTACTGGGGGCTATGTTCCATTAAAATATTTTTGTCAATATCCAGTATGCCATTTTTCAAATTGATGATATTTTCGTTGCTGTCTGCCTTATCAAATTCAAGCATTTTTTCACTAATACAGCCTAGCAAACTGTAAATATTATTAAGTATGTTGTCACTGGCAAAGCCAAGGGGAATGTAGCTTTTTATATAGCTTTTGAACTCCTGTTTACTGCATTTTTCATAGACACCCTTTGTGTACACATAAAAATCGGCTACTTCATTTCCCTTTTTCTTCAATATAATATAGTCCAAATTTTTACTAATGGAATGAGCTAGTTTATCAGGATTTATTCTTACTGGCATATCATTATTTGTTACAATCCAATCAGCCCAAGTGTACTCGCTTCTCTCCACTAGCCTTTTAAAATCCTTTATACTGTTGCCCTCGTTGAAATAATCCGTCACGTCACCCTTTGGAGCATTGGAAGTCTGAACTATTTTTATTGCCGAGGCAATATTCTTCAAATCCTTTTGTATTCTTCGGCATAGCTTTCGCCCTGCATCATCGTTGTCGGGAAGTATAACAACCCTTGCACCTCTGAAATACTGGGCATATTCCTTTTTCCAATCACTTGCACCACCGGCTGTTGTAGCACTATAGCCAAAGTTTTTGAGAGTGTCAACATCTTTTTCCCCCTCCACAATATAGACGGCATAGTTGTCCTTTATTGCCTTTTTAACAGCTTCAATGTTATAAAGTGTGCGAGGTATACCCTCAATACCCTTTATAAACTGGTCATTTTTCACCACACCATAGAGTATCTTTTTGCCTTGAAACCTTAACTTCATATACTGTCCATAGTCATAGACAGCTTCCAGTTTACCCATTTTCTCCTCTAGTTCTGTCCTCCAAGTGGTAACTTTTGTCTTTATGCCGTTGTTTAAGTCAGCCATTGTCAAGCCTACAGCATTTAGAATATCCCTTGTGTTGCAACCGGCGTGACAGTACATCAGTATTTTGTCACCCTTTTCTGTTATTGTCAGGGAGTTTTCGCTGTCATTGTGGCAAGGGCAAGCCACCTGATAGGAATTGCCATTTATTTTTCGAACATTCCTAAATCTGCTTAATATAGAATTAAAATCCATTTAATTCCTCCTTTTTTAATTTTTTTATATTTTTAAGATAAGCTATCTTCCATGACATTTCGTGACATAATTTCATTTTTAGACAAAAAAAAGTGCAAGGTATTTAGCCTTGCACATATTTATTGATATATTTTCTAAAGTTTGATACAATAAAAAATAGGAGGTGTTCAATATGACAACAGATATTCAGAAGGATTTTGAAAAACTCTACCCTTTTATTACAGATAATCTTACTGGTGTGCTTAAAAATGACTATGATGAAAAAGCTATAAAAGAAGAAAGAGCATCTACCAAAAAATGATAAATGCTCTAAGTCCTATAAATTGTACTTTTCTCTAAGTTTTTTCAAACAATCCAAAGCATCAGATACTCTATTTTCTTGAATATCCATTTCGGCATCAGCAATTTTTGCTTTCATATCTATAATTGCCTTTTCTTCATTATTATTCATAATAACCACCATATTTTTAAAGACTTTCTATCAACTCTGCAAAATCTTCCTCACTTAAAATAGGAATATTCAGCTCTTTAGCCTTTTTATTTTTGCTTGAATTTGATGTTACATCATTATTTATGAGATAATTTGTTTTAGCTGAAACACTGCCAGTGACCTTGCCACCCATACTTTCTATAAAGTTTTGGAGTTCTTTTCTATTTTTATAGTTATGGACGTCACCGGTTATAACAAAGGTTTTGCCCTCCAATTTATTACTGCCTGTGCCTTCCTCTGCCACAAAAGTAATATACTCAAGTGCCTTATTAATAAGCTCAATATTGTGGCTATGTTTGAAATACTTCACAATACTTACGGCAATAACTTCCCCTATACCGTCTATTTCACAAAGGCTGTCAGCACTTGCGTTCATTATTTTTTCAAGGTCATTGTTATACTTTTTGCACAATAATTTTGCATTACTTAAACCTACATTATTGATACCTAAAGCATATATAAAATTGCACAAATTCACATTTTTAGACTTTTCAATGGCTGAAATAAGGTTATTGTAGCTCTTTTCTCCAAAGCCATCCATTTCAACTATGCTATCTCTGTACTTTTCAAGACAGTAAATGTCTGCATAATTATCCAAAAAGCCCTTATCAATGAATTTTTCAATAGTAGCTTCTGAAAAGCCCTCAATATTCATAGCATCTCTGCTTACATAATGCTCTATTGCCATTACACGCTGTGCCTTACAGTTTGGATTGACACATTTCAACGCCTTACCGTCCCTAAGGCTGACTATTTCGGTTTCCTCTCCACAAACTGGGCAATTCTTAGGAATTTCAGCATTGTTGCTCTTTGTCAAATTTTCTGCCACCTGTGGAATAATCATATTCGCCTTGTAAACTGTAATTCTATCTCCAATGCCCAACTGCAAATGTTCCACAATACTTACATTGTGAAGTGAAGCTCTGTTCACTGTTGTACCCTCAAGCTCTACCGGTTCAAAAACGGCTATTGGATTTATAAGTCCTGTTCGGGAAGTATTCCAATCTATGTCAATAAGTGTGGTTTCTGCCTGCTCGTCTGCCCATTTAAAAGCTATGGAATCTCTAGGGAACTTGGCTGTTTCCCCTAAAGTACGAGAGTATGCAATATCGTCATAAGTAAGCACCAAACCGTCTGTGGCAAAAGGATTGTTCGGTATATTTTCTTCAAACTCTCTTACTGCCTGTGCTATGTTTTCAGAATTTACAAACTTTCTCTTTACCACTGTAAAACCTAGCTTTTCCAAATATTCAAAGCCCTGTGATTTCTTTTCAAAATCCATTCCCTCTGCACTTACAAGCTGAAATGCCACAAAACAGACGTTTCTCTTTGCACAAATTTCTGAATTAAGCTGACGCACTGTGCCACTGCAAAGGTTTCTTGGGTTCTTGTACTTTTCTTCCGGCGACATTTCTTCATTTATGTTGTCGAAATCCTCAAAGGAAATAACAGCCTCTCCTCTAAGTACAAGTTGACCCTTTTGGCTTATTTTAAGAGGAATGTTCTTAAAAACCTTAGCATTGTGGGTAATATCTTCCCCAATTTCTCCGTTTCCTCTTGTAACAGCCTGTGTAAGCTCTCCGTCATTGTATGTCAAAACTACAGTAAGACCGTCCATTTTGTAGGAAAGCACACCTACATTGTTGCCCAAAAATTCAGCAAGACGGGATACTTCCTTTGTCTTGTCAAGGGATAACATTCGCTGTGGGTGTCTAATTTTTGTAAGAGAACCTAAAACCTCGTAACCTACATTTTGTGTAGGAGAATTTGAAAGCACAATACCTGTTTCACTTTCCAATGCCACAAGCTCGTCATAAAGTGCATCATATTCCCTGTCGGTCATTATTTCCCTGTTTTGCTGATAATAGGCAAGTGACGCCTTATTAAGAATTTCTATTAATTGTTTCATTCTATCCATTATATTTTCCTCTTTTTAAAACATTTTATACTGGGTCAAGTCCCATTTCTTCATAATACCTGTCGGCAATATATTCGGCTGATTCTGCCCACAAACCGTTTTCTGTCTGCTGAAGTGTTTTGTAGGTTTCGGAGGTGTAGAACTTCAATGCTGCATCAGGAAAACTGATATTCATTCTCCTTTGCAATACGTTTATGACTCCTCTAATTTGTATAATCATATTTGTTGTAATGTCTTTTCCATTAAAGAAGTAAATTGCCATTGCCATAGTGTTCCCTCCTTACTAATTTAAGATATTTCAAAGCCTTTTCTGTATGGAATGATACCTGATTGTTTACTTTATTATATCGCAATCTTTCAACAGCTTCCTTTGAAGTGAGAATATTTGCAATATAGAGCTGAACTGTTTCCATTGTGTTGTCATCAGCTACAGGACCTATTACTACATCATAATTATGTTGCAATCCACCTTTTTCCCTGTTTTCTTTTATAAATTCTAACCAATCTTCACTTAATGTATCAAACCTTTTGACGTTTAATTCTGTATTTTCATCAAACAAAAATTCATAGACAAAGTATTGCTCTTTCTTCTCTCTAAGAGATAGTCTGTACGCCCAAGCCTTTGACTGTTCTTTCAATATGGTTGTATAAAAACCCTTGCCAAAGTCCCTGCGATTATGGGATTTACTTAAATCCACTTCATCAAAATCAAAACAACTGCCGTGATAAACAACTAATTCCTTAGAACCCTCTGTAATTATTTTTTCAACGTATTCCAAAACTTCCTCTGTGCTGACCTGATGAAGGTATTCGTGCTGTATCATTATTTTTTCGTACACTTGATACTTATGGAAAAGTTTTATAGCTTCATCACCGGTCAAATGATGTTTTTTTGAATATTCTTCCATAGCTCTTAATGACATCATTTCACAATCAGACTGTACACTCATATTCTCACCTTCTTTATGTAATATTATAATCTAAATTTTATATTAATTCCACTGTTCAGAACAAATTAACTTTGTTAATTTGTGGCTTATAAATAAGCCATCGGATTTATCTTTCCGATTCACTGTAAAAATTACCCCCATAAATCAACTATGGGGGCAAATCAGAAAATTATTCTATTTTATTTATTCATTATCTTATAGATAACTGTGGCAGCCTGTACTCTTGTAGTAGTAGCCTTTGGAGCAATCTTATTGCCGTCCATACCATTTACATAGCCGTCTTTAACCATAGCAGAAAGGCTTTCAAGGGCATAAGCTGAAATATCTTCATAGTCGCTAAAGCCTTTGAGGTTATCAGTATTTTCTACTGTAATATCACTACCCAGCTTATATACAAGAGCTTTCTTAGCTAAAATCATCATATCCTGTCTTGTAATATTACTAGCTGGAGAGAATGTGCCATCGCCATTACCGTTGGCAATGCCTAAATCCTTTGCAAGACCTACGGCATTGTAGTAATAAGCACCATTTTCTACGTCACTGAAGTTAGACTGTGGAGCTTTTGTTACATCAACACCAATACCCTTAAGGAGCATAATAATGAAATCAGCTCTCTTAACTTCGTTGTTTGGTAAGAATGTACCGTCGCTGTAGCCATTTACAACCTTGTTAGATGCAAGCTCATTGATATACTTAGCACCCCAGTAATCAGCAGGTACATCAGAGAATGTAACAGCCTGTACTGTTGTACTTTCTGTAGAGTTTTCTACTGTAGCAGTAGTAGTTTCTGTAGTGTCATCAGCAGTAGCATCAGTAGTTACTTCTGTAGTAGTTGTAGTAACTCTTGAAGATGAGCCACCACCACCTCCACCTCCACCGTTGGAAGTGTTTGCTCTTACAGTAGTAGTTTCTGTAGTTGTTTCTGTAGTAGTTGTGCTATCGTCACCGTTGTCAGTAGCATTACCGTTTACTAAAACAGTTGAGTGAGCAGACTGTACATTTAACTTAGTCTGTGTACCCTTTGTAAGGTTAGCACCTGTAAATTTATCAAAACTTACATCAGATGAACCGGCACCTACAGCCTTAAACTTAATTCTGATTACTGTACCTGTTGAAGTGTAGTTCTGTAAATAGTTGTCAACAGATGCAGAATTGTAACCTGAGAACTTTAAAATACCTAACTTGCCGGCATTAGTCTTGTTGTCAGCCTGTCCATTGTAATCATAGTCCTGTGCCTTTGGTACGAAATTTACTCTTGAGCTGACTACATTACTAGGGAAAAGTGGGATATTGTTGTACTCAATAATATCACTAGGCATTTCTGTGTAATCAATATCAACAGCCTCTAAAACAGCAGGGTCAAAATAGACAAAGCCTGTTAAACTGTTGAAACCCATTGGGTTGTCAGTTATTTTGTAGTCGGCAAAAAGTGTGTCGCCTACGTTAATTGTTTCTGCTGAAAGCTGACAATCTGTTGAAAGTGTGTTGTCTGCACCATATGATAATACAGGAACAACAACCATTGACAAACTTAAAAGCAAAGATAAAATTTTCTTCTTCATTGGTTCTCCTCCTTTTGTGTTAAGCTGTTTAGCCTAACTTTTTATAGATTTATAATACCACTTTTTATAGGGTTTTGCAATAAGATAGGTTCTTTCTTTTTCTATGGTAAAAAGAAATGAACCAAAGAAAAATACTCTTGCAAGTATTAGTTTCGCTTACAAGTAAGCGATTTAAGGCTTTGCCTTAAAAATCTACCATTTTTAGCAAACCGGAAAGAAGTCCGGTGGCTTATTTATAAGCCATATTTTGCAAAGCAAAATATTTTGACCAGAAAAAAATGGAGTAAAACTTTACAATTTTTTGACCAGTAAAAAATCGAGTAAAACTTTGCAATTTATTTTTAACCAACGCAATAATTTATTCTAGTGTAACTGGATTTTTAGCTTCACGTCTAAACATATCAAAAGCTTCAACAGGTTTATCAACCTTAACCTTTAAAATCTGCTGTGGGTGAGGAGCTTCTGTAACACTTTCGCCCTTATCGTCATACATTTCCTCTACTGTCATAGTGAAATCTTCGCCGTCGTGACGCATTACCTCTATCTTTTCGCCTACAACGAACTTATTTCTCTGTTCCACTGTTGCATAGCCTGTTTCCTTATCGTAGTCAAGAACCATACCAATGAAGTCATAAGTTCTGATATATGAGCTAGTAGTGTAGACCTGGTCTTCCTCATTTGGTTTACCGTAGTAGAAACCAGTTGTATAACCTCTGTAGCTTGCCTTAGAAACTTCCTGCATATAGTAGTCCTTTTTGCTTTCGTACAACGCAGGGTCTTTTAAATAATCGTCAATAGCTTCTCTATAAGCCTTAATAACTGTACCTACATAGAAACAAGTTTTAATTCTACCTTCTATTTTAAGACTGAAAATGCCGGCATCTACAAGTTCAGGAATGTGCTGAATCATATTTAAATCCTTAGAATTGAAGATGTAAGTACCTCTTTCGTCTTCAACTATTGGCATATATTCATTTGGTCTAGTCTTTTCTGTAACATAATACTGCCATCTGCAAGGGTGTGAACATGCACCTTTGTTGGCATCTCTACCACTTAAATAGTTACTTAAAAGGCATCTGCCACTGTAGCTGATACACATTGCACCGTGAACGAAAGCTTCAATTTCTGTATCACCAATTTTATCGTGGAGTTCTTTAATTTCCTTGAGAGAAAGTTCTCTAGCCATAACAATTCTAGTTGCTCCAAGATTTTTCCAGAAAAGAGCAGACATATAATTAGTATTATTTGCCTGTGTACTAATATGAATTGGCATATTAGGAACAGTTTTTCTGGCAAGGGCAAACACACCAGGGTCGGCTACAAGAATTGCATCTACATTTAATTCTTCAAGCTCCTTAAAGTAGTCTGCCATTTCCTCAAAATCTTCATTGTGGGCAAAGATATTGCAAGTAACATACACCTTTACATCGTGGGCGTGAGCAAACTCTACACCCTCTTTCATCTGGTCATAGTCAAAGTTTTTAGCCTTTGCTCTAAGTCCAAAATTAGTACCACCAAGGTATACTGCGTCTGCACCATAGAGTACAGCAATTTTAAGTTTTTCCAAATCTCCAGCTGGAGCAAGTAATTCTATTTTTTTCATTTTATCAATCCTCTATTTTCTGAATAAATGCCACACCGTCACCAATAGTCAATATGCTTGATTTTAACTTTGGATTATTTGTTATTTCATTTAAAAATTCGTTCATTCTCTTGTGAATAGTTCTCTGACGCTTTGGAACTTCCTCGTAAGCCTGAGCAACTCTGCCCTCTTGCAAAATATCATCGGCAATAATTACTCCACCCTTTTTCAAAAGTCGAAGTACGTCAGGGAGAATTTGTATATACTGACCCTTTGCTGCGTCCATAAAAATGAAGTCATACTGTTCGTCCAATGTAGGCAAAATATCGTTGGCATTGCCTTCTAATATTGTAACCTTGTCTTCTACACCAAGACGTTTGAAGTTTTCCTTCGCCTGCTTTATCATAACATCAAAACGGTCAATAGTAGTCAAATGGCCACCTTCCTGAAGAAAGCCTGTCATATAACTGGCTGAAAAGCCTACTGCCATACCGATTTCAAGTATCTTATTAGGCTTAATAATACTTAAAACAACGCCTAAAAACTGAACTACATCTTTTGGTATAATAGGCACTTCTTTTTCATAGGAAGTCTTTTGCAACTGACCTAATTCGCCCTCACAAAAAGGCTGTAAATTTTCTAAATATTCGTGAATATAGTTTTCTACCAAACTCATAACTTATTCCTTTCAATTTTGACTTTTGTAACTTGCTTCTGCCTTCTGATGTTCTTCATAAGTAGCAGAGAAGTGGTGCTGACCTGTTGTTGTATTTTCTACTACATAGTAGAGATAATTTGTGCTATCCGGATTAACAGCAGCCTTGAGAGAGTCCTCACTTGGGCTATTTATTGGACCAACTGGCAATCCGTCAACAACATAGGTATTGTGCTTATCGTTGTTTTTCAAATCAGAATACAACACTCTTGTAGCTCTCTTACCCATAGAATAAATAACAGAATCATCAAGCTGTAACTTCATATTTTTAGCAAGTCTGTTGTAGATTACAGAAGATACCAATGTTCTTTCAGGAGCATATTTTACCTCACCCTCAATAAGTGATGCAATAATAACAGCATCGTCAAGGGTATGGTTTAATTTCTTAGCCTGTGCTTCAATATCGTTGTCCTTTACAACTTGGTCAAACTTAGCAAGCATCATATTTACAATATCTGTTGCACTCATATTTTCTTCAATAGAGTATGTAGCTGGGAACAAGTAACCCTCTAAAAGGTTATCTCTTTCCGGAATTTTTGCCACAAAGTCATAGTTGTAATCTCTTGAATTAGAAGCAGTTAAAAATTCCTTAGCTGTACAAACTCCCATACTTTCCAAATCTGATGCTATTTCACTAAGCCACTCGCCCTCTCTTACAGTAAGTTTTTTAGCATTTATACTTGATGCACCTGTGTTGAGAGCCTTTATAATATCATCAAAAGTCATATGGTTTGTGAAAGTATAGTAACCTGACTTAAACTCTGGACCATAGCCCATTTTTTTGCAAAGATACTTGAAGTGGAAGGCACTATCAATAACACCGTTGTCCTCCAAAGCCTTAATTATGTCCGTAACTGAAGAACCTGACTCAATATTTACTGAAATTGTTTCCTCCGGCTTGTTTTTAGCTGAAGAATTGACCTCTGTACTGTTCATTTTCTTAAAGAAAAGAGTAACAACCACTACTAAAACAATTAAAACAACGAACATAATTTTAGCTACAGTAGCAAAATTACTCTTTTTTCTTTTCTTTTTGCCACTGTTTTTAGGCTTACTAGAAGTTTTGTTTGGCTTTTTTGCCGTACTTCTAGTTCTGTCTGCTGTACCACCTGTTGTACCTCTAGTTCTGTCTGTTGTACTTCTTGTTGTAGTTTTTCTAGGTGTTCTATTATTCAAATCGTTCCTTGAAAAGCTACCTTTGTTTAAATTATTGTCATTTGTCATAATTTACCTCCATTAAGGTTAAACCATTTGGAACTAATGTTTTTCCTGCTTTTGTTCTATCTTTTGATTCTATAATATCCTTTATTTCTTCCGGCTTTATTTTGCCACTACCTACTGCCACCAATGTGCCGGCAATAATTCTGACCATATTATAGAGGAAGCCACTTCCTGTAACCGATATTGTTACAATGTCTTTTTCTCTGCGTACATTTAATTTGTATATTGTACGGACAGTGGTCTTTGTCTGTGAGCCACTGGCACAAAAGGCATTAAAATCGTGTTCGCCAATGAAATACTGGCAAGCCTCATTCATTTTGTCTATATCCAACTCATAGTGAACAAAGTCCGTATAATTATAGAGCAAAGGATTTCTAAAAGCACAATTTTGTATTTTATACTCGTATGTTTTGTCTATGACGCTATACTGTGGGTGGAAGTCCTCTCCAACTTCCCTTGCACCATTTACCACTATATCATTGGGCAAAAATGAATTTATAGCATAGGGCATTTTTTCTACAGGAATAGTTGTTTCCGTTTCAAAAACCACGCCCTGACACATTGCGTGAACACCTGTGTCAGTACGGCTTGCACCTCTTACAGCAACTGGCTTTTTCATCAATGCTGAAATAGCCTCCTCCACTTTCTGCTGTACAGTTATAAAATCGTTTTGTCTTTGCCAACCATAGTAATTACTGCCGTCATAGGCAACACTTAACAACACTTTCATATTACACACCCCAAATTATTCTAATCAAAAGCACTACTACTACCAAAGCAACAAGTATTGCCATTGTTACATAATCTTTTTTTGTATATACAAGAGGGTGCATTTTAGTTCTGTTTACATCGCCTCTGTAACATCTTGCCTCCATAGCCATAGCCAACTCGTCAGCTCGTCTGAAAGATGATATAAAAAGTGGCACTAATAGTGGTATCATCGCCTTAGCCTTGTGCATTAAATTGCCGTTGTCAAAGTCTGCACCTCTGGCTGTCTGTGCCATTTTGATTTTGTTTAACTCCTCTACAAGAGTAGGAATAAATCTAAGGGCAATAGTCATCATCATAGCTATTTCGTGAGCCGGCAAACCTACCTTTTTAAAAGGCTTCAAAAGTCTTTCTATACCCTCTGTCAACTTTATTGGAGAAGTTGTGAGAGTAAGCAAAGACGAACCAACTACAAGGAGAATAAGTCTGACACAAAGGCGTATTGCTGTATACAGACCTCCTGAATATATCTTCAAAAATCCAAGTCTAAAAACCAAGTCACCGGTTCTGATAAAAAGCATATTTAAAACAACTGTGAAAATAATAATTATTATTATACTTTTTAAACCTCTCAAAAGCATTTTAAAAGGCACATTGGATTTAAAAATGGCACAGCCCAAAAAGAGAGTACAAATGCCGTAGCCCACGATACCTTTAGCAACAAAAATTGCTACAATATATAGTACTGTTGCCAATATTTTTGTTCTGGAGTCCAAGTCGTGTACAATGGATTTAGTTGGGTAATACTGACCTATTGTCAAATTCATTTTTTCACTTCCTTAATGCCTGATTTAAAATATCGGCTGCTTTCTTTACATTATAAATATTAGTAGGCACTTTCAAACCTCTGCCCTTTAATCTGTACATCAACAGTGAAATTTGAGGAGCATTTAAGCCTATTGCCAAAAGTTTTTCTACCTGTGAAAATACATTTTCTACAGTATCAAACATTTCTACATTACCTCTGTTCATAACAAGTATTCTGTCTGCAATGTCGGCAATTTCCTCCATAGAGTGGGACACAAGTATAATTGTAATACCTAATTTTTGGTGCATTTCAGTTATATTAGAAAGTATTTCGGCTCTACCCTTTGGGTCAAGACCTGCCATAGGCTCGTCTAATATAAGTATTTCAGGGTTCATAGCTACTACACCGGCAATAGCCACTCGCCTTTTCTGACCACCGGACAAATCGAAAGGAGATTTTTTATAACAGCTTTCATCTAAGCCTACAAGCTCAATAGCCTGCTTAACTCTCTTTTCAACTTCTTCCTTTTCCAAGCCCATATTTCTAGGACCAAAGGCAACTTCATCAAATATTGTACTTTCAAAAATCTGATGTTCCGGATACTGGAATACAAGACCTATTTTCTCTCTAATATGCTTTAAATCCTGCTTGTTTTCAAAAATATCCTTGCCCTTAAAATAAATATTGCCCTCCTCAGCCTTTATAAGACCGTTGAGATGCTCAATAAGTGTAGACTTGCCACTACCGGTGTGACCAATAAGACCTACAAACTCCCCTTTGCCAATGGCTATATTCACATTTTTGAGGGCAGTTCTTTCAAAGGCTGTACCTTTGCCATAGGTATGGGTAAGATTTTTTACTTCCAATATAGTTTCTGAGGGCTTCCAGTCGCTTTTCACTTCTTCCATTGAAAAGTCATCATTATAGCCATTTTTGTCTGCCAAATCTATAAATTCATTTATTGACAGTGTATCCATTGGGAAATTTCTGCCCATTTTGTTGAGGTAATACACAAGCTCTGTAACCTGTGGAACGTCTAAGCCAAGGCCTTTCATTTTCTCAACCTGTGAAAAAATCTCCTTTGGTGTACCTTCCATTTCCTTCTGACCGTCATTCATAACCACTATTCTGTCAGCAAGAGCGGCCTCCTCCATATAGTGGGTAATAAGCACAACTGTGATGCCCTGTGCGTGAAGTTCCAAAATTGTGTCCATTACTTCTTTTCTACCTAAAGGGTCAAGCATAGCTGTTGGCTCATCAAAAATGATACACTTTGGTGTCATAGCCAATATGCCGGCAATAGCCACTCTCTGTTTCTGCCCACCTGAAAGATAATTAGGAGCAGAATATCTGAACTCCTCCATACTTACTGCGTGCAACGCCTTGTCAACATTTTCAGCAATAGTTTTAGGCTCCATTCCAAGGTTTTCAGGACCAAAAGCCACGTCTTCCTCTACAACTGTAGCTATAATTTGGTTGTCCGGATTTTGGAAAACCATACCTACGTTTTGTCGTATGTTCCATATGTTTTCCTGCACTTTGGTGTCATAGCCATTTACAATAAGCACACCGTCTTTGGGACTGTATAAGCCGTTTATTAACTTTGCAAATGTGGACTTGCCAGAACCATTATGTCCTAAAACAGCCACAAACTCACCACTGTCAATGGTAATATCTAAGCCTTTTAAAGCCTCTATTGACTCATTTTCGTTGGTTTCTTCATTAAATCGGCTGTATTCGTATTTTAATTTTTCACTCTTTATAAATTCCATTCTATTCCTCATATTACATAACATTTCGGACTTTTATTTATTATTATTACACAAAACATTTCATAGTACATTATACCTCAATATACCCTATTATTCAAGTGTTTTAAGTATTTACAAAGATATACAAGTATTTGTTTCGCTTACAAGTAAGCGATTTAAGGCTTTGCCTTAAAAAACCACCATTTTTTGAAAAAAATGGAGTAAAACTTTACATTTTTTGAGCAAAAAAACAAGTAAAAATTTACAATTTTATTTACAATAATTCCATATATAAAAAAGCATCGACAAACAAAAACATTCATCGATGCAAAATTCTAATTATTTTTCAGACTTTCTAGGATTAAGATATACAGACACAGTCAGATTACCATTTAAGCATCTTAATTCGTCAATCAATTCCTTTGTCTGAGTATTATCCTTCATTACAATATCGTAAACCAACTCAAAAGTAGAGCCTAAATCCAAAGTACCAATTCTTTCAAGCTCGCTACTTGTAGTATATTTAGCCAAAGTTTCTTCAAAAACGCCTTCATAGTCAAGAGTTTCAGGTATAAGGACTCTAAGTTTTCTAGTGACAATTTTTCTACTACCAAAGTTAATTTTAGAGAACACCAAAAGAATAAAGCAGAGGAAAATTGTAAATATAGTTGCATACAAATAGCATTGTACACCACAGGCAAGACCGGCTGCAACTGTTGCAAAAATATAGGCTATATTCTTTGGATTACCCGGTTCACTTCTAAATCTTACAAGAGCAAATGCACCACTTACACTAAAGGCCGTAGCAAGGTTTGAGCCTACAAGCAAAATAATAATTGCTGACACAATAGGCACCATTACCAATGTATAACAAAAAGTGTGGCTATATGTTTCAGGTTCAGCAGTTCCAATATATGTAATACTAATTATTACACCTAATACAAATGCAACTAGCATTGTTGTAACTGCAACCGTTGTTGAAATTGATGTAGTTTCCACTACTCCCGAGTTAGTCAAATTAGAAATTAAATTATTAAGCATACTTTCTTACCTCCACATAGTTTTCTTCTTCATTTTCTGCTATATATTTTTTATACTCTGTACCGTATTTTGAAAAACTTGTTTTCTGCAAATCATTTTCTCTCAAAGTCTTCACAAACCACAATGGTATTCTTTCAATATACTTTACTTCCATAATATAAGTACCGTCATCAATCAACTTAGAGCCAAAAATACCGTTTTCAAGTCCAACATCATCACGTCTTGTAATAATATTCTTGTCAAAAGTCAATCTAAAACTGCTGTCATTACTTCCGAAAAACGCCTGTCTTTCATAGGATAGGAACACCTTTGGCTGTGCGTCATAGTATTCAAGAGAATGTTTTAATTCCTTTAGCACCTGTGGGTTCATATAGCTTTCCAATTTTGGAATTTCCCTTGTTTCAGTAAATTCGTAGGCCTCTTTTAATCTTAATGTAGAGCGTCTTTTATTTACAACACCCTTATATTTTTTCTTGACCTCCAAATAGACTTTTGTGTCCTTATTTGGCACTCCATAAGAGCGAAGTCGAATTTTTTCCTTATAAATATGTTTCATAAGAGAGGTTCTAATCAAGTTGTTATCCTCTGTGTCGTAATAAATATTGCAAATCTGATAAAATTTTCCGTTGCTACTGTATTCATCTGTTTTCATATTGTCGCCAAAGGAGGCAACAATTTTTCTATACTGATTTTCGTTTACAATATATTTTTCTTCTACTCTATTAAAAACTTCAATAGCCATAGTAAACACCTCCGTCAAAATAGTTTGTTGTTTGATTACAAGAGCTATTATAAATGGAGAAGATTAGTGTTTCACTATACAAATGATTAGAATTTAATTAGAGAATTTTACACAGATTTTAAAAATAGTTTACATAATATCCACACAACAGAAAAATCCCTCAGCAAGCCTAAGCCCACCGAGGGATTTTCTAGTTATAAAAACAATTTATATATTCTTATATTACTTGTTCTTTAAGTTGAACCAAGCATTAAGACCAAGATACTGACCTGATTCTTCAAGTTCTTCTTCAATTCTTAATAACTGATTGTACTTAGCAACTCTATCAGTTCTAGCTGGAGCACCAGTCTTAATCTGACCAGCATTTACAGCTACAACGATGTCAGCGATTGTAGTATCTTCAGTTTCACCAGAACGGTGAGAAACTACAGCTGTCATATTATTTCTGTTAGCTAACTGAATAGCATCGAAAGTTTCAGTTAAAGTACCAATCTGGTTAACCTTGATAAGGATAGAGTTAGCAACACCTAAATCAATACCCTTAGCTAATCTCTTAGTGTTAGTAACGAATAAGTCATCACCTACTAACTGAATCTTGTCGCCAAGTCTTTCAGTTAAAAGCTTCCAACCATCCCAGTCTTCTTCAGCAAGACCATCTTCAATAGAGATGATAGGGTACTTTTCGCAAAGAGCTGCATAGTATTCAACCATTTCAGCAGAAGTTCTAACGATTTCCTTATCAGCACCCTTAGCTTCAGTTTCGCCTGGGAAGTGATATAAACCGTCTTCCTTGTATAATTCAGAAGAAGCAGGGTCCATAGCGATTCTAATCTGTTCGCCTGGCTTGTAACCAGCCTTTTCAATAGCTTCAATGATGTTGTCAAGAACTTCATCACTTGTAGCAAGGTCAGGAGCGAAACCACCTTCGTCACCTACACCTGTAGAAAGACCTTTGCCCTTTAATACGCTCTTTAATGCATGATAAATTTCACAGCACCATCTTAATGCTTCCTTGAAAGTAGGAGCACCAACAGGCATAATCATAAATTCCTGTAAGTCAACTGTGTTATCAGCGTGCTTACCACCGTTCATAATGTTCATCATAGGAACTGGTAAAGTCTTAGCATTGAAACCACCAAGATACTGGTAAAGTGGTAAACCTAAAGCTTCTGCTGCTGCTCTAGCAACTGCCATAGAAACACCTAAGATAGCGTTTGCACCAAACTTAGCCTTGTTTGGAGTACCGTCTAAAGCAATCATAGTGTTATCAATAGCAACCTGGTCTAAAGCGTTCATACCAAGGATTTCAGGAGCAATATCATCATTTACATGAGCTACTGCCTGTTCTGTACCCTTACCACAGTATCTGTCGCCACCGTCTCTTAATTCAACAGCTTCGAACTGACCTGTAGAAGCACCAGATGGAACCATTGCTCTACCTAAAAATTCGTTGTTACCGTCGCTAACGATAACTTCTACTTCTACTGTAGGGTTAGCTCTTGAATCAAGAACTTCTCTTGCCTTAACGTCAACAATTTCTAAATAACCTTTCATTTGTGTATCTCCTTTCAGAATATATAAATGTAAAAAATATACACTAGCTTAATGATATAACCAAAAAACCACTTTGTCAATCAAAATTTAATTAAATTTATATAAAAACATCTAAAAATACAATAAAATTACATATTTTTCACATTTTTTGTTACATAACACAAAAAATATACAATGGTTTTTCAGTAATAAGTATAACCAAATTATAAATAATTATACTACTTTATTAAAAGAGAATGACCAGTCATTTCCTTTGGCTGTTCCAAATCCATCATATCTAATAATGTAGGTGCAATATCGCAGAGCTTACCGTCTTCTTCAAGACCCTTAGCCTTATGGCAATTTACAAGTACAAAAGGAACCGGATTAGTTGTATGAGCAGTAAATGGCTTACCAGTAGTATAGTCAATAAGCTGGTCGCTATTACCGTGGTCAGCACAAATGAACATCTGAGCATCATTAGCCTTTACAGTTTCATATACCTTGCCTACACATTCGTCTATTGTTTCAATAGCCTTAACAGCAGCAGGAATAACACCAGTATGACCTACCATATCTGGATTAGCATAGTTAATAATAATAAGAGCATACTTCTTAGAATTAATAGCATCAATGAGCTTTTCAGTTACTTCTGGAGCACTCATTTCTGGCTTGAGGTCGTAAGTAGCAACCTTTGGAGAAGGTACAAGTATTCTGTCTTCGCCTTCGTTTGGTTCTTCAATACCACCGTTAAAGAAGAATGTTACGTGAGCATACTTTTCAGTTTCTGCAATTCTAGCCTGCTTTAAGCCCTTAGATGCAATATATTCGCCTAAAGTGTTAGTAATTTTTTCCTTAGGGAAAGCTACTTCCTTGTGCTGAATTGTTACATCATAGTCAGTGAAGCAAACAAACTTAACTGGGAAATAACCCTTAGCTCTGTTGAAGCCCTTGAGTTCTTCATCACAGAAGCAACGAGTCATCTGTCTAGCTCTGTCAGGACGGAAGTTAAAGAAGATTACAGAATCATTTTCCTTAACTGTAGCTGTAGGCTGACCATTTTCAAGAATTACTGTAGGTACAACAAATTCATCGTTTACGCCTTCTGCGTAAGATGCTGTCATACAAGCCTCAGCACTTTCAGCAGTGTTGCCTTCGCCTAAAGTAATAGCATTGTAAGCCTTTTCAATTCTATCCCAGTTGTTATCTCTATCCATAGCATAGTATCTACCAGAAATAGTAGCAACCTTACCTACGCCAATTTCTTTCATCTTATCTTCTACCTGAGCAAGGAAGCCCTTTGCTGAAGTAGGAGGAGTATCTCTACCATCGAGGAATGCGTGAAGATATACATTAGTAAGACCATTATCCTTAGCAAGCTTAAGAAGTGCAAAGATATGACCAAGATGAGAATGAACACCACCTGTTGAAAGTAAACCAAATAAGTGTAAATCAGAATTATTCTTCTTGCAGTTTTCTACAGCAGAAAGTAAAGCCTTGTTTGTGAAGAAATCGCCATCTTCAATAGCCTTAGTAATCTTAGTTAATTCCTGATATACAATTCTACCAGCACCCATATTAAGGTGACCAACTTCAGAATTACCCATCTGACCGTCTGGAAGACCTACTGCTAAACCACTTGCATAACCCTTTACACAAGGATATTCGCTCATAATTCTATCAAGATTTGGCTTATTAGCAAGTTTAACAGCATTACCTTCTGTTTTTTCGTTAACACCGTAACCATCAAGTATCATCAAAATAGTTGTTTTATCCATTACATTTTCTCCTTATAAGGCAGGTTTTGCCTTTACAATATTTTCAAAATCCATTTTAAGACTTGCACCACCAACTAATGCACCGTCTATATTAGGCATTTCAAATAATGCAGCAGCGTTATTACCTGTAACACTACCACCATATAAAATACGCATTTTAGCTGCCACAGGCTCGTCAAAAATTTCTGAAAGAACACAACGTATTCCGGCACAAACTCTTTCTGCCTGATTAGCTGATGCGTGCTTACCTGTACCAATAGCCCAAATAGGCTCGTAGGCAATAAGAACCTTTGCTGCCTGTCTGTCAGTAAGTCCTAATAATGCTCTCTTTACCTGCATTCTTATTTTTTCCATTGTAACTCCGGCTTCTCTCTGTACAAGAGTTTCACCACAGCATACAATAGGCGTAAGACCACATTCAAGAGCCTTATGTACTTTCTTATTTACAGTCTGGTCAGTTTCGTTAAAATACTGTCTACGTTCAGAATGACCGAGAATAACATATTCTACACCCATTTCCTTTAACATAGTACCTGAAATTTCTCCTGTGTAAGCACCACAGTTTTCAAAGTGCATATTCTGTGCACCAAGTTTAATACTTGTACCCTTTATTGCATTACCAACACCGGCTAAGCTAACAAATGGCACACAAAGAACAACGTCAACATCATCAGTATCAATCTTGTCCTTTAATTGTTCTACAAGAGCAACAGCATCACTTGGTGTTTTATTCATTTTCCAGTTTCCTGTAACAATTTTTTTCCTCATAATAAACGCACCCCTCTATAAAATTGTATTATACTTTATATAGTATTTAATATCATTACTTAATTATACCATATACACCACAAAAATCAAATACTATTTTAGCAATTCTTTTCGTAACAATTATAAGCATAAGATAATGTTTTAAATCCACTTGTATAACCTACAATTTTCCTGCTTTTTTGCAATCTAAAGGCTGCGAAAAATAAATCGCAGCCTAGAGGGATAACATCAATAATTATTATTTATCCTGAACAGCTTCAACACCAGGAAGTGCCTTACCTTCAAGGAATTCAAGAGATGCACCACCACCAGTAGAAATATGGCTCATCTTGTCGCCGTAACCCATCTGGTTAACAGCTGCTGCTGAGTCACCACCACCGATAATAGTTGTAGCATCAATATTTGCAAGTGCTTCTGCAACTGCCTTTGTACCTTCTGCATAGTCAGGGATTTCGAATACACCCATAGGTCCATTCCAAACAACAGTCTTAGCATCTTTTAAAGTTTCTGCGTAGAGAGCTCTAGTCTTTTCGCCAATATCGAAACCTTCTTCGTCATCGCTGATGAAAGGCTTGCTTGGGTCATCAAGAGGTCTTTCTACAGTATGGTGAGGCTTACCAGCACCAAAATCCTTAGCTACTACTGTATCAATAGGAAGGAGGAACTTAACACCCTTTTCTTCTGCCTTCTTAATCATTTCAAGAGCGTATTCCATCTTATCTTCTTCAAGTAAGCTCTTACCGATGTTGTAGCCCATAGCCTTGAAGAAAGTATAAGCCATACCACCACCGATAATAAGTGTGTCAACCTTTTCAAGAAGATTGTTGATAACATTAATCTTATCACTAACCTTTGCACCACCTAAGATAGCAACGAAAGGTCTAACAGGGTTGTTTACTGCATTACCAAGGTAATCAATTTCCTTCTGCATAAGGTAACCAACAGCTGATTCCTTAACAAAGCTAGCAACACCAACAGTTGAGCAGTGTGCTCTGTGAGATGTACCGAAAGCATCGTTTACGTATACATCATTGTCGCAAAGAGAAGCAAGTTCCTTGCTAAATTCTTCTACATTCTTAGTTTCTTCCTTACGGAAACGAGTGTTCTGAAGAAGAACAACATCGCCGTCTTTCATTTCAGCAACAGCCTTCTTTGCGTTTTCGCCAACAACATTGTCATCAGCAGCAAATACAACTTCCTTGCCTAACTTTTCAGATAATATTACAGCAACTGGAGCTAAAGAAAATTCTGCACTTGGTTCCTTTGGCTTGCCTAAGTGAGAGCAAAGAATAACCTTTGCACCTTCCTTGATAAGCTTTTCGATTGTAGGTAAAGCTGCTACAATTCTGTTTTCGTCAGTAATAACACCGTCCTGTAAAGGTACGTTAAAGTCACATCTAACTAAAACCTTTCTACCCTTTACATTCAAATCGTCAACACTTTTCTTGTTTAACATTCAAAAATCCTCCTTCTATAACGCTATAGTAGCCTTATAATTATATAGAACGCCATTGTTTGTCTATGTCATTTATCATAAGCAATAAACGACAAAAATCCAAACATTGACAGTATTATAACATAATTATTATATTTTTGCCCTATACTAATTTAACAATATTTTCGCTTTTTTAGACTTCCAATTTATGCAAAAAGCCCTGATATGCCATTTTTTTGAAACTTTTACATCATATTTATTTGTGTTTTCATTTCAGTAATAGGCATTTTTACTATAATTTCAGCCAATTTTAAAAACTTAAAAAAGCCAATTTACAGTATTTTACATTTAATTTACAATTTTTTCTTTTAATTTTATAAAAAAAGCTATGGCAATCCCTTTGTTAGACTGCCATAGCCTCAAAAATCATTAATAAAAATATCAAAAATTAATTTCTAGTAGTATTTGCTCCGATTACACCCTGAGCAACATTTAATGCGTGGTCTGATACTCTCTCTAAGTTAGTTAAAGCATCAAGGAAAATTACACCCACTCTAGGGTTACATTCTCCAGATGTAAGTCTTTGCATATGTTCACCTCTGATTTGCTTTTCAAGGTTATCAACTCTTTCTTCTTCCTTGATTACCTTTTCAGCAAAGTCAATGTCGTTGTCAGACAAGGCAATAATACAATTTCTTACACTCTTTAATGATTCTTCTGCCATCTTCTTGAGGTCATCAATACCCTTCTTAGAAAGCTCTAAATCATCGGCAATCATCTGCTGTGTCATTTCAATAATGTTTTCAGCGTGGTCACCTATTCTTTCCATATCGTTTACAATGTGGAACATACCTGTAGCATTGGTATTTTCCTGCTTTGTAAGGTTAGAATTACAAAGTTTAACAAGATAAGCTGTTATAGCCTTTGTAAGATTATCAATATTCTTTTCTCTTTCAAGAATTTTTTCAACTCTTGAACCATCTCTGTTTTCAAGAGATTCGCAAGCAGCTGTAAGGTTTTTAAGTGACATATTACCAAGTCTTACAATTTCCTTAGTACAGTTGCTCATAGCAATACTAGGAGTAGAAAGAATTCTGTCATCAAGATGTACAGGTACTGTTTCGTCTTCTCCAACATTCTTAGATGTAACAGTAGCAAGTTTTTCTGCCATCTTTACAAAAAGACCAGAGAATGGGAACATAATTACTGTATTAGCAATATTAAATCCTGTATGAATTAAACTGATTTCTACCATACCAATCTTTTGGAAGCCAAAATCGTGGTAGAAACTAAAGAATATAGCAGCAAGAACACTGAAGAAAACACTACCTATTACATTAAAAAGCAAATGGATATATGCTGCACCCTTCGCATTTTTAGATGTACCAACACTAGAAAGAAGTGCTGTAACACAAGTACCTATGTTCTGACCCATAATAATGTAAACTGCTGAATTCCAGCTTACAAGGCCTGTTAAAGAAAGTGACTGCAAAATACCAACTGATGCTGATGAACTTTGGATAACAGCTGTAACAACTGCACCAACCAAAACACCAAGGAAAGGATTTCTACCAAAGTGAGTAAATGCCTCTCTGAAAGCCGGAAGGTCCTTTAATGGTTCAACACCTGTTGACATCATTTCGATACCAATGAAAAGCATACCGAAACCAACAAGGATTTCGCCAATTTGGTTCACTGTCTGTTTCTTAGAGAAAATTCCAAGTGCTGCACCAATAAATACAGCAATAGGAGCTAAGTTTTCAGGACTGAATATACCTGCCCACTGAACAGAAGAAACCAGCCAACCTGTGACAGTAGTACCTATGTTCGCACCCATAATAATACCGACTGTCTGTTGCAAATTCATAAGTCCTGCATTTACAAAACCTACAACCATAACTGTGGTTGCTGAAGAACTCTGAATAATAGCAGTAACACCAATACCTAAAAGTACGCCTAAAAACTTGTTTTTGGTCAATACTTCAAGGATTTTTTTCAAAGAATTTCCGGCAGCTTTCTGCAGACCTGATGCCATGATTTGCATACCATAGATGAAAAGTCCCAGACCTCCGGCAAACCCTAAGATAATCGTTGCATAATTCATAATAACCATTTGCCTCCAAGGTTTATTTATAATACAAAGGCATTTTAACAAAATTCTACATTTTATTCAAGTGTCATTTTGCACATATTTTACTAAAATTTAACCTAAAAAATATTGAACAGCGAAAAAATGTAATTTTTAATTGAAAAATGTCGCCTCAGTTGTTATACTTATATGATAAAACAGTTTATTTTAATGGAGATGATTGTATATGTTTAAAGCAGATTACCATGTTCATACAGCTTTTTCATGTGATAGTGAAGTCCCTATGGAAGAAATGATTAAAACTGGCATAAACAAAGGACTTACTGAAATAGCTTTTACTGACCATGTTGACTTTGACCCTCGTTATCCTTTTACTGATTATAATAAGTACATTCCTTTTATAAAGGAACTTCAGGAAAAGTATAAGGACAAAATTAACATTGTTTTTGGTGTGGAAGTTGGTCTTGAAAACAGATGGGCTGACAAAATCAATCCTTTTATTGCTGAATTTCCTTTTGATTTTGTAATAGGTTCTTCTCACGCAGTTGAAACCCTTGATGTATACTTTGACCAAAAGAAGTATTTTGAGGGCAGAACAAAGGAACAGGCTTATACTATATATTTTGAGGAAATGCTTAAAAATATACAGACTTGTGAGGGGTTCTGTGTTTATGGACACCTTGATTTCATAACAAGATACGGTATGTACGAAGATAACAGCCTTAAATACGCCGACTATAGCGACTTAATTGACGCTGTATTAAAAGCCTTAATTGAAAGAGGCAGAGGTATTGAAATTAACACTTCCGGCTTTAAATATGGCATAGCTAATACTTATCCATCTCTTGACATTGTTAAAAGATATAAGGAATTAGGCGGAGAAATTATTACTGTTGGTAGTGATGCTCACTATACAGAATATTTGGCAGACCACATTGACTTTGCCTATGACATTCTCAAAAAAGCAGGCTTTGACTATGTTTGTACTTTCAGAGAAAAGAAACCTATTTTCAATAAATTGCCCTAAAATACAAAAGACTGCCCACCCAGGACAGTCTTTTTTGTTTACTTGAAAGAATAAAGAAACACAAGCATTTCTTGCACTTTTATTAAAATGTTGGAGTTGCATAGTATTCCAAATCCCTTGTCACTCTGTATCTTGTGTCAGTTTCTCTATTTACAATGCCTACTACATTGTCATAGGCATCAACTAAATCGTTGTAAATCTTTTTAGCTTCATCTACAGTTTTACATTCAGATAAATAACTTACCTTGTCTAAAAGGCTATGTTTGAAAAGCAACTGATTTTGTTTTGCATTGTCAGTTTTTGCATACTTGCTGTACAAATCACATTGTTGCAAATAAGACTCTACTTTATCTACAAATTTCAAATCCTGCTCTATTAAGCCTAAAGCAGTTTTGTCTGTTGTTTCAGCCTTTAATTCCTTTATTTTTTCAACCATTTCGTTTGTGGCTTTTTTGTATGTGCCAACCTTAAATTCATCTAAATCGTCTTTTCCTACTGTGTATGTATTAAGGGCATTTGTTATAATATCACAAACTTTTTTCTGTGTCTGTGTCACTTCTGTATTTTCAACATACTCAGTTGTTGTTTCAGTAGTTTCCTCTGTAGTGGCATTTCCTTCATTAATATATACAGTTTTGTCATCACTATTCCACTCTACTTTTAATCCAAAAGCCTGTGCTACATACCTTGCCGGCACAAGAACTCTGTTTTTAACAATAACAGCCTTTGAATCCATAGACACCACTTTGCCATTTACAGTATAAAAATCCTCGTCCAAAGCCATTGAGAACTTTGTATTGCCCTTTTCAGCTGTAACTGTTCTTTGCTCCTCATTCCAATTAACACTTGCACCTATTTCCTCTAAAATTGCTCTGACAGGAACCATAGTTCTTTCATTAATAAGTCTAGGTGCAACCTCTGAAGTAATGTCTTTACCATTTATATTGAGATTAACTCCGTCATAGGCAAAAGCATTAGTACAAAATACAGCAGATAATATAAGGCTTACAAATATATTTTTAAATTTCATACTAATCAACATCCTTTCATATCTATTTTAATTAGATTTATAAGTAAATTATAATACAAAAAAATATTTAAGTCTACATTTTCCGGCTTAAAAAAAATATTAAATATTGTTGTGCAAACTGATTTTAAATGTTATACTGTCTTTTAGAAACTTATGGAGGTGGACTATATGCAGATTACATATATTAATCATAGTGGTTTCCTTTTGGAAACAGAAAAAAGCTATATTTTGTTTGATTATTACAAAAATGAAATTCCAAAAATGGATAATAATAAAAGTATATACATTTTTTCCAGCCATTCTCACGATGACCACTTTAATCCAAAAGTTCTTGAATTGTCTGACCGGTATTCAGATGTAAACTATATTTTTTCAAAGGATATACAGAAAAAGAATAAGTCTGAAAAGCCTGTTACATATGTAAAAGCTAATGAGAATTATTCTATAGGCGATTTGGAAATTACCACACTTAAATCTACTGACTTAGGTGTTGCTTTTGTTGTAAAAACTGAGGGTATGACTATTTACCACGCAGGAGATTTAAACGATTGGGTATGGTCCGGTGAAACTAAGGCATACAACAACAATATGACAGCAAATTTCCAAAGAGAAATAGACAAAATAAAAGGCATTGACATAGACTACGCCTTTGTTCCCCTTGACCCACGACAGGAGGAGGACTATTTCAGAGGTGCTGAGTATCTTTTGGAAAATACTAATGTAAAAACTATGTTCCCTATGCACTTTTGGGGAGATTTTTCCGTTATTAAAAAATTTAAAAGAGAATATTCTTTTGAAAACACAAAAATAATTGAAATAGAAAAAGATTTGCAACAATGGAATTTTTAGGAGGAAAAAAATATGAACTTTAAAATGATACATCAGAATTTCAATGTATTTGACTTAGACAAGTCTATTGAATTTTACAACAAGGCTCTTGGCTTAAAAGAAGACAGAAGAATAAATGCCCCAGACGGTTCTTTCATCATTGTATATTTAAAGAATGAAACAACTGACTTTGAATTAGAGCTTACTTGGTTAAGAGATATGGACAGACCATACAACTTAGGTGATTGCGAATTTCACTTGGCTTTCAGAACTGACAACTTTGAAGAAGCTCACAAGCTCCACAGCGAAATGGGTTGCATTTGCTTTGAAAACAAGGAAATGGGCATTTACTTCATTTCTGACCCAGACGGCTACTGGTTAGAGGTTTTACCGGAAAAATAAAAGGACTTGATACTTATGAACTACAAGCTTGTAGACAACAGAATTGAATTTACAGACGAAAAACTGACAGAAAATTCTACAAATATGATTTCTGTTATAAGCACATATAAATTCACTAAATATATGGAGCAAATGCCAGACGGTATAAGCATTTTACGCTCAAATGAAACTAGATATACCAAACTTGATGTTAAAAACAAGTATTTGCAGGGTGTTATTTATATGCCTAGTAAAAAGGATATTTTCAATCACACTCGCTTTGGCTATTTAATATTTAACAGAAATATATTGTTTATAGATAGTTCAGATACTGTAATAAATATTATAGAACAGCTCAGACATTCTTCAATAGATATGCCTACAATATGGAAATTTTACTATCATTTCTTGAATATGCTTATTGATAGGGATTTACTGTATTTGCAGGATATTGAAAATTCACTTTCTACATTTGAAAACAACTTGCTAGACGGTGGAATTGATGAATACAATCAAAGAGATATTATATATATAAGAAAAAAGTTGTTTAATCAGTATCGTTTTTATACCCAACTTTTTGAAATCGAACATAAGTTAAATGAGGTAGACCACATAACATTGACGCCAAATGAAGATAAACTATTTGACCTGTTTTCAAACAGAGTCAGTGTTCTGAGAAGTGAGGCACAGATTTTGCGTGATTATTCTATGCAGATACAGGACTTGTACGAATCCCAAATCAGTGTGCATCAAAATGATATTATGAAAATCCTCACTATCGTTACAACATTGGTACTTCCCCTTTCTCTTATTGCCGGTTGGTACGGTATGAACTTTAAATATATGCCTGAGCTTACTTGGAAATATGGCTATCAAGCCTGTATCGGTCTAAGTATTTTGGTCATTGTGGTTTCACTTTATCTGTTTAAGAAAAATAAATTTCTGTAAAAAATTGCCCCTACTTTTCAGTAGGGGCTTGTTGCTTTCAAAGGAAAGTTGTTAAGAAAACCTTGGTTTTCTTAAATTAATTCCGCAACTCGAGCTTTGCCCGAGTGAGGACAGGGACAAAAATATGGTACTGGGTTTTAGTGCCATATTTTTCACGGCTGGTCCCTACATTAGACTACCTGCAAGAAATGCAAGCATTTCTTGCACTATTTTATAGTATCTTTTGTCCGTTTATTCTAAGTCTAAATCTTATTCCTAAAAATTCTGCTGCCTTCTTGCACATTATCATTCTGCCCATAAATATTTCAAAATAGTCCATTACAGAGCAAAATTCAGTATCAATAGTCAAGTTAAGAACTATATCCTTGTTTTCATTTTCAAATTTTAAATTAGACTCTTTTACAGAAAAGTTTACTCTATCGTGAATATCAAATGTAGCAAAATCTCTGTTTCTTACTCTTGTGTATCTAACGTCCGACTTATCTCCCAATATTAATGCTGCTGCAATAGCACTTACGGGAGCACCTGTACCCTCATCGTGATTACCTATGGCAGCGATAATATCGGCAATATCCTCTGGGTCAACACCCAATCTGTCCAATATTCTAAAAGACATTACTGCCCCACTTTGGGCGTGGTCAACTCTGTTTACAATGTTGCCAATATCGTGCATATATCCGGCAATTTTGGCAAGCTCCCTTTCCCTTGGAGAATACTCCAACTCTCTTAAAATATAATCTGCTGTTTCTGCTACTCTTGTAACGTGGGAAAAGCTGTGTTCAGTAAATCCCAATGACTTTAAATACTGGTCAGCCTTTACTATATAAGTATTTATATCCTTGTTTCCTCTTACTTCCTCATATGTCATCATACAAAAACTTCCTTTCACACAAAAATAGTGATAATCTCAGACTACCACTATTTCAGACATTTTACAACACTATTATTGTAATATTATATTAAATTTTTAGTAAATTTCAGTCCAGCAATTCTTTTGCCCTCGCCATTTTAACCTGCCATAGTCAATTAAGTTAGGGTGTAACACCTACTTAGGCGTTACGTGTTACATTAGGTGTTACGCCAAAACACCAGTAAATACTATACTTTTGGGAGATTGTGACACCTAAACACAAAATATTGCATATACCCTATATATTTTTTACATCATTATCAAATATGATGATATTCTAAAAAAGTATTTGTATGTAAAAATATAAGGTGTCACGTGTCACACAGTCCTCAAACCTGCTTAATTACTGGGCTTTTACCGTAACACATTTTTTTGCAAATAGGTGTTACACTACATCTCTATAAAATATTTTTATAATGTAACATCTACTTAAATGTTACATGTTACATTAGATGTTACGTCAAAATGCCGATAAATACTACACTTTCAAGAGATTGTAACATGTAACACAAAATATTATATATAACCAATCTACTTTTTTATATCATTATCAAAATTGATGATATATTAAAAAGTTATGTGTATGTAAAAAAATTACATGTTACATGTTATACACCCCTCAAACCCTTTTAATTACTGGGTTTTCACCGTAACATGTGATTTTGCAAAAAGATGTTACACTACAAAAGGGAGCTCCACATCAGGAACTCCCTCTATAAGACAATCTATTACTTCGTAAAATGTTAAAAAACGTTAAAAATTCTCTTTTACAAATTTTTCTATTCTGTTTCCACCTTCTACAACATCTCTCATAGCTGTCGCAAAAGAAATTCTTATGTAATTTTCAACACCAAAGGCATCAGAAGGCACAACTGCTACCTGATAATAGTCAAGCAACACTTTTGCTACGTCATAGCTATTATTAAGCATACAACCCTTTACCTCTGTACCTAACAACTTTGAAATATCAACCAAAATATAGAAAGCACCCTTAGGTAAAAGTGAGCTTAAAAGAGGAATATCTGAAATCTTCTGTGCAATATAATCTCGTCTATGCTGAAATTCCTTTAACATCTGTTCCGGAGCATTGTCTTCCTCTGTCAATGCAGCCAAAGCAGCAATCTGAGCAATAGAGTTTACATTTGATGTAGTATTAGACTGAATATTTGCAATAGCCTTTGCTACTTCTAAGTTACTTGCTGTATAACCTACTCTCCAACCTGTCATAGAATAGCTCTTTGAAAGACCGTCAATGACAATAGTTCTTTCATAAATTTCAGGATTAAGAGATGCAATACTTGTGTGAGTAAGTTTTCTACTATAAATAAGTTTCTTATATATTTCATCAGAAATAACAAACAAGTCGTGCTTAACAACGAAGTCAGCTATTTCTTCCAATTCTTCTCTGGAATAAACCATACCGGTTGGGTTATTTGGACTATTAATAATAATAGCCTTTGTCTTGTCAGTTACTGCTTCTTCAAGCTGTTCAACAGTAACCTTAAAAGAATTTTGCTTTGTAGTATTTACAACAACAGGCACACCATAGCACAACTCTATTATATCAATGTAACTATTCCAATATGGGGCTGGCACAATAACCTCGTCCCCTGGGTTCAAAATAGCCATAAAGGCATTAGTAATTGCATGCTTACTACCGTTGCTTATTACAATCTGTTCCGGAGTATAATCCAAGTCGCAATTTTCCTTTAAATCATCGGCTACAGCCTGTCTAAGTTCAACTATTCCCTCGTAAGGAGTATATTTAGTAAAATTATCATTAATAGCCTCTATTGCAGCCTCTTTAATATAATCAGGTGTATTAAAATCCGGTTCACCTGCACTAAAATTAACAATGTCAATTCCTTCATCAATCATTCTATTAGCATTTGAAGATATACTAAGTGTTGATGATGGTCTAGCTTTTTTTGCATTATTTGATATATCCATAAAAACACTCCCTTTCGTTCTTAACACTAATATTCTACACTATTTTACAAATTTTTTCAAGGAATTAAACAGTAATTTTTTTAAAATAAGCAAAAAAAGTATTCTCACTAAACGGAGAATACTTTTTCAAGCCCATATCGTACATTTTTGTAGTAATGTTTCTTTAATATTAAAATTAAAGCAAACATATACTACATCGCAGTAAAGGCGATGCAGTATACTTCCCTTTTCAATGTTTCCACACGGAAACCCCCTCGCCCGACAGTATAAAAGCTATCATTTGCAGGTACATATAGCACCATACCTCACCTTCTAATATGTATTAGACCACGACATAATTCAACATTGTATATGGTGTCCTCATTATACCAAATATTGTCCTCAAAAAATCAATTATAAGTTGCCGTCATATTTTTCAAAAGTATCAGGGAAAATCTGTTCCTCTATAATCTTAGCAGCATCTGCAATACAGCCAGGGCAACTACGGAGAACCTTTCCACCTCTTATACCCTTTAATTCAGCACAGATATAAGAACCATTCTTCTCCTTAAACTTCTGAGCCATTTCTCTACTTAATGTATAGGTATCTCTTTTAGTCTTTGGTGCTGATAAATTACCGTCACTATTTTTAAGTCCGGCAATAAAAGTCATACCACTTACTGCACCACAAACCTCTGTCATACCCATACCAAAGCCAAAACCTTCACTCATTTTGAAAGCTGTTTCCTCGTCTATACCTAATAAATCACAGTATGTACAGACAACAGCCTGAGCACAGTTATATCCTTTATCGTGTCTTGCAATAGTTTCTTCTACTCTACTTTTCATCATAATGCAAACCTCCTATCTCATAAATTCATTATATTACAACAGAGATATAAAAGCAATATTTATAATGTCAAAAAAGGATATGTGCCTAAACACATACCCTTTAAATAAACCTTGAAGTAATTATTTAATTAATATTTTACAGAAACTGTCTTTGTTTCGCTATCCCAGCCTACTGTGCAATCATATGCCTCAGCAATAGCTCTTACTGGCACAAGAGTTCTGCCCTCAACAAGCTGTGCAGGTACATCAAGTGTCTTTGTTTCACTATTTTTATGAAGTTCTGTAGAATTAATCTGAAGTGAAACATCTGTTGAACCCTTTGATGAAGATACTGTCTGAGTTGTACCATCCCACTGAACATCTGCACCTAATGCCTCAAATATCGCTCTTAAAGGAACCATTGTTCTGCCGTTTATAATCTGTGCCGGTACATCAATAGTTGTATCTTTGCCATTGTTAGTTAAAATATTGCTACCAATCTGTAATGTTATAAGATTACCTGTCTGTACAGAAGAATTGTCACTTGAAGTAGTAGCATTTACTGTATACTTGTGTTCATCAGCTATTTTATATGGCTGTTCTTTCCAACCTTCATAAGCATAGCCTATACTATTTATTTGTGAACCTGCTGTATAAGTCTTGCCGTCAAGGGTTGTATATACAGTTCTCTGATTTATTGCAACATCTTTTACATTGTCTGCAATTTTTGTAACTTCTGTCGCTCTAATATATAATTTTTCAAGCCCTAATTCATTATTTAAATTTTCTCCTACCATATACAACTGATTGTCTGTTGTAATATAAGCTGAATTATGTCTACTTGCACAAGCCTTTAACACATTATCAGCTACTTTTTTAGGAGAGTTTATTACGTGTTCTTCTGATGAATCATTCATAAGCTCGGCATACACATTTGTTCCCCAAGACCAAAGTGTATTATCATTTTTAACAGCCAACATATATTCACTGCCACAAGACACACTTCTGACATTGCTCATAACCTTTGCCGGCTGTTCTAAATCGTCAACACCATCTAAATCTGAGCCTACACCTAACTGACCATGAACATTAGTACCAAAGGTATAAAGGTCGCCATTTGTAGTAATTACTGCTGTATTTCTAAGGCTAGTAGAAAAATCCTTTACACCCTCCATAAGTTTCACCGGAGTTTTAACATCGGTTTCCTCATATTTGTTCAAAAGTCGTCTTTCTGCCGAATTACCCATACCCCAAAGAGTGCCGTCTTTCTTTAAATATATAAAATATTCCTCGCCAGCACCTATTTTCACTACATCACTAGCTACTTTTACAAATGTACTGCTATCCTCTCTTGTTCCATTTCCTAACTGACCGGAATTATTTCTTCCACAAGTCCACATAGTACCGTCAGATTTAAGTATAGCTGTAGAATCATAATAGCCACATACTACGGCAACAACATCTTTAACACTGTTTGTAAAATCAAAATAATTGCTACCGTCCATTACGCCATTACCAAATTCGCCATACTCATTTCTTCCCCACATAACAAGCTGACCGTCATCAGTAACAAGCCCTACATTATTTACACCGATGCCTATGGACTGTGTTGTACTATTTGCCATTACAGAAGTAGCAAATCCCATTGCCATTGTTGCTGATAAAATTAAACTAATAGCTTTTTTCATAAAAATCCCTCCATTTTTAAATAGAAAATAAACTTTAGTACCCCAAGGTTTTTAATAAAACATCTGTATTATTTCTCTTTACTTAATTTTATCATACTTTTATAATAATTGTCAACAATTCCAATAGTAAATTTACTGTAAAATAAAATAATTTACATATTCTCCACAAAAAACTTCTGCATATTTTTATAGAATATTTTATCTGCTATTTCTTCTCCAAATTCCTTTGAAACAAGGTCATAGAACTTAGGTAATTTACTTATATCCTCAAGGTCCTTTGGGGATTTGGAAATGCCGTCAAAATCTGTACCCATACCAAGCACATTTTCCCCTGTTTTATTAAGTATGTAGTCGATATGGCGAAGTAAATCCTCACTTGTGATGCTTTCACTATCTCTTACAAAAGGAGGATAAATATTTAAACCTATTGCCCCGTTCATTTCTGTAATAGCCTTTAACTGGTCATCTTTCAAATTTCTAGGGTGATTACAAATTGTAAAGCTATTGGAATGAGTGGCTATAATAGGCTTAGTAGTAGTCTTTACAACGTCCCAAAAGCCTTTTTCATTTATGTGAGAAACGTCAATAAACATATTCATATTGTTCATTTCTTTTACAACGGATTTACCAAAATCTGTCAATCCGTCAGTAATACCGGACAATGCACCACAACCAATTTCATTTTTGTGGTTCCAAGTCAATGTCATAAGGCGAACACCTTTTTCATAAAATTCATAGAGTTTGTCTATACTGCCCTCTATAGCCTCGCCACCCTCTATGGAAACAATGGCTTTCACCTTATTTTCTTCGTTAAGTAAATCCTCTTTTGTCTTTACCTGTGAAAAATAATTTCCATATTTTTCAATTTGGGATTTAAAAAAATCTATAGCCCTATTTGTGTTTTTATAGGCTTCTGTAAGATATTTATCATCAAGCCAAATAGCAAAAATCTCTGTGGCACTTTCAAATTCACTTAATCTGGCTATATCTATCTGCATATTGTTTTCAATTAAATTTTGCTCACACTCCATAACTTTTGTAAGAGTGTCACAATGACAATCAAATAATTTTTTCATACAAATCTCCTGAATATTATTTTAATAATAAGGCACAATAATTATCGGAGGTGATTTTATGACAACAAACAAATCTATCAAATGTAGAGTTGACAGTTGCAAGTACAATGACAAAGACGAATATTGCACTCTTAATGACATTGTAGTTGGTAAGGATTGTGCCTGTGCAAAGGATTGCTGTGAAACAGAATGTCTTTCCTTTGAATACGAGTAAAGTCACTAACGCAAAAATGCCCTACAAAACTGGGGCATTTTCGCTTTACATATTTTATAACTTCATTGTAAGAGAAATTCTTCCCTTTTTAGCATCTACACTTAAAACTTTTACATCTACTATATCACCAACGGAAACAGCCTCAAGTGGGTGCTTTATAAATCTATCGCAAATCTGTGAAATATGAACAAGTCCGTCCTGATGAACACCAATATCCACAAAAGCACCAAAGTCAATAACATTTCTAACTGTGCCTTTAAGCACCATTCCCTCTTTTAAATCCTCTATACTGAGAACATCACTCTTTAAAATAGGCTTTGGCATTTCATCTCTTGGGTCTCTGCCCGGCTTTTCAAGTTCCTTAATAATATCCTGTAAAGTAGGCACACCAACGCCTAATTCCTCAGCTGTTGCTGTAATATTTTTAATCTTCTTTGAAATACCCTTTACTCCACCATTTTTTACATCATCAGCACTATAGCCGTATTTTTCAAGCAATTTAACAGCTACATCGTAACTTTCAGGGTGAACACCTGTGTTGTCAAGAACCTGTTTTCCGTCTGTAATACGGAGGAAACCTGCACACTGTTCAAAAGCCTTTGGTCCTAACTTAGAAACCTTTAAAAGCTGTTTTCTGTTGTCAAACTTACCATTTTCTTCTCTATAGGCAAGTATATTTTTTGCAACTGTGCCACTGATACCTGAAACGTAAGCAAGAAGTGCCGGAGAGGCTGTATTTAAGTCTACACCTACACTGTTTACACAGTCTTCAACTACGCCACCTAAGGCCTCGCCTAACTTTTTCTGATTCATATCGTGCTGATACTGACCTACACCAATAGCCTTTGGTTCTATTTTTACAAGCTCGGCAAGAGGGTCCTGTAATCTTCTGGCAAGTGAAATAGCACTTCTTATAGATACATCTAAATCAGGAAATTCCTCTGTTGCAAGTTTAGACGCAGAATATACTGACGCACCGGCTTCATTTACCATAATATACTGTAAATTGAGATTAAGCTCTTTCATAAGCTCAACAGCAAAAAGTTCTGTTTCTCTTGATGCAGTACCGTTACCAATGGCAATAATATTTACACCATTTTTCTTAATCATATCAGACAATATTTTCTTAGCCTGTGCCACTTTGTTCACCGGTGGAACCGGATAAACTACTGCGTGGTCAAGAACCTTGCCTGTACCGTCAACTACTGCTACCTTGCAACCATTTCTGAAACCTGGGTCAAGAGCAAGTACAACCATATCCTTAATAGGTGGCTGAAGTAAAAGCTGTTTAAGGTTAGCACCAAATACCTTTATTGCCCCTTCTTCTGCCTTTTCTGTTAAATCATTTCTTATTTCTCTTTCAATAGCCGGTGCAATAAGTCGCTTGTAACTATCGGCAATAGTTTCCTTTAAAATTTCATCTGTAAATTTATTGCCTACAATAATTTTACTTTCCAATTTCTTTAAAATATCTTCAACAGGTGCTTCCAACTTTACAGAAAGGACTTTTTCCTTTTCACCTCTGTTAATAGCAAGTATTCTATGTCCCGGTATTTTAGAAACCGGCTCACTATAGTCATAATACATTTCAAAAACTGACTCTGTTTCACTATCGCCCTTTGTAACTATTGTACCCTTTTCAAAAGTCATTTTTCTAATGAAAGCTCTGTATTCAGCCTCATCAGAAATGCTTTCAGCAATAATATCCATAGCTCCGGCAATAGCATCATCAGCAGTTTCAACACCCTTTTCAGCATCTACATAGTTTACTGCTTCATCAACTACAGGCTTATTAACCTGTTGCATACGAATAAGTGTAGCTAAAGGTTCAAGACCCTTTTCAACAGCTATAGTAGCTCTAGTTCTTCTCTTTGGTCTGAAAGGTCTGTAAATATCGTCAATTTCTGTAACTGTTTTAGCATTGTCCAAAGCCTTTGCTATTTCGTCAGTCATTTTTTCCTGTTCTATAATAGAATTTTTAACTGACTCTCTTTTTTCTTCTAAATTTCTAAGATAGACAAGTCTTTCAGAAAGATTTCTAAGTGTTTCATCATCAAGTGAACCTGTCATTTCCTTTCTGTATCTTGCAATAAAAGGAATAGTATTTCCCTCGTCTATTAATGAAACAGTATTTTCCACCTGAAAAGGCTTTAACTTAAATTCCTGTTCCAATGTTTTTAAAATATCCATTTTCTACCTCTTTAATCTTCTTTATATTCTACTAATGACGGTGTAATGACACCATTTTCAATCTTTATAATACCGTAACTAGGCTTGCTTCCACCTCTTGGCTGTGTAAGACTTCCCGGATTCATAGCATATACATCGTGAATTTGTTCCAAATATGGAATGTGAGTGTGACCAAACAAGGCAACTTCAGCACCTAACTCCATAGCCTTGTAAACAAGTTTAGTAGTGTCATAGTAAACACTAAAAAGATGTCCATGGGTGATAAATATTTTTTTACCCTCAAAATCCAATATGTTCATTGGTGGAACATTAGTACCATAGTCACAGTTGCCACAGATATTGTACACCGGAAGTTGGCTGTACAATTTTCTCAATTTGTCAGCATCTTCCACTATATCGCCTAAATGTATAATACCGTCAATTAAATCTTTTATATCATTTACAACTTTACACACTTTTGATATATCGCCATGTGTATCACTTATAACTAGCAATCTCATAAATTCATATCCTTTAGTTTATTAGCCATTTTAACAAGTGCTTTACCTCTGTGACTGATTTTGTTCTTTTCTTCCATAGAAAGCTGTGCTGTAGTCTTTTTTAATTCCGGCACATAAAATATTGGGTCATAGCCAAAGCCGTTTTCTCCGGCACTTTCATAGCCTATTATACCTTCAATAGTATCTCTTACAACAACCGTATCTCTGTCTGGGAAAGCCACTGCTATAGAGCATACAAAACGAGCTGTTCTCTTTTCTTCCGGAACATCTTCAAGCATTTCCAATATTTTAGCATTTTTAATATCATATGATGTATCGTGACCTAAAAATCTGGCAGAAAGCACACCGGGTTTCTTGCCTAAGTAGTCTATTTCCAAACCTGAATCATCAGCCATAACAGGTTTGCCACATATTTTGCATATAGCTTCTGCCTTAATAGTTGCATTTTCTTCAAATGTAGTTCCGTTTTCCTCTACATCAACATCAATGCCTATATCTTCCATAGAAAGAACTTCGTAATCATTGCCTAATACAGCCTTAACCTCTACAAGTTTATTTTTATTTTTCGTTGCCAAAATAATCTGTTTCATACTTTTCTCTCCTATTTATATTCATTTAAAACCATTGAATAAAATTATATCACAAAAAGTGGAATTTTAAAACCAAAAACAATATGAACATAGTATTACCATTCATTAAAATAATTTTTTCAAAAGCCTTACACTTTTTTCGTTATACTTTACAAAAAAATTAATTCAAAATCACCTTTGTTATCACTATTGTACAAACCAACTTTGAAGTTAAAGTTCTAAAAATTAAAATGCTACATAAATATTACAATTTTATTTTTTTATTCCATAGACTATTGACAATCAAAGGAAATTTGTGTAAAATCTATTGTAACAATTATGTAATATTTATTAATTATTTATATAACAGGGGAGAGATATATGGGATATTTAAAGAGCATATCTAAGTTCCTTGTAGCAGGTACGTTGTTCTCGTCTTTATTTGTGACAAGTGCTTTTGCTTCAAATTTAGGAAAAGTTACAGGCGATGTTGTGAACTTGCGTTCTTACAACTCTACTGCCGGTCAGTTAGTTTCTGTAACTAAGAAAAATGATGTATTGACTATCGTTGCTGATGCTAACAACGGTTGGTTCGAAATAACTACAGCTGATAAGAAAAAGGCATTTATTTCTGCTAATTATCTTCAGATTGTTCAGACAGATGCTACTTGTATTGCCGATGATGTAAATGTTCGTGTTAGTCCATCTACTTCTTCAGAATCTCTTGGCAAGGCTAAGAAAATGCAGGTACTTGTAACAACTGGTATTACTGGTGATTGGTGTCAGGTAAAGTTCAACGACAAGACAGGCTATATACATAAGCAGTTTATGCAGGGTAGTCTTTTAAAGTATTTACAGCAGGTAACTGTTTCAGAATCAGCTCCTACAGTTGATACTTCTAACTCAGGTACTGTTACTGAAAATGCTGGACAGGTTGTTGCAGCTAGTGTAGCTGTTTCAGACCAGAATAAGAGTGCTTATGCTACAGTTAATGCCAAAGCCCTTAATATGAGAGAATCTGCCGGTATGGACGGTAAAGTCATCAAGTCTTTACCAGAAGGCTACAATCTTAGCATAATTTCTACAACTAAGGATTGGGTTGAAGTTTCTGACGATAATGGTACTAAGGGTTTCGTATCAGCTCAGTATATCGACTTTAAGAACGGTACTAAGCCGGCTAACAAAACTGAAAATGCTACTTCATCAATAAAGAATACTGCTTCAGGCACTTCTTCAACAACTTCATCTTCTAAGTTATCTAACAAGAGAACTTACAATGGCAAGACTATTGATGTAGATGAACTTATTGAATATTCAAAGCAGTTTATCGGTACACCTTACGTATACGGTGGTACAGACCTTGAAAACGGTGTTGACTGTTCAGGCTTTGTAATGTCAGTATATAAGAACTTTGGTGTTCAGTTAAACAGAGTGTCAAGAGATATGTACTTACAGGGTACAGCAGTTCAGAGAGCAGACCTTGAACCAGGTGATTTGTTATTCTTTAACACTGGTGGTAATTCAGCTATTTCTCACGTTGGTATGTACATTGGTAATGACGAATACATTCACTCTACTAATGGTGCCGGTGACGGTGTTGTTATTTCAAGTATGAATGACGGCTACGTAAAGAGAACATACGTTGGTGCTAGAAGAATTTTAAATTAATACATAATTATATAGAAGAAGATGTGATTTGTGTCACATCTTTTTTTATTGATTCTTTACCAAATAGTGTGGTTTTGAACTAATACATAAATTTTTGGAAATGTATAATTGCTTATACACTCCCATTTTTTTGTAAACAAAAATGATGTAGTCATAAATTATATAATCTAAATTTGGAAGACTAATCCGATAGTTTTCCATCTCACAATTTCTACTTTTCACAGTATTCCCACCCTATTTTTATAATTATTTCAAATTTATTAAGCAAATTTAATATTTTAGAAAAATATATTACATAAAAAACGCTCTATTTTTCTATGTTTTTTCTATCAAATGTTATAAATATCATTATTTTTCATCAATAATCCCCTACATTTTGGAAATATATTGCACAATTCAGTCTTTAATTGTTACAATTTTATTTTAAAAGTCTTATAAAAAACTTAAATATATAGGCAGAAGTATTGACAAATACTGGAAAAAGACTTAGAATATATTCGTAACATTTATGTAATATATTTCAGTCAGGAGTAAATTTTATGAAACATTTTAAATTTATAAATAAATTAATTATATTAACCCTTGTTGTATCGTCTGTATTTTCTACTGTAGCAAAAGCTGACGAAGTATCAAACAATGACAACACAGCCTTTTTAAACGCAGTATATTCTAAGGGCGAGCCTGCAAAAAACACAGACGATACATTATACGCCTCTGTAAATGCCAGCGACTACCTTGTATTGCGTACAGACTCAAATGCTCAAGCAAAGGAAATAACAAGATTACCTTATGGCTATAATTTAACTGTGTTAGGTGCTGAAAAAGGCTGGGTTGAGGTAAAAAGCGATGACAATATTACAGGATATGTAAACGGAAAGTATTTGGATTTTCATTTCGGAACAAAGCCTGAAAATAAAGTAACAACTGTTGCTACAAATTCAAAAGCTCAATCTATAGTAGACTACGCACAGAAATACATAGGTACGCCTTATTTATGGGGTGGCACAAATTTAAATGTAGGCGTTGACTGTTCAGGTCTTGTATACAGTTCTTACAAAGCCTACGGCATTACACTTAATCGTACATCTCAGACAATGTTTAATCAAGGTGTAGCAGTTAAAAAAAGCGACTTACAGACAGGAGATTTAGTATTCTTCAACACTTCTGGTGCTGGTATTTCCCACGTTGGTATGTATGTAGGAAATAACAACTTTATTGAAGCTGCAAACAGTGGCGTAAAATTAACAAGTCTTTCTAGTCCCTATGCAGCAAAAACATATGTGGGAGCAAAAAGAATAATATTATAATCAATATCACACAAAAAAAGATTGAAACATTTCCGTTTCAATCTTTTTCTATTCTACCATTATATTCTTAACATACTCTACTAAAGCATAAACAAACTCACTATTCTTAGGGCGTTTAGTATAAAGCTCCTTTGAAAATCCAAGTTTTTCAAAACCAGAATTAAATTTCTCCTTTTTCCAAGCTACTTCAATAGCGTGTCTTATTGCCCGTTCAGCCTTTTCTGTTGATGTATCAAAACTTTTAGCCAACAAGGGATAGAGATTTTTAGTAATTCCGTCTATGACGCTAAAATCAAAAAAGCCCTCTTTGGCCGCAAACTTTAAATACCTAAACTCTTTTACATTAGGAAGTATTCCACAGTCTGTAAGAGCTTTAGATGCCTCTTTCTCTACCATAGACCTTTTAACAAAAACCTGTGAATCACATTGTTTGTCCAGTTTAAATTCGCCCTTCATTAAAGATTGTATAGTTGCAAACAATTCCTTTAAAATGTAAGGCTTTAAGGCAACATAATCTCCACCAGCCTCAATGGCTTTATTAATAAGTATTTCAGACTCTACTCCAGCAAGAACTACAATTTTTATTTCACAACCAATGCCCCTTATTCCACTTAATACTTCTTCAACATTGTCGAAGTCAAGTATCATATCTATTATAAGTAAATCATCTTTATTGGCATTACTACATTCTTCAATAAGGCTCTCCCCAGAGGTAAAATCCGTTATATTAACTCCGTCAAAAACATCTTTTGCATACTCCAGTATGATTTTGCTTTCCGACGGATTTTTCAAATATGTAAATAATTTCATTCTACAGCCTCCGCCAACAATACTAATAGTATTGTTGCACTTTTCAATATAGTTAAATTATACCATAAATTCGACATTTTTCAAGACCATTTGACATATTTTGTCATATTTTGTCTATAATACTAAAAGTATTATTTCCTAACCCTTGCGTAATTAATCAAGATTTGTCGACTTTTTTCGATTTATGTCATATATTTTCAAATTAATGGAGGTAAATCACCCTTTTTTACCGCTTTTAAGCAAAATTAAATCTTATAGTATTCATTTTTGTTGTTTTTTTACACAAAAAACGCCTATGCAAAACCGCACAGGCGTTTCAATAATTTTATTTTATTCAAGTTCTGCGTCTAAAACGACATCAGTATGTCTACCAAATTCTTCATTATACTTAGCCTTTGAATAGAAGAAGAAGAACACACCAAGTAAGCACCATGTACCTACTACAATCCATTCCTGCCATACTAAAGCTGCACCAAAGCTAACTGGCACAATGTAAAGCAATGTAAGGAAACCAGAGAAGATAATTGCAAGTACACCTACAACCTTACCACACTTAACCTTATAAGGGCGTTTCATTTCTGGTTCTTTATATCTTAAAATAAGGAATGAAATTGAAACCATAAGATATGCAAAACAACAACCAAATGATGCTGCATCTACTAACCATAATAACACACCCTTGCCAAAGAAAGGAGCAATAAAACAGCAGAAGCCTACAAGTAAAATAGCAGCTGTTGGTGTCTTTTTCTTACCAAGTTCGCCGAAAATCTTAGGGAGCATACGAGATTCGCCCATAGAGTACATTGCTCTACTACCACCCATTAAGAATGAGTTCCAAGAAGTAATGATACCACAGAAACCACCAATAATAAGTACATTAGCCATAGCTGGAGAATGGAATGCAATTTCCATAGCCTTAGCAGCTACAAGACCATTCTGTGAATTGATTTCATTTAAAATAGTTTCCTTTGGCATAATATAAGAAACAGCAAATACAACCATTAAGTACCAAACTACTGCTAAACCAATAGATAAAAGCATTATACCGCCGATTTTCTTATACTGTACATTAATTTCTTCAGCAGCCTGAGGAATTACATCAAAACCGATAAATAAGAAAGGTGTCATACAAGCAACCTTTAATACACCATTACCTACACTCTGAGCTGCACCTGTTGAATCTGTATGTGACCAAAGCTGACCTGCAACATTTGCAATATCGCCATTTACTACAGATGCACCAATTAATAAAAGACCTGCACAAGCAATAAGTGCTGTCAAAATAGTCTGTAAAATAGCGGCTGTCTTTGCACCGGCAAGGTTAATTGCTGTAATAAGAACTGCCATAACACAGCCTAAAACAACTGTTGAAAGGTAAATATCTCTACCAGCTATTGTATAAAGATAAACCTGATTGAAATGAGGGAATATATATGTAACTACTGTTGGTAATGCAACAGCCTCGAAAGCTGCTGTAGCAACATAACCTAATATAATAGCCCAAGTACATATAAATGACCCTGTAGGTCCCATTGCTCTGTAGCTGAAAACATGCTCGCCACCACATTGAGGCATAGCAGCTGTAAGTTCAGCATATGTAAGACCTACAAATACAACCATAGCACCACCAATAAGAAATGCAATAATTGAGCCAATAAAGCCGGCATTTGCAATCCAGTCCCCTGAATTAATAACCCAGCCCCAGCCAATCATAGCACCAAAGGCAATAACTAATATATCCCACGGGCCCATTACTTTGTTAAATTTAGATTCTGATTTGTTCATATTTTTCCCCTCAACTTTCTAAAACTTTCATCCGAAAGACACTAAAAAAGAGGTTCAAAAAGTCATAACATCACCTTTTAGAACCTCTTTGTTCCTCTTATAATTACTTAAAATAAACTCTTGTAAATTTCTGTAACTGTTTCAGCAGTCAATTCTGTATAATTGTTATTCATAAGTCTTGTCTGCTTTGTCATTACAGTTTCTGTGAAATCTGCTATATCTTCCTGTGTCATACCATATTTATGGAGTGCTTTCTTAGGAATAATATGATTTAAAAGTTTTTCAATTTCTGTATAAACTTCATCTTCGCCACAACCTAAAATTCCAGCTAAATGAGTATTTAACTTATTAATAATACCTACTGGCTGAAGTTTCATATATGTTTTATAAACTTCTGTAAATATAGCATAGTTAGCCTCGCCATGAGGTACGTGATACTTTGCACCTAAAGGATAGCTCATTGCGTGAACAGCTGCACAGCCTGCATTGCCAAACGCAATACCTGCATATGTAGAAGCAAGCATAAACTGTCTTAAAATAGGCTTTCTTGCTTCTTCGCCATTTTTAGCAATTTCCTGATAACCCTTTAAAATCATATCCATAGCATTTAATGAAAACATTCTTGTGAAATCATTGCCCTTTGGGGAGGTAAATGATTCAATAGAATGAATAAGTGCATCAATAGAACTTGTTGCAAAATACTTCATTGGAAGTCCTGCAAGCAATTCTGGAATTAAAATAGCCTTGTCTGGATAAAGCTCGTCAACAGCAAGACCAAACTTTGAATTAATAGCTGTTAATTCAAGAATAGAAATATTTGTTACTTCGCTACCTGTACCACAAGTTGTTGGAACAAGAATAAGCTCCTTATCCTTTACAATTTCCAATTCCTTGTTGAACAATTTAACTACTGGTGAAACTGTTTTAAGAGCAAACAACTTAGCAACATCAAGTATAGTACCTCCACCAATAGAGAATACTCTGTTGTATGTCTTGCCCTCTAAATCCTTACAGATACCCTCGACCATAAGGTCTGTTGGTTCTCCACTACCATAGTTTCTGTAATTTACTACAATAGCCCCACTATTATCTAACTCCGGAAAAAGACGATTTTTTGTACCGTTACTAACGAACACAAGGTCGCCTTTGCCGATACCATAAGTATCAGCAAAGTCCTTGCAAGTTTCAAATTCCTGTATTGTAGGAACAACCTTAAACTGCTTCATAAGCTCACCTCAAATTACATACAAGCCTTTATAGCGTTTTCGTAAATTTCAAGACCTGCATCAAGCTGTGCGTCTGTAATTACAAGTGGAGCAAGGAAACGAATTACATTGCCATAAATACCTGCATTTTCAACTAATAAACCATTCTTTGCACATTCCTGAATGAACTTGCCAACAAATTCTGGGTTTGGTTCTTTTGTCTTCTTATTCTTAACAAATTCTACACCAATCATAGCACCAAGACCTCTGACATCGCCAACAACTTCGTACTTTTCTTTCATTTCATTGAAAGCAGCCATTACTTTCTTACCGATTTCCTGACTACGCTTTACAAGTCCACCTTCGTCCATAAGCTTTAATACTTCAAGACCAGCTGCACAAGCTAAAGCGTTACCACCATATGTACCACCGATTGTACCACCTGGAACTGCATCCATAACTTCCTTAGAAGCAATAACAGCTGAAAGTGGAACACCACCGGCAATAGACTTAGCAGTTGCAATAATATCTGGTGCACAACCATTTTCTTTCCAATATTCAGATGCGAAAAGCTTACCTGTACGACCGAAGCCTGACTGAACTTCATCAGCAATTAATAAGATACCCTTTTCATCACAAATCTTACGAACAGCCTTTACAAATTCAATAGGAGCTGGGATAAAACCACCTTCGCCCTGTAATGGTTCCATAACGATTGCTGCTACATATTCTGCTGGAGAGCAGTTTTCAAATACATCGTAAACACTCTTTACACATTCGTCCATATATTCCTTATCAGTCATACCTTCTGGCTTTCTGTAAAGGTAAGGGAATTGTGCTCTGTAAACACCATCAGGGAAAGGACCCATACCAACTGCATATGCTTTCTTAGCTGTCATTGTCATTGTAAGAACTGTTCTACCATGGAAAGCACCTGAGAAAACGATGATGTTTGGTCTCTTTGTAGCACCCTTTGCAATCTTAACTGCATTTTCATCAGCTTCTGCACCAGAGTTTGCAAACATTACTTTCTTTTCGTCTTCCTTAATAGGAGCAACTGCTGCAAGCTTTTCAGCAAGTTCAATGTAACCTTCGTGAGTTACAACATTGAACATACCATGGAAATACTTTTCAGCCTGTTTCTTAACAGCTTCAACAAGTGCTGGGTTTGTATGACCTACATTTAAAACACCAACGCCACCAATCCAGTCAAGGAAGTAGTTGCCGTCAACATCTTCAATAATAGCACCCTCTGCCTTTGCCATAACACATGGGTATACGCAACGGATTGCATTAGGAACAATATTCTTTCTTCTTTCAATAATTTCTGCTGCCTTTGGACCAGGTAACTGTGCTGTCTTAATCTTAGGTAATTCGTCTCTTAACATAATATTCATCCTCCAAACTCATAATCATATATCAAAAAAATATTTTATATAACGAAAAAGACGCCCACAGTAATTTTCATTACCATGAACGCCTTTGTTCTTTGCTATGCCCTTATTATAGTCATCATTGTGACACAAGTCAATTGTGTTTTAGCCTAAACTATTGTGCTGTAATTTATGCTTGTAGCACAAATCAAAATATGATATATTATAGTAAAAAGAAAGGAGTGTTTCTATGTCTGTTACTTTAAAAGAACTTTGTCAAAAGGATAATAACAAATATTCTATAAAACTTCATTGTCGCCAAAACCTATTGGATATATCCGTTGCTTGGGTTTATCTACTGGAAGATATTGAAAACAACGACTTTTTACGAGCTAATGAACTGGTAATAACTACCGGTATGCAAATACATAATCAGGAGGATATGCTCCACTTGATTGATATTTTAGCAAAAAGAAAATGTTGCGGACTTATACTAAATACTGGGCGATATGTTCTTGATGCACATATAACAGATGAAGTGTGCGAATATGCCGATAAACTGAACTTTCCTCTCCTATCAATGCCATGGAAAGTCCATATTGCAGAAATAATGCAGGATTTTTGTATGATGTTATCTCAACAGGCATTAATAGACAACACCCTTGCACTATCTTTCGAAAATGCTCTTATATCTCCGGAATATAGCGAAAGTTATATTCCAACTATTACACAGGGTGGATATGATAAAAACGGAAATTACTGTGTTGTAACAATTACATCTAAAAACTCAGCTGAAATGACTAAAAAACATATTTCCAATCTTTTTCCTAAATGTAATATTATAAGCCACAGTAATTATACAATACTTGTACTATACAACGAGCAAATTACACAATTTAACAACCTTATAGACAACAACAAAAGAGAATTGACTGACTATGTAGAGTACATTGGGGTCGGTTCTACCATAAATGATTTAATTGACCTACACAAAAGCTACAGAGAATCTGTATTTGCCCACAAGGTAGCTACTTCTTCAAATGCAAAAATACAATACTTTTCAGCTCTGGGTTTATTCCGTATTTTTTATGAAACACAGGACAAATCTATATTGGAAAGTATAGCAAAAACTACATTAAGCTCAATTATTGCCTATGACAGTATTCACAACAGTGAATATTTTGAAACCTTAAAAGTGTATTTAAACCACGGCTCAAGTATACTTGAAACTGCCCTTATTATGAACACTCACAGAAATACTATAAACTACAGAATGAGAAAAATAAGAGAAATTTTAGGCAAGGACCTAGATGACCCTCAATATGTTTTCAATCTTATGCTGGCATACAATATAATGGACTATTTGGATATTTCAACCCTTAAAACGAATTAACTTTGTTAATTTGTGGCTTGATAAACAAGCCATCGGATTTATCTTTCCGATTCAATATAAAAAAGCCTTTGCATTTTTACTTTGCAAAGGCTTATATATTATTTATTTAATTTTGCTGTGCTAGTTGTAGTATTTGTTTTGTTATTATTCTTAGCTACAGATTTTGGATAAATATATACTACATACTGCTGACAATAACCGGCTGAAAGCTGTTCATAAGTAAATCCATGTGTAGGATTTTTGCCTGAGTCTGCTGTATAATACTTATCGCCTACTCTATTTCGAACCATAATATAATGTCTGCCACCAAAATCTACCCAGTCACTGCCCTTTGAAACAAAAAGTGCAACACCATTTGCATCAAGACAAGCGTCCATTGTAGCTTTTTTAGCTTCATTCCAAGGTTCCATATACACTGGGAAGCCTGCAAGCTGTGCCAACTTAGCCTGTGACTTAGAATAGATTATTACTTGATACCAAGCACTACTACCTATAAGAAGATTTGCTGCAAGAGCAACTTCCGGAGGAGAAACTGTAACACCTGAAAGTGTTGAAAGTGCCATAGCAAGAGAACAAACCCCACAAGAATTACCTGCCCAAACCTTGCCCGGAGCAAGACCTGAAACCTCTATTATAGTATTTGCTGTCTGCAATTCTGTAGCTGGTTCTGTCTTAGTCTTTGATGCTGTTTTTGCCTTTGTTGTATGCTCTGTAGCCTTTTCTACAACCTTAGTAGTTGCTTCTTCTACGTCTACAGCTGAGTCAGATAAAACAATTTCAGGCATAACTTCTACACTTTTTTCGTCCTGACCTACGTTTTCAGTTACAGCCTCACTGACAGCCTCAACCTTTTCTTCTTTCTTAATATCCTTAAAAAGACTATTGGAGCTAGTTGAACTACTTCCACCATAGGCACAAGAATATTTATTAGGCCATTTATGCCCTACCTGATGCCAATGAACTGTACCATAACCGTTTATTTTTGTAAACTTATCTTCTTCATACTTGCATTTTTCAAGCTCTGTGTTATCTCCAACATAGACCATCAAGTCCTTTATATACTGTTCATTACTAGCCTTTGCCACCTTTTCAAGCTGAGGCCACAAGCCACTGAATGTACCCTTTTTACCATACAATTTACCGTCAGCATTGTAATGACAAGCCACTGGACCATTAGAAGTGGTTTCTGTATTTAATTCTGCTGATGTTGTAGAAGTACTAGAAGAAGACTCTGTCAATATTTCTTCGGCATTTACCATTTCTTCTTCCTTTGTCAAAACACCGTTTTTTAAATTGACAACGCCACTTACTACAATCACAACAATAGCAAATACACAAACTATAACATAAGATTTTTTTTGTTTGATAAATCTGCCTATGATTTTGATTTTTTCTTTTCCACTAGCTTCTGACCATTTTTCAAAAACATCATTCTCAGATGAACTGCCTTTGAAAAACTTCAGAGGTTTAGCAAAAATTTGTTTCAGTTTTTCCGTCATTTTTTTTAATTTCATTATAAGCATCCCAATCTTAAATAATTTCTGACAATTATATATCATAGAACAAAAAAACTTATAAGTCAACAAAAAACGACATTATTCAAACTTTTTTAATATTACAAAAATAGCACAAATTTTTTTAAAAAATATCCCAACTGCATTTATTACAGCTGGGATATAAAAATTTATTATACAATTCTTGTCATAGGTAAATCATTGTTTATACCTTTTGACATCAAAATCTGGTGTAAATCTATTATGCCATTGTGGAATGTAGCAGCACAACCGGCTAAATACAAATCCCACATTCTGGCAAATTCTTCGCCTTTAGTTGCCACAATTTCGTCCCAATGTTTAAGGAAATTTTCTCTCCAACAAAGCAAAGTCTTTGAATAGTGTCTTCTTAAACTTTCAATATCAAGAGTATAGAAATTGTATTCCGGCATTATATCTTCTATTTCTCTCAAGCTAGGTATTACCCCACCTGGGAAAATATATTTCTTTATAAATGGGTCGCCCTCATGTTCCTTTAAGGCACTTATATAGTGAAGTAAGAATAATCCACCCTGCTTTAAAACGGCATTTACATTCTTTAAGAACAAGTCATAATGACCTCTACCAACATGTTCAAGCATACCTACACTTACAACTCTGTCAAACTGTAAACCGGATTTTTCAAGTTCTCTATAGTCCATTAAATGAACCTCTAACTTGTCTTCTAAATGTTCTTTCTTTATGTCTTCTTCAAACTTCTTTTTCTGCTCACTGCTTAAGGTAATGCCGTAGCCCTTTACACCGTATTTTTTAACAGCCTCTTTAAGCAAAAAGCCCCAGCCACAACCTATATCCAAAAGTGTCATACCTTCCTTAAGCTGTAACTTGTCCAAAATATGGTGTACTTTGTTTACCTGTGCATCATAAAGAGTATCTGTAGGATTTTTAAAATATCCACAAGAATAGCTCATTGTTTCATCAAGCCAAAGTTTGTAAAAATCATTACCTATATCATAATGAGAGCTTACTTCTTCTTTCTGATGTTTCTTTGTCATTGATGTAAAAATAAGATTTTTAAGTTTCTTTTTATCTGTTGTAAACTTTCCCATTTGTCCCAGAAAAGCATCTAAAACTTCAAATAAATCCTTGTCTACATCAATATCCTTTCGCATATAGGCTTCACCTAAAGCAAGTGATGTACTTGTCATTAATTCTGTTTTACTGATGTCGTTATTGATAAACACTCTGAATTGAGGTTTATCCTTACCGACTTTCGTAACCTCGCCTTTACTTTCAACTTCAAATGATACGGGTATAATATTTGCAAGATAATTTGTTAAAAAAGCATTCATAATCCTTTTTCCTCCTATTTTATGTAATAAAATAAGCAGTCAACTACCTAACGCCTATTATTCAACCATATGGTATTTTTTTAATACACAATGAATTTACTAATAAGACATTTCATTTACTATAATATAATTAATATTAAGTAGCTTATATTCTGTTTATTTTCGTAAAATCTCCCCATATACAACCAAAAGTTCCCACATATTTAGAATATAAAAAAATACTTTCTCAAAGGCATAGCGTTCTATATTTTTTATTTTTGCCTTATGGTAAATTATATTACTATTTTATTTAAAAGTCAACGGCATTTTACACAAAAATAATGTATTATTTAACTTATTTAATATAATATTGCTTATTTTACAGTATTTTTATACTTATATTATTGCCCATATTTATTTTTTTATTCCATTTTTTAATCAATTTTCCATTTTACAGTACTACCACTTTCATCTTTTGATACTATAAGCTGGTTGCCTATATTTTGCTTTAATTCAGAAACGTGGGAAATAATTCCTATAAGTTTATCACTGCCTGCCATTTCTGTAAGTACATTAACAGCCTGTGCCCTTGACCTATCATCTAATGAGCCAAAACCTTCATCAATAAACATCATATCTAAGTTAATAGAGCCTTTTTTATTCTTTATTTGGTCTGCCATACCAAGTGCCAAAGACAGTGCAGCCATAAATGACTCACCTCCGGAAAGAGTTTTTATTTCTCTCACCTTGCCGGTTACTAAAGAATAGACCATTAAATCAAGACCTTCATTTGTCCTTTTCCCTGTTTTATTAAGGTCTTTTAATATTAACTGGTATTGACTACCTGTCATACTTTCAAATCTCTTATTTGCAGAACGAAGAATATTTTGCAAATAATATCTTTGAACAAAGGTTTCTAGGTCAATTTTAGCCTGTTTATTTACTGACCCTGATATTAAATCAGATATAACATTTACTTTGTTGTACTCTTTTAAAATTTCTGTCTGGTCTTCAACTTTCTTTACTATATTATTTAAAACTTCACTATTTTTCTCAAGGGCATTAAATGTAATATTCTTTAGTTCATCAGATTTTTTCTTACTTTCCCTTAATTCTTCTACTTTGCCACTTAAAATTTCTATATCCGGCTTTTCCTTTTCATTAATAATCTTTAAAGCAGTTTCCCTTTTAGTTTCTGCTGATTTTAATTTTTCTTTGTATTCTTCAATTTCTGTTGCTATGTCATCTCTCTGACTTTGACTATACTTTTCTATATATTCAAGCCAACTATTATCATCAAAATTTTTATCCTTTAAAACACTATTGTATTCTCTTTCAGTTTTTGCAACTTCCTCAACAGCACTTGGCAAGTTCTCTTTGTAGTCCTTTAAAAGTGTTTCTGCGTTTTCCAATTTAGTTTTGGCATTTGATTTTTCTTTTTCGGCAACAGAATACCTACTTTCAAAGTCATTTTTATTTATTTCTGCTTTATTTCTTGCCTTTTCTGCATTTTCCCTTGAATTAAAATCTGTGTTGTTTGTCATTTCACCTAGAGCAGTTTCCGTCTTTATAAGTTTTTCCTTATACTCTTTTACCTTTTCGTCATAGGCATTTAGCAACTTTGTTTCATTCTCTAATCTTTCATTTAATTGGGATATACTATTTTCAGCACCTGTTAAAGCCTTGCAATTTGCCTTATTTTCTGCATATTTTTTATTCAAATCAGCTTTTCTTTCATTTAATACATCTGTAATTAACTCCTTTGAAGATATATCAAGTAATTTACAAACTTCATTACATTCTTTATTATAATTATCTTCCAAATTTGCAATATCTTTTACAATATTGCCACACTCCATAGACTTTTCCTGAAGTTCTTTGTCAATTAAATCCCTTTTCTCCTTAGCATTGTTTACTTCTTCCTGTGTTGGTATTTTTATATTGCCGTCAATTACGTAGGGTTTAGGGTGAACTGTTGACCCACATACCTTACAAGGTTCTCCGTCTTTCAATTCCTTAGCCAACACCCCAGCCTGCTCACTTAAAAACAGGTTGTTAATTCGTTCATATTCCCCATTTACATCATTATAAAGCTGTTTACAATCTGTAAATTCTTTTTGTTTTACAGTACATTTCCCCTGTAATTCTCTAATTTGTTTTTGAATATTTTCTATATTTTCATTTTTATCTACTATGCCTTTACACTCTTTTATTTCATTGTATATCTGAACCTTTTCAACATTGGCATTTTTATACTTTTCCCTTATTTCAGTATTTTCTTTTAGTAAAGTATTTATACCTTCAATTTCTTTTTCTTTTGCTGTTTTTGACTCAACAGCCTTGTTATATTGAACTTTTAAGTCCTCTATTTCTTTTTCAATTTTTTCCTTTTGGTCAAATATTTTAAGTGCCGAATTTACACTGCTATTTATTTCTATAAATTCATTTTTAGCATTTTCAAATAAAGGCTCTATTTCCTTTAACTTGTTTTCTGCATTAGTAAAAGCATTTTTTAATTCAGGCAAAGAATTTTCCTGAAAACTAATTTTATTTTCCAAATCCTTTTTAGAACTCTGTGCATTAGTATAATGGTTATAGTATGGTTTTATAACATAGGCATTATTGATTTTATTTAATAAACTTTCTTTTTCAGCCATTTCAGTTCTTTGCTCATTACACTGTTCCAAAGCCTTTTCTGCCTTTTCATACTCAACGAAAACTGTTAAAAGCTGATTTGCCTCTGTTAAATCTGCACTTGCCTTTTCATATTTATTATTAATTTCTTCATTGTCATTACATATGTTTTCACACTGCTTTTTAAGATAGCTACAATAGTCTTCAAGTAATGTATTAAATTCATTTATAATAGACATATTTCCATCTTTAAGTATTTCCAAATATTCATTTAATTGAGGATATTTGTCATAATTTTCATCTAAAACTATATGCAATATTTCTGTTTGACATTCTGTTGTTATTGTACTTATGCTTTTTTCCAATGATTTTCTTCTGTTTCCGAGAGCATCAGATATTTTGTCATATATTCCAGTGTTGAAAATTTTTCTAAAAATCTTCTTTTTGTTTTCAGAACTTTCTCTGATAACATTCATAAACTCCCCTTGGGCTATCATTGCAACCTGCATAAACTGGTCCCTGTCCAGTCCCACAAGTTCTTCAATCTTTTTGTTTGCACCATTTTTCTTATCCCATTTATTGTCACTATTGTTTTCAATTAATGTGACTGTTGAGTTTTCCGGATTTTTTAAAAGAATTTTCTTTTTGCTATTTTCCTTATATCTGTAATATCTAGGAGTTCTAATTATTGTATATTGCTTTGCATTTTCTTCTGAAGATTCAGCAAAAGTAAATGTTACAGTTGGGCGTTTATTGTTATATGAAAAGTTACTTTGGTATTCTAATTCATTTTCCTTACCAACACCATAGAGAGCATAAACTATAGCATCAAAAATAGTAGATTTACCTGAACCTGTATCCCCTGTTATAAGGAATAAATTCTGTGTAGGTTTGGTAAAATCTATTAAAGTTTCTTTTCCATAAGAGCCAAAAGCATCTAGTTTTAAAGATATAGGACGCATTATTCTCCCTCCTCTAACATTACTTCATTTATAACATCTTTTATAAGTTCTTTTTCATCATCTTTAAGATTAGGTATAAACTTGCAAATCAATTCATAAGGACTTTTTAGTGTATCTTCCGTTTCTATTTCAATTTCATCGTCTATTCGCCTTACATTATCTCTTTTGATTTCAAGTAATTTAGGAAAAGCCAGTTTTAATCTTTCCCTCATATCTAAAACTTCAATTTCTTCAGTATCTGTCAATACTACAGTCACAAAATCTTTAGAATATTTTTTTATTAATTCTTCAAACTTTCCTTCCTCTATTCTTACATTTCTCATCGGCTTTAAAGGCAAGTTTGTAACTTTAACTCCTGTACCCTTTTCCCCTATATCTACCATTAATATACCTTTTTCCTGTCCAGCTTCACTTACTGAATATGCCATAGGTGTGCCACAATATCTTATAGTTTCACTACCTACTTTCATAGGCTTGTGAATGTGTCCTAAAGCTGAATAGTCAAATTTTTCAAGTACATCAGCGTCTATACAATCTGTATTGCCAACTGTTTTTACTTCCGATTCAGTACGTTCTATATTTTCAGCTTTTTCACCTTTAGGAAGATAAAATTGATGGCTCACAATAATATTTCTTTGACTTTCGTCTATATTTTCTCTTTCGAAAAATTTATGAAATGCTTCATTATATAGTATTTTCAGTTCCATATCGTAACCTAGTACACTCTTAATATCAGCTGTATTTACATATGGCAAAAGATAAAAGTTTATATCACCAAATTCGTCCTGTAATGTAACCTTTTTTATGTAATCCTCCTGTGTTCTAGGTGGTATACCTACCATATATATTCCTTGTTTTTCTAATATTTCACTAAAACAGCCTATACGCTGTCTGCTATCGTGATTACCACTAATCATCATTATTTTAATACTGCTATCAGCATTTCTGATTTTGCTAATAAATATGTCAAACATTTCAATAGCATCACCTGATGGCATAGCTCTGTCATAAATATCACCGGCAATAACAATTACATCAGGCTTATATTCCTTCATCTTCTCTATAATTTCATTAAAAATATATTCCTGTTCTTCCCTCAAATCATAACCATATAGCTTAATTCCAATGTGTAAATCCGATAAATGAAATATTCTCATTTTTACCACCTCTTTATATAAATATTGTTTTTAGTATACCATAAAATAATACAAAATAAAACTAATATTAAAACATATTAATAATATTTTCACACAAAAAAGCAACCTCAAATGAGATTGCTTTTAAATATTACTACACCGTCAACACGATTTTATTTTCTCCAATTTTCTTTACACCTAACTCTATGCCATAGACATTTTTAATAAGTTCCTCAGTTATAACATCATTAGGATTGCCCTCTGCCAGAATTTTGCCGTCTTTCATAGCAATAATACAATCGCTATAGGCTATTGACTGATTTATGTCGTGAAGAACCATAATAATAGTAATTCCATATTCTGTATTTAATTTTTTTACCAATCTCAATATTTCAATTTGGTATCTTACATCGAGATAAGTTGTGGGTTCGTCCAAAAGAAGAATTTTTGTATTTTGTGCCAAAGCCATAGCTATCCATACTCTTTGGCGTTGACCACCGGAAAGATTAGAAATCTGCTTTTTTGCAAATTCAGAAACACCTGTTACTTCCATTGCAAAATTTATGTACTTTTCATCATCGGCATAATTTCTTCTGCCTTTATCTATGTGTGCTATTCTGCCATAGCTTACAAGTTTTTCAACTGTAATATCACTAGGTGCTGTATTATACTGATGCACAATGGCAACCTGTCTTGCAAAGTTTTTGAGAGAAATATGTTTTATGTCCTCTCCATTTAGTAACACACTACCCTTTTGAGGTTTCAAGTTCTTTGTTATGACATTAAAAAGTGTAGACTTGCCACAGCCATTTGCTCCTATAATGGTAGTTATTTTTCCCTCTTGTACTTTAAATGAAATATCATTTAAAACCTTATGATTGCCATAAGAAAATTCAACATTTTTAATTTCCATATGTTTTATCGCTCCTTTTAAGAAGAAAAATAAAGAAAGGTCCTCCTACAACTGACATTATAATTGCCGGAGAAATTTCATAAGGATAGGCAATAAGTCTGCCTACTGTGTCAGCAAGGAGCATTACAAAAGCACCTAACAAAGCTGAAAATGGCACAAGCAATTTATGTTCGCTACCTACAAGCAATCTGCCCATATGTGGCACAATAAGCCCAACAAAACTTATTGCTCCGGCAACAGCAGTTGTAATTGACGCAAGTAACACAGCTACAACTGATATTACAACTCTAAGTCCATTTACATTTACGCCTAAACCTCGTACTGTTTTATCCTCAAGAGCAAGGAGATTACACTTGCCGGAAATAACAAAGGCAAGTGCAAGACCAATTACAACATAAACACCTAAAAGTTTCACATCGTCCCAAGTTTTCATTGAAATATTTGCATTAATAAGTTCTGATGCACTTTGGTAATTTTGACTACTTATAGAGCCAAAGCCACTGGATAAGCCTGAAAACACTGCATTAATTGCTATACCCACAAGTATAATTCTAAGAGGTGAAAAGCCATTTTTGTAGGAAAGGCTATATACAAGGACACAAGCCACCATACCTCCTAAAAATGAAAATATAGGAGTAAACAAAAACCAAGTTGGGAAAAAGGCTATAATAATTGCACTTACGAAACCTGCACCAGAGGAAATACCTATAATTCCAGGGTCAGCAAGAGGATTTTTCAAAACAGCCTGAAAAAGTACACCACTTACAGCCAAGGCTGCACCTGACAACATTGCTATTAGTATTCGAGGAAATCTTAAATCCAAAATAATATTTACATTGTCATTGTGTTCAATGAAAATTCCTCTTAAAAGTTCCCCATAGGAAACCTTTACACTACCGGAATTTACAGCCACAACAAAAAGTACAGCCAACAATATTAATATAATTACAAAACTTAATATTTTTTTACACTTCATATCAATCACCATAAAGTATTGGTTCAAGGTCTGCTAATGCCTGTGGATAGTCAAATGTTGCACTCATACCAAAAAGCATATAGTCCATATCGTAAACCTTGCCATTTTGAACTGCTCTAAAATGTTTCCAAATATCATTAGTCGAAAACTCCTTATCAAACATTTCAAGAGCTTCTTTTGGAACACCATGAGCTGTTCTTATAATAATATCAGGGTCACGAGCAAGCATTTCCTCCGGATTTACAGTAAGAAAATCCTTTGTGTCATCGTGGAATATATTTGTACCTCCGGCAAGCTCAACAAGTGAACCTGCATAGGAATTTTGTGTTGCTACAAGATAACTGCCAGGAAGACCCGTAAGCACAAGAACCTTCGGACTTTTGCCACTATGCTTATTTTTGTAGCTGGAAATAAATTCATTATATTCCTTTACAATAGCATCTGCCTCTGCACTTTTGCTATACTTGTCACCTATTAATTTAACACTATCATAAAGACCCTTTACACTTCTTAAATTTAAGAATGTAGAATTAACACCAATATTTTTATACTTTATTTCTAAATCGCCTTTTAAAGTATCAGGACCTATAACATCAGTTGGATTTAAACTCTTTATAATTTCCATATCCGGAGACATTGGCGAACCAACAGTCTTTACTCCATTGTATCTTGATGCTATGGCTGTAACTGTAGTCTGTGGTACACCTACAAGTCCAATGCCAAGTCTATCCATAATATCACAAACAGCAGCAGAAGTTGCTACTATTCTAGCACCTGTTGGAGTTGTAGTTTCCTTAGGCTTTGAGGCATTAAGTACAGCCTTGCTTACCGGCTGTTTTTTACCGGAACTGGCTTCTGCAATTACAGCAGAATTAACTTTGCCTGTACTTCCACCTGTAGACTTTGCTGTTGTTTTAGGTGATGAATTTGTAGCATTTGCCTTCACAGTAGTTGTTTCTGTTGTAGCTACAGTTGTAGTTTGTGTAGTTGCCAAAGTTGTAGTTTCTGTACTTGTTTCTTCTGTTACCTCTGTAACCTGTTCTTCTTCTGTAGATTTTTTACCACAACCTGTAAAACAGCCTAAAATCAATACAAAACACAATATTAAAGCTATTGCTTTTAACTTCACTATGTATGCCCCTTTCTTACTTTCCGTAATAAGTCATAAAGTTATTAATCATAGAGGCAACATCACCTCTTGTAGCTGGGGAAGTATAATCATAGCCATTTGTATTCTGCTTTGTAATAATACCTGCCTTACCTGCTTTAATTACATTTTCCTTTGCCCATTCACTTACACCTGTTGTGCTAGGAGAAATACTCTTTGTTTCAAGGGAAATATTCTTGTACTGTCCATACTTTACAAGTATAATAGCAGCCTGTTCACAAGTTACAGGAGTGTCAGGGCTAAATGATGTACTGCTTATACCATTTACAATACCATTTTTATTTGCCCACGCAATATATGGAGCATAATAAACTGAATTGTCTACATCAGTAAATGTAGCAGTACCGGAAATATTTTCGCCACTTAATCTACCTAAAACAGTTACGAACATACCTCTAGTCATTTCCTTATCAGGAGAAAATGTTACCTCAGAAGTGCCACTGAAAAGTCCCTTGTTCACTACAGCCTTAATAGCATCTGATGCCCAATGATTTGTAATATCAGTAAACTTGTCACCTGCTGTCTGTTCCTTTTCTGTAACCTTTTCTTCTTCTAATTTACCATTTGAACTTTCAGCCTTTGATGTATCACATTTCCAATAGAAGCACACATCTCTGCCCATTGGCACTACATACATTTTTGTCTGAACATAGGCATCTGTACTTGGAAGTTCAAACTGAATGTCAGCACTGTCTGTTGATGAGCTTTCCTTTAAAACATTGTATTTAACTTCGTTATACTTGCCCTTTGGACTTTCCTGAGTTGCAATTCTGATATTTGAAAGATTGCTGTACAACTTCATACGCATTGTAATAGTAACTTTGCCATTTTTCTGTTCTATTTCGGCACTTTCGTCTATTACACTTCTGCACATACCTTCTCCTAATTCAGAATTACCTGTACCTCCGTCATCAGTTTTGCCTGTATCCGGATTAACGTAGGATGTTACAGTTTTTACTGTATATGTACCGTCATCTATGGCGAAAGCACTTGATACCATAATACCTACCATTAATATGGTAGACAATGTCAATGCTCCCATTTTCCTAAAAATATTTTTCATAATACGTTCCTTTCATAAACTTGGGAAGGCTTTTTCAACCTCCCCAAAATCAATTATTCTGTTTCAGCTGTATTTTCTGTTATTTCATTTTGTGGCATATAGGCATCTATGAACTTTACAAACATTGTTGCAATTTCTGCTCTTGTTGCTGTTCCATTAGGGTCAAAGTTGCCATTGTCCCTGCCGTTTAGAATACCGGCTCTTGCAAGTGCATCTACACTTTCAACAGCCCAGCTACTTATTTTGTCAGTGTCTTTAAAATTACTGCTTGAATAAATTTTGCTAAGTTCAATATTTTGACTCTTTGCAAAGTTATAAAGCATAACAGCCATTTGTTCTCTTGTTATATTTCTTGAAGAACCAAATTTGCTATGGCTTAAACCACTTACAACACCATTTTCAACTGCCCACATTACATATGGATAGAAGTAATCGTTATTTTTTACATCTGTAAACTTGTTATCTCCTGTTTTGCTTGTACCAACTCCTGCAAGTCTGCCTAATACAGTAACAAACATAACTCTTGTTGCTGTATTGTTAGGAGCAAATTCAGTATCACTTACACCAGTAAAAAGACCCATATTTACAGCTGATAAAATATTGTCATATGCCCAATGATTTTCAATGTCACTAAAGGCTACTTTATTATTATCAATATTTGTATTTTCTTCCTTTGTAACTGTATCAGTCTTTTCTTCTTCCTTGACTTCTCCTGTGCTTTCAGCTACAGCAAATAAGCCAAATTCCTTAACTGTTACCACATAATATTTTTTATCCTGTGAAATAGTGTATTCAAGTTCAGTTTTAGTCGGTTCAGTAGTCTTGTCACCCTTGTTTATTCTATAAATAACAACATTTTTGTCATTATCCTTTACCGGAATATATACCTTGGCCTGACCATTTGGCTTCACCTCAGTACTACCTACTAAAGCCTTAATGTCAAAAAGTCTGAAATCAGTATTTCCTAAAAGGCTTTCAGCTGTTTTGTATTCTTCACCGGAGCTTACAACATCTGTACTAAATGTTGTGCCGTCATCAAATACAAATTCATCAGCTTCAATTTTAACACCAGTATCTTCATTGCTTGTATTTACAGAACTGCCACCACCTGAACTACTTGAGCCATTTGCTGAAGAAGAATCCGGATTTAATGTAGCACTATCATCTGTTTTACTCATTGAACCCCAATTAAATTTTAATCTGGCAGAAAGACTTCCACCGGCACTAGCCATAACACCGTCCATTGGAGTATATGGAACACTGATTTGAACATTTAAAAATTCTTTTTCCATATAGTTTGTAGTGAAAGAGAATTTAGAAACATAGTCAAATTTATGTTCTTTACCGTCAAACTTTGTATTTGTAGTAAATGGAGCTTTAGATAAAACCTTTATTGTTGTATCACTACTTTGAATACTCTTTAAAGCTGAAGTATAGCCACTTACAGCCACTGGATTTGATGCAACTTCCACTGTTGCAATACCGTTATTTACAGTAACTAAAGCCTGTCTGTTGTTTTCAAAAGCTGAATTTCCCATTGATTCCTGGTCAATATTTGCATTCCATAAAGCTATAGGCATCCAGTATTTTCCGTCTTCAATAGTTTCTGAACTACCACCATTATTTGAATTTTTAGTATCTGCAATTACATAAATACCTGCTGTATTAATTTCAGCACTGAGAATATTGTCAACTATTGTAGACTCTACAACTTCATAATTGTTGTCATTTGTCACTCTATAAAGTTTTGTTGTAGCCTTATCAAAATCTGTTACATCAACATTTAAAAGAAGATTTTCAGCATTTTCATTAAGGGCAAAATCAATATTCATAATTTTGCTATTTACAGCTTTATTAATAATGTCCTTTAATGGTTCAACTTTTTCACTATCTTTTTCAATTTTATCTATTGTAACATCATTAGCAACAGAACCTTCCACAGCTTCTATTTTAGCACCTAATTCCTCATTGTTTGCCACAACCGTTTTCTGCTGTGGTGCAAATGTAATAGTAACATCATTTACTGCTGAATTTACCATTCCGTCTTTAACAGCAATAGCCTTTACAACTATATCACCACCAAAAACAGAAGGAGCTGTTACTTCAAATCCTCCTGTGTAGAGTTCTGAATTTTCATTAGGCTCACTACCGTCAGTTGTATAATAAATTTTAGCATTTTCTGTTGAAGAAGTAATGCTTACCTTCACCTTTTCACTGTTGCTAGCCTGTGTTTTATCTACATTTATAACAGGAGCTGAAACAATGCTTTCTGTATTGTCATTTTTTATAACTTCTGCATTATCCCAATCAAAATCAATTCTGGCAGCCTGATTGTAAATCCCCATAGCATCTACATCAACTCTGACAAAAATGTGGTTTTCCTTTTCAGCATTTCTTTCTAATCTCATTACTCTTGGGAATTCAAATTGTTCAAGGTTGCCACTTGTATATTCCATACCGTAGTCCATATACTTTTCAACTACTTCTGCCGGAATTTCATAATTGCTGTCGCCCCACCAACCATAGTCCATATTTTCAGCAGTTGGATAACTCCACATATTTATTAAATGTCCATAAAGACTGTTTAAAGTAACAGCCTTAAACTTTAAATCAACAACTGATTTTCCGTCTTTTACTGTTACAATGGCATTTCCGTCTAAGGCACTATGTCCCATAGATTCTAAAATTGGGTTTGCTGTCTGTACCATTTTTATTGGCACACTATAGGAAACTTCCTTGTTTTCATTTTCTATTTTCTCAAGACTATTAGCATCAACTTTCACTCTTACAATATGTGTCATCTGTCCAAATTTACCGGCATTTACTACTATTTGAACATAAGCAATATCATTTACACCATTTAGAGTAATTTCAACATATTTATCCTCGCCATTGTTTACTACCTCAAGTTCATTACTATTTCCGTCAACTACTTGGGCAAGAGAAACAATAAGGTCAGTTGTGTAAGCAAGTCTTACCTTTAACTTGCCATTTTCAGATACAATATAGGCTTTCTCTTTTTCAAAATAGTTACCAGCCATTGAATCTGCATCTGTTTTTTCGTTAAGTATAGAAATCTTGCCTGTATATTCACCATTTGCTATTGTAACAACTTCTGTTGTAGCTTCTGTTGTACTCTCTGTAGTTGTCTCTGTTGTACTTTCTGTTGTGCTTTCAGTTGTACTCTCTGTAGTTATTTCACTTGTAGTTTCAGTTGTGTCTTCATCACCCATTACAACGGCATTGTCCCAATCAAGGTCAAGTCTTGCTACTTGGTCAAAGCCAGCCATAGCATCAACCTGTATTCTAATATAAATATAGTTTTCTTTTTCAGCACTTCTATTTATTTTTACAGACTTTATAAATTCTGACTGTGTTGTATCTCCCTGATTATACTGTAAGCCGTAGTCCATATAAGTTTCTGCAACTTCTGCCTCTATTTCATTAGCACTGTCGCCCCACCAACTATAGTCCATTTTTTCTGATGTTGGATAACTCCACAACTTAGTAAGATGACCATATAATCCGGCAAAATTTGTAGCCTTTAAATTTAATTCAACTGTTGATTTTCCATTCATTACTGTAACAACAGCATTACCATTTAAAGCACCGTTACCCATTGACTCAACGGTTGGATTTGATGCCTGTACCATTTTTATCGGAACACTATATTTAACAGCCTTTTCTTCTTTAACCTTTGTAATTGTATCAGTTTTCACCACTACTCTTACAATATGTGTCATTTTGCCAAAGCTACCTGCATTTACTACTATCTGCAAGTAACCAATTTCATCAACACTATTTAAAGTAAGCTCAACATATTTCTTGTCGCCCTCTGTCATAACCTCTAGGGCTGTAATTTCATCACCTGTTTTCTGACCAAGGCTATCAAGTAAATCTGTTGTATATTCTATTCTTAACTTGACTTTGCCATTTTCTACTGTTACCGGCACTTGTGTACCGTTAAAGTATCTGCCAGCCATTGACTCTGTGTCAATATTTTCATTGAGGAAAGATATATCAGCTGTATATTTTCCGTCATCTAATGTATTTTCTGAATAAGAAACATAATCTGAAATAATATCATTTTCTGTAAGACTTTCCACAACTTCTTCAAATACACTTTCTGTTGAAGTTTCTGCATTGTCTTCATCAATATTGCTTTCTGTTGTTTCTTCTATATATTCTTCATCAGTTACACTTGTAACTTCTTTTGTAGTTTCTTCTGTTGTGGTTTCCTCTGTACTCTCCTCAGTCTGTTCTTCTGAAACAAATTCTTCTTCAGACAAGTCTGTATTTTCAGAATCCACCTCTGTTACATTTTCAATACCTGTATCTACGTCTGCCAAAGTGTTTAACGGAGCATTTGATACTGCCATTGCACTAGCAAGAAAAACTGAAAGGTATCTCTTGTATTTCATATTTTTTACTTCCTCCTAAAAATAGTCAAAAATATACAAAAATATTATAGTTTATTTCTAAAAGCATTAAAAGTAAATCACATTTAATTTACCTTTATGTGCCGTAGACTATAACAATGCTTTTAAATTTGGTTAGCTGTTGCTAACTTATTTATAAAAATTAAAGCTTTAAAAGTATTTTTAACAATGATTTGTGCAGTTAGTTTTATCTAACCTAAATCAAATTTCCCCATTTACAAATTTAAGGAACAGCTATAATAGCCATTCCTTAATCATAAAAAACAATATAAACTTGTATAGGGGCTTGGCTGCCCACCTTTTTCAAAACACTCAAAGCCATTGTTAGCTGATGCTAACCTTTTGACATTATATTATTTTCTTCGGCCTTTGTCAACAGACTTATTGATATTTTTGTTTCAATAACTATTCTTCTATTTTCTTTAACAACTTAAAATTAAATGTAATTTCTGCTATTGATTCAGGCATTTTCATTGTAGTTGCTGCTACCTTTATTTTGATTATACCCACTGATGCCTTTTCAAAATCGTCTTTTTGGTACAATATTTCTTTTAATGGTATTATCCAATTACTATCTTCTTTCTGCTTAGACAATACCCAAGCCATATTTGTATCCAAATAATAGAGTTCCTGTAATTTTCCCTTTAATATTTGACTGGTTTTGGATTTATAATATATTTCTTTAGATTTTAAAACTATATATTGACTATCCTTTTCCATAACCAAAATTGCAGGATGATAAAAGCCCTTATCTCCCATAGAACGGCTTTCTCCACTACCTTGCACAACCTGAAAAGGTATTTCATATTTGCCAAATTCTATATTCATCGACTTTTCGCTTTTGCTATTTTTGTTTATTGCAAAATTATATTCCTTTTCTCTAAGTTGTGTAAGTTTGTCTATAAATTCCTTGTCAAAACTACCACATATTTTTTTATATTCATTTTCACAAAGTTCTTTTTCTATGCCAAAAAAGCCATTAAATAGCGACATAAATTCAAACTTTTCTCTATCAGTCTGGTTTAAAATTTCCCAAGCCTTTTCTGTAAGAATATAATTATTTTCAGATTTATTTATATAACCGTTTTCTTCTAAATTTTTTAAGGCTATGCTAGCTGTAGACTTTTTCACACCCAAATATTCACATATATATTTTTGTGTAACCTTGCCTCCTACCAGCTGTTTTATAGCCAGTATATAGTTTAACTGTGCCTTACTTAATTCCATATCTTTACCTCCAAATCATAAAACAAACATCATATTTTAAAATAAATACAATTTTTTCTTTTGTCAATAGTTTTTATTTTCAATAAGACTTGATAAAATTTCCAAACAAAAAACTGTTGACAAAATCCATTTGAGATTATATAATAATCCAAAATTAATATTTCAAATTAAATTGGTTGCCCGCCTATATGATTTGTTTATTTTGTTACAGAATTTCCAAAATCATTTAGGAGGGCTTTTTTATGCTTAATAAACGCCTTTTGGAATTTATTCCTAAGGTATTTACTTATACGGCACAGTCAGTATTTTTCCAATGGCTGTCTCTACTTTGCAATATTGCATTTACTATTTCAATTTGCCGTTTCATTAATTATTGTTTCTACAATAAAACGTTTAACTCCCAAATTTTAATTGAAACTTTAGGTATAACAATAGTTTCCATTTTGTTGCGAGCCTTATTTACAAAAATCAATATAAATATAACCTCTCGTACATCACAACAAGCAAAAAAAATATTAAGAGAAAAAATATTTGATAAACTTTGTAAAATAGGTATTTCCTACAAAAATTATATTTCAACGGCTGAGGCTGTTCAGGTAAGTGTGGAAGGTATTGACCAGTTAGAAATTTATTTTTCACAATATGTACCTCAGCTTTTTTATTCAATAATTTCTGTAGTTACACTTTTTATACTTTTTAGCATTTTTAGTATTAAGGTAGCTGTAATTTTTATTGTTTGTGTTCCAATTATACCCTTGTCTATTGTGTTAATACAAAAGTTTGCAAAAAGGCTTTTGTCAAAATATTGGAATAGTTATACAAATTTAGGCGACACCTTTCTTGAAAATATACAAGGACTTACTACCCTTAAAATATATGGCTGTGATGAACAAAAGCATATTGAAATGAACAAAAATGCCGAGCTTTTCAGAAAAGCAACTATGAAAGTATTAATAATGCAACTTAATTCTATTTCTGTAATGGACCTAGTTGCCTTTGGTGGTTCAGCTATCGGCATAATTATAGGAATTTCAGAGTTTAACAATGGCAGTATTTCTCTTTTAAATATGCTCATCATTATTCTTTTATCAGCCGAATTTTTTATACCTCTCAGACAGCTTGGCTCATTTTTCCACGTTGCTATGAATGGTACTGCTGCTGCTGATAAAATATTCAGAATATTGGATATGGAAGATATAGAAATAAAAAATAATACTACTACATTAGATGATTACAATATATGTTTAAAAAATATTTCTTTTTCTTATGACGGAAGCAGAACAATATTGAATAATATTAATATTACATTGCCAAACAAAGGACTTTTCACTCTTGTGGGTAAAAGTGGCTGTGGTAAATCAACTATAGCATCAATACTTACAGGCAAATTAAAAAACTATAGTGGCAGTATAAAGTTTGGCAATGCTGAACTTTCTGATATTTCAGAAAATTCACTTATGAATATGGTTACATATATACCTCACAACAGTTATATTTTTAAGGGAACTATTGAATACAATTTAAAAATGGGTAAAAATGATGCCACAAAAAATGAAATGTTAAATGTTCTTCAGAAAGTAAATTTACTTGATTTTGTCAACAGTGAAAATGGTTTAAATACAGAAGTAACTGAACAAGGTAACAACCTTTCCGGAGGTCAAAGACAACGTCTTGCCATAGCAAGAGCATTACTTCACAATACACCAATATACATTTTTGATGAGTCTACATCAAATATAGATTTGGAAAGTGAAGAAGACATTATGAATGTAATATATGAACTTGCTAAAGAAAAAACAGTCATTATGATTTCACACCGACTTGCAAATGCCATTAATTCAAATAATATTTACGTTATTAATAAGGGTACTGTTATAGAAAATGGCACACATACTGAACTTATGAAACAATCAGGCTATTATGCTGAACTTTTCAATAAACAGCAAAACCTAGAAAATTTCAACAAGGGAGGTATAGAAAATGAATAGACGAAGTGGTTTCAAAATAATGTCAAAGCTCATAACATTAATAAATCCATTAATTCATTATATGTTATTTGCTGTCATAATGGGTGTTTTGGGATTTTTATGTGCTATATTTATTCCTGTTTTTGGTGTTATTGGTGTTTTAACAGTTTTAGGTTATAATATTACATTTTCACTTAAAACAATTTTTATACTTCTTATGTTATTGGCAGTTTTTAGAGGTATTTTAAGATATGGCGAACAGGCTTGCAATCACTATATTGCTTTTAGAATACTTGCTGTAATAAGGGATAAGGTTTTTACTTCCCTTCGCAAATTATGCCCAGCCAAATTAGAGGGTCAGGATAAGGGAAACCTTATTTCACTTATAACAAGTGATGTAGAACTTTTGGAAGTTTTCTATGCCCACACTATTTCACCTATACTTATAGCATTAATAGTATCTGTATTTATGGCATTGTTTATAGGCAGTTTTTCTCCTCTATTAGGTATAATTGCTATATTAGCTTACTTTTTCGTGGGTGTAATCATTCCAATTATAAATAGTAAAAAAGTTAAAAATGACGGGTTAGCCTATAGAAATAAAGCCGGAGAATTAAACAGCCTTTTTCTTGACAGTTTAAGAGGATTACAGGATTTATTACAATTTTCATTTACTGAAAAAAGGGAAAATGAAATAGCCAACAAAACTGCCGAAAGCAAAGCACTACATAAAAAACTTAAAGCCGGTGAAATTTCATCAAGAAATTTTACAGAGGGTACAGTATTTATTTTTAATATTATAATGGTTATTACAGCTTCAATACTGTATTTTAACAACAAAATAGCTTTTTCAGAAATGGCAATTCCCATTACATCTCTCGTAAGCTCCTATGGTCCAGTAATTGCCCTTAGTAATCTATCTAACAATTTGGCACAGACCTTGGCTAGTGGCGACAGAGTTATTTCACTTTTGGAAGAAGAACCTGTAGTATCTGAAATAGAAGACGGTATTGATAAAGATTTCGATGAAATAGAATGTAAAAACTTGTCTTTTTCATATGATAGTATTAAAATATTGGATAACATTTCAATAAAAATAGATAAAAACAAAATTACAGGTATTTTAGGCAAAAGTGGTTGTGGCAAATCTACACTTCTAAAATTAATTATGAGATTTTGGGATAGAGATAGTGGAGAATTATTATTATCAAGTACACCTATAGAAAATATCAATACAAGTTCATTGAGAAAAAACGAAAGCTATTGCACTCAAGAAACATATTTATTTAATGATACAATAGGAAATAACATAGCTATAGGCAAAATTGGTGCAACAAAAGACGAAATAATAAAATCAGCAAAACAGGCCTCTATACATCAGTTTATTTCTGAACTTCCAAATGGTTATGACACACCTATTGGAGAGTTAGGCGATAGACTTTCCGGAGGAGAAAAACAGCGAATAGGCATTGCCAGAGCCTTTTTGTCAAATGCTTCGGTTATGCTTTTAGACGAACCTACAAGCAATTTAGATAGTTTAAATGAAGCAATAATATTAAAATCCCTACATAATGCAAATGACAAAACTATAGTTTTAATTTCCCATAGAAAATCTACACTTGCTATTGCTGACAATATTTATTCTATGGAAAGTGGGAGAAACAGTTAATGAACAAAATAGAAAAAGAAAAACAGATTTCAGAACTTATGATTAGGCTGTATTGCAACAAAAATCACAATACTAAAAAATCATTGTGCCAACAATGTGAAACGCTGAAAGACTACACTTTCAAAAGAATAGATTACTGTCCTAACAGACAGACAAAGACTTTTTGCAGTAGTTGTAAAACCCATTGTTATAAAAAAGATATGGCAGAACAAATAAGAAAAGTAATGAGATTTTCCGGTCCTCGAATGTTGCTTTATCACCCGATAACAGCAATAAAACATATTATAGACACAATAAGGAGTTGATTTTTTGAAATATTTATACATAGCACTTGGTTTATTATCAATGGCCGTAGGTGCAGTTGGGGTGGTACTTCCCCTTCTGCCTACAGTACCATTTCTACTTTTAGCTTCTTTCTTCTTCGCCAAAGGTAGCGATAGATTTCATAACTGGTTTAAATCTACAAAACTTTACAAAAACCACCTTGAAAGTTTTGAGAAAAACAGAAGTATGACATTAAAAACAAAACTTTGTATTGTTCTTCCGGTTTCATTTATGCTTTGTATGGCATTTTTGATGATGCACAATTCTATTGGCAGAGCAACTATAGTAATTCTATTAATTGTAAAATACTATTATTTTATATTTAAAATTAAAACTATATCACCGGTAAAAATAGTAAAATAGTAAAATAGTAAAAAGGCTATGGGATTAATTTTTTTCCATAGCTTTTCTTTTTGCATCTAAATACGCAACAGCTGAAAGACCAGCTATATTGCCTTGTCCTGCTGCCTTAATGTATTGATATGGTCTACCTACAATATCTCCACAAGCAAAACAGCCTTTTATATTTGTTTCCATTTGTAAATTAACCACAATATGGTTATCCTTTATTTCCAATCCGGAAACAAGCTGTGACGGAGGTATACTGTCACGTAATATAAAAATACCGTCTACTTCATAATTATTTTTTTCTGTCTGTAAAGACTTTACTTTATTTTCCCCTATTACAGCAGTTGGCTTTTCATTTATTATAGTAACTTTGTCAGATAATTTTGTTTCTTCTTTATACATGGGAATATATAAAACCTTTTCGCATACTTCTGCTAAAAATTCTGCCTCTGACTCCTCTTTTGGACTATATCCTATTACGGCAACAGTTTTGTTTCTGTATAATGGTGCATCACAAGTAGCACAATAACTTACACCTCTACCTAAAAGTTCATTTTCACCTTTAAAAGCCTTTCCTGTAACTATACCTGTAGCAACTATTACTGTTTCAGCTTCATAAATATCCTGTGAAACCTGTAATCCAAAATAACTTCCCATTGGATATACAGCATTAACTTTTCCCTCTGTAATAGTAATATCCATAGAATTAATGTGATTTTCAAAAGCCTTTGCTAAATCTTTCCCTGAAATAGCAGGCAATCCTAAATAATTCTGTATTTGATGTGCTTTCTGCACCTTATCACTAAAATTAGGATTTCCTATTAATAATATTTTTTTATTTCTGATTTTTGCAGTTATTGCAGCTGACAATCCAGCCGGTCCTGTACCTATTATTGCTATATCATATCTTTCCATAATATTTCTCCTAAAACATTAATCTATATTTACATTTTATCAAATACCATCCCTTTGTCAATAATTTTTATTGTTTCCAAAATGATAAAATTTATATTTGCCTTAAACTTCATACTATGATATAATCGTTTTACAAAATTGTATATAGGTGTGCCTGAATTACAGAAGACTGCCGAAATAGACTCATATCACTATGGGTTTATTTCGGTTTTTTTATTTTATGTTGGAGGTTTCATGATGTTTATAATGATAGATAACTACGATTCATTTGTCTACAACCTGTCTGCCTATTTTCAAGAGTTGGGACAAAATATAAAAGTAATAAGAAATGATAAAGTTACAATTAAAGAACTAAAAAAAATAGAAGATTTAAGTGGAATAATAATATCTCCCGGTCCCGGTAATCCAAAAGACGGTGGTATTTCAGAAGAAGTTATAAAGTATTTTTGCAATAAAATTCCTATTCTAGGTGTATGTTTAGGGCATCAAATTATTGGTCATTCCTTCGGTGCAAATGTTTGTTGTGGTACAAAACCAATACATGGAAAAGTAACTGAAATAGAAAACAACGGCAAAGGAATTTTTAATAAACTGCCAAAGCACTACAATGTAACAAGGTATCATTCCTTAGTAGTAGATAAAACATCTTTACCTAGTGAATTAAATATTGATGCCATCTCAAGTGACGGTGCAATTATGGCAATTTCTCACTGTAAATATCCCGTATATGGAATACAATTTCATCCGGAAGCTGTTTTAACAGAAAATGGACACGAATTACTAAATAACTTTATTAAAATATGTCAACAATGGAGGTATAAAAATTGTCTTTAAAATATAAAAAGCTGAAAAAATATTTTCCCGCTGAAATATTATATTCTCACTTTCACAATACAAAGTCTATTTTTCTGGATTCTTCTCTAAAAAACAAATACGGCAAATATTCTGTAATAGGTTTGTACCCTTATTTAGAAGTAAAAGAAAGCAACGGCATTTTAAAAGTAAATGATAATGAAGCAAGTGGAAATTTATTAGATTTTTTAGATAGCTACATTAAAGAAAATAAGCAAGAAAACAATACCACCCTTCCTATTATTAGTGGTGCTATAGGTTATTTAACTTACGACTATGGTAGAAAATTTGAAAATATATCTTCAAAACATAATAAAGAAATTGATACACCTGATGCTTTATTTACATTTTATGACCTGTACATAATTGAAGATTTAGAGAAAAATGAAATTTACATTTCTACTCAGGAAAAATTTAATTCTATAGAAAATTATGAAGACGAAATAGAAAATATATTAAATAAAAATAACATAAGCTCTGATGAAAATACAATTTGCAATATTACTTCTGACTTTAGCAAAAATGAATATTTAGACGCTGTAGAATCTATGAGGAATTTTATTAAAACAGGTGATATTTATATTGCAAATATGACAAGACAAATTAAAATAGAAAGTGACAGAAAGCCTTATGATATTTTTTGCTATTTAAGAAAACATAACCCTTCTCCATTTGGTATTTATTTTAATGATGGAGATTTTCAAATTGTAAGTGCCTCTCCTGAAAGATTTTTGGAAGTACGAAATGGCATAGTAGAAACACGTCCAATAAAAGGTACTAGAAAAAGAGGTTCAACCACTGAAGAAGATATACTCTTGAAAAAAGAATTGGAAAATTCTAAAAAAGATAAAAGTGAATTATTAATGATAGTTGACCTAGAAAGAAATGACTTAAACAGAGTATGTAAGGCAGGAAGTGTAAATGTAAGTGAGCTATTTAATGTTGAAGAATATGCAACTGTCTTTCATCTGGTATCAACTGTTCGCGGAGAATTAAAAGATGATAAAACTGTTATTGACCTACTTAAATCTACTTTTCCCGGTGGCTCAATAACTGGTGCACCTAAAATTCGTGCTATGGAAATCATAGATAAATTGGAACATAGTCAAAGAGGTTTATATACAGGCTCTATGGGATATTTGACATTAAATGGAGATTGTGATTTAAACATTGTAATTCGCACATTGGTTCACAAAAATGGCACTTACAACTTAGGTGTAGGTGGAGGCATCACCTATGAATCAAATCCAGAATTTGAATATGAAGAAACTGAACAAAAAGCAAAAGCACTTATAGATGCTATTACAGGAGGAAAAACAAGTGAGTAATAATATAAAAATAACAGCAGACGAAGGTTATTGGTTTGGACTGGGAGCTTTTGAAACAATTTGGGTCTACAAAAATAAAGCTATTTTTATTGACGAGCATTTAGACAGATTAAAAAATGCTGTTAGCTACTTAAATATAGTACAAGAACCTATTGACCAATGGATTGATAAGCGAAAAAATGAAATAGAAAAATATATTTCAGAAAATCCAATGGAAAATGGTGTACTAAAATTAACAGTATCTAAAGAAAATATTACCATTACATCAAGGCAGAACACATATACTACAGAACAGTACGAAAAAGGCTTTGAGCTAGAATACAGTAATATAAGAAGAAATGAAACTTCCCATTTTACATATATGAAAACATTAAGCTATAGTGATTGTATATGGGAAAAGAGAAAAGCAAAGGAAAATGGTTTTGACGAACCTATATTTTTAAATACAAAAGGAGAAATTTGCGAGGGAGCAACAACTAATATATTTTTCGTTTCAAAGGATAAAATCGTAACCCCTCCTGTGTCCAGTGGTCTTTTAAATGGCGTAATGCGACAATACATAATGAAAATAGTAAATGTAGAAGAACGCATTATTAGACCTGAAAATATTGGCGAATTTACAGAAATATTTATTACCAACTCTCTTTTAGGAGTTATGCCTGTAAAAAGATTTGGAGAACAAATTTTTAACTCAAGGAATATTACAAACAAACTTATAGCTGAATATTACAAAAATTTATAGACAAAAAAAGATTGAATCCCCACTAAGAGGACTCAATCTTTTTTTAGTTTATTCTTCCTTTACTTTAACATTACCTTTTTTAATAATAGCTGTATAAAGGAAAATTCCCAAGAATACTAATGCTACTATTATACCAATAGGATAAGCTATTGCTGTACCAAGATTTAAACATTCTGGAGCATAAACAAAATATGTTGCTGATACAGCTGACATAAATGTTGCTGGGAATACTGTAATCCAGCAGAATTTATTATTCTTATATAAGTACATTGATGCTGCCCATAAAGCAATCATTGCTAAAGTCTGATTTGACCAGCTGAAATATCTCCAAACGATGTTGTAATTAAGCTGACAAATTATAGCACCAACAAGTAATAATGGCACACAGATAATCAAACGCTTCTTATAAGATTTCTGATTAATCTTAAACCAGTCTGCAATAACTAATCTTGCTGAACGGAATGCAGTATCGCCAGATGTAATTGGACAAGCAATAACACCAATCATAGCTAATATGATACCAACGCCACCCATTGTCTTTAAACATACATCATAAACTGTAGCAGCCTGACCAGAGTCAGTTAATAACTGTGATAAACCTGTCATTAAGCCACCAGTTTTTTCATAAACTGCACAACCGGCAGCAGCCCAAACCAAAGCTATAATGCCTTCACTAACCATAGCACCATAGAATACCAAATGTGACTGCTTTTCAGACTTACAGCATCTAGCAACCAATGGAGACTGTGTAGCATGGAAACCAGAAATAGCACCACAGGCAACAGTGATAAACATAACCGGCCAAACAGGTGTACCAGCTGGATGTAAATTAGTTAATGTAATTTCAGGAATTGTATATCCATGAGTAAATATACCTACACCTACACCAACTGCCATAACAATTAAACATATACCAAACAATGGATATATTTTACCGATAATCTTATCAATAGGGATGAAAGTTGCAATAAAGTAATAAATTAAAATTATAATTAACCAAAAATTTGTGTTTACAAGAAGTCCTGAAGCAACTCCCTGCTTACCAATTAACATCGCAATCAAACTTGCCGGACCGACTGCGAAAACGGCACCAACCATAACAAGAAGAATTACACTAAACACACGCATAATCTGCTTTACCAAACTACCTAAGTACATTCCTGTTAATTCAGAAACTGACGCACCATCGTGTCTCATACTTAAAAAGCCAACTGAAAAATCGTGTACGCCACCACCTAGAATAGTTCCCAATGTAATCCATAGGAATACAGATGGTCCCCATTGTGCTCCTGACAAAGCACCATAAATTGGTCCAAGACCAGCTATGTTCAAAAGCTGTATGGTAAATAATTTCCATGTAGGCATTGTAACATAGTCAACACCATCACTTAAACGAACAGCCGGTGTTTCTCTGTCATCTGGTCCATAAACCTTTTCTACAACTTTACCGTAGATAAAATATCCACCAATTAAAATAATAAGACAACTAAAAAAACTAATCATAAGCGTTCCCTCTTTTCCCGTACTAGAAAACTTTAATTCTTTAGTTCCCTCATCCCTATTTCATTTGTCTACATTATATATCCATTCCTTGATTTTGTCAATTTTATACAAATATATATTTATTATTTTTTTCTTTTTATTAAAACCCCACTATTAGAGCCACTTACCAAAATTACCTTTCCGAAAAAATATTATATTTTAAGGATTTATTTTTCATTTTTATGTATATATAGTCAAAAAAATTTATTAAATTAAGAAATTTTATCCAAATTATTTATAAATTTATATGACTTTTCATTTTTTTGACAAAATATTCGTTTTTTCTTCATTTTTATATTGCCAAAAACACAAAAATTTGTTACCATATTCTTTATAATATTATTTCGTTTACATCAAAAATCCTAAACTGTAAACAACAAACGGAGGAAAACAAAAATGAATTTTTTAGAAGAACGTATCGTTAAAGACGGTATTGTTAAAGAAGGAAATGTTTTAAAGGTAGACAGTTTCCTTAATCATCAGATGGATATTCATCTTTTTGAACAAATGGGCGAAGAATTTAAACGTCGTTTCAAAGATAAGCCTATTAACAAAATTTTAACTATTGAAGCATCAGGCATTGGTATTGCTTGTATCGTTGCAAAATATTTTGATGCTCCTGTTGTATTTGCTAAAAAGACTAAGAGTATTAACATCGAAGGCGAAATGTACATTGCTGAAGTTGAATCATTTACTCATAAGTGCAAAAATCAGGTTATTGTATCTAAAAAATTCCTTTCACCTGATGACCACGTTTTAATTATTGATGACTTCCTTGCAAACGGCTGTGCATTACAGGGCTTAATTTCTATTGTTTTAGAATCTGGTGCATCTGTTGAAGGTATCGGTATTGCTATTGAAAAGGGATTCCAGTCTGGTGGTAGAATTATCAGAAACCTTGGCTATCACTTAGAATCTCTTGCTATTGTAGATAGTATGGACGCCTCTAATAGCACTATTGTATTCCACGAACAATAAGAATTAAATATAAAGGAAAAAATTAAAAATGAATAATTCTTCAACAGACAATATTTATTGTCTTGACGGTAAAATTCCTGTTAAACAGGCTATTCCATTTGGTTTACAGCACATTTTAGCAATGTTTGTTGCAAATATTGCTCCTATATTCATTGTGGCTGGAGCTTGTGGTTTATCTAGTGAACAAAGTGCTATGCTTATTCAAAGTGCTATGCTTATTGCAGGTATAGGTACTTTAATACAGCTTTTCCCTCTTTGGAAAATTGGTTCTGGTCTTCCCATTGTAATGGGTATCAGTTTCACTTTTGTTTCTATTATGTGTTTTGTAGGTCCAACTTATGGTTATAACGCCATTATAGGTGCAGTATTAGTCGGTGGTTTAATAGAAGGTGTTTTAGGTCTTTTAGCTAAATACTGGCTTAAACTTATTACTCCTATTGTTTCTGCAAGTGTTGTAACAGCTATTGGTTTTTCATTGTTATCTGTAGGTGCAGCATCTTTCGGTGGTGGTAGTGGTAGCGAAAACTTTGGTTCTGTCACTAACTGGGTTTTAGGTTCTGTTACTTTGTTATGCTGTATCTTATTTAATAGCTTTGCTAAATCATATTGGAAACAGCTTTCTGTTTTATTTGGTCTTATTGTAGGCTATATTGTTGCTATATTTATGGGTGTAGTTGATTTTTCTGCTTTAAATAGCACATCAATAGTTACATTGCCATCTATTATGCCATTTAAGCCGGAATTTAATATTAATGCTATTATTTCAGTAACATTAATATTCCTTGTATCTGCTACTGAAACTATTGGCGATACATCAGCCCTTGCTGCAACTGGTCTTAATCGTAATACTACAGTAAAAGAAACTTCAGGCTCTATTGCCTGTGACGGTTTCATTAGTGCCCTTTCATCAGTTTTTGGCTGTCTTCCTATTACATCATTTAGTCAGAATGTAGGACTTATAGCAATGACTAAAGTTGTTAATAGATATGCTATTGCTGCCGGTGCTATAATTATGATTCTTGCTGGTTTCTGCCCTATTTTCGGTTCTTTACTTGCAACTTTACCTGATGCAGTATTAGGTGGTTGTACTCTTATGATGTTTGGTAATATAGTTATTAGTGGTTTACAGATGATTAGTGGTTGTGGTTATTCTCAGAGAAATATTACAATCGCAGCCCTTTCATTAAGTATTGGTATTGGATTTACTCAAGTACCGGAAATCTTCAGCATATTCCCACAGATAATTGAAAATGTATTTTCTGAAAACTGTGTTGCTGTTGTTTTCATTGTAGCTATTGTATTAAACCTTATTTTACCTAAAAATATGGAAGCTAAAGTAATTAAAGAAACTGTTGACACAGAAACTGAATAAACAAATTCCGAACAAGTTAAATTATCGAATTTATCTTTCCGACTCATTAAAAAGGCTCACTTTCAATCAAAAATAGAAAGTGAGCCTTTTTTTCATATATACTTATACTAAAATCCCACTTTCCTAATTAAAGAAAAGTGGGATTTTTATAATAGATAAAGCTTGTATATCAAGCCACAAATTAAAGTAAGATATACTTAAGAATAAATAATATACTTAAGATATACATTAAAATACTAATTTTCTTATTTTCTTTCTTGTTTACAAGATGTAAAACTGTGTAAGAAATTACACCCATTGAAATACCTTCTGAAATACTAGAGAAGAAAGGCATAGCAATCATACAAATGTAAGCAGGAATAGCTTCAAAAGCATCAGCGAAATCAATATTAACAATGTTAGTTACCATATAGAAACCAACAACGATAAGTGCTGGAGCAGTTGCAAATGAAGGAATAGCAAGGAAAATTGGTGAGAAGAATAATGCTAAACCAAATAAGATTGCAGTAGTTAAAGCTGTTAAACCTGTTCTACCACCTTCTGTTACCCCTGATGCACTTTCAATATAAGTAGTTGTTGTTGATGTACCTAAAACAGCACCAAAAGTAGTAGCAATAGCATCTGCAAGTAATGCACCCTTAATCTTTGGAAGTTTACCGTCCTTATCTAAAAGACCAGCCTTAGAAGATACCCCAATAAGAGTACCGATTGTATCAAATAAGTCTACAAATAAGAATGCAAATACAACTACGATAAAGTTTACAAGGTTGTCTTTGCCTGAAATAACATCAGTAAAGCTAATCTTAAATGCTACTTCCTTAATATCGCCTAAAGCAAAGCTTACGATACCACTAGGAATTAATGAAAAGAAACCAGCATCTGGATTAGGAACATATAAGCCGGCAACCTGACAAATAATACCTAAAATCCAAGTAGCAAGAATACCTAAAAGTATATTACCCTTTACATTCTTAGCAACTAAAACACCTGTAATAAGAGTACCGATAATAGCAAGTAATACTGTAATACCTACATCGTGCATACCTACACTACCTGCTGTAAGATTATTGGCTGTTACATAGCCATCAACAGAGAAAAGTGATAATCCATTAGTTACAATATTGGCATTCTTTAAACCAATGATTGCAATGTAAAGACCAATACCAACAGAAACGGCTGTCTTTAATGTTAAAGGAATAGCATTGAAGATTGCAGTTCTAATGTTAGTAACAGATAATAAAATGAAGATAACACCTTCTACAAATACAGCTGAAAGAGCTGTTTCCCAGCTGTAACCCATACCAAGAACTACAGTATAGGCAAAGTATGCGTTAAGTCCCATACCTGGTGCTAAGGCAAATGGATAATTGGCAAATAACGCCATAAGTAATGTACCAACAAAGGCTGAAAGTGCTGTGGCAATAAATACACCATTTGAGTTCATACCTGTTGCTGATAAGATATTAGGGTTTACTGCAAGTATATAAGCCATTGTCATAAAGACTGTAATACCGGCAAGAATTTCCGTCTTAACATCTGTGTTGTGTTCCTTAAGCTTAAAAAGCTTTTCAAACATAGGTTGTTCCTCCCTTAAAAATATTAAATTTTACTTACCAAACAATTATATTGATTTTTCGACACAGGTCAAGCATAATTGTTAAATTTCTGCAAATTATGTAGCTAATGTGTCAATTTTTGGTAATAATTTTAAACTCACTACTAACTTTTTCAATTTCTATTAATATACCCTTTTTCACATATTTTACTTTCCAAAAAAAGAAGAACACCTTAATAGATGTTCTCCTTTTTAACATTATTTAGATGCCTTTAAAGCAACTTTTCTGTAAGTATCAAAGTTCATCCAATTACTAAAGAACTGACTAGAACCCTCTGAGTCCTTGTATTCCTTAAGGAAGTTTTCTACATCTTCCTGTGAATTAACCTTTATTTCAAAACCTCTACCATTTACAACTGGAGTGTTTTCATACTTATACTGAGATACTTCAACAATATCCTTAATCTTCTTATCTCTTACACTAACAGCAACGCCATCACGAAGTACAATAATATCGAATGTATCAGGATACTTGTAACTTTCGCCCTCTGTTGGAATTTCATCACCAATAGTGTATGTATTCTTAACCGGCTGATACTTTAATACAGATAAACTTTCTACACTATAATAGAATTCTTCAAAAATATCGCCTCTTGCCTCTAAATTACCATTCTTAAATGATGCTCTATCAGAGAAAGAACCAGCCTTTTCGCTTAAATCTTCAACAACACCACAAGCTGATGTCATATTTGAAACCCTGTCAATAAGAATAAGTTCGCCTAATGTCTTGTGATATTCAAATTTGTCTGCAACAATAGGTTCAGCAAGCTGAATTTCGCAAAGAGCGATACCATTCTTAGTTAATGATTCAGCCTTGATGTGTTCTCCTGTGTTTACATCAACAGCATAGTTAATCTTTTCAACTACACCTGGAATAGACTTTGTACCGAGCTTTACAATATAGTCCTTACCAGGATATAAAGGTTCATCGTCCATCCATAAAAGTGATACAGTAAGCTTGCCATAAGGTGCAAGATTAGTACCCTTTACAAGTACACAACCTCTTGAAACGTCAACTTCCTTATCAAGTGTAATTGTAACAGGCTGACCCTTGAAAGCAGTATCAGAAGACTTGTCGCCTACGATAATTTCCTTAACATGAGCCTTTTCATTACTTGGTAAAGTTATAAGTTCATCGCCTACACTAATGCTACCTGATTCAATCTGACCCTGGAAACCTCTAAAGCTGTGGTTTGGACGGCAAACTCTCTGAACTGGCATATAGAAGCCCTGTTCTTCATTCTTTTCAGATACATCAATATTTTCAAGATATGGTAAAAGTGCTTCGCCCTTGTACCAAGGAATATTTTCAGACTTAACTGTTACGTTGTCACCCTCTGTAGCAGAAAGAGGAATTACCTGAACATTTTCAAGAGAAAGTTCTTTCTTAAGTTCTTCAATCTGACCAGTGATTTTGTTAAATACTTCTTCGTCATAACCCGCAAGGTCCATTTTGTTTACAGCGAAAACAAAGTATCTAATACCCATAAGTTTACAAATTCTTGCATGACGTCTAGTCTGAACAAGAACACCCTGTGTAGCATCAATAAGAATTACAGCAAGGTCTGCAAAAGATGCACCAACTGCCATGTTTCTTGTATATTCTTCGTGACCTGGTGTGTCAGCAACAATAAAACTTCTGTTGTCAGTTGTGAAATATCTGTAAGCAACATCAATAGTGATACCCTGTTCTCTTTCAGCCATAAGACCGTCTAAAAGAAGTGAGTAGTCAATTTTACCACCTCTGCTACCTACTTTACTATCAAGCTCAAGGGCCTTTTCCTGGTCTGTATAAAGGAGCTTTGAGTCGTATAAAATATGTCCGATAAGTGTTGACTTTCCGTCATCTACACTACCACAAGTTATGAATTTAAGTAATCCTTTCATTTTAGAAATAACCCTCCCTCTTACGACGTTCCATACTACCGGCAGCTTCGTTATCTATTACTCTTGAAGTTCTTTCAGAAGAAACTGCACTTAATGTTTCATCAATAATTTCATCTAATGTTGTTGCAGTAGATTCAACACCACCTGTTAATGGATAACAGCCAAGTGTTCTGAAACGTACTGACTTGTAAACTGGCTTTTCGCCTTCCTTAAGACGGAATCTGTCATCATCAACCATAATGATGTTGCCATCTCTTTCAACAACTGGTCTTTCAGCTGCAAAGTAAAGAGGTACAATGTCAATATTTTCTCTCTTTATGTACTGCCAAATATCCTTTTCTGTCCAGTTAGAAATAGGGAAAACCCTCATACTTTCGCCCTTTTCAATTTTAGTGTTGTATAACTTCCACATTTCTGGACGCTGATTCTTAGGGTCCCAAGCATGGTTTTCATTTCTGAATGAGAAAATTCTTTCCTTAGCACGAGATTTTTCTTCATCACGTCTACCACCACCAAAGGCAGCTGTAAAACCGTATTTGTTAAGTGCCTGCTTAAGAGCCTGTGTCTTCATAATATCAGTATAAGCTGAACCGTGGTCAAATGGGTTGATACCCTGCTTTACACCTTCTTCATTTGTGTATACAATCATATCAATGCCAAGCTTTTTAGCTGTGTCATCTCTAAATTTAATCATATCCTTAAATTTCCAAGTTGTATCAATGTGCATAAATAGGAAAGGTGGCTTTTCAGGATAGAATGCTTTCATAGCAAGGTGAAGCATAACTGAACTATCCTTACCTATTGAATAAAGCATAACTGGTTTTTCACACTCTGCCGCAACCTCTCTTATAATATATATGGCTTCTGCCTCAAGCGCATCAAGATGTGATAATTCGCTCATTTTTACTACCTCCAATTCTTAATATCTGTTAGATTCTTTCTGATTTATATCTATCTCGCTGACATTTCCGTCTGGAGATTCAATAACCCACTTTAATATATCACCACTTTTTTCAGTATGAACAAGACTGCCCATACCTCCAATATCGGCTCCAAGATAAAAACCTATTGCATGGGCCTTACATTCTTTTATACAAGAAGTACAACCCCAGCAGTCCTTTGGATATTTTATGTATGCCTTATTATTTTCGTCTGTTTTAATAAGGCTACCGGGACATACGACACTACATTTCTTACAGCCTACACATTTGTTTTTATCAATTATTATGCTCATAAGTCGTACCTCCTTCTACAATATCTCTAAGAATGATTTTTATTTCGCCATTTTCAAGTTTTGAATTAACATATTTATTCCAATTTTCATTATCCTTTTCCGGATAATCAAGATTTTCAGCAAAACTGTGCCATCTTGTTTCTTTTCTTGCCTTTAAGTGAGCAATTACACTTCGGCAAACAACAAGTCTTTCTCTTAACTCATATATATACATAAGTTCCTGAAAATCACTTGCTACAAGATTTTCTGACAAGCTATAAAGCTGTTTAATCTTTTCATCAGCTATCTTAAGCTGTTTTTCATTAAAACGGTAATTTGTTTTAATACCACCGGCATAAGAGTCCATAACTGTCTGCATAGCTTCTTCAATCTGTTCTGTTGTAAATCTGCTGTTTTCACCGTTTAAGAATTTTAAAACTTCATTCTTATGACTTTCAACATCACTTTCAGCTAATTCTTCTGCCTTAAAGTTTTCAATATCCTTAAGTACAGTAAGACCGGCAATTTCACCTTCTGCTAAAGCACCTGTTACATATTTCTGTGGTGCACCACCGGCTACATCACCGGCAGCATAAAGACCCTTTACAGTAGTTCTTCTCTCTGTATCAATCCAGTAGCCACTTGCTGTATGACCACCTACAATATAAGGTTCTGTACCCTCAATTTCTACATTCTGTTCTGAAGGATTTTTGCCACTTTCTATCCACTTTAAAGTCTGAGATGGAGCCATATTTAAATATGCCTTCTTCAAATCTTCATCCTGTTCGTGGCTAATACCCTCTGTTCTTAAATAGCAAGGTCCTCTACCTTCAATATTTTCATTTACTGTTCCGTAAACTCTTTCAGAAGTTGTAAGACCGTACTTTGTTTCGTAAACCTCACCGAGAGAGTTTACCTGCTTTGCACCAACACCCTGTGCAAGTGTACCGGTTGGAGCTATTGTATCCTTACATCTCAATGCTATAAATCTCATTTCAAATGTAGTCATTTCTGCTCCGGCTTTTATACCCATAGCATAACCGGCACCTGTGTTAAATGGTGGGTACCACATTTTGTGTCTTGAAAATCCCGGATTGTTAGGTTTATAAAGACCAGATGCACCACCTGTGGCAACAATAACAGCCTTTGCCTCAATAGTATAGAAAGTATCGTTTTCAATACCAATACCGTAAGCACCAATAACCTTGTTGTCCTTTACTGCAAAGTCAATAATATCAACTCTGTTAAGTACCTTTACATTAGGACAGGAATTAGTTGCTTCTGCTATTATAGGCTTTATATTTTCGCCATTAATTTTAAGGTTTCTATTTCCTCTTGTAACATACTTTCCATTTTCATCTTTTAATATTACAAGTCCCAATTCTTCAAGTCTTGCTGTAACGGCATTAAGTCTTTCACTCATTGTAAGAAGTAAATCTTCTCTCACAATGCCGTCTGCATCTTTCTTAGCATAGTCTACATAGTCCTGAGGTTTTCTGCCCTCTGTTATGTAAGCATTAAGTGCATTTACACCTGCTGCAAGACAACCACTTCTTTTAATATGAGCCTTTTCACATATTAAAACCTGTGTTTCTGGAGATTTTTCAGAAATAGTAATAGCTGCATAACAACCAGCTGTACCACCACCTATAATAAGTACATCTGTTTTAAGTTTTTCGATTTTTAAATTCTTGTAATCTGCCATATTATATTCCTCTTTTTAAATAATCATTGAATTTTCGTTTAATGCCTTGTTTTCAATAAGATATGCCTTGTCACCAGCTGTCACAAACATTCTATAAATAAATACATCAACCTTTTCTCCTGCTTCAATAGGATTTTCGTCAAGTCCACGTCTGGCAGTAAAAACATTATCCTTGCATCTTACTGTAAGCTCTATGTTATTACCTCTGAATGAAACTCTTTCTACAACACCCTCAGCTGCAGAAGTCTTATATTTCTGAACTTCATTTTTCTTTGTAATCTTTACAAATTCAGGTCTTAAAATAGCTGAATCAGCCTTTTCAATTTCATCAAATGTACTGAAACTTGTATAGTTTTCAATTAAAGAAGTCTGTCCAAAGAATGATGCAGCAAAAGCTGTCTGTGGATTTTGATATATCTCAACGGGACTTCCCTTTTGTTCAACTCTACCTTTATTTGTAATTATAATTTCATCGGCAACTTCTATTGCTTCGTCTTGGTCGTGAGTAACAAATATACTTGTAACTCCCAACTTTTCAATCATTTCCTTAAGCCAACTTCTAAGTTCCTGTCTAACTTTTGCATCAATAGCAGCAAAAGGTTCATCTAAAAGAAGTAACTGAGGATTCGGAGCTAAGGCTCTTGCAAAGGCAACTCTCTGTCTTTGACCACCTGAAAGCTGACTAGGAAATCTGTTGTCAAGACCTTCAAGACCAATTAACTTAATAAGTTCCTTAACTCTTTCATCTATTTTCTTCTTGCTTACCTTTTGAACTCTAAGACCAAAAGCTATGTTGTCATATACTGTCATATATCTGAATAAGGCATAATTCTGGAAAACGAAACCTATTCCTCTTTTACTTGCCGGAATATCGTTTACAACTTTTCCATCTATTATTATGTCACCACTATCAGGATGTTCAAGACCGGCTATCATTCTAAGTATTGTAGTTTTACCACTACCACTTGGTCCTAACAAAGCAACAAGCTTGCCTTTTTCAATTTCAAAATTTACATTATTTGATGCTTTATAATCACCAAAAACTTTATTTATATTTTTTAATTCTACATACATTTAACATTCCTTCTTTCCCTTGTATTCAATGACACTTCTTATTATCAATATTAAAACAGCCATCATTACAAGTATTGAGGCTACTGCAAAAGCAGGCACATACTGAAACTCATTAAAAAGTATCTCTACATGGAGAGGGAGTGTATTTGTCTTTCCTCTCAAGTGACCAGAAAGTACAGAAACAGCACCAAACTCTCCCATTGCTCTTGCAGCACAAAGTACAACACCATAAAGGAATGCCCATTTTATATGAGGGAATGTAACCTTTCTAAATATTGTAAAACCACTTGCTCCCATAAGAGCTGCTGCTTCTTCCTCGTCTGTACCCTCTGCCTCAAGAACCGGTATAAGTTCTCTTGATATAAAAGGAAAGGTTACAAAAACTGTAGCAAGTATAATACCAGGAACAGCAAACACAACTTTAATTCCCATATTCTGTAAAGCTGGATATAAAATACTTTGTCTACCAAATGTAAGTACAAATATTAAACCGGCTATAATAGGAGATATTGTAACTGGTAAGTCAATAAGTGTTGTAAGAAATTTCTTACCTTTAAAATTAAACTTTGTAATCGCCCAAGAGGCAAATACACCAAACACAGTATTCACAACAACTGCAAAAGCTGTTGCCTCAAGAGTAAGAAGAACTGCACTTATAGTATATTTATCTGTTACGGCCTCTCTGTATTTTTCAATCCCATCTCTAAATGCCTCTGCAAAGACTATGTATAAAGGAAGAACAAGAAATAAAAAAACAAATATAAGACAAATTGCGATTAACGTATATTTAACTAATTTTGATTCATTTTTCTTCATCTTATCTTCCTCCGTTTAATATTTTTGTGTTTCTTGCCTGTATAAAGTTTATAAGGAATAAAAGTGCAAATGCAAATACTAACATTACAAGTGCTATTGCTGTTGCACTGGCGTAATCATATTCCTGAAGTTTTGACATAATTATAAGTGGTGTAATTTCTGTTTTAAATGGCATATTACCTGCAATAAATACTACACTACCGTATTCGCCAATACATCTACCCATAGCAAGACCAAAACCGGTCAATACAGCTGGCTTTATTTCTGGAAAAATAATTTTTCTGAATATTGTAAATCTGCTTGCACCAAGTACACCGGCAGCCTCCTCATAGGAGTAATCCAATTTTTCTAAAACCGGTTGAACAGAACGTACAACAAATGGAATACCTACGAAAATAAGTGCAACTGTTATACCTATTCTTGTGTAGGCAATTTTTATTCCATACTTAGCAAATATGCCACCTATAAGACCTTGGTCAGCTGTAAGTGAAGTAAGTGCAATACCGGCTACTGCTGTAGGTAATGCAAATGGAAGTTCTATCATACCGTCTAAAACTCTCTTAAATGGAAAATCATATCTTACAAGAACCCAAGCAAGAATAACACCCATAACAGCATTTATTGCTGATGCTATGAAAGCAGTTAAAAAACTTACTTTAAAACTAGCAAGAACTCTCGGCTTTGTAATTACGTCTATAATCTCACCTAAACTCAAATTAGCAGTAAATACTATTAATGACGCTAATGGTATTATAACTATGATACTTAACATTGTAAGAGTTACACCCATTGAAAGTCCAAAACCAGGTATTACTCTTTTATTCCTTTTACTCATACTACATCACCTATTTTTTCTCATAAATTTCATCAAACACTCCACCATCGGCAAAATGCTTTTCCTGTACGGCGTCCCAACCACCGAAATCCTTTATTGTAACTAAATTTACATTAAGATTAAATTTATCACTATATTCCTTAAGAATATTTTCGTTTGATGGACGATAATAATTTTCAGCAGCTATTCTCTGTGCTTCATCAGAATAGAGATACTGTAAATATTCAGTAGCTACATCTCTTGTGCCTCGTCTGTCTACTACATCGTCAACAACAGCTACAGAAGGCTGTGCAAGTATACTTATACTTGGTGTAACAATTTCATAATCGTCTGGGTGGTCCTTGATTGAAAGATACGCTTCATTTTCCCAAGCAAGGAGTACATCGCCCTGTCCGTTTTCTACAAATGTAGTTGTTGCACCTCTTGCACCTGAATCAAGTACAAGAACATTTTGGTAAAGTTTCTTAACAAAATCCTTTATCTGTGTTTCATCACCGTTGTATTTCTTATTGGCATAAGCCCATGCTGCAAGGTAATTCCATCTTGCACCACCTGAAGTTTTAGGATTAGGAGTTATAACCCCAACACCGTCTTTTACTAAATCGTCCCAATCTTTAATATTTTTAGGATTTCCTTTTCTTACAAGGAAAACAATTGTTGATGTATAAGGCGAACTGTCTTTATCAAATTTATTTATCCAACCGTCATTTATAAGTCCTGCCTTTTGAATAGAAGTTATGTCATATTCAAGAGCTAAAGTAACTACATCTGCATCAAGACCATTTGCAACCTCAAGAGCTTGTTTACCAGAACCACCATGAGATTGAGTAACTTCAACATCTTGACCTGTTTTTTCTTTCCAATGTTTTGCAAAAAGTTCATTATATGATGTGTAAAGTTCTCTGGTTGGGTCATAGGAAACATTTGTAATTGTAACCTTTCCGTCATTTTCTGCCGAAGCACTTCCGCAACCTGTAAGAACTGTTGTTGTTAATAATACTGCTGATAATATAATTCCTAATAATTTTCTTTTCATTTTTTGCACCTCGTTATTGCTGTATTTTTTCATTACCTATACTGTTAATTAATTACATCATACAGAGGCAGTCTATTAATCCTCCAGCAACAACATAATACATTTTTCCGTTTTTAATTTTTTGCATTTTACTGCCTCCTTTTTTATCAATTCTTACTTTTCCTATTTATCTTATAGGAATAATGTATATAAGATACTCTATAATTCTCCATTTGTCAATAGTTTTTTGATAATTTTTTCCAAGAAAATTATTTTTTCGGTATCAAATATTGTCTTAAATATGTATGAAACCCTGTAATTTACTATGTTTTCAAGTAAATCACTCAATTCATATATTATTTATAGGAATAGTATATATTTTTTATTTAATTAAGTCAATAATGTCACCTGTGAAAATTTTCTAAAATTTTTCATATATGAATATAGGAATTATTTTGTTCACCTGATTTATATTTCCGATTCAATTTCAATATAAAAATTCAGAACAAATTAACTTTGTTAATTTGCGACTTGATACATCAAGTCGTCGGATTTATCTTTCCGATTCAATATAAAAATAGCCTTTTGCAAAATACTCTTTTACAAAAGGCTATCATTAAAAAATATTATTATGCTAAAGGCTTGCCACTAAATACAGGGAATACATTAAACTCTCCATAGTTATCAATGTGTTCCATTTCTTTTAAAGCCTTCATATCTTCATCAGATATTTCAAAATCTACATTTGCATTATCCTTCATATGGACTGGATTTCCTGTCTTTGGTAATGCCACTGTACCTAACTGAATTACATAGCGAATACAAAGCTGTGCTGTAGAAACACCATACTTTTTAGCCATAGCAGTAATGGCATCATTTTTAAGCGCTTCCCCATGTGCGATTGGAGAATAGGCTTCAACTAATATACCATTCTTATTACAAAAATCTATTAATTCTGTATTTGTATTGCTTATATGCAAGAGAATTTGGTTTACCATTGGCTTAATCTTACAATCTGCAAGAATATTCTCTAAATCGTCCTGTAAGAAGTTAGATACACCTATTGCCTTTATCTTGCCAGCAGTATAAGCATCTTCTAAAGCACGCCAAACTTCCTTATTTTCTTTAAAATATCTCTTTTCAATTCTAAATTCTGCCCAAGGCTGTGGACTATGAATAATCATCATATCAATATAGTCTAAGCCCATTTTAGAAAGAGTTTCATCAATAGATGCTGCTGCACTTTCATAGCTTTTTGCCTCTGCTGCTACCTTACTTGTAACAAAAATTTCGTTTCTAGGCAATCCACAATTACGAACACCCTCACCTACACCACATTCATTACCGTAAGCCTGTGCTGTATCAATTAATCTATAGCCTAACTTAACAGCCTCTTTTACAGCATCTTCTGCTTTGTCATCATCAATAAACCAAGTACCAAGACCTAATTTAGGTATCTTTACTCCATTTGATAAAGTATAAGTTTCGTTTAACATCATCTTATTTTCCTCCATTCAAAAATCATTCACTATAGTCATTCTTTAGCTGTAAGTTAATGATACAACTTAGACCTAACTTCAAGTCAATACCTTTTTTCAATTTTTTATAAAAAAATAGTATAGTAATATAAAAATCACTATACTATCTCAAAATAAATATTTATTTTTCAGCTAAATCCTTTATAATTTCTCCTGCAATAAGAAGACCTGCTATAGATGGTACAAAAGCTGTACTACCCGGAATGTCACGTCTTTCTGTACATTTGTGCTGTGCCCCAGGAGGACAAATACAATGAGTACGGCAACTTATAGACATATCCTCTAAAGGTCTTGTAGGCTTTTCTTCAGAGTAAACAACTTTTAACTTCTTTACTCCTCTTTTCTTGAGTTCTCTCCTCATAACCTTAGCTAAAGGACACATACTTGTCTTGTAAATATCTGATACCTTGAACTGGCTACCGTCAAGTTTATTTCCTGCTCCCATACAGCTTATTATCGGCACACCTTTTTCCTGTGCCTTCATTATAATTTCAATTTTAGCAGTTACTGTATCAACAGCATCTACAACATAATCATAATCTTCAAAATGGAATTCATCAGCATTTTCCGGAAGAAAGAAACACTTGTGAACCTCTACCTGACAATCTAGATTTATTTCAAGTATTCTCTCCTTCATAACATCAGCCTTATACTTGCCAACAGTTTTTCTTGTAGCTATTATCTGTCTGTTAAGATTTGTAAGACAAACCTTATCATCATCTATAAGGTCAAAAGCACCAATACCACTTCTTACAAGACCTTCACATACATAGCCACCTACACCACCAATACCAAAAACGGCTACTCTGGCATTTCTAAATTTGTCTATTGCCTCTTTGCCAACCAATAACTGTGTTCTTGAAAATTGATTTAACATTATACTACCTCACAAACAATCATACAATTTTGCATTACCCTAGTAAGTCTATGGGTTTTATAATGATTATATCTGTTTTTCATCCTAAAGTCAATGAAATGTTAAATCAGCACATATTACTACACTTCATTTTCATATAAATTCTATTGCCACAATTCAAAATAAGTAGGCTTATACAAATTTTATTTAATTTTGAAAATTAATCTGCTGACTAGTAATAGGAGTATATCTTGTCAATTCACTGCTTTCTAAATCAGTCTTGTTCATATCTACAGCATTAATTTGGTGATTTTCATAAGTAGTGTAATAGTAAATTCCTTTACTTGCATTACAACAAGATGTATAAAGTGTAATTTCATATTTACCATCTGCTACTTCACAACAGCCTCTTTGCTGGTCTACTGACCCTAAAATATGGAAGAACTGACTTACACTTTCCATTTCCGTATTTTCCGAAACAGAGTTTAATTTTGTAAATGCCACTTTAGCAAAACGGGAAGCAGAAGACAAATCTCCAGGTAAGCCTATAGCACCCATACCTCTGCTGTATGTCTGCAAATTAATTCCTTTGGCAAATAAATTTTCTGGCTGTTTAGGAGAAAGTCCCATATAATTATTTAATAAAAACATTTGCTGATTGAAAGGTGGATTGTTTGTCAGCACACCAACTTCATTATCATATATATGAAGTCCGTCACTCATAGCCTCTACAGTAATTGCTCCATTTCTATCAGCAATTATCCAATGAAGCTCTGCACAAGGAAATTTTTCACTAAATCTTGTATTTGTAATATTTATATTTGAAAGTTTTTCTTTAACCTCATATATATTGGCACATTGACTAAGAATATATGGTATAAATTCAAACTGTGCCACATTTTCTTTTTCCTCTGCAACATCAGAATACACAGCATTACCTACAAAATTAAGTCCTGCCATACCAAGACCCTTTTCGTTTATTGCATCATAGTATAAAGGATAGTTTTCTGCAATATGTGCCATTCCAATAATGGCATAGTGGCTGTCTACCTTACCTGTATGACGGAAATTAAACTCATAATTACGAGGTGTTATTGTAATTTCATCACCATAAGAAAATTCATAATCCAAAGTTCTACCAAAATAAAAATCTTTTGTTTTATAAGTTACTGCTGTACACATTACAATAATCCCTCCTAGTTTTATTAGCCTTATATTATCATATTTATTTTTATATTTCAATAAATACAAATATAGCCTATTGTCTTCCTATAAAACAATAGGCTATATTTGTAAATTGGAAAAATAAATTTCACATCTTGAAATCTAACCTCTGCCTAAAATTGCATCCAAATCTTGAAGTGGATTTGTAATTGGCTGAAGATTAAATTTGTCAATAATAATTTTCAAAACACCTTCTGAAAGAAATGCCGGCATAGTAGGTCCAAGGTACATATTTTTTATGCCTAATGACAAAAGTGTAAGCAAAATACAAACAGCCTTTTGTTCGTACCAAGAAAGTACCAATGTTAAAGGTAAATCACTTATGCTACATTCAAACACTTCTGAAAGTGCCATAGCTACCTTTATAGCACTGTAGGCATCGTTACATTGTCCCATATCAATAATTCGAGGAAGACCATCTATTTCTCCTAAGTCTAAATCATTAAAACGATATTTACCACAGGCAAGAGTCAATACAAGAGAATCCATTGGCGTACTCTTAACAAATTCTGTATAATAGATTCTTCCTGGGTTTGCCCCATCACAGCCACCTACAAGAAAAATGTGGCTTATTTTTCCGGATTTAATAGCCGAAATAATTTTGTCTGCATTAGAAAGCACAGCATTGTGAGCAAAACCTGTTGTCAACATATGCCCACCGTTAATACCACTCATACTTCTGTCGTGTTCATAGCCACCCAACTCTAAAGACTGTTTGATTATTGGAGTAAAATCCTTGTGTCCGTCTTTATTAGCCGAAATGTGCTTTATGTCCTCATAACCTACAACTGAAGTAGTGTAAACTCTATCCTTGTAACTAGGTCGCCAAGGCATAAGGCAGTTTGTTGTAAATAGTATGGGTGCTGGAATGTCTTCAAACTCCTTCTGCTGTGACTGCCAAGCTGTACCAAAATTTCCTGCCAAGTGAGGATATTTCTTCAATTCCGGATAACCATGAGCCGGTAACATTTCACTGTGGGTATATATGTTTATACCTTTGCCCTCTGTCTGTTGAAGTAACTGCTGTAAATCTCCTAAATCGTGACCGGATATTACAATAAAAGGACCTTTTTTAATATCTGTATTTACTCTCGTAGGTACAGGATTTCCAAAACTCTCTGTATTGGCAGTGTCCAAAAGCTCCATACACTTAAGATTTACATTGCCAAATTCCATAATAAGGTCAAGCCATTCCTCTGGACTGTGTTCCTTGTTTATTTCACTTAACCCTTTGTAGAACCAACTTGTTACTTCATCGTCCTCAAAACCTAAGTTCATACTGTGGTGAGCATAAGCTGCCATACCCTTTAGCCCAAAAAGTAAAGTAGAACGCAAAGAAACAATATCTGTATCCCCATCCCACAATTCCACAAGATTGTGTTCTCTAGTGTCACCTACAGCCTTACGTTCATCTTCTATCCTTTTTATAAAATTTTCTATAGCCTCATTGTCAAAATTTACATTTGTAAGTGTTGTAAATAATCCGTCAATAAATAAACGGTCAGCCTCTTTTGTTCTCATATTCTTTTCAGCCATTGTTTCTGCAAGACAAATTAATTCGTATACTAACTCGTCCTGAAGATTTGCTGTTGTAGGCTGTTTGCCACATACACCTGTTCGTATACACCCCTTATTTCCGGCTGTCTGCTGGCATTGGAAACAAAACATATCTGTCATAAATATATCCTCCTAAACATACTTCACTAGCTATCATTTATATTGTTTCCAATTTCTTTGTTTTATACATTTGTTGCAAAAATAATTCCCATACATCTTTAATTTTTCACAATGTCAGCATAAAATTTTATTATGCTTTTTCCCTATCCCTATTTAAAACTATTAAACACTATCTTCCCCGAATCGCTAAGTTCTGAATTGCTCAAGCCATCAGAAGCATTTGCCCCCTGATTAAGTGCTGCTGAGGTTTCGTTTTTATCACATAATGACCAATTACACCAGCTTATCTTTTTATCAGCCATATAATTAAGCCACCTATTTGTTTCATCTGTAAACACACCACCATTGCCGTCAGCACTACTTGTTCCCCATTCACTTACAAATATAGGTATACCATTATTGAGAGCATTTGTAATCTTATCTCTAAGCCATTGTGTATGAGTACCTGCGTAAAAATGGCAAGTATACATAATATTATTGCCACTCAGCCTATCTGCTACAACACTATCAAGGTCTTGGTCCCACTGTGGATTGCCTACTAAAATTATTGCATTACTATCATAAGTTCTTATTGTATTTATAATTTCCTCTGCATAGGGCTTAACATCTTTACTCCAACTTATATTTCCATTGGGTTCATTACATATTTCATATATAACAGCCTTGCTATTCTTATATTTTTGAGCCATCTCAGCAAAAAATTCTTTTGCCTCATTTTTATATATCATAGGATTTCCGTCACTAAGAATATGCCAATCTATAATGGCATACATATCGTTTGCTACAGCATTATCAACAGCCGTTGTCAGCGTATTTTTTACAGAATGATTTGATATATAACCATTTTCGCCTGTATACATTGCAAAACGCATTACATTAGCACCTCTTGCTCCAACAGCTTTTATATAATCACTGCTTACAAACTGAGAGAACCATTGAAGACCGTGGCTACTCATACCTTTTAATACAACAGCCTCTCCTCTTTCATTACATAATTGAGTTCCTACAACCTTTAATTGCCCATTTTCACTTACTCCTCCACTAACAACTTGAACTGTAGTTTGTTCCTGTTTTGGTTCAATACTTACATTTCCTACATATTTGTCCATTGCTTTTTTTATGATAGTACAAGCCTCTGCTCTTGTAAGAGAACCTTCCGGTCTAAACATACCACTTGAATCGCCAGTTAATATTCCATCAGCATAGGCTGAAAGAGTTGTATCATAATATCTACCATTTAAATTACTGAAATCTTTTATTTTAGCCGACTCAACATTGTAATCATATTGAACAGACTTCGCCATAGCTTTCATAACTATCTTGACAGCAAGTTGTCTTTTAATAGGCTGGTCATACATTTCTCCAGTTGGTGGATTTTCGTCATAGTCATACCAACCTTTATCCATAGCTGTTTTTAGTATGGGTGCAGCCCAATGACTTACAATAATATCATTAGAACCACTAAGTCCCATAATCCTGCCTATAACTGATATAAATTCAGCTGTTGTAATACTTGCATTTGGCTTGAAACTTCCGTCGCTATATCCTAATAAAATTCCCCTTTGAGCCATTTCTGTAACAGTATTATAATACCAATCACCTGAATGAACATCACTAAAAGTAACCTTATCACTATTATCTGCCAACTTAACTGAACTTTGAATATCAGTAGCAGCCTTTACATTCCCTGTATTACTCCCACTAGCACAAAACATACTTGCCATAAGTATTGCAGATACAAAAATTTTAACCTTCATAAAAACCTTCCTCATTACATTTTTATGTTTCATTTTTTAGTATTATAAAACTTATATGATACCAAATATTTATACTATAATAATAGTCTACAGCCCTAATATTTACAAGTCATTATTTTACTTTGTAAAACTTTTGTTTAATTCAAATGTTCAATTAAACTCATAAAAGTGCAATTGCTATTAATATTAAAATATATTATAATATTATGTAATGATATTGATAAATCTAACTGTAACAATCAAATATACTGATTCAAAAACTATTAATTAATATGTATTTAAAATAACTAGAGAGAAGGTATTAAATGAACAGAGCATATTATTCAAGTAGTATAAATAATTTTTTAGATAAAAACGAATATAAAATTTTTGGTGAAATTACAGTTAATGACCAATTTTCAGCTGAAGATTTACAAAAGAATACTTGGAAAAAAGAAATTGAAATTCTAAAGAGAGAGCTTTCTGATTTTCCCGAAGGCCATATACTTTTCGAGTATACAATTCCTAGAATAGGCAATCGTATCGATAACGTTATTTTGTATAAGGGTATCGTGTTTCTGCTTGAATTTAAAGTAGGAGAAAGTACATATCCTAGCTATGCAATAGACCAAGTAACAGATTATGCCCTTGACTTAAGCTGTTTTCATAAAGAAATTAGAAATAAACTTTTAGTTCCAATCTTGGTATGTACAAAAACAAATATTATATTTGCAATTTCACGTTATATGTGATAAAAAGCCTTTATGATTCATTTGAATTTCCTCCTTTGATAAATTTATTGGTTGTCAGCCCAACATAAGAGGTTCTTTTTTAACCACATGTATAGCACATTGTTTTCTGTTTACAAAAACAGTAACTTATATTCATACCCAAACTCCCCAAAAAACATTCCTTTAATCTATTTGATTACCTTATATTTCCTTCAAACTTCTACCATCTTTTGTTTTCCATCTTTGAGGTCCGCTAACACTATAGCCAAGTAAAAATTTTGCAGCCGTTGACGAACTAGAAAATAAAATGTCTTCCTTAGTTATGTAGTTATCAACCTTATCTGATTCCAGAAGTTTTTGTCTCAGCTTCTTCATGCCTTCACTTAAAGAATCTGCAGAATCTCTTTTATCAATACTAGCTCCAGCAAACACAACAAAACCTTCTACTGTAACTTTACCTGTGGCATTCACTGAACACGATGTAATATACAACAACTCATCATCTACATTCGAACTTGATGAATCCACATGAGCAAAAGGCTCTAACACCTTATAACCAAGTGTATTAATAAGAATTTTTACATTATCAATAAATTCTTCCATAACAGCAATCTGTGATTCTTTCATAACTGTATTGTGATATGTATTTTTAGTAATAACACTACATCTCTTACAATTTCTTGCCATTTCTACAAATCTATTTTCCAAATATCTAATCAAGGCCTTATTTAAATCTCTGCCTATAAATATAACAGCTGTATTCCAATAATATTCTTCTTTTTCAGTCTGATAATCTCTCAGATGCTGTACTAATCTATCTTTAACATTTTCTGCTTCTCCTATATAAACTGAATCAGAACCATCATCATCCTTGCAAAATAAAAAGTATACCCCAGCTTGAGTAATATCGTCCCGATTGCATGATGCAACTTCAATACGAGGAATCTTTATCGCCTTACCATTCCAATTTGATAATTCAGCTGTAATAAGGCTATCTGCTGTTCCATTTACAAGAAAAAGTTCGATTGATTTTCCATAAGCCATTTATAATCACCTACCATTAAATATTTTCATATATAAATATAGTCCGACTACATCAGCCAACACCCAACCAATAGGAATTGAACTCCATATTGCCGTTACTCCCAATGGTGTATGAGGTGCCAAAGTGTAGGATAGTATCACACGAGTTCCCAATGATATAACTGTAAGCAAAAGGGAAATATGAGGTTTGTTTATTCCTCGGAAATATCCATACCACAGAAATAACACTCCTATTCCCACATACATCGAACCTTCAATCTTTAGGTATCTCGTTCCCTCTGCTATAATTCTAATTTCATCTGCATCTATAAAAATTCGCATTAGATTTTCTGCAAAAATAAATATCATAAGTGAGATGACAACGCAGAATAAAGCAGAAATAACAAAAGAGATATGTGTTCCTTTTCGAATACGGTCTTTCTCATCAGCTCCATAATTCTGTGAAACAAATAGTGAATATGCATTTCCGAATTCCTGAGCTGGCATATATGCTATTGTATCAATTTTAACAGCTGCAGCAAATGAAGCCATTATTGTTGTACCAAAGCTATTGACAAGCCCCTGTATCATCAGAATACCAAAATTCATTACGGACTGCTGAATTCCTGTAGCAACATCATTTATAATAATTTCCTTCAATCTTTGGATATTAAAGCCTGTTCTTTCATGATTATTTTTTAAAACAGGTATCTTTATCATCGAATATATCAAAAGACCCAACCCTGAAACAGCCTGTGCAATTACAGTAGCTAAAGCTGCACCTCCAACACCCATATTTAATCCTGCAACAAACCATATATCCAGTACAATATTTAGCACAGACGAGATTGCCAAAAACACAAGTGGCATAAATGAATTTCCCATTGACCTTAGCAAATAAGCAAAGAAATTATACAGAAATACAAAAATAATTCCGACAAAAACCACTGTGACATATTCTCTTGTCAGTGCCATTAACTCCTTAGGCGTTTGTAATATCCATAAGATAAAATTCATTCCCGGATAAATAATAGCACATATTACTACAGAAACAGAAAGAATAAACCAAAAGGAAAGCCATATATCTTCTTTTAGTTTCTTTTGATTTCCCGCACCGTAGTCCTCAGAGAAAAAAGCACCACTTCCCATACAAAGTCCGATAATTATTGACGTTATAAAAATCATAAGTGTGTAGGCAGAACCGACGGCTGCCAAAGCATCTGCCCCAAGGCATCTTCCTACAATAAGTGTATCCACAAGGTTATATATCTGCTGTAATAAATTTCCAGCAATCATCGGCAATGAAAATTTTATTAGCTTATGAAAAATCTTGCCTTGTGTTAAGTCTGTTTCTTTCATAATTTATCCTTTTAAATTCCAATATGTACAATTCATAAAATAAAAATTCACTATTTCTTCATAGAACTATATTTCTTATTACTTCTGTGTGCTCCATTCTCATCAATAACTATATTACTGCGTTTCTGTTTCTCTTCTTGAATAACATCAAACACTTCTGTATAATCGACCTATTCTCAATATCTCTGTCTATCCGACTATAAAAATATCAAGGTTTTATGCGATTTTTCAGCCATTTTTAATAGTCTTATTTTCAAATCTTAAAATACCGAAAAGCTCTTTATTTCAAGCCTTTTTCACACTTTTACTTCTGTACCTTAGTCAACAGAACTACGCTCTCAACGTGGCGTGGGTATTTTGGAAAGTGGTCGAAAACATATTAACAAAAATATTAAAGGGTGCAAAAGCAAAAGCTATGCACCCTTAACTTATTGATTTTGTAATATCAGAATTAAGCCGACTAAGCAGCTGCCTTTTTAATTATTTCCACAGCATCTCTGACATCAACATTTCCGTCCCTATTTACATCTGCAAGAAGCAGCTCAGCCTCATCGGAAATTAAAGAAATACCCGATACATGCCTAAGAACAGCCGCAGCATCTGCCTTTTCAACCTTACCGTTCTGATTGACATCTCCAAGTACGGATACAAACTGCTTAAATGTAATAGTTGTATCCTTTGTAATCTTTGCAGGAGAATACAAAACCTTACCGTTTTCATCAATCCAGTAACCGGTGTCATCTGCAGGAAGTGTACAGCTGCTGTTAGAATAATAAGATGAAGATGCATCATCCTTTACAGTCGTTACCCTATAAACCCTAAGTTCCTCATCAGATGTCAAAACAGGCATAGAGCCTTCACTGCTTAAATTCTGTCCCCAAACAAGATTATTCTCGCTGCTTTTGAGAATATAACACACATCACCGCTTGCAAACTGCTCTGCTGTTTTTCCTACAGCTCGTGTGGTTGATAATCCGCAGCTTTCTAAATAATAGCAATTTTCCAATGCACCATAATTATATTTATCGCTTGATATTGCATTTGAATCTGTTGAATCTGCAGTAATTTTACCTATGTAGTAGCAATTGCTTATTTTGCCATAGGTTTCTCCCGCAATACCTCCGCAATACGCATAGCCGACTACAGACGAATCCGAAAAGCAATTTTCTATAACAGACCCTTCTGCAGCATAACCGGCAAAGCTTGCTGCATGATAACATTTCTCACTGCCAAAATAGCTGTCTACTATACCAAGGTTTTTAATTGTACCCTTCATCTTTGCAAACAAGCCGCAATAACTTCTTGTATCATTGCAATACAATCCGCTGATTATATGACCGTTTCCGTCAAATGTGCCTGTATATTGCAAGCTTCTGCCTATAGGGACCCATTTATAAACAGGGACATCAGATACGCTTCCGTCCTTATTGAGCAAATTTTTATTTGCTGTTATATCCGCCGTAAGTACAGCATTTGCACCTGTATTGCCGGCGTCTACATACTGCTGAAACCATACAAGCTCGCCATAGTTTTCCAACTGATATGCTCCGTTTTCCAAAGCAGGCTTCTGCAAGCTGTCACAAGCCAAACAGATACCATTTTCATATATATGCTCTGTACAAGCAATATATGTATTTGAATAAAACTTTTTATTCTGTGACCTGTCATAGCAATAATATACTGTTTCGTCATCTGCCCCATTTAATTTAGGATAGCTGTCTGTACCAAGCTTTTGATACCAAATCTGTGAGCCGTCTGTTACCTTTTTATTAAGCAAAAAGCAAACCTCACCACTTGAGAATTGCTCCCTTGATTTTGCCTCGGCTCTTGATGAGGTTAATGAACATTCACTTGAATAATAGCAATTTTCCAATGTACCCCTATTATATTTATCGCTTGATATTGCATTTGAATATGTTGAATTTGCAGTAATTTTACCTATGTAGTAGCAATTGCTTATTTTGCCAGTGGTTTGTCCCGCAATGCCTCCGCAATACATAGAGCCGACTACAGACGAATCCGAAAAGCAATTTTCTATAACCGAATTTAAATAACCAATGCCGGCAAAGCTTGCTGCATTATAACAATCCTTACCGCCAAAATAGCTGTCTACTATACCAAGGTTTTTAATTGTACCCTTCATCTTTGCAAACAAGCCGCAATAACTTCTTGTATCATTGCAATACAATCCGCTGATTATATGACCGTTTCCGTCAAATGTGCCTGTATATTGCAAGCTTCTGCCTATAGGGACCCATTTATAAACAGGGACATCAGATACGCTTCCGTCCTTATTGAGCAAATTTTTATTTGCTGTTATATCCGCCGTAAGTACAGCATTTGCACCTGTATTGTCGGCATCTACATACTGCTGAAACCATACAAGCTCACCATAGTTTGACAGCTGATATGCTCCGTTTTCCAAAGTAGGCACTTCATATTCACCACAAGTCTTGCAAATACCGTTTACATATGAATGGTTATTGCAAGATATATTTGTGTTTGAATATACCTCTTCGCCCTGCTCAGAGATATAAGAAACCGCCTTGCCGCTGAACTGAGGATATGCATCTGTTCCTAAGCTCTTATTCCAAGCCTGTGTGCCGTCACTGTCGGTTGTCGGCTCTGCGGCACTGAGTGCTTCCGCATAAATGCTTAAACAATTTGCCTGAAAAGACAAGCAAAGCATTATACAAGAAAGCAGTAATGACATAAATTTTTGTAGCCTCATAAAATCCCCTCCTTTTTATTTATGCGGTGATTATATCATTAAATTAAAAAAATTTCAATGTTCATTTGCAAAAAAGGTGCTATTTAGGTTAATATGTACGTTTTCAGAGGTTAAAATGATGATTTTATGAAGTGAACTTGTGATATATGTTAATTGGCAATGGGGAATATGTAATGTTTTGGTGGCGAGAGAGTTTTGGACGGTGGAGCATAAATGCTGCACCATACAGGGTGAAATTATTAGGCTATTTTTAGAATTGTTTAGAAATCTCAAAAAGCCTTTATTTATTGGTGTTTTTGTGATAGTTCATATGTATATTAAAGCCTGTCTGCTCGGCATTTAAAAATAGGCTATTTTGAGAAATTGTATAAAATAGTTGAATCATCATTTTCTTTAAGCGAATCATCAGAATAGCAAAAGCTAACGCCAGGTTCATTCTCAAATTTTCTAAATAAACCAGACCTTAATAGTTTTGTTTTATCCGAATTGAAATCACTTCTTTTTCCGCCACTAGGGTTTCTTCTTATTTTATAACAATAAATCTTATTTGGATTTTCTGAATCACTTATACTAAGTGACTTCACCATTGCACCTTTTTCCTCATCTGAAATATTTTTAGGAATATTCATTGGAATTGCTTTTCCGAAAGTTTCAGTAAATTGTTTTAAAATATCTCCTAAGTTATTTTGATACTCAATACCAAAATACTGTCTTAAGATTTTTGCATCGATTAATAATTTAGAAGAATTGGCTTCAATTTCCAATCCATCGTTTAAATCGTCACGTTTCATAAAATGGAGCTTTACTAGTGCATATTGATTTACTCGCTTTTCCTTACCTACGATACTCTTTACCACAACTATATCTGTAAGTCCTGCTTTACATTCTTCTATCATATTATGAAATGCAGGACGAACAGAATCTTTTTTAGCAGATGCCATATCTATATGAATATCAACCAGTTTTCAGTTTTTATGCCCAAATACAAATTTTGTCAACCCAGAAATCTGTGCTTTTAAGCTATCCAACTGTTCCATAGTATTGGAACTAACACAAGCATAGATAACAACGTGTTTCATTGGCTCATTTGTATTAGCCGGAATTACTCTCACTTTGCTGGGTATAAATACCTCTCATTTCTAAAATAGCCTAATCATTATTCAATGTATTTTTGAATGTTCATTAGCCTATTTTCGTCCCCACCTTTTTTACAAATCATAAATAAACACTTCTGTATAATCGACCTATTCTCAATATCTCTGTCTATCCGACTATAAAAATATCAAGGTTTTATGCGATTTTTCAGCCATTTTTAATGGTCTTATTTTCAAATCTTAAAATACCGAAAAAGCCCTTTTTTCAAGCCTTTTTCACACTTTTACTTCTGTACCTTAGTCAACAGAACCACGCTCTCCACATGCCCTGTATGCGGAAACATATCAACTGGCTGTACCTTTTTTATCTCATACTCATTTGTTGCACAAAGAATTTTTAAATCTCTTGCCAAAGTTGCACTATCGCATGAAACATAGACTATGCGTTTTGGTTGCATTTGCAACATAAGATTTAGGAGACTTTCTTCACAGCCCTTTCTTGGAGGGTCTACCACCATTACATCCGGTTTTACTCCCTTTGTTTTATAGAGTTCTGGTACTATTTCCTCGCTTTTTCCAACATAAAATTCTGCATTATCTATTTTATTGTTTTTGGCATTCTTTTTGGCATCTTCTATTGCCTGAGGAACTATTTCTACACCGTAAACCATTTTTGCCTTTTGGGCAAGGAAAAGAGAAATTGTTCCTATACCACAGTAGGCATCTACAACTATTTCTTCGCCGTTTAAATCTGCATATTCCAACGCCTTTCCATACAATTTTTGTGTCTGTACTGGATTTACTTGGAAGAACGACAACGGAGAAATTTCAAACTTTAAATCACCAATATAATCAGTTATAAAATCACTACCATATACTGTTTCTACCTTATCCCCCAAAATAACATTAGATTTTGTAGTATTATAATTTACAGAAACTGACTTTACACCTTCAACGTCTTTTAAAGCCTCTGCCAGCTGTGTTTTATACTTAAATTTACTACCATTCACAATAAGACAGACCATAATTTCTCCTGTAAAATGGCCCTCTCTTATTAAAATATGTCTAACGATACCTCTACCTGTCGTTTCATCATAGGCTGTAATATTATTTTCTACTATAAAATTCTTTACTTTATTTAATATTTCTTTATTTCGCTTACTGCCTATATAGCAATTATCAAAATCAATTATTCTATGGCTATTGGCAGCATAAAATCCAGTAATAATACCTTTGTCATAGCCAACCGGATACTGTGCCTTATTTCTATAATAAAAAGGTTCATCCATACCTATTGTATCTTCAACCTCAATATCATCAAAGCCACCTATTCTCTTTAAATTTTGATAGACTTTGTTCTTCTTATATTTAAGCTGGCAATCATAAGACATATGCTGAATAGAACAACCACCACATTTACTTGCCACAGGGCATTTTGGTTCTACTCTATCCGGAGAAGCCTCTATAATATTAATTGCCTTACCAAATCCATAATTCTTATTTGCTCTTAAAACTAAAATCTCTACTTTCTCTCCAACAAGTGTATCTTTTACAAAAATTGGATAGCCATCAACTTTTGCAACACCTGCACCTTCAGAAGATAAATCTACTATTTCTACTACTAATTTTTGATTTTTTTGTACCATATTAATACTCTGACTTTCTAATATTTCTAGCTAAAATTCTATTGTAGCCTACCCATTTTCCTGTTGTTTGATTTTCTTCAATAGCTGTTTCAAACATTTTTACCTTTGCATCTGTATCATCAGCACAATGAAGTATAAATGCCTCAATAGTTTTTGGCAACTTTGGAGAACCATATTCAAATTCGCCATGGTGTGCTAAAATACAATGTTGCATAAGAGATTTTAATTGATGAGGGAAACCTTCTACCTTATCAGCTTCTTTACCCAAAAACTCACAACCCATTACAATATGACCTAACAATTCACCGTCATCTGTATATTCCACATTAGGAAATTCCGATAATTCCTTAATCTTTGAAATATCGTGAAGTAAGGCACAAGCTACAAGCATATCTCTGTTTACATTTTCGTAGTGACCTGCCATAAAATCACACAAATCTGTAACAGAAAGAGTATGCTCAATAAGTCCACCTAAATAGTTATGGTGCATTGTCTTAGCAGCTGTATGCTTTTTAAAACTATTTGCAATATCTGTATTTTTAACAAAAATATTAGTTAATAATTCCTTGATATACTTGTCATTAACAGACTTTATGTAATCAGTAACACGATTAAACATTTCATTTACATCTTTTTTAGTTGATGGAACATAGTCCTCCTCAAAATATTCGCCCTCTTGAGCACGTCTAATTTTCTTAATATTTAACTGGAGGTCATTATTAAAAGTTTGAACACTGGCATCAATTTTAATAAAGTCCCCTTCTTCAAAACTCTGAATATTCTTATTTATATCCCAAACCTTACCGTTAATAGTACCTGTTTTATCTAAAAGTGTAAGTGAAAGATAATTTTTTCCATTTTTAGACTTAAATGTCTGTTTTTGCTTACATAAATAAAAATCTATTAAATTTTCACCGTCGTGTAATGTATTAATATATCTCATATTTCCTCCATAATATACCAATAATTAATTGCTATAAAATCATAGCCAAAACTGCAATTTCCTATCTAATTATTATACATTAAAGTTTGTATAAATACCAGTATTTTTTATTAATTGCAATCCACAACAAAATGCTGTATAATTAGTTAGAAATGGACGTAAATAAAAGCATAGGAGATTTTTATAATGATAAAATTTGAAAAGACATTTACAATGAATTTTGAAAATGCCATTAGAGGTGCTAGAAACCCAATGAACAGTTGGGCTAAAATAGACAGCTATACTAAAGAAGATGGCACTTTCGTTTTTGGTGAAAACGATTTAGGTCTTGCAAAAAGACTTTGCAAAGCTGGTTCAGACCACAGAAAGTTTATAAGACAGATTTTTATTTCTGTTGATATTACTGCCCCTATGTACTGGTGGAAAGAATATGACACCTACAAGGTAGGCACTGTTGCAAACTCAACAAGTACAATGCACAAAATACATTCTAAGCCTTTTGAAATTGATGACTTTAGCCACGATAAACTTATTCCGTCAGCTAAAAAAGCCTTAGAAGTTTTCATAAAGGAATTGGAAAGTCTCAGACAAAACTTTGTAGAAACAAAGGATAAAGACCAATGGTACAGCATAATTCAGCTTTTACCATCAAGCTATAATCAAACTAGAACTTGTACTTTCTCATACGAAAATGTAAGAGCTATGTACTTTGCTAGAAAGAGCCACAAGCTTGATGAATGGCGTCAGTTCTGTAAATGGGCAGAAGAATTACCATACTTCAAAGAATTGTTTTTAGAAAATGAATAAAGAGCTTGACTGGTGTAGAATTTCTGCACCAGTTATTTATTTAGATAAAAAATAAGCCGACTGCATCAAGTATACTTTTTATACTTTTGCATTCGGCTTATTTTTTTACAAAACCAACCTCATATTGGAATTGTCATTTGTTAATCAGTAGATTTTTTCAACATTGTCTTAAAATGATTTATTCTAAAGTAAATTGACCAACAGCACAGTTAATGGACTGCTGGCCAATAATAATCAAGATTTATGTATAGGAAAGATTAATCCTACCAAACACCATACATCTTAGTAAGCATTGCAACGATGAAAGCAATGAAGATGATGAGGCAAGCGATGTTCTTACCAGTGAAGAACTTAACACCCTGATGGTAACCCATATCGTTGTTACCGAAACAAGCTTCATACTTGAAACCTGTAAGCTGTTCAAGAGTCTTCTTAACTTCTGGAGTAACATCTTCCATCTTACCACCAGCATGAATTCTAGCAACTTCATCCTTAACAATCTGGTGAGTTCTATGGTCAAGCTTCATTCTAATTGTAAAGTAGATACCGATAACGGCAAGACCACAAACACCGATTAATAATACGAGAAGAATTGCAGTAATAGCACTTTCAGGCTGATTATCTGCCTTCTTATCGAAACCATTAGCAGCAAGTACGAAACCTAAAGTCTGAACAACGATGAATCTCATAAGCTTACCAGCCATTGTCATTGCACCAGCGTAAACACCTTCACGTCTACGGTTAGTAACAACTTCATCAACGTCAGCCATAAATGTATATGTACTCCATGGGATATAGTAAACAGAACCAGTACCTAAACCGAATACTGCTGTAATAGCAATAACGATTAACTTATCTTCGTGTAAGTCGCCACCGTGCATAGCACCGAAACCAATACCAACGTAAGCTAAAACGGCAACGATAACAACTGCTAAAGCTAACATGTAAGGCTTCTTGAAACCAATCTTAGTAACTACAGCCATACAAATGAATGTAGAAATTAACTGTAAGATAGCTGACATTGAGTTCATTTCAGCAGCGAATGCCTTTTCATTATGAAGAGCATAAACAACATAGTAAGTAAATGTTGATGCGAATAACCATTCAGCACCGAAACCGAAAAGGTACATACCTAAGTGGTGTCTGAAAGTCTTTAACTTTAATGTAGATAAGTTATCAATGTATAACTTCTTAAGGATTTCACCTAAGCCTCTTGTGTCACTTTCTTCCTTAACTTCTTCAGGACTTCTTTCCCAAGAGTTAATGTAAAGTAAGATAAGAGAAACCATCATAATTACACAGTATGTAATAGCTGTTGCAATATATGGTACAGGATTGTCATTTGCTTCACCATAAATAGAGAAGAAAAGAGCTGGGATACCAGAAGCAAGGAAGTTTGCAATCTTACCCATGGCAGCCTTAGAACCTGTAAGGTATGTTCTTGTATCGAAATCGCTTGTCATTTCTACAGCAAGTGTTTCGTAAGGAATCATAACACTTGTGTAAACAAGTTCGAATGCAAGGAATGTAATTAAGTGATACCAGAAGTTTGCGCCTTCACTCCAGCTACCTGTTGGTAACCACATTAATGGGTAAATTAACATAAGAGGAATACCCAATAAGATGAAGAATCTACGACGACCAAACTTACGACCGATAGCTGTCTTATAGAAGTTATCAGTGATGAAACCCATTACAGGGTTGAGGATTACGTCTAAGAGTGTTGGAAGACCAACGATTGTACCAGCCTTAACTGGGTCTAACTGACAAACAGTTGTAAGGTAGATAAGAAGCCAAGCACTTGTAATTGCAAGTGGACCACTACCTAAAAGGTTACCACAGCCATATGAGAACTGTGTGAACCAAGTGATTTTTCTTGAATTTTTCATACTAAATTCTCCTTTAGTTTCATATTTGGCAGACTTCGCATTGTCGTACCAGAAATAACCCCTTTATACCTTTTAGAACAAATCATTTTAACGATAAAGCCTTTCCCCTATTCCAGTTGGCAATATCGAATAAAGACAACACCCTCTTTCCTAAATCTACATACTCACTTATACTAACATATTTTACAAATTTTTTAAAGTCTTTTTTGAAAAAAATGTTGAAAAATTTGTAAATTTAACGAAAAATGCTATAATATCGAGAATTTTTTGAACTCTTTTTCCAGTTTGAGCACAAAACTGACTATAAATTATTTCAAATTTCACAAAACCCTTGATAAAAATAGATGAATGTTTTCGTGACATATAAGTGAATTACAAATATTAGTAATCAACATCTCATCCAAGATGTATAAGATAAGCATATAATAATAAATTTAATTAAGTTTTATTAAACTTGTCTTAAATTTATATTACTATATATAATATTACCACTAAATTAATAAATGTCAACCAATTTTTTGTAATTTTTTTATATTTTTTACAAATATCAATAAAGACCCTTAGTAAAATTTTATACTAAGGGTCTTTTTCTATAAAAATTTATACAACAAATATGTCAAGATTTCTCTAATCTTTCAAAATGTCAATAAATCTAATTAAAAAAATAATTTGCATTTTTCAGATTATCAAAGGAAAGTTGTTAAGAAAACCTTGGTTTTCTTAAACCAATTCCACAGGTGTGAACCGAAAGATAAATCGGTCACACGAAGTGTGGCTTTCAACGAAGTTGAAAG